>Ga0316204_10000369_pt1 | contig 176430 bp, 183 predicted proteins | sample 6monrhotite_MG_2_FD_205661 | JGI IMG/M metagenome (GOLD analysis project Ga0316204, IMG submission 205661) | Microbial mat bacterial communities from mineral coupon in-situ incubated in ocean water Damariscotta River, Maine, United States -... | ecosystem: Environmental > Aquatic > Marine >... | reverse complement strand
TTTGTCGTTAATTTCGGTTCCAACCAGTTCGAAACCCATACCAACCACATCCCGACATCGCAACGTCTGATCCGGGCCATGGTTGATCGTGGTGTTCCATTGTATACTTTTGATGTCAGGCTCTCCAATACCGCCGCAAAATCGACAGAATGGGTTCCGATTAATCCCGGCCATGACGGATTGGTGATGCTGGCGATGATCAACGTTATCATGAATGAGGGACTATTCAGGAAAGATCACTTCAAGTTCATGCGGGTCTCGCCGGACTATCATGCGACAACTGATCAGAAGATCGCGGCGGTCAAGGAGCATGTCGCCAAGCTCACGCCTGAATTTGCCGAAAAAAGAAGCGGTGTTCCGGCCGCCAAGATCAAGGAGATCGCCCGCGGTTTCGCCAAGGCCAAGTCGGCCTGTCTGGTGACGTATCGCGGTACCGTCATGCACTATCACGGCGCCGATCAGGAACGTGCCGCGATGCTGCTTGCCGCCATCACCAACAATCTGGATACGCCCGGCGGGCGCGTCATGGGTGTTGGCGCGGGATGGAACGCGCCGTCCTCACCAGAGGCGAAGGTCCACAAAGGCCTGCACGTCAAGGACGGCTTTCCCGGTGAAGCGGCCTTTCCGACGCACCATGTCTCTCAACAGGTGTTGCCACTGATCAAGGACGGCCATGCCGGTCGGCCCAAGGTTTATTGGTGGAGTTGTTACAATCCCGGGTTCATCAATGGTGACAATAAGGAACTGCAATCGATCCTGAAGGATGAGAGCATTATGCCGTTCCTGATTACGTCAACGATCACCTACGACGAATCTTCGCAGTTTGCAGACCTTATCCTGCCCGACGTCACCTATCTTGAACGATGGGATTGGGAAGATATGGTGTCCCCTGCGCAGATTGCCGAATTCTATATCCGCCAACCCTTGGTCAAGCCCTTGGGCGAAGCCAGGTGTCAGGGCGACGTGTGGCCCGAACTGGCGAAAAGGATTGGCTTCGAGCTGGCCTGGAAGGATAAGAAAGACTATGTCCGTCAGTCCTGCGAAATGACGCCCGGCGTTAAAGAAGCAGGCGGCTTCGATTATATGGTCAAACATGGTGTCTGGCACGATCCAAACGCCAAGCCAAACTTCGGCTTCTATGAAACGAAGGTCGATGTCAGCGGTGACGGCGTTATTCTAGACGAGAAGACGGGTGTTTACTGGAACTGGAAGAAGGCGGGAGTGGCGAGTGGAGCCGCAGCACAGAAAGCCGGGTATTTGGGCACCAAGGGCGCCAGAAAAGCCTACGTCGCCCAGAATATTGATGGCGTGCCGCTGTCGGCGTATCCACCGAACACCAAGTTCACCAAATCAGGTTTGTTGGATTTCTATTCCGACAATTTCAAATCCAAGAATCTGCCGCCGTTCCCGACCTATACGCCGACGCCCGAGCACGAGGCCATGGCCAAGGATGAACTGATCCTGACGACCTATAAGGTTGCAGTGCATACGCATTCGCGGACTACACACCTCAAATGGTTGGCGGAAATCAAGCATGACAACCCAGGCTGGATCAACACCAAAACCGCCGCAGAACGCGGCATCAAGGACGGTGACGCCATCAAGGTGAAAAGCCATGTGGGGGAAATTACAACCACGGCCCACGTTACCGAAGGCATTGTCCCTGGCGTCATCGCCATTTCCCACCACTTTGGCCGAATGTATTCGGGCATTTACGCATCGGGTAAAAACAATCCGATCGACGGTGGGGCCTCTCCTGATCCCGACGCCAAAAACATGACGTGGAAGAAACACGGCGTCCACCCGAACGCCGTCATTCCAAACAGCTCTGACCCGATTAGCGGGACTCAGCGCTGGATGGATACGGTCGTCCGGGTCGCCAAGGCCTAGAGATCCGCTAACGGACAAGGAGAGAAGATTATGGCATCCCCCCGAAACGATATGGCCGAAATGGCCAGCGCGCGCGCAAACGTGTATGGCCTGTTGGCCGATGTCTTTCGGGAAGAACCATCCGAGGCTCTCCTGTCCCAACTCAGGGAACCGGAGTTTTCTGGAGCCCTTCATGCATTGAACCTCTCCCTGGATGAGGTGTTTGAAAGCACATCTCTGTCAGAACTTGTCGAGAACCTGGCCCTTGAATTCACCCGATTGTTCATTGGGCCGGGTTCTCACATTTCCCCAAATGAGTCGATGCACGTTGAAGCAAGATCTGGGGAGTCAAATACCCTTTGGGGCCCCCAAACCGTTGAAGTAAAAAAATTCATGGCGGCGGCGGGACTGACAGTCGATGATGCCTTCAGCGGCATGCCCGACCACATCAGTGTCGAATTTGAATTTATGCAACGGCTGCTATTGAAAGAGGCGAGGGCGTGGGCCGACAACGACCCTGAACCGGGATTAAATATCCTAAAGATCGAAACCCGGTTTTATGAAGAGCATTTGTCGCAATGGGTCTCCAACTTCTGTGACAGGGTTATTGAATCCACCGATCACATTTTTTACAGACAGCTCTCCGAAGTCACAAAAGGATTTATTGACTTCGAAAAAGAGACCCTGCAGGAGCTTATCAGCGAAGCTGAAGACGACGACAGACTTTCTGCCTGATCACAATTTTTGCATCAAAGACTTATGGTTACTTTTTGCCTTCCCCTGACTTTCCTGCTGTTGGTGCTGGTAGCCCCTGCGCATGCATGCGGTTGGTGGGGGGATAGTGAAATGTCCAGCAGACGGGATGCCGCCGTTACGGCACCTGATGGGCAGGCCCTGGAACAGACTATCAGTCTCAAATCCATGAAATTGCCGGGACGCATGGGATATGGGATCGCAGTTCCAGAACCGGGCCGGGCCGTTCCCTATCTTGTTATGACGCATGGTCAGCAGCTCGTTCGAATTCAGGATTTTAAGATCTTCGGTTTTCGGTCTGTCATCGATCTTGGAACTCTGGCCAGTGAAGCCAGTCTGCACCGAATTGAGACGGAAGCAGCTGGGATGCAGTATTTCAACATCTCCGTCTCAGGCATTATGCCCAACCCTGAGCAGACCCGCTTTTACAATCAGATTGTCCTCAACGCCAATAATAGCCCGTTGCTGATCTACGCGCCGACGGCCAGTCTGAACGCGATAATGTGGGCATCTTACCGCATAAGCCTCGGCTCCCCGCTGGAATTCGCCCTCCATGAAGGGCGGTCTATGGGATTGACCAAGGAGCAGGAGCTGGGTTTGAAAATTCAGGTGCAGAGATCAAGCTCAAAGTAGGAAATTGCGAGTCCGGACTGACGACTTGAAGGCAACACGGATAACCACCTCCACTGTTAAGGGGCTTATGTCGAATCACGAAATGGTTAATCTTTCATAACCAAGGTTCAATCGATTACCCTGATGTCCGGGGTCCGTTAACGTGACAATGCCAATTTACTCATCCATAAAGTGGTGGATATCCATTACCTTTTTGGCAGAACCGATAGACGGAAATTACCTTTGTTGATTGATGTGGGTTACATCAGCATTAAATTTGACCTAAAATTCCACAGGCCGCATGCATACATCGCATAGACGATGAAATCATGGGGCTGAACGGGAGGCTGGATTTTCCAAATGCTTGAGATTGCCTATGTACCGTATCTGGTCGTCGCGTCAGTTGCTGTCGCGATTATGGGGTCGTTCACGTGTTTGCGGTTGACCAGTGGTCTCGCTGTACTCAGTGTCCATCGACGCAAAGTTCGAATAACCCAGGCGGCGTTTGCATTAGGTGGCGGGATTTGGTCCATGCACTTCGTCGGCATGTTGTCGGTCGATGTGGCGCTGCCGATTTTCTATGATCCGGTAAGGACCCTGGGCTCCGCCCTTATCGCAATACTGCTGACCGGGGCAGCACTTATGTCTTTGCATTTTGGGGCGCGCACGCCTGTCCGAATTGCCCTTGCGGGGCTGATCACCGGCATCGGCATTATCAGCATGCACTATTTGGGAATGTCAGCCATTTCCGGAAACTGTATTGTTTCTTATGAGCCAGGTGGTGTCTTGCTGGCTATTGGAATCGCCATTTTATCCTGCATTTTAGCGATGGAACTCGCCTACAGAAAAAGAACTCTGGTGACGACTGTCTTCGGCTCAGTCGTCCTCGGTCTGTCGATTTCGGCGATGCACTATTCAGCCATGCTGTTCACGACAATCAGTGTAGCAGATGGCGTTAACATAACCACGACCCAGGCGATATCTTCGAGTAATCTGGCATTGTTTGTTGCCGTTGCGGCATTTTTGACTTGCGGATGGTTTCTGCTGACTGCCGTCACCGGGGAAAATACGGCGCCGACCATCAAGACTGAAGGTTTGCATGATGAGGTTTCTCAAAAAACCCGGAGGGACACGGTACACCGTAATCGAAACGCTTCCTCGTCTCTGTCGAAAGCATTCGACGATTCAATAGCCACTGATGACCATGCATCAGGTCTATCGGCCCGAATACCTTATGAACGCGACAAAACCCTTAGATTCTTATCGGCGGAAACCATCGCTTTCATCCAGGCTGACGGTCATTACACACGGATTACCAATGGTGAAGACGAGTATTTCTGCCCATGGTCCATTTCCCGGCTGGAGCATGCGCTCGACCCCGCACATTTTTTTCGCACCCACCGCAGCTACCTTGTAAATAAAAACCATATCACCGGTTTTCGCCGCCATGGTGACAAGGGTGTATGTATCGTCGGGGATCAAAAGGAAATGGAAATACCGGTAAGCAGGGGTCGAATCTCTGAACTCCAGCAAATGCTCGGAATTTAGTGAACTAAAATTGCATTTCGTGCACAGGAAACGCATTTCATGCACTCCCGCCCATGAATCATGAATGAGTCGCCGCGTTCGCACGCAGGTTAACACTATGATCTTCCCGATTATAAAAAGAGCCCACGCAAGGGCACTTAAGGGAGAAATCACATGATACCTGGTTCATTCGATTATCATCGACCGGATTCAATAGAGACGGCGGTTGCCCTTCTGGATTCCCTGGGGGATGAAGCACGCGTCGTGGCGGGCGGACATAGCCTGATCCCCATGATGAAATTACGCATGGCCGTGCCCGAACATCTCGTTGATTTGCAAGACATCAATGCTCTCAAGGGAATTTCCATCGACGGAACGTCCGTTTCCATCGGCGCGATGACAACACAGGCTGACTTGATTACGTCAGATCAATTGGCCGCTGTTTGCCCGATCATCAGGGAGACAGCAGAGCAGGTTGCCGATCCGCAGGTCCGCAATGTCGGGACAATCGGCGGCAACGTGGCGAACGGTGATCCTGGCAATGATTTCCCTGCGCTTATGCAGGCCCTGGACGCGACCTACATCCTTCAGGGGCCCGACGGCGTGCGCGAAGTTGCTGCGCGTGATTTTTACGAAGCCGCTTATTTCACGGCGCTGGATGACGGCGAGATTCTGACCGCCGTGCGCTTCGACGCATCGGTATCGGGTCACGGATATGCTTATCTAAAACAAAAACGGAAAATTGGTGATTACGCGACGGCTGCGGCTGCGGTCGTTTTAACGGTGCAAAACGGCACCTGCATATCGGCATCCATTGCCCTGACGAACGTCAGCGATACGCCGCTGTTCGCCGAAGCGGCCTCTCAGGCCCTCGTCGGGACAACGCTTGATAGTGACGCTGTTGCCGCCGCTGTTGACGCCGCAAAGGCCATTACGGACCCTGCCGCCGACGGCAGGGGGCCTGCGGATTTCCGTACTCATGTCGCCGGCGTGATGGTCGGTCGGGCCATTGAAAAAGCCGCCGAACGGGCGAGCTGAAATTATCTAGGGAGACGATAATGTCCAAAATAAACGTCAAAATGACGGTCAATGGGCTCGAGGTGGAAAAACTTGCGGAACCTCGTACCCTTCTCATTCACTTTCTTCGCGAAGAACTTGATCTAACCGGCCCCCATATCGGGTGCGACACCAGCCACTGCGGTGCCTGCACGGTCGATATCAACGGAAAATCGGTCAAATCCTGCACTGTATTTGTGGGCCAGGCGGATGGCGCCGCGATTACGACCATTGAGGGAATAGCTGGTGCAGACGGTACGCTGCATGCCCTTCAGGAAGCCTTTCGTGAACACCATGCTCTACAGTGCGGGTTTTGCACACCGGGCATGATCACCAGGGCCTATCGCCTGTTGCAGGAGAACCCCAATCCTACGGATGAGGAAATTCGTTACGGAATCTCAGGAAACCTGTGCCGGTGTACAGGATATCAGAACATCGTCAAGGCGATCAGGGTGGCAGCTGAGCAGCTTAATTCCGTTGAGGAGGCGGCAGAATAATGACAGATCAAACAATTCCATCGGCGGCAGAGCGGGCCGAAAAACTTCAGGGTTTGGGTTCTAGTCGCAAACGGGTCGAAGACGCCCGGTTTACCCAAGGTAAAGGCAACTATGTCGATGACATCAAATTGCCCGGCATGCTGTTTGGCGATTTCGTGCGTTCGTCGCATGGTCACGCACGCATTAAATCGATCAATAAGGATGCCGCCCTGGCGGTTCCGGGTGTCGTTGCGATTTTGACGGCGGAAGATCTGAAACCTCTGAATCTCCACTACATGCCGACCCTGGCCGGTGATGTGCAAGCCGTGCTGGCCGATGAAAAAGTCCTGTTCCAGAATCAGGAGATCGCCTTTGTCGTTGCCCAAGACCGGTACGCGGCGGCAGACGCCGTTGAACTGGTTGAGGTTGATTACGAAGAACTGCCGGCGCTGACCGATCCCTTTAAGGCGATGGATGATGATGCGCCGCTGCTACGTGAAGACATCAAGGATAAAATGGAAGGGGCACACGGTGCCCGAAAACACTACAACCATATCTTCTACTGGGAAGAAGGCGACAAAGAAGGTACCGAAAAGGCACTGGCGGACTCTGAAATTGTGGTCGAGGAACTGATCACCTATCCGCGCTGCCACCCCAGCCCGATCGAAACTTGCGGATGTGTCGCCTCCATGGACAAGATCAATGGAAAGCTGACGATCTGGGGAACCTTTCAGGCCCCTCATGCCGTGCGGACAGTCGCCTCATTGATCACCAACATTGCCGAACACAATATTCGAATTATTTCGCCCGATATTGGCGGAGGTTTCGGTAACAAGGTCGGTGTTTATCCTGGCTACATTTGCGCCGCAGTGGCGTCAATTGTAACCGGTGTCCCAGTCAAGTGGATCGAGGACAAGATTGAGAACCTGACGGCGACGGCCTTTGCCCGAGATTATCATATGACCGGAAAGATCGGAGCGACCAAAGACGGAAAGATTACAGGACTGTCGTGTAACGTTCTCGCCGATCACGGCGCATTCGACGCCTGCGCCGATCCGACCCAGTTTCCGGCCGGTTTCTTTTCCATCTGTACCGGTTCATATGACATCCCGATTGCTCATTGCGGGGTCGACGGAGTCTATACCAATAAAGCCCCTGGTGGGGTTGCTTACCGATGCTCGTTCCGGGTAACGGAAGCCGCGTATATGATCGAGCGGATGATCGACGTTCTAGCCCGCAAACTGGACATGGACCCGGCTGAACTGCGGATGAAGAACTTCATCAATAAAGATCAATTCCCTTACACCTCTGCGCTGGGATGGGAATACGATTCTGGCGATTATCATACGGCCATGGAAAAGGCCATGAAGAGCGTCGACTACAAGGCCCTGCGCGCCGAACAGGCAGAGAGTAGAGCCACCTTTGAGCGCGGGGAGACCCGTTCATTGATGGGGGTCGGCGTTGCCTTCTTCACGGAAATCGTTGGCGCGGGACCGGTCAAGAATTGCGATATTCTTGGATTGGGCATGTTCGATTCGTGCGAAATCCGCATCCACCCGACCGGCTCGGCGATTGCCCGTGTCGGCACGATTTCCCAGGGTCAGGGTCACGCGACAACGTTTCCACAGATCCTCGCCAGTGAGATCGGCCTGCCAGCTGAAGACATCACAGTCGAGGAAGGCGATACGGACACGGCCCCCTACGGTCTTGGCACATATGGATCGCGAACAACCCCGGTCGCCGGTGCCGCAGCCGCCATGGCGGGGCGGAAGATCCGCGCCAAGGCACAGATGATTGCAGCCTATCTGCTGGAAGTTCATGAGGGCGATCTGGAGTGGGACGTCGACCGTTTTCAAATCAAGGGCAACCCGGAAAAATTCAAGACCATGAAAGAGCTGGCGTTCGCCGCCTACAATCAGGCGGTACCTGGTTTGGAACCCGGTTTGGAGGCCGTCTCCTACTATGACCCACCAAACATGACCTACCCGTTCGGTGCCTATTTCTGCGTCGTAGACGTTGATGTTGATACCGGTGTCGTTGACATCCGGCGCTTCTATGCCCTTGACGACTGTGGCACACGGATCAACCCGATGATCATCGAAGGTCAGGTCCATGGCGGCCTGACAGAGGCCCTGGCGATCGCCAGGGGACAGGAAATCTCCTATGACGAAATGGGCAACGTAAAGGGCGGCAGTCTCATGGATTACTTTCTGCCGACTGCGGTTGAAACCCCGTTCTGGGAAACCGACCATACGGAAACCCCTTCGCCACATCACCCGATCGGCGCCAAAGGCGTCGGCGAAAGCCCTAACGTGGGCGGGGTTCCGGCGTTTTCCAACGCCGTCAATGATGCGTTTGCTCATCTGGGGCTGACCCATACGCAAATGCCTCACGATCACTGGCGGGTGTGGAAAACCGCCCAGAAACTGGGTCTTACCGGGTAAGAAACATGAAATGGGGGTGGTCATCGGCCACCTCCGTTATCATGTCTTCATATGACGATGATGAATTCAAACGATATCAAAGCGCGACTTCGGGACGTAAATTACATTCCTGACGAGACGCTCGCGATGGCGCTACAGTTGTCGATTGACCTGCAACGACCGTTGTTGCTGGAAGGCGAAGCCGGTGTCGGGAAAACCGAAACCGCTCGCGCTTTGGCGACCGCCTTGGATACTCAACTTATTCGCCTGCAATGCTATGAAGGCCTGGACGCCAGCCACGCCATTTATGAATGGAACTATCAGCGGCAACTTCTGGCGATCAAGGCCAAAGAATTTGAACACATAACGGCAGACAAGATTGAGGAACAGATTTTTTCTGAATCTTACTTGTTGAAGCGTCCCTTGCTTGAGGCGATCAGCCAAGCCAAGCCTCCGGTTCTGTTGATCGACGAGATTGACCGCTCGGACGAGGAGTTTGAAGCGTATCTTCTGGAAGTCCTTTCTGATTTCCAGATAACCGTGCCGGAACTGGGGACCATTCGGGCGAGCGCCATACCCCACGTCATCCTAACGTCGAACGGCACACGAGAACTCTCCGATGCGTTAAGACGGAGGTGTTTGTATTCATATGTTGAATTTCCTTCACCTGAACGGGAACTCCAGATCATTCTGTCCAAGCTACCGGAAATTGAGAGTGAGCTCGCGACCCAGATCGTCAGGTTCGTTCAGGCGTTGCGCCGCGAAGACCTGGAAAAGAACCCAGGAATCGCTGAGACTCTGGATTGGGCGGCAGCGCTTGTTGGCCTCAAAATAGATTCGCTCGACGGTGATTTGGGCGCCGTCTGCGCGTCAATGATTTGCTTGCTGAAAACAGAGGCTGATCAAAAATCGGTAACACCGGAAGTTGCCGGTCGGCTGGCCGGGAAAGCGGCCTAACCCGATGATCGCAACCTCGCCCCAAACCAAACCCGACCCAGCCATTGCTCGGCGTATTTCCGAGTTTGTCGATCACCTGCGTATGAATGACTTCAAGGTCGGGCCAAGGGAAACCCGTGACGTCGCGCAGCTTCTGGCCTCATCCCCCCTCGATACGATGGGACATGCCTGCATCCGGCTTAAAATTCTTCTGTCCGGGCACCGCGACGAATGGGAGCGCTTTGATGATTTGTTCGAGGCTTATTGGTCAGCGCGGGGTAGAGAACGACGTTCTATCAGGCCGCCAAGGACCAAATCGGAATCATCTCTGATTGTCGCGAAAGGAATTTGGAAAGATCACTTCTCGTCCGATAATTCGGCGAAAGCCCGACCCGACCCCGTACATGACCAGCCAGAGGACGGAGATAAAACCGACGGTTTGGCGGGAAAATTGATTGCATCCGAAAAAATTGCTAGGTCGAAAACCGATTTTCGGAAATTTGTTGACCCGGAAGAAATCGCCCAGGCCGAGAAACTAGCCTATCGCTTGGCAAGCGCAATGCGCAACAGATTGTCGAGACGTTATCGACGTGCGACACGCGGGACCCGGCTGGATTTTAGAAAAACCATTCGGGCCAATCAGTGCCATGGCGGAGATCCCTTGACGCTGATTAAAAAAGCCCGACCCGACCGCCCCGTCAAGGTTGTCGTATTTCTCGATGTCTCCGGGTCCATGAAATCGTACAGTCGGTTTTTCCTGCAGTTTGTCAAAGGGTTGGTGTGTAAATGGTTAAATACGGATGCCTATCTGTTCCACACAAAATTGGTGCGGGTTACCGATGCGGTCCGCGAAAAAAATTCCATTAAGGCGATGAGCAAACTGTCGCTGATGATCGATGGATTCGGAGGCGGAACCAAACTTGGGAAATGCCTGGAACATTTCAACACAGCTTACGCGAAGCGCGTGCTCAATTCGCGGACGGTTGTTATCATAATAAGTGACGGCTATGACACGGGACCGGCCGAGGAACTTGCAACGGAACTGGCGCGGTTGAAACGGCGTGCGTCCCGTTTAGTCTGGTTAAATCCGATGCTTGGCTGGCGGGATTATGAACCGATAACCGCGGCAATGGCGGCCGCCATGCCGCATATCGATCTTTTTTCTTCAGCCAACTCTCTGGATTCTCTGGCCGCAATCGAGCCCGAGCTCGCCCGTCTTTAAGAGCTCGTCATTAAGGGATTGAACAGATCATGACCCAATTCTCAAAAACTCTCGACCTGATAGAGATCCTTCGGGCCAACGGTGAAGTTTTTTGCATTGCTACAGTCGTCCGGACCGCCAATCTGACCTCTGCCAAAGCCGGTGCAAAGGCGGTTGTCACCGGCGATGGTGAAATCCATGGTTTTGTGGGTGGGGGATGTGTCACTGGTGCGGTACGTAAAGCGGCGCTTGAAGCGATCAAAACCGGTCAACCGAGTATGGTACGTGTCCGCCCCAAGGAGGAGGTCAGCGCTGATACCGATTCCGATGGCGCGCCGTTGTTTAAGTCAGGATGCCCTAGCGGCGGTACAGTTGAGTTTTTTCTGGAACCGATGCGATCGGCGCAGAAACTGGTGGTATGCGGGTCTTCGCCGGTCGCACAGACTCTGGTCACGATCGCCAAAACGGTCGGATTTCACATTGTTCTGGCGGCGCCGGCAGAAGACCATGCTGCAGTCACCGGGGCCGACCAATATCTCGACGGGTTTAATATGGAGCAGATTGATATCGGGCCGACGGATGCGATTGTGGTATCGACTCAGGGAAAAAGAGATAAGGACGCCTTGCGCGCAGCCCTGTCATCATCGGCCCAATATGTGTCGATGGTCGGCAGTCACCGCAAAATTGACAAATTGAAGGAATCGTTAGTCGCCGAAGGTGTTATCGATGGCGCGCGGATGAGGGATCTACGGGGGCCGGCGGGAATGGACATCGGCGCAGTGGGCCCGGAGGAAATTGCGTTGTCGGTCGTCGTTGAGATCGTCGCGTTGCTCCGTCGACCAGATGCCATATCGGGTTTTCATGATGTCCAGATGGCAAATATAAAATAGCTAAATTTAATGAGTTAAAACTGGAGACAAATATTGGAATTAAAGTCAGAGCAAAAAATTGAGGCCACCCGCGAACAGGTCTTTGCGGCACTCAATGATCCTGAAATTCTTAGGCAATGCATTCCCGGATGCAAAAGCCTTGAAAAGGAATCCGAGACGGAGATGACTGCCAACGTCGTGTTGAAAGTTGGCCCGGTGAAAGCCAAATTCAAAGGGCGCGTGGAATTGTCGAACCTTGTTCCACCTGAAAGTTATTCGATTACCGGAGAGGGCACCGGCGGTGCCGCCGGCTTCGCGAAAGGCGGTGCCGACATCAAACTACTTGAAGATGGGGAAGGAACTCTGCTGCAGTATGAAGTGAAGGCGGATGTCGGGGGACGCATCGCCCAACTGGGTGGACGGCTTATCGATTCCACAGCCAAGACCCTGTCGGGGAAATTCTTTTCCAAATTTTGCGAGCTGGTGGAATCCGAGGTCTCAGCTGAGGTTGAACCAATCGTTATGGAGGCGCCGGCCCTCGCCGGAAAAGGCAACAAAACCTGGATCTGGATCGCTATTGGTGTTGCGGCTGTGATCTCGATAATTGTTCTTTTTTCGTAAGATCAACGATGTATGAGATGTCGCCGAATCCAGCCTCCTGTCGTCACATAGTGGCCAGTCCATGAAATTCGGCCACCTAAAACCCGATGAGGCGGAGGACTGCATCCTGGCACACAGCGTCAGATTAAAGGAGACGGTGCTGAAAAAAGGGACGGTCTTAAATCAAGAGGCGATCCGTTTACTGAATGCCAGTCAGGTCGGGTCCGTGATGGCGGCTCGTCTGGAAGAGGGGGATGTCGGCGAGGACGAGGCCGCCGGTCGTATCGCCAGGGCGATTTTCGGTGCACATGTCACCGTCGATGCCCCGTTCACCGGTCGGGCCAATATTGTTTCCGAACGGGCCGGTGTATTTGTCGCCGATGAAGGACGAATCAAAGACCTGAACAGAATTGATGAAGCAATTACCGTCGCTACTTTGAACCCTTTTTCCAGAGTCGAAAAAGGGCAAATGGTGGCGACGGTAAAGATCATTCCGTTTTCAGTTCCAAACAAACAGGTATTAGAACTTGAAACGATCACTGAAGAGCGCAGCCGGGATATTTCGGTTTCTCCCTTTCGCGGCTTGAATGCAGGCCTGATCCTGTCCCGTCTTCCGGGAGACAAGGACACGGTAATTGAAAAACGCCAGCGCGCCGTTGCAGAGCGGATCACCGCTTTGGGCGGGATTTTAGAAAAGATAACCTGTTGCGAGCACAGCAAGGATGCTGTGGTGTCGGCTATCGGCCAAGCTCATCGAGATGGCCTTGAGCTGATTCTATTATTTGGCGCGTCGGCAATTGTTGACCGGGCCGATGTGATTCCGGCGGCGCTGACGCGGGCTGGTGGCGAAGTCTTGCACCTCGGAATGCCGGTCGATCCGGGCAATCTTCTCCTCTATGGAAAAATCGCCGAGGTGCAGGTTGTCGGCATTCCCAGTTGCGCATCTTCTATCAAAGAAAATGGCTTTGACTGGGTCCTTGAAAGAATCTTTGCCGATCTCCCATTGGGTCGTGAAGATTTTATTTCCATGGCAACAGGCGGCCTGTTGAAGGAAATCCCTTCCCGTCCACAACCCCGAGAAGGAGTTGCCATTTAATGTCTACTAAATTGCAGCACTTCACAATGGACTCGTACTGTAAAAGTGGAGAGTCCGGTTAAATAGGGACATCGACAGTTTAGAAGAAACATTAAGCAGAACATTGCAACACCATTTGTCGCATAATGTATATTATGGAAAATTAAAATATATTGTTTATTTTCAATGTATTAAATTATATCAATGACCTATTTTATTATATGATGAATTGCCCCGAAAATGCGTTTTGGGCGTCAGTTGGCAGAGACGGTCGCCCGACCCTTTTGCGTCGATCCTGAGGGAAATTCAAAAATCGGAAAGCCGAAATAACGATGAAAAATTCTGAATTTTGGAGTGCTGAGATTATCTAATCAGATGCCTGATTGTTGACGAATGGCGGCACGCGAATTCCCCTCTCGGGATCGCCGAAGTGAAATTTTAAAAAATTTGATTGAAAATTGGACGTCTCAACACGCCCTCACGGACGCACGGATCGACAGCAGAAAACTGAATTTTGAACAATACCGTTCACGCACCGCCCGAAGGTGCCAAGGTGGGAATCAGTTATCGGGGAGTTCGATCACCATGCCGTCGTAGGCGGCTTCGACGTGATCAGGAAGCATCGCCGAAAGCACATCGTAATCCAGATCGGGCCCGAGATGCGTCAGCACCGCACGTTCAGGTTTGACCCGATCAATCCATTCAAGCGCTGTTTTGACGTTCACATGGGTCATATGGTCACGGTCCGTGAACACCCCGATGATCCAGGTATGAATACCCTGAAGGACATCAAACCCCTGTTCAGGCAGGTGCACCAGATCGGTCGAATAGCCGAAGCGTCCTAACCGCAAGCCGACCGTGCGCGAATATCCGTGATCCTGATCATAGGTCTCAATCCGCACACCGGAGGCTTCAAATGGCGCACCGGCGGTTATCAGATTGGGTGCTAGCGTCGGCTTGAAGTAGTATCCGTTGGCCCGCTCCGGCAATGGCCTTAACACATAGGAAAAGCACTTTTCGATATGTTCCAGTGTCGCCGCGTCCAGATAGATGGGGATCGGCGCGTTCATCGCCCGGTTGATGCCACGGACATCATCTATCCCATGCAGGTGGTCGGCATGGGCATGGGTGAAAATAATCCCGTCCAGATGCGCCACCTCCGCCGCCAGCAGCTGCCGACGAAGATCAGGCGACGTATCGACCAGAAACCGCCGCTCGGCGATATCGACCAATATCGACGGACGAGAACGGAAATTTTTCGGATTGTCCGGATTGCAATTCCCCCAACCAAACCCCGGTACCGGTACGCCGCCGGAGCTTCCGGCCCCCATGATGGTAACTTTCATCAGGAATTCACCGCCTGGGCGGGTTTTGCCGCCTTGGAAAACAGGGAAAAAAAGTTTTCCGTGGTCTGGCGGGCGAACGTCTCTTCATCCAGCCCTTTAAGTTCCGCCACCCGTGCCGCCGTATGGGCCGTATAGGCCGGTTCGTTGCGCTGTCCCCGTTTGGGTATGGGCGCCAGATAGGGCGCGTCGGTCTCAACCAGAATGCGCCCGACCGGCACGGCAGATACGGTTTCACGCAAGGCCTGCGCCGTCTTGAAGGTGATAATGCCGGAAATCGAGATATAAAACCCCATCTCCAGCACCGCTTTCGCCAGTTCCGGCCCGGCGCTGAAGCAGTGGATCAAACCCGGGTACGGCCCCTTCTCGTACTCGTCGCGAAGAATGCGCACCGTATCCTCATCGGCGTCACGGGTATGAACGATGATCGGCAGTCCGGTCCGGCGGGCGGCGGCGATGTGGGTGCGGAAACTGCGTTCCTGAAGATCACGAGGACTATGGTCATAATAGAAATCAAGCCCCGTTTCGCCGATCCCGATAACCTTGGGGTGTTCGGTCTGTGCGCTCAAACCGTCAACCGTTGCCTCCTCGCCCTCGGCCACATTGTGGGGATGCACGCCGACACTGCATGACATGTTATCATGCGCTTCGGCCAACGCCAGAATGGGCGAAAACTTCTCCAGCCGCGTACAGATGGTCAGCATGTACCCGACGCCCGCCTCGGCCGCGCGGGCCAGCACAGCGTCCATGTCTTCTTCAAAATCCGGAAAATCCAGATGGCAATGACTGTCCACCAACATTCGTTCAGCACCCGATCATGTTCCCTAAGTGGCGCGAACATACAGGGGCTCGCCGCAAGCGGCAATATTGCCTTTCGACTTGTCGAATTCATCATTACCATGGGGGCTGATTTCAATTGACCCCCTGCCCGCACCATGCCCCGCGCCCTGATCATTGATGACGACCCAACAACCCGCGATCTGTTTGGCGCCGTATTTGCCGATCTTGGCGGCGATGTGGATAAGGATTGCGCATTTGCTGTGTCGGATGATGAGGCGCTTCATATCATCCGCTCGGGTGCTGATTTCGATATCGCCTTCATCGCCATTGACCGTACCCCCATCAGCGGCATGTCGTTGTTTCACCAGATCAATGACCGCACCTTTCGTGTTCCGCGCGTTGCCCTGACATCAGGGGCCGATCTGACCCTGATCAGGAGTGCCATGAATCAGGGGGCCGTTGATTTTCTGGTCAAACCGGTCAGTACCCATGATTTTGCCGCCACGCTGGAGCGGGTCCTGGAAACGGTCGAGCGGCGGCGGCGAAACTGGAACGAACGGGCCGCATTTTCCGCCCTCAAGAAAGAAGTGGATATCGCCGCCGACATCCAGCAGAAAATCCTGCCATCCGAATTTCCGGTCGTCCCCGGTTACGAATTCGCGGCGTGCATGCGCCCGGCCAAATCCATGGGCGGAGATTTTTATGACATCTTCGCCCTGCCCGACAGCCGCACCGGTATAGTCGTTGCCGATGTTTCCGGCAAAGGGGTACCTGCAGCTTTTTATATGGCGGTCGCCCGAACCCTGATTCGCTCCGTCGCCATGACACCGGGCGTTTCACCTTCTGACTGTCTGTATCAAGTCAACGACCTGCTTTGCGCGCACCACATTCCGGGCATGTTCGTCTCTGTTTTCTATGCCGTCATCGACCCGGAAACCTCCATCGTGCATTTCGCCAATGGCGGTCATCAACTGCCGTTCAAGGGCGGCCCCGCCCGTCCTCCCGAAGAACTGACGGGAGGTCACGGCGTCGTGCTGGGTATCATGGCGGATATGGAATATGATGAAGAAACGGTGGTACTCGTCCCCGAAGATTACCTGTTTGTCTATACCGACGGTGCCTCGGAAGCCTTTAATGAAGCCCGCGAACCGCTTGGGGAAGAAGGCTTGGCCAAAGGCCTTTCACATATTGCTGACTCAAGCGCCGAGGGCATCGTCAAACACGTCAATACCGTCATCGATACATTTGTTGGTAGTGCCGACCAGCACGACGACATCACCAGTCTGGTCGTTCGGCGGCTCTAAACGGTTCTGCGACGGAGCCGTTTACGTCGTAAATACCCGTTTGTTATGGTAATATCGCTCTGGAATCAAAACTGAATATGGAGTTCTGCTCCGAAAATTTTGGATTGGGAGATCAAGCGATGTTGAAGAAGTTGATTGTAGCGACAACTGGTTTTTTTCTAATGACCTCACCATTGATGGCTGAAGAAAATGGCCTGTTCAGCACCCTTTCACTAACCCCTGATGTCGCCGTCAAGGCTGCGCAGGCGGCCCTCAAATCCTGCCGGGACGGCGGCTATCAGGTGGCCGTGGCGGTTGTTGACCGTGGCGGCAACATGCAGGCCATGATCAGGGACCGTTTCGCCGGACCACACACGCCGGACACGGCGTTCCGCAAGGCCTGGACGGCGGTGAGTTTCAGAACCGCCACCGGCGATATGGCGACTTCCATTAAAGCAGGTACGGTACCCGCCGGGGTCACTCAAGTCACCAATGCCCTGATGGTTGGCGGCGGTGTGATGTTTGAAGCACAAGGCACAGTTATCGGCGCCATCGGCGTTTCCGGAGCGCCTGCCGGAAAATCTGAAGCGAAAAGTATCGACCGCGCCTGTGCCGAAGCAGGTATAGAAGCGATCAGCGGTGTTCTCGAAGGTTTTTAATCCCGATCCCTGATCGAAAGCGGCTTATCACGGCTACCACCGCTGTCGAACGCCCGGACCCCAGCCAGGTTTTCTGGCTGGGGTGGCAACCAATGGAACTGCTCTTGCGCACAATATTCACATCTTGCGCCTGACGCGTCTTACGACTCTCGCCAGTGCGGCGGATAGGCCCGGTCATAACCTGGCAAGGCTTCGATCCGACCCATCCAGGCCGTAATGCTCGGATAGGTTTCATCGAAACGGTCAAAGCCCAATGCCAACTGAATGGCGTCGTCCCTTTGCCCGGCTCTTGCCAGGACCTGTAAAATAGGCATGCTGGAAATGTCAGCGGCGGAAAGATTATCACCCGCCAGATAGTCCGACGTCGCCAAAATATCATCAATCCAATTCAGCGCCCTATCCGCCTCGACAGCGGCAGCCTTGATATCCTCACCGGCCGTTTCAGCCTGACCACGGAACAAGGGGCGAACCACGCCATCTTCAATTGGTTCGCGCGCATAATTCATGACCTCGAACGTGCGTTGCCAAATATGGCCGGCCTCTTGCGGCGTACTCCCAAATAAGGCCGGTTCCGGATGTTTGCGATCAAGATACGCCATGATTGCAATCGACTCATAGATTACAAAATTTCCGTCTTTGAGTACCGGGATTTTTCCGTGTGGATTCATGGCGAGGTGCTCAGGTGTCTTGTGCTCGCCCTTGCCCGGGTCGAGACGATGAGACTTATAGGTCAACCCCTTGACCTCCATAGCCAGCATGACACGCCACGCGTTCGGGCTGCCACTGATCCAGTAAAGCTCATATGCCATCGTATTGTCCTTGATGTCGTTAAAGTCAGGTGCCTTACTTAATCGTCGTGCGGGGCAAGCGGAATTGCCTGAAAATGCAAAATCATGGTGCAAAAACGCACCAATGCAGGATTGGAGTAATCTGGTCTGTTTCCCATCCGCCACACGCGAGGGAGCCGTCAGGTTTCAGCGTTTGTTAGAACGCATTACAACAGGCGGCCTGTTCACAGAACCTGCGTTTAGTCGTTTGCTATTCGTGAGACGGCTCAGTGCAAGACAGGAAGCGTGAAGAAAAATGTCGTTCCCGTCCCGGTCTGTGAGTCAAAGCCGATGGCCCCGTCGTGTTTTTCGACAATAGAACGGGTAATGTTAAGGCCGAGGCCAGCTCCACCCAGGTTGCGGCTGTCGATGTTTTCTCCACGAACAAACTTTTCGAACAATCTGTCGCGGATATCAACGGGAACACCAGCGCCTTCATCAGAAACGCAAACCTTTACCCGCGCGTCCTCCGGGACAAGAGACGTTCGCACACACGCGCCCTTGGGTGAGAATTTGGCGGCGTTGGAGAGAAGGTTCGCCATCACCTTCAAAAGCCGGGTTTCATCCCCTCTGATCTCAAATTTGCGACCGGGGTCCTCAAATTTGAAACTCACGCGATGTTCCTCCGCGTATCCCATATTCTGATCTACGGCACGGCGGATCAGATCCGTCAGATCAAGCCTTTCCATCTTGAACAGCATGGCGTCCGCATCAAGTTTCTCCACATCAAGAATATCGTCCACGAGAGCCGCGAGCAGATCACTGTTTCGCCATGCAATATCAAGCAACTGCGCGTTTTGTTCCGGGTCGGCATTAGAAACACCGCCTGTCAGCATTCTCAATGCGCCAATAATTGACGTCAGAGGGGTCCTGAGTTCGTGGCTCATGGTCGTGATAAGCTGAGATTTAAGTACACTGGCCGCATCGGCCTCGTCTCTGGCTTTTTCCAGCTCAAGAGTGCGTTCATGAACCCTTTCTTCCAACTCATCACGCGCAATACGTAAGTCAGAGGCCAGCTTGATCAGGGATGCTCCTTGGATTTCAAGCTTTCGGTGCGCGTCTTCAAGCTCATCAATCTGACTTTGCAAGATATGTTCGGTTTCCTGCATTTCTCCGATGCGTTCCTGTAGCGCGCGTAAGGGCATCGTCCTGAGAATCACAAATATCGCTCCGGCGAGGATAATGGCGAAAAACCCGACCCAGGCCGTCGCCACCACAATCGACCATAAACTATAAACGACATGAACCATGGCAACCGGTTTGCGGTCTTTCAACACCGCCGCAATGCCCTCAATAAAAAATTGATGTGGCATATGCATTTTCTCACCGTCCGCAAGAGGGGGCGATGACGCAATGATTTCTCCATCTACAGATATCATTTGGGATTGCAACGAGTCCCCAGGCCGGTACTGAAGAATATCTTCCAGTTTAGGAACGTTGAATTTCCACTGGTCCGGATGTTTTGTGATGAATGCGGAAAGCATATCGGCGCGCATTTCCGCATTGTGCTCTATGCGCATGCCTTCATATTTGTAGGCTGTCGCAAAGAAAATAGCGGGTATGGCGATCGCGACGACCAGGGAAACGATGGCCGCCATCCATGTCAAAACACGGCGCAGGCGTTTGAGCCGCTGGCGGTAGAGGTCGTCTTTGTTCTGTGGGGCCATCACATAGAGTAATCCTTAGCACCGCCCGGCAGCAGGAGCGAGTATCCGTCAGGACGCTGACCTGGCCACTGGCGCTGGCTCAGAGCCCCTCATAACGTCGGACATGCACAATAATGACCCGCTATTCCTCAGTATCAAGACGCGGGAACACGCCTTCGGGTTTTTCGAGGGTAAAACCACTCTTGAGCGCATTTCCCTTGCCGAATGCGGCGAAGGCACGGGCGTCTTCAGGGACGCTGAGCTGATCCAGCAGCTTCGCCGACGCACTTGGCATAAAGGGTTGTGTCAGCAGCGCCAGATTGCGCACGCATTCCGCCAGTACATACAACACCGTCTTCATGCGTTCCGGGTCTTCTTTTTTAAGTTTCCAGGGCGCCTGCGCGTCAACGTAAGCATTGGCCTTGCGAATAACGACCCAGATAGCTTCCAGCGCTTCATGGAAAGCCTGCACATCAATGCGCTCACGCACCCGCTCCATCAGAGCATAGGTCGCGGCAAGCAATTCGTCATCGTCGCCCGTGAACGGCCCCGGTTCCGGCATCGTCGCGTCGCAGTTTTTATAGACCATGGAGAGAACGCGCTGCGCCAGATTGCCGTAATCATTCGCCAGTTCGCCATTGGCCCGACCAATCATGGCCCGATGAGAGAAATCACCATCATTGCCAAAAGGAACTTCGCGCAGCATGAAATAACGAACCTGATCAAGGCCGTATTTGTTCACCAGGTCGTGCGGGTCGATCACATTACCAAGCGACTTGGATATTTTCTGGCCTTCATTGGTCCACCAGCCGTGGGCATAAACCCGTTTGGGGGCCTCAAGGCCGGCGGCCATCAGGAACGCGGGCCAGTAAACGGCATGGAAGCGCAGGATGTCCTTGCCGACCATATGGAGATCGGCAGGCCAGAATTTCTGGTAATCGTCGCTGTCCGTATCCGGATACCCCGTTGCCGTAAGGTAGTTGGTCAGCGCGTCCAGCCACACATACATGATGTGGTCTTCGTCGTCAGGAACCGGCACGCCCCATTTGAACGTCGTTCGCGAAATCGACAGGTCCTGTAAACCACCCCTGACGAAACTCAGCACCTCGTTGCGGCGCGAATTTGGCAGGATGAAATCAGGGTGGGATTCATAATAGGCGAGCAATCGGTCCTGCCATGCCGACAAGCGGAAGAAATAACTGGGCTCCTCGACCCATTCAACTTCGGCGCCACTGGGCGCGATTTTTTTGCCGTCTACGGTTTTGAGTTCATCTTCGCCATAAAACGCTTCGTCGCGGACCGCATACCAGCCTGCGTAAGAACCAAGATAAATATCACCCGCGTCCTTCAGGCGTTTCCATATGTCCTGGCAGGCGCTGAGATGGCGGGATTCCGTCGTGCGGATAAAATCATCATGGGTGAATTCCATAAAATCGGCGAGGTCGCGAAAATTCTGAGACACCCGGTCGGTAAATTCCTGCGGCGAAACACCCGCAGACGCCGCCGAATTTTCAACTTTCTGACCGTGTTCATCGGTTCCGGTCAGAAATTTCACATCAAACCCATCCAGACGCTTGAACCGGGCCAGCGCATCGCAGGCCAGCGTTGTATAAGCATGGCCGATATGCGGCACGTCATTGACGTAATAAATGGGGGTCGTAACGTAATAGGACTTGTTCATGGGTACCAAATGACCGGCAGGGAAAACGTGGTTACCGCTGGCCGGATCGGGCGGCACCTTCGATCTCAAGAAATATGTTCAGAACCACCTGTTTTCGATCCAGATTGATCGCGTCCGTGCGGTCCAGCAGCATGTTGATCTTTTCCCATACCTTAAGCCATCTATCAAGGTCGACCGTGGCCGACAGCCTCTGGAAGATTTCGACTTCTCCCGACGCCAGCCCCTTCCCGCCCCGGTTGGCGGCAAATTCCCGGATCAGCCGCGACAGGACGCCAAGCAGAATATCCATCGCCGTCGCGAACGTATCTTCCGCCCCGGCTCTCGCCCAGGCCCCGGCAAGTTTATGAAGTTCCGGCACATCCAGGTTGGGGCAACTCCCCAACAGTCCGAGAACATCGCGATAGAGCGCTAATCCACCGGCTTCAGACAATTCAACAGCCCGGCCAATGCTTCCCCCAGCCAGCTTGACCAGCTCACTACGATCGCCGGCACCAGTACTCGTTAGATATTTTTCAACAAGGATTTGCAAATCCGGGTCTTCCAGCCCCGACAACACCAGATTTCGGCACCGCGACCGGATCGTCGGCAACAGGCGGCCCGGATTATGGCTAATCAGCACCAGCAGCGCACGCGCCGGGGGTTCTTCCAGAATTTTGAGCACGGCGTTGGCGGCATTGCGGTTCATTTCATCGGCGCTATCAATAATGACAACCCGCCACCCGCCCTCTCCCGCCGTCAGGCTCATAAATCCGCCAATCGTGCGGACATCATCGATTACGATTTCGCTCCGAAGTTTACCCTGTTTGTTCAGTGACCGTTCAATGCACATCAGGTCCGCATGCCCACCCGCAATCACGCGCTGAAAGAGCGCCGATCCGGGGTCTGTCCACAGGCCACCCGGGTCAGACTCTTGTAAATCATCAGCAAACAGGCCTGGACCATTATCAACACGACTGTCTTCATTTGCCCCCTGGGAAAGTACATAGCGGGCGAACCGGTGCGCCAGTGTCGCCTTGCCAATGCCTTTTGGTCCCGAAATCAGCCAGGCATGGGCCATACGTTCGCCGTGAAAGGCGTCCAATAGGGTACGTTCCGCCTCAACCTGACCGATCAAATCTGGGTTTGTCCTGGGTTGCGGTGGCCAGTCTTCTTCGTCCCTGGCCCGTACAGTTTTGGCATTCATGGCAAGGTCAGGCCGAACTGGCTATTAATGCGGCTGATGATCTGCGCATGTACGCCGTCGATACTGTCTGTCGCATCAACGATTTGACATCGCATGGGTTCGGCCCTGGCAATATCCAGAAACCCGTCGCGCAGACGTTGGTGAAAGTCGGCGCCCATGCGTTCATACCGATCTTCCTGATCGCCACGTGCACCAGCCCGCATCAACCCGGCATCGACAGGCAGATCAAGGATCAGCGTCAGGTCGGGGCGAAAGCCGCCCAAGGCCAGCCGATAGAGTCGCTTGAGATCATCGCGGTTGAGATTGTGACCATACCCCTGATAGGCCATGGTGGAATCAGCAAATCGGTCAGAGATGACCCACTTCCCCTGGGCTAATGCCGGGCTAATTGTGCGTGTCACATGCTCGACCCTGGCCGCATAATGCATAAAAACTTCACTCATCGGCTGCCAGCGGTCAACCGCTCCGGAAACTAGAAGATTACGGATTTCCTCAGCCCCCGGTGCGCCACCCGGTTCTCTGGTCAAAACAGCATTCAATCCGGCATTTTGGAATGACTGAGCCAGCAATTTGACCTGTGTGGACTTTCCGCCGCCTTCTCCGCCTTCGAAAGTAATGAATTTGGCTTCACTCATCGGATCAGCCGGAATGACCCCAGACTATGGATTCAAAAGCAGCGCCCAGACGACCAATCAGGCCAAGTTGTTCGACGTCTTCACCGGCAAGCAGCGGGATTTCCAAGGGGGGGCGTCCGGGGGCGGTAATCAGCACTTTGGCGATTTCCGTACCCTTGACAATTGGGGCTGGGACAGGCCCCTGGTATTGAACTCTGACTTTCAGTTTCTTGCGGGATTTTCGGGGCAGCGTGATCTTCACATCGTGCGAAATGACCAGCGGCACTGTCTTGCTTACGCCCAGCCAGACGCTGGCATTATCAACCGTCTCTCCAGCCTTGAACAATGTATAATTGTTGAATTCGCGCAGTCCCCACTGAAGCAGACGATCAGGTTCAATCGTCCGCGCCTTTTTTGATGGCAGACCATTGACCACTAGAATCAGGCGACGGTCTCCGCGTTTGGCCGACGCCGTTAGACCGTAGCCCGCTTCCTTGGTATGTCCGGTTTTCAGACCGTCCGCACCGATATCCTTGTATAGCAGCGGGTTGCGGTTGTGCTGCGTAATCCGGTTGTAGGTAAACTCGGTTTCGCTGAAATAGTGATAGTATTCCGGAAAATCCGTGATGATGTGTTTGGCAAGGATGGCAAGGTCGCGCGGCGTCATGCGGTGTTCTGGATGGGGCCAGCCCGTGGCATTGCGAAATGTGGAATGCGCCATGCCGATTTCTCGGGCTCTGGACGTCATTTCCTCGGCATAAGCCGATTCCGAACCTTCCAGATTTTCCGCCACAACGATACAGGCGTCATTTCCAGACTGGACAATGATCCCACGGATCAGGTCTTCAACCTTCACCTTCTTACCGGGGACCAGAAACATCGTCGAACTGCCACTTTTGGCTCCGCCTTTACGCCAGGCGTTTTCACTGACGGAGAAGATGTCATCCAGCTTGACCGACCCATCGCGCAACCGCTGGAAAAGCACATAAAGGGTCATCAGCTTGCTCATGGACGCGGGCGGCATGGAGTTGTCTGCTCCCTTCTCCAGAAGCGCCTCGCCAGTGTCAATATCAATCAGGATCGCCTCTCGGGCTGTCGTTTCGATCGCCTGAGCATGTCCAATTGACATTACCATTATGCCAACCGACAACATGGTGTAAATTAATTTTTTAAAAGAGATATTTATCATAAGCATTTGTTATTACACTATTTTTAAATTTAATCGACAACGATCTTGGCATTTTTATAACCGGCCTGGGCAACCGCTATCAACACCTGGTCCGCCTTATTTACATCGGCAAGCGGTCCCACCCGAACTCGGTATAAGTCTTTTCCGTTGACCAACACCTGAGACAGTTTGACCTCACCCAGTGGGGCCAGATGCGCCCGAACCCGGTTGGCATTGTCAAACAGACTGAAGGCGCCGGCCTGGATATATATGCTGGTGCTGACTTTTTTTGTCTGCGTGATTTCCCCACTGAGCTCAAACTGCTTCTCCGCAGACGACACGGCGGGCGGAGACGGCGGCAGGGGTGGTGCGGGTTGAGGCTGGCGCCGAACAGTCGGCAATGACGCCATTTCCTGCGGTGGCTCAGCGCTTCCTGGCGGCGGCAGCGCCTCGCTCTGGACCCGGGCCTTGGGCAGGCGTTCAACCGTAATCGGCGACCCGACCTTTGCCAGATCATTCTGATTGCGGATACGGGCCTTAAGCGCCCGCGTACGGTCCGCCATGACCTGAACCCGAACCCGCGCCGTACCCTGTTTCTGGAATCCCAGCAACTGCGCCCCACGGCGTGAAATATCAATGATGCGCCCACGCGCAAACGGGCCCCGGTCATTAACCCGAAGGATCAGGCTGCGCCCGTTTTCCAGATTGGTGACACGTACGAAACTCGGCATCGGCAAGGTTCGGTGCGCCGCAGTCAGGGCGTTCATGTCATAACCTTCGCCATTGGCCGTCTTGCGGCCATGAAATTTTGCCCCATACCATGAGGCTATCCCGGTTTCATCGTATTCGAAATCTTCCTGGGGATAATACCAGACACCCGCAATCTGATAGGGTTTGCCGATCTTATATTCTGTCGGCGCTTTAGCGCTCGCCTCAGACTCACTCGGCCCCATAATGCGCTTGGCCCCATGCATGACCAGTCTGGTCTCCGCACACCCCGCCAGAACCAGCATCCCAACCGCAACCGTTAAAACCCGCCGAACCACCCCTACCCGCATGTTATCGATTACCCGTTCTCCGAAAGTAATCCCTCATATACACCATATCTTGTAGCCTTGTAAGCCGTGATTTACGTCATTTTGTAATGTACAGGGCGCGATATGCACCTGCAAGACTTCAGGTTCCACGCAACCGTTCCAACAGCCCCATGTCCGGATAGCCGTCAGCTGGCAAATATACACTTTTTTGATAGGATTTTATGGCGTTGCGAGTCATTGGACCAATCCGCCCGTCGATCCCGCCGGCATCGAACCCTTTTGCGTTGAGCCGACGCTGAATATCCATGACATCCCGGCGCGAGAGCGGACTGTCTTTTTCCGGTTTTACGGTCTTCAGAGCCCCCGCCCCCACCAGTCGGTCGGCCAGATGGCCAACGGCCAGGGCGTAATAGATCGAGCGATTCCAGACCATGATGGTACGGAAGTTATTATAAACCAGAAATGCCGGCCCCCGGTATCCGGCGGGCAAAACAAGTGAGGCCTCTATGTCAACGTTTGGCAGATTTCCACCGCCCATGCGCCTCACGCCGAACTTCTGCCAATCAGACAGGGGCTTGCGCACTTCAAGGCCAGTCAACGCCAAGTCCAGATCTTTGGGCAACTGCACTTCCCGCCCCCAGGTCCGCTTGGCGTCCCAACCCGAACGGCCCAGGTAATTAGCCGCGGAAGCAAAAATATCGGGCAAGCTGGTCCACAGATTGCGCTTGCCATCGCCGTCAAAATCTACGGCGAAGTCACGGTACGTGGTTGGAATGAACTGGTGGTTGCCCATGGCGCCAGCCCATGACCCCTTAACATCAACCGGGAAATTTCCCTGATCCATTAACTTGAGGGCGGCCAGCAACTGGGCGCGAAAGAATTTCGAACGCCTGCGGTCATGGGCCAGTGTAACCAGCGCGCCAACAACGGGAAACACCCCCGTATAGGTACCAAAATTGGTTTCGAGCCCCCAGAAAGCCACCAGAAACCGGGGCTGGACGCCCATTTTTTTTGACACCCTGCTCAACAGCACCTTATGTTTAGCCAGCATCTGCCGACCCTTTTTGATCCGTTGCTCATTCACGGATTTGGTCAGGTAAGACCAGAACGTCATGGAAAATTCCGGCTGACGGCGGTCCAGCTCAATGACCCGCTTGATGGGAGAGATTCCTGCAAGCGCTCGTTTCAGCAACGCGTCGGAAATCCCCCGGGATTTCGCTTCGACAGTGAGTTCGGAAAGCCATGTCGTGAAAGGCGGAGGGGGTGGCGGCTCCTTGGCGCTTAGCGGCAGGCTAATGGAAGACAGGACCAAGACTATCAGAAATTTTCGCATGCGCTCAAAACTCACGGATGTTGCGGTGTAAGGAGGCCATGCTCCGAGCGGATCGTTCTGCCACATCTGCACAGGACCCGACAATCATGATTTCCGCGGCGCCGGGAAAAAAGCACCGGTTTTCCCGGTAATTCGGTAGAAAATCAGGCCAAGAATTTCGTGCACGGCTTGTGTCAGTTTCCCCAGCCCGCTCGTAAAGTTAAAACCGTACCGCCACGCGAAATCAGGATTGGTGCTAAAATCAGTCGGATAGGCCAGAATGTTCCAACCAGCTTTTCGAAACGTCCCCATCGCACGGGGCATGTGAAACGCCGATGTTATCAACACCCACGTTTCGCCGGGTTGCGGGTCTGCGATCTTCAGGCTGATTTCGGCGTTTTCGACCGTATTCCGGGCTTGGTTCTCAAACACAATTCGTTCGAGGCCGACCCCCATCTGACTGAAAAACGGCGCCACATAATCGGCCTCTTTCAAGTCCTGGCGAAGCAAATCGCCGGACCCGCCACTGAAGATTATTCTGGCCTCCGGAAAAAGAAGGGCCAGCTCACTCGCCGCCGTCAACCGCTCAACCGCACCACCGATCACCGGCTGCCCGCGAGCCTGACTGGCGATCGGGTCAACAATGCCCCCGGCGACCACAATCCCGTCGATCCGGGCCGGCAGGGACTGCATCACGGAAAAACGGTTTTCCAGATGCCAGACCACCCAGCGCCCAACCGGCATGACAGCAACGACCAGACCGGCAACAATGATAAGGCTGGCCAAGGCCCGCCCGGCGCGTATCCAGGGGGTCCACAACAGCACCCCCGAAAGAGCGAGCAGGATAAAAAACAGATTTCCCGGCGCACTGACGAACCAGAAAATTTTGGAAAGTTCAAAAAACATGGAAACCGAAACCGCCCGCTATACCGACACAATGGGATGGCTTAGCATACAAATCTAAAGGAAGTTTAAAGGCCCCTTCAGGCTTTGATGTCGAGCGTCTCTCCCCGGCGCGCGCTGAATTCTCCGGAATCCGAATTATTTTGCTTGTTGGGCCGGTCCTGGCGGGCAGCCTGTTCAACCCGCTGTACACGGGCGGCTTGGCGCAAAGCCTGGTGTTCCTTGCCGGGGTCGGCAGTCTGTGCGCTATCGATGCCGCCGCTGGCCTGTCCCGCCTGATGGATCGCCCGATTAGTTTCCAGGCGCTGGTTATCGGCCTGCTGATAAGAGGTCACCGAAACCGCGACCTTGGCCCTGTTAATGGGAAAACTGACGATATCCACCATCATACACCTGCATTCCTGCGAGACCGGTTTCGTGAACCCTATTTATTTTTGTCTGGGTCTCCATCCACCGCCATATGTTAATTATATAACCTGACAGCAACATGAATAGACAATTCTTCAATTTTCCATCACTTGATGGTGGACTGATCCTGGCAAAACCCGTAAAGACTGCCAGCAGAGCGGGATGGGTGGCCGAGCGGTTGAAGGCACCGGTCTTGAAAACCGGCAAACGTTAACGCGTTTCGTGGGTTCGAATCCCACCCCATCCGCCATTTCTTGCATTGCCCCCCGGAGACATAGCCTCGTCGACTTCCTTAATGCCGAGCCAGAGCCATCTGACAGACAGCTTTGAGAGATTGTAGAGCCCGCTGAGGCTGGCGAAGGGCAGGCCTTAGCAGCGCGGGTTGATTGAAAATACCAACGGCACCCTACGACGGGACATGCTGAGAAAAACTGATATCATCAATTACAGCCCAAATGACATCAAGGAAATCACCTGGGCCGTCAACTCAACACCTTGAAAATGCCTAGGATAAAACACCCGCCGAGGCGTTCCTTGATAACCTCACATGTTGCATTTGAAATGTGAATCCAGCCTCTTATGACGGATTAGCCGTAGCACAATTATAGATAAATATGCAAAATGTCTTTTCGCAAATAACTATCGGGAACAATAAGCAATGCGGATTCATCCAATTGTCAAAATCGTTTTCAGCTCTATTTGTCTAACCGGTATCTTAGGAGGCTGCCAAGCAGGAGGAATTGCTCAAACATCTAGCTCATTTGCGCAGGTAAATTCCTCAACACCAAACTACGCTGGCAGCGTGCGAAAAATATCTACGCCAATCGTTATCAGATTTCGTCCGTATCCGAAAAGCCGTACATCAAGGTTAACAACGACGCTTTTTACCCATGAGGGAAAGAGAGTTGTTGTTGATGTAAAATCGGAGGGGCATGTGCATGCAGAAAACTCATCGAATGGGGTTTCACTGGTTATTTCATTAGACACTATGATTGCTGAGATAGAAGGGCAGTCAAAACGGATTGATATGCCGATGGAACTTAGGGCTGAATTTACTGATCGAGGCAAGCTTGTTGGTATGGATTTTGATATGCCAACAGCCGTCGCATCAGGAAAGAAACCTTCAAAAAAAGAGCTTCAAGAAGTCTTTCGTTTGTTTCAGGCTCTATTTCCAATCTTGCCAGAAAAAGGGGTCAGAAGTGGTGATGATATATTTTCAATTAAGCAGACTTATTCTCAAGGGATAAGCACCAGCGGCATCAATATTTCTGTGAGCGGGATTGTGCGTGGAATCACATGGCATCGCGGTAGAGAATCAATTTTAGTTGATTATAACGGCGCTCTGACCATGTCAGGACAAAGCATGAGGTTGACGGGTTATGGGGTGATGGACACCAATACCGCAGCTTGGGTTTACAGCGATCTGATCATGCACCCCCAGGTTGGGCCAGAATTACAAGGGTATGTGCGCGAAGTAGGATCAATATATTTGCCTTCTGGTAGTGGAAAAACCGGAGTCTCATTTTCTCTTTCAGATGATAGCTTACCGAAAAACAATGTCACTGCGCGAGAAAGGCTAGTTGAGTTAAAACACCTTCTCGATACAGGCCTCATTACTGAAGACGAGGCGCGAGAAAAGCGGGCGGAAATCCTGAAAGACTTATAGAATTACCTGTATTCGTTCAGATCTGATCAGACTTTGCTCCATTGCGGGAGCGAAGGTTATCGGTTTTAATGGCAACGGCTCAACTGACACTGCGGAACAGCATCGCCACACGTAGTGTGTAAGATGGGCAGCCAATCATTTGTTTTCCTGACCGTCCGGCAGTACTGCAATGCAGTTTCCCTTTCAATGGCGGCTGAGATTGATTAGGGTTGGCTTCGGCTTGGATGTGTTTTGGGAACAATCATTTATATGGATGCTGCACGGTCAGACCTCAGTTCGTGGCTATCGTGCGCGGACAAAATCATCGTTTATGATCTCGAATGGACATCCTGGGCGGGGTTTGCCGAAAGCGGCTGGTCCATGCCCGGGAAACATTGCGAGGTGATCCAGATCGGCGCGGTCAAAATCGATTGTCAACAAAATTTCAGGGAAATTGGTACATTTGATCTGTTGGTCAAACCCAAGATAAATCCCGACCTAAGTGATTATATCCAGGCCCTGACAGGCCTGTCCCAGAAGCAGATTGACGCCGACGGCGTCGCATTTCCTCAGGCGATTTTAAAATTCCATGAATTTTGTGAAGACGCCAGTTTCGTCTGCTCAAATGGAACCGATGATTTTGTAATCGCAGAAAATTGCGCGCTTCATGAAATTGACTGTCCCAATATTTTTAAAAACGGTGTCGATCTAAGGCCTCTGTTCTCAAAAGCGCTTGGAATTACGGGTTGCGGTATCGATAGCTGCAATTTAACGTCTCATCTCGGACTGCCTTCCGTTGGGGATCACCATGATGCGCTGGCGGATTCCCGCGGAATTGCGGCCGCTCTGCTTCACCTGACCGCGCATTAACGGCTAGACTTAACAACGTATGGTGCCGTCCTCAGCCGCCCATGACCAGCCGCACCTCGGCGATCATCTTGTCTCCCAATTGACCAACAATATCGCTGACCCCGGTACTTTGTCGGCGCAGATCCTTGCTGACGTCTCCGGTCTGATGTGTCAGATCATCAACCTCATGAATCAGCTGATCTGCGGCTTCGGTTCGGGTAACAGATTCTTCGGAGCGGCGGGAAATGTCATTCGGGTGCCTCTAAAAATGCCCGTTCTGGCTCATTGATCTGATAGAATCACGATAGCGCGATTTTGTGATCAAAGGGATCGGATATGAGTCAGAACGGACATTTTTAGAGGCACTCTATATACTGGCAAATATAGTGATATTTTAAAACTGCTTACCTGTTTCAATTTATTTCAGTGGAATGGAAATCCGGGACCTGGAGCCATTATCAGGTTATCATGAGCGGCAGGTATTGGAGGACATGATGCGCATTGATGTAATTTTAGACACCGTTTGTCCGTGGTGTTTTATTGGCAAGCGCCGACTGCAATATGCGCTGGCACTGCGCCCGCATATCACCCCGGAAATCTCGTGGCGGTCGTTTCTGCTTAATCCTGAAATCCCACCGGAAGGACTTGAGCGTTCTATCTATCTAATCAAAAAATTTGGTTCGGAATCCCGGGTCCGTCGCATATATGGCGCCATTGCCGACGCCGGACTGTCGGTCGAAATCGATTTCGCGTTCGACCGCATATGCACAACCCCCAATTCCGTCGATTCCCACCGCCTTATTCTGAGGGCCCAGGAACAAGGGCTGGGAGAACGCGTCGTGGAGGATTTGTATAGCGCCTATTTCCTGGACGGCCTTGATATCGGCGACAAGTCCCTGTTAACCCGTATCGGCGCTAACAACGGCCTGGACCCGGATGCTCTTGAACACTACCTGCAAACTGAAGAAGATGTATCCGGCATTTATGATGAAAACGCCCGCGCGCATCGTCTCGGCGTAAATGGCGTCCCGGCGTTCGTGTTTAACAACAACTGGGTGATCTCAGGCGCTCAGGAACCCCAGGTCTTGGCCCGGATGCTGGATGCCGCAAACGCCGCAGAAGACGCAGCTTGATCTGAAATCTGATTTTTCAAGAACCATGACAAATGCTCTTCACCAACTCACAATGTCATTTTCGGCCGAGGAAGATCGCATGCTTCTTCGTATCAGCACGACGGAAGATTCCGAATACCATCTTTGGCTCACGCGGCGCTTCGTCAAGGTCCTCTGGGGGGCCCTGATCGAGACCATGGAACGTGACCCGCAACTGAACAAAACACTGTTGCCGGAAGTTCGCAACGCCATCATGGGCATGCGTCACCAGGAAGCCATCGCCGCATCCGATTTTAACCAACCACATCAGGACGGGAAGCGCACTCTGACGTCAAATACCGGCCCTTTACTGGTCACAAGCGGCACCGTAACGCCGCTGAAAGACGGGGCGACGAGATTGCTGTTCAATACCTCGGACGGTACGGGAATTGATTTCTCGTTAAACGACAAACTGACGCATGCCCTCTGTCAGCTGATCATATCGTCCAGTCAGAATGCGGGTTGGGACCTTGACCTGTCGGTTGGCGATCCAAACGTAATCGCCGTGGACAAATCCGTCGTTCACTGATTTTGATACGTTTTAGGCCGTCATCTCTGCCAGACGCTGGGCCAGGGCATTCAGGTTGCCGACCAGCGAATTGATTTCACGGGTTGCCTCGGCTGTCTGTGCGGCCAATACCTTGACCTCTCCGGCGACAACCGCGAACCCCCTCCCCATCTCTCCGGCCCGGTTGGCCTCAATTGTCGCATTCAGCGCCAGCATGTTGGTTTCACCGGCAATCTCCTCAATGCGCTGTGAGGTATTTCCAACCTTCTCGATCCCTTCCACCAGGGAAATGATTTGCTCGCCGATGGATGAACCACCATCACGCTCACCATTTTCCTTCAGGGAAACAAGCAGGATGTTTGCCAGTCCCGACATCTGACGGGTTGACTCATAAATTCCGTCAGTGGCTTGAGCCGACCGGGTCGCCAGCTCTTTTACCTCATTGGCGACGACCGCAAACCCCTTGCCCATTTCGCCGGTTCGGGCGGCCTCAATTCGGGCATTCAGCGCCAGCAGGTTGGTCTGTTTGGCAACTCCGGAAATCTGGAGGGCAACGTCGTTTACCTTGGCGATTTCGGCGATCAGGTTTTGTATCTCCTGTTCAATTTGCTCCGGGTCCGCCCCTTGGCGCGGAGTACCGGGAACCGAAGTTTCAGGAAAACTTGGACTGCTTGCAATCTGCACTGCAGATGGGTTTTCCATGGCGCAAAAGGCCGCTTCGCGCATGATTCCCGAAAACATCATCCAGCCATCCGACCATGCTCCGATGACATCAGGCGTGGCATTTTCACCAAGCGCCTGCTCGACTCCCTGAAGAAGGGCATCACCAAAAATGGCATAGTCCTCGTCCTTCACGCCGTGCGAAAACAAAACCTCGCCAAGCTCCGCCGTATATTCGGCAACGGCGTCAGGTGTATGAAGTTGCTCAATGATCGTTGCGAACGTCTGAGTGATGTGCTCGGCCAAAGGCCCGCCACCCGCGCCGATCAGCCGGGATAAATCCGGACTGGCGTTTGAGATTTGCCCCAGTACGGCACTAACCAGCACATCGCCAGAACCCGTTAAATGCGCATATGAACCTTGAATAATCTCAGCCTGATCCGGTGTCACCAATCGTTCCCTTCATAAAATTCGCATTATCTGTCCATTTAAGCCGGAGCCTACATGAGCAATTCCCAATCTACAAAGAAATCCTCTTGCTTGCAGAGATGAAATACAGCGATGCTTCATGCTCAAATCACTCGGCGGCAATGCGGGCGAGCGCGTTAACCACGTACTGAACCCCTTCGAAACGATCCGCTGGCGTATCCCAGCGACGCATGAAAACCAGCTTGTGATCTGGGCGTAATTTAGCCGTGCCTTTTTGCCCAGTCAGGAAATCAACCAGTCCCGCCGGATTGGCGAAACTTGAATTACGAAAGGAAACAACCGCCCCCTTGGGCCCGGCATCAACCTTTTCCACTCCGGCGCTCTTGCACAGGTTTTTCAGTTTGATGGTCTTCAGAAGATTTTCCACTTCGTCCGGCAAGGCCCCGAAGCGATCAATCAATTCGGCGGCAAAACCCTCGATTTCCTGGATGCCTGGCAACCAGGCCAAGCGGCGGTACAACCCCATGCGGACCGTCAGGTCAGATACATAGCTGTCCGGAATCAGGACTGGAACCCCGATACCGATCTGCGGGCTCCATTCGTCGTCCGCAACGTCCGCACCTTCCAATCCACGGGCTTCGGCCACGGCTTCTTCCAGCATCTGCTGGTAAAGTTCTATCCCGACTTCGCGGATATGTCCGGACTGTTCGTCACCAAGCAAATTGCCGGCGCCGCGGATATCGAGATCGTGGCTGGCCAGCGAAAACCCTGCGCCCAGGGTATCCAGCGTCTGCATGACCTCCAGACGTTTCTCCGCCGTTTTGGTCAGCTTGCGCTTCGGCGGCAGGGTCAGGTAGGCATAGGCCCGCGTCTTCGAGCGTCCGACCCGGCCACGAAGCTGATAAAGCTGGGCCAGCCCATACATGTCGGCGCGATGCAGAATGATGGTATTGACCGACGGCAGATCAAGGCCCGATTCAACGATATTGGTAGAAAGCAGAATATCGTAGGAACCATCATAAAAATCGCCAATGGTTTTTTCCAGTTCCGTCGCGGAAAGCCTGCCGTGGGCGATGGCAATCTTGACCTCTGGTACCAGTTCGCGCAACTGTTCCTCCACACTGGCGAGATCAGCAACACGGGGACAGACATAGAAAGTCTGCCCGCCCCGGAAGCGTTCACGAAGAATGGCCTCTCTTATAATGACGGGGTCGTAAGGCATGATAAAAGTCCTGACCGCCAGCCGATCAACCGGCGGGGTGGCAATTAAACTCATTTCACGGATACCGCTCAGGGCCAGTTGCAGGGTGCGCGGAATCGGCGTCGCCGTCAGGGTCAGCACATGAACATTTGCTTTGATCTGCTTCAGGCGTTCTTTGTGGGTCACGCCGAAATGCTGTTCTTCGTCGATAACCAGTAAGCCCAAATCCCTGAATTTGACGTCCTTGGCCAGCAATGCGTGGGTGCCGATAACAATATCGACCTGACCGTCAGCCATTCCCTTTTTTGTTTCGTTGGCCTCTTTGGTGGTGACCAGTCTGGACAGTTGTTCAACACGAACCGGAAACCCCTGAAAGCGGTCCCTGAAATTCTGATAGTGCTGGCGCGCCAGCAAGGTTGTCGGAACGACGATCGCCACCTGTTCGCCGTTCAGGGCCGTGACGAACGCGGCACGGAGCGCGACCTCGGTCTTGCCGAACCCCACATCACCGCAAATCAGCCGGTCAACGGGTCGGCCGCTGGTCAGGTCGTCAACTGTCTGTTCGATCGCGCGGGCCTGATCTTCGGTTTCTTCAAAGGCGAAACGAGCGCAAAATTCGTCATAACTGCCTTCGGGAATCGAAATCGTCGAACTTTTGCGAAGCTCGCGGGCGGCAGCGGTCTTGATCAGGGCATCGGCCATGCCCCGGACACGCTCTTTCATTTTGGCCTTGCGGGCCTGCCATGCTGCTCCGCCCAGACGGTCCAGTTGCACCCCCGCCCCTTCGGAACCGTATCTGGAGATGACTTCAATATTTTCAACCGGCAGAAACAGTTTGTCACCTCCCGCATAAAGCAGGCGCAGGCAGTCATGCGGAGCCCCGCCAACGGATATTGTTTCCAACCCGGCGAACTGGGCGATACCGTGCTCCATGTGTACGACCAGATCGGATTCTGACAGCGACGAGGCCTCGGCAATGAAATTTTCGGCGCGGACCTTACGATGGCCCTGACGGTTGAGGCGGTCCCCCAGGATATCCTGCTCTGTAATCAAACACAGATCATCGGCGACAAATCCGCGATCAAGATGAAGAATGACAAGGGCCGGAAACTCCGGTGCCCCCTGCTCCACCTGTGCCCAGCTATCGGCCTGCCAGCAACCGATCAGGCCATGTTCACCAAGCAGGCCCTGCAGACGATCCCGGGTTCCTTCTGAATAGGCGCCGATGACCACCCGTTTCCCTGCCGCCAGCACTTCCATGACATGCTCACGAACCGCATCAAATACACTGACATCGCGTTGCACCCGGACATCGGCAAAATCGCGCCCGCCGTGACCGCCCGCATCAAAACTGTCAGCCTGGTTTTCCGGAGCCATGAAAGGTGAGAATGAAGCAACGCCATACGCCCTTAATCGGCTGTTCCACTCGTCATCATCCAGATAGAGGCTTTCTGGCGGCACCGGACGGTAGGGCGCGCCCGCATGGTCTCCGCTGAAAGATGCCCGCGCCGAAAAATATTCGCCGATCAAATCCAGGCGTGCATTGCGGGCCTCATCTGCCTGATGATCAAGAAATATGACCGTTTCCGTCAAATAATCAAAAAGCGTTTCAAGTTTATCATAGAAAAGCGGCAGCCAATGTTCCATTCCGATGTGGCGATGCCCCGACGACACCGCTTCGTATAATGGATCGTCACCACCACCTTCGCCGAACTGAACCCGATAGCGCGATCGAAATTTCGAAATCGTATCTTCGGTCAAGACAACTTCGCTGACCGGCGTGAAAGTCAATGACCCGATTTTCGTCTCGTCGCCGGAGAGCGAACGCTGTGTCGCGGGATCAAAGGTCCGGATGGCATCAAGTTCATCTCCAAAAAAATCCAGCCGCGCGGGAAGTTCGGCACCCGCCGGATGCACATCGATAATCCCGCCCCGAACCGCGTATTCGCCGGGCTCCATAACCGTTTCGACGCGGCCATAACCATTGTGGTCGAGGAACCGGCAAAGTTCCACCGGGTCCAGCGGTTGCCCCGTGACCGCTGTCAGTTTGGCGTTTTCGAAGGTCTCTCTGGCGGGAACACGCTGAAGCAGGGCGGAAACCGTCGTGACAATGGCGCACGGGTCCTCATCCTTGCGGTCCAGCAAACGTCCCAGCGTATCGATACGCTTGCTCAGGATATCGTTTTTTGGTGATACCCGGTCATAGGGCAGACAATCCCATGACGGAAACTCCAGCACCGCCAGATCTGGTGCGAAAAACGCCAGCAAATCAGTCATTCGGGCAAGTCCAACGTCGTCACGGGCGACGAACAGGACATCTTTTCCAGCCCGGGTCGCGTCGCTCACGATACGGGCATCCAGACCTTCCGGCGTACCGGAGACATGCCGGAATCCGGGTTCACTTGGGATCAAATACTGCATTTTTATTCGTTGCCCGGCTTACAGGTTTTTGCTGTTAAAATTGATAATGGCGGCCATGACCGGGTGTTTCATGCGCTCTGGCAATATTTCGCGCCCGGTGATCCAGTTATACAGATCCAGATCGGATTCAGTCATAATGGCCTCAAACAACGACAGGTCCTCATCACTCATGGTCTCCAGATTTCGCCCGGCAAAACGGCCAAGCAGAATGTCATTTTCCTTCATGCCGCAATGCTGGCTCTGGTAGAGCAGTTTTTTTCTCCGTGCATTCATGACGTCCCCTGATTGTAGTTGGCCGCAAAGTCCAAGCGGCTTACGATATAATCCGTTATTCCTGTAATGTCAGTACGAACACGCACCATGCGCCCGGAAATCCTGTTTTCCCTGTTTAAACCCGTCGTGTCCCTGAAAGGGGTGGGGCCGCGCATCGGCAAATTGATTGAAACGCTTGCCGGACCCAACATCGTTGACCTGTGTTGGCACCTGCCGTCCGGGATTATTGACCGGCGTTACAGCCCGACAATTGCCGAAGCTCACACCGGGACCGTGGCGACAATGGTGGTCAATGTGCTCAAACATAACAAACCGCCGAATAGAAGGTTGCCCTATAAGATCATCTGCTCGGATGATACCGGCACCATGTCACTGGTTTTTTTTCACGCGCATTCTGACTACCTTCTGAAAAATCTTCCAGAAGGCGAAACCCGGGTCGTCAGCGGTAAGGTTGAGAGGTTTGGCAGCGAGCTACAAATCACCCATCCCGATCACATTGGCACTCTGGAAGACCTGGACAGCTTAAAGCGGATCGAACCTGTGTACCCATTGACCGCCGGTCTGGGACTGAAACCTCTCGGTAAAGCCATTGAAGGCGCACTGGAACAGGCCCCCGACCTGGATGAATGGATCGATCCGAACCTGCTTAAACGCGAAAATTGGCCAACGTGGCGCGAGGCTTTATTGCACGCTCATCACCCTGAAACCGAAGATGACATGGCGCCGACATCACCCGCTCGGATGCGTCTCGCCTACGACGAACTGCTGGCTAATCAGGTTGCTTTGGCCCTGATGCGGCGCAGCATGAAAACCGTCAAGGGCCGCTCACTTAGCGGTAGCGGCCAATTACGTCAAAAAATCACACAGTCCCTGCCGTTTGAACTGACGCCTTCGCAAAAAGGAGCACTCAGCGAGATTGTTGAAGATATGGGGTCGCCTTCGCGCATGCTGCGCCTGTTGCAGGGTGATGTGGGTAGCGGCAAAACCGTCGTCGCCCTGCAGGCCATGATGAATGCCATCGAAACGGGTGCACAGGCGGCCCTGATGGCACCAACGGAAATCCTCGCCCGCCAGCACCTCGCGACGATTGAACCATTGGCAGCCGCGGCGGGGGTTGAAACCCTGCTGCTCACCGGCCGGGAGAAAGGTAAAAAGCGTGATGCCATTTTGACAGCCCTGTCTGACGGTTCAGCCAAAATCGCGATTGGCACTCACGCGTTGTTTCAAAGCGACGTCAAATTTCACGACCTAGGCCTTGCCGTCATAGATGAGCAACACCGGTTTGGCGTTCACCAGCGCCTGACATTGGCGGCCAAGGGACGTGGTGTCGATATCCTGGTGATGACGGCGACTCCGATCCCGCGGACGCTGATGCTGACGGCTTATGGTGATATGGATGTATCGCGCCTGACGGAAAAACCGGCAGGACGAAAGCCGGTGGAAACCAGAACAATTCCATTCGAGCGCATCGAAGAGGTCATTCATGCCATAGGTCGCGCACTTAAGAAAAACACCAAAATCTATTGGGTTTGCCCGCTTGTTGAAGAGTCCCAAAAAATTGATCTGGCAGCGGCTGAAGATCGTTTTCAGCACCTTCAGAAAATTTTCGGCACGTGCGTGGGGCTGGTGCACGGACGCATGAAAAGCAAAGACAAAGACGCCGCAATGGATGCCTTTCTAAATGGTCCCGTAGACCTGCTGGTCGCCACCACGGTGATTGAAGTTGGCGTCGATGTGCCGGCGGCGACGATTATAGTCATCGAGCATGCGGAACGTTTCGGCCTGGCGCAGCTTCACCAACTGCGTGGACGCATCGGCAGATCAGATAAATCAAGCACCTGCCTTCTGGTCTATTCCGGCCCTCTAACCCAGACTGCGCATGATCGCCTGGCGATCATGCGTGATACGGATGACGGCTTTCGCATCGCCGAGGAAGATTTGCGTCTGCGGGGCGCCGGTGAACTTCTGGGGACCCGCCAAAGTGGATTGCCGGAAGCCCGACTAGCCGATCTGGTGGTTCATGGGGACCTTTTAGCCCTCGCCCGCAATGACGCCACGGTGTTTTTAAACCGCGACCCCAATCTGGAATCAAAGCGCGGTCAAGGCATTCGAACTCTTCTTTACCTGTTTAACCGCGATAGTGCGGTGTTAAATCTAAGATCGGGTTAAACGGTATTAAATTCAACCGCAAATGTTTCAGAATATTTCAAATTGAAATGAACTGAAACAGGTAGACACACACACCGATCTGAGATTTCGCTATTATTTTGCCTGATATTCCATGAGCACCACGGATTATGGTCCCGTCCGGTGTTTCTATCCATAAGGGTGTGATGACAACAACATGCCAAATTTGACTGCTCAGACGCGCGACACGCATTATTCCGTCCATTACAAATTTGATGGAGATTTCGAACCGATCGTTCAGTGGTTATCTCAAAATTGCAACGGCCGGTTCGAATATTTCATCGAGCGTGAATCCCGAGTCGCGGGGCAGATGGGAGATATCATCCTGCAATTTGAAAGAGAGGATGACCGCGCAAAATTCAGAGATATGATCCTCTCCGCACACTTGCCTTAAGCGGCAATTTTAGCGCCGTCACAGGGTGCCTCCGAAGGCAAGCTCATTTCTCAGGACTGCCCTGACGTTCACCCGGACGAGAACCTCCTGGCGTTATAACCACCGCACGGTCCTTCTCGCGAATCATTTCCAAATCCTCATAAGTCTGGGCGGACACAAGGATTCGTTGCTGTTCCTCATCCGGGCGGCGGTCCGGGGGGGTGACAATTCCCCCCGAAATTACCATCTTGATCGCCTCTTCCACGCTCATCGAAAGCGACACCAGATCCTTTTTTGGCACAAACAGCAAAAACCCGGACGTCGGGTTTGGTGTCGTCGGTAGAAAAATGTTGGTGCATTCTTCTTCGGTTACATTTTGCACCTCGCCTTCCGTACGTCCCGTAATAAAGGCAATGGCCCAAATCCCGCGTCGTGGGTATTCAACCAGAACGGCTTCGCGAAAGGCATTCGACTGTTGGGCGAGAACGGTTTCGAGTATCTGTTTTACCGCGTTGTAGACACTGCGGATCACCGGCATCCGGTTCAGCAGTTGTTCAGACAAATTGATCCAGAGTCGTCCGAAAAATCCAGCCGTCAACGCGCCGATCAGCATCAGCGACAAAACCAGAATAATCAGCCCAAGCCCCGGCAGAGCAAATGGCAGATAGGTTTCCGGGTTATATTGTGCCGGAATCAGTGGCGTTACCTGAGAATCGACAAACCCAACGAACACCCAGGCCAGATAAATCGTGATCGCCGCAGGTGCCGTAATCAGAATACCGGTCAACAGATAGGCGCGCATACGTTGCCCGAACCCAAGGGCGTGATTTTTTTTACTACTCACCGCTTTCGCCGCTGTCACTTCAGCTTGCGAACGGGACATGGTGCTGGGATCGCGTGTGTTTTTCATAGCACACGCATCATAAGACCGACGCATACCCTTCGTCGATGATTAGATTCTCCATGCCTCACCCTATTTGCTGGCAGATCGCACGTGATCGGCGAGAATGTTGAGCAGGCCGCGAATGAACGGGTCGGCCTTGGACATTTTTTGATCAAACATTTGCTGCGTTACAACAATAATGGTCGATCCCTTTATTGCTCGGGCCCTGGCCATCCGGGGTTTTGAATCGATTAAGGCCATTTCACCAAACATGCCCCCCTTGCCGATGACGCCGAGAACCCGGTTTTCACCATCGATTTCCTTGCTGATCTCCACCTCGCCCTCCTGAATGACATAGGCTTGGCTACCCTCCTCCCCTTCCTTGAAGATGGTCTCACCGGGCTTAAAGGTACGGCGTTGCAGAATTTCACTCATGACCCGTGTCCTCCATCAGATATGGTGACGCTGACTCTTTGCCAAAGCCCCGCCAGTGTAATACGAATTGATCGACAGGAAAATTGCAAAACAGGGGCAAAAAGATGACAAAACGTGAATACCCGAAACGCCCCCTCATCGGTGTAGGCGTTGTGGTCGTGGGGATTGAGGGGGTTTTGCTCATCAAACGCGGGAATCCCCCACGCCAAGGCGACTGGAGCCTGCCCGGCGGTGGCCAGAAACTGGGTGAAACCGTCGAGGAATGCGCCCTCAGGGAGGTCCGGGAAGAAACCGGGCTTCAGGTTTCATTGGTCGGTCTTGTTGATGTTATTAACTCAATCCAGACGGATGCAGACAAGCGTATCCGTTATCATTACACCCTGATTGATTTCGCCGCCTGTGTTGACGGTGGCGTCCTGAAAGCCGGCAGTGACGCCATGGATGCCGGCTGGTTCAGGCGCCGCGATATTTCGGCGCTGGGCCTATGGTCGGAAACGGAACGCGTCATTGATCTCGCCATTGAAATGCATGAAACACTGAACTTCTGATGTGGCCGGGATTTAACGTTCCTTGAACGATGTCTTAACCGAACTGACGATGGGTTTCAGCAGATACTCCAGCAGGGTCTTACGGCCGGTTTTGATATCCGCCTGAACCGTCATGCCGGGCAGTACCTGATTTTTTTCCGGATCAAAACCGACATAATTGCGATCTAGCGTGACAATCCCCTTGTAATAGGGATCGCCGGTCGCATCATCTATGAAAGTGGTTGCCGAGACTTCCTTCAGTTCGCCGGAAATTCCGCCATAGCGCGCAAAATCATAAGTCGTGACCTTAACCTTAACCGGCTGCCCCAACTCGACGTGACCGACATCACGGGTATTGATGCGTGCTTCCACAACAAGCTCTTCATCCAGCGGAACGACCTCCATGACAATTGCCCCGGCGGGAATAACCCCGCCCACCGTATTGACCTTCAGGCCCTTGATGTATCCACGAACGGGGGACTGAACCTTCAACCGGCGAACGCGATCATAAAGTTTTTCAAGCGATTGTACGACCTGGGCCAGTTCGTTGGTCACGACCCCCATTTGCGTCAACGCCTGCTCACGACTATCGGTATCAAGTTCGGTCAATCGTTTTCGCGATTCAGAAAGCGAATCCGTCGTTCGCTGACGATCAACAATCAGATTGGAAAGTTCTCCGCGGGCGTCGTTAACCGCGCGTTTGGAATCAAGATACGCAATCTTGGTGGTTAACCCCTTCTTATAGAGGTCTTCTCGCAGCAGGAATTCTTCCAGCAACAGGTCGGCATTTCTGGACAGAGTACCTTCCTGCTCATCAAGTAACGCCAATTCCTGTTTTTTCTGTTCGATCTGGGCAATGACCACCTGCTGGCGCTCAATATGGGCGTTTTGCTGGCCTTCGTATATGGTGAGTTGGTCGTCAACCATATCCTTGTATTCGGGGCTAACGAAGGAAAAATCGGGTTCACGCATGGTGCCGATGGCCCGAAGGCGCTCGACCTGTAATTCAAGCGCGACCTTACGCGCCTTGATCTGGTTAAGTTCGGAAACTGGACCGGACGGTTCAAGCACAAGTAAAACCTGCCCCTTTTCAACCAGTTCCCCTTCCTGCACAGGGATTTCCGCAATGATCCCGCCTTCCAGGTGCTGAATGGACTGGACCTTTCCGGTCGGTATGATCTCGCCTGTGGTTACCGCGACTTCGTCAACATCGGTAATGCCCGCCCAGAACAAAAATGCGCAAATAACCAGGGAGATGGCAATCATGGCGGCGCGTATCAGTATCGAGCTTCCGGCTTCTTCCAGAATGACCGATTGCGCAAGAAACCGCGTCTGACGACTGCCCCGCCTGACCTTTTTGGGTAGGTCTGCGCTATCTGTAGGGACGGCTACTTCACTCATGGCGGCTCACAGGAAATCCTTGGGCATCTGGCCCAGTACATCATCCGCCGGGCCATAGGCGCGAACATTGCCATATTCCAGCCAGACAATCTTGTCACAAATTTTCAAATGGCTGGGCCGGTGGGTCACGATCATGCATGTGGTGTTGTCGCGCAACTCATCAACCATGCGCATAAAGACCTGATCACCCTCAAAATCCAGCCCATTTCCAGGTTCGTCAAAAAGCATGATCGGCGACTGTTTCAGATAACCACGCGCCAGATTCAGGCGCTGCAGAACGCTGGTTGGCATCTGTCCGGCCCCGGAATCGCCGATGCGCACATCAAACCCGCTCCGTTTCCATTTACCGGACCCCTGTTCCATCGCCTCGATTTCTTCAAGCACCCCGGCCTTATAACAGGCCCAACGCAAGTCCTCATCACTTGCCGTCGAATGCGCAAGGCGCAAGTTCTGGGCAACCGTACCATAGAAGAATTCAATATTCTGAGGCACGTAGGCGACAGCGTGACGAAGTTCAATGGGGTCGAGCTGACGGATGTCCTGATTATCGATCCGGATGCTTCCGGCCTGCGCCTGATACATACCGACCATCAGTTTCAGTACCGTTGATTTTCCGGACCCGTTGCCGCCAACGACGGCGACGACTTCCCCGGGCGCGATATCAAACGAAGCCCCGACAAGGGCCGGGTCCGCATCAGGGCTGTAGCGAATGGAAACCCGGCTAAACGAAACAAATCCGTCCATGCGTTTGATCGGATTGACAATGGAATGCTGCTCACGTTCCGCCCGTATATTCATCAGACTGTTGATTTGACCAATACTGGAACGGACCTGGGTTATTCGCGCCATTGAAACAAAGCCGGTTTGCAACGGTCCCAATACCCGCCAGACCAGCATCATGGACGCCACCAGACCACCGATGGACATATCACCGTTGAGGATTCTAAATACGCCGAAAACAATGGTGCCGACACCCGCAGCAATCATCAGGACGTGGGATATGGTCTGTACCAGCGCAGAATATTGGGAGGCTTGGAACCCGTGCAGCGCGGCTTTTGCCGAAAGCGTGCGGTAGCGATCCAGCCAGGTCGCTTCCGCGCCACAATACTTGATGGCTCTCATCCCCCCCAGGGTCTCGACCACCAGTTCCTGTTTTTTACCGCCGGCACGTGCCGCCCGACCGACCGCCGCGCGAATGACCGGGGTGAAAATCAAGGTCAGAATTCCATACAGGGCAACCATGATGATCGGCACAAACGCGACAGCCCCGCCCAGAAAGGCGATAACAACGATGAAGATGGCGACAAAAGGCAGTTCGAGCAACGTCAACGCCATCGCGCCGGTGAAAAAGTCACGGATGGTTTCAAAATCTTTGATCCGCGCGACTTGGGAACCGATGCTAGAGCGTTCCGTAAAGGCTGGTTGCAAAAACAGAATTTTATGGAAAATGGCGATGCCGACGATATTGTCCAATCGGGCGCCGATATGGGCCAGAATTCGTGTTCGGATGTAACGCAGAACCATATCGCAGACCATTGCAATACTGACACCAACGGCGAAGAACGCGAGTGTTGGCATGGACCCCGTCGCGACAACCTTGTCATAGACGCCCATCACGAACAGAGGCGTCGCCAAAGCAAGAATATTTAGGAAAAATGTCAGGCCAAGCGTCTGATAGAATAGCGACCGGAATCTTTCGTTAACGGCGCGAAACCAGCCCACTTTCTGTTGCTGTGGTAGAATTTCATCCGGATCGACCGAACTGAAGAACAGGACTTCACCTTCAGAACTGTCGCTGTCGATTTCCAGGTAAGCTTCCTTGCCGCCGTCATAGACGTTAATTTTTCCCCGCTGCAAATTGATCAGTACCTTGGCGTCGCCGTTCTTCGGCAGGAACAGGCAGGGAAACAGCCGCGGGTCAATCTTGTTGAGGCGCAACTCAAGCGGCCGACTTTCAAAATGCAGGGTCGCCATAACGTTGCGAAGACTGGTTAAATCGATCGAGTCGACAAAATGCGGGACCGCTTCAGCGATGTGGCGCGGGTCACCCCGCCAGTTTAGCACGGTCAGTAACGGCAACAGGCAATTGGACAAATCGGTCTGATCTTTTAGCGCCGCCAGGGCCGCCCGTCCCACCTGCTCCGCCCTTGGCGGGTCCAGCAAGGGGCCGTTACTTCCAGCTGGTTCTGGCAGTGGAGGCGGCAGGTGCCCGCCCCCGGCGGGAGGAACGGGGGGAGCACCACCACCGGACAAAGGTGTCGTCGATAACGGAGCAGGCTGTTCCGGCATGGATGTCGGCGGCGATGGTTTGGGGGCTGGCGGTGTGGGCTCGGCCTGTTTTGATTCACTTGCTAGCCGAGGCGACTCATCCTGAAGAGGTTCCTTCTCCTGTTCGAGTTGCTTTTTTCTGCGCGGTGGCAGGCGTTTGGTATGTTCCGCTTTTCCGGCTTCGACCGGGGCGGGCTGGGGTTGGCGTTTTGGAGCCTCCCGAGCGGAAGAAATACCGGGTTTGCGTGCGGGACGTGCTGGCGGCACGGGCTCCACCCGTTCCTCGATCCTGGGCATTGGCTGAGGTTCTGGCTCTGTAGCACGTTTAGCCACCGAGACCGGTTCCGGCATTGCTGGCGCCGTCACCTTGGGTTGGGATTTGCGCGCGACACCCTTTTTTGGCGTCTCCAGAATGTCGGCCATCGGGCGACCGGGCACGTCCAATGGTGACTCATCAAAAGCTTCAAGTTTTGAAAGAGATTTAGACATCCATTTGCCGCTCTCGGCCGGTTGTTCCGGGAAGCCGGAGCTTGACCAGCCTTAGAACGCCCGTGCGCACCAGGGTTTTGAACCGGTCAGAAGCCAGATGATCAACCGCCCGACCCGCGCCTTCCCGAACGATCCCAGGAGTTCGGGGAGGCTGTTGCCAATCTTCATCAACGATTTCAATTTTTTTCAGTTTTGGATCAATCATGCCGACACCACCTGTCCGCGATTTCCGGCCAGTTGGTCCGTATCGACACCGCGTTCAACAAGATGAGAGCCTTCGATATCAAAAATCCGATCAGACAGTTTCAATAATGACGGGCGTGGCGTGACCAGTATCAGCGTCACCCGCCCCTTGAGCTTTTCCAGCAAGCCGCGCAACATGGCGTCACCGGCGCTGTCCATGGAGGTGTTGGCTTCGTCAAACAGCAACACACGCGGTTTATCGACAAGAGCCCGGGCGATGGCAATTCTTTGCTTGATGCCACGGGGCAACTTGTCCCCGGCCCCGTCGCCAACATGGGAGTCATACCCCTGGGGCATGTGGGCGACGACGCTGTCCAGGCCCATCAGCTTTGACATGTCCATGGCGTCATCAACCTTTTCAGGCCGGAACATGGTCAGGTTTTCCAACAAGGTTCCGTCAAACAGTATGGCTTCCTGCGGAAGGTAAGAGGCCTGCGTTCTGATGCTGGACGGATCAAAACCCTGCAAATCCATACCATCAACCCGGACCACACCGCTTGCCGGTGCGTAGATGCCCATCATCAGATACAGCAGCGTTGTTTTACCGCTGGCGTTGGCGCCGCTAATTCCGATAACCTGGCCTGATTTGGCCACCAGATTTACATTCTCGAACTGCGGCGGAAGCTCCTCACCATCCTTGTTTTTTCCGTAGGAGAAGGTGACGTTTTCCAGCTCAAGGTCACCTCGGATTTTTGGTAATAATGGTAATCCCGGCGGTTTTTCCATCTGCATGGCAAACAGCTGACGCAAGCGTTCGCGGGCCAGCTGGATGCTCTGGAATCGGGTCCAGACACCAACCAGTTTTTGCATGGGTTGCATGGAACGCCCGGCCAGCATCGTGCAGGCCGCCAGCCCACCGACGGTGAGCCTCCCGTCGATGACCAGGGTTGAGCCGAAACCGACAACGGAGAACAGTACAAGCTGGGAGAACAAAGCGCCTGAACTTTGGGCATAGGAACTGCGAAGCGCGACGCCATGTTCGGCTTCCGCACTGGTCTCCTGAAGGCGCTCATAACGGCGGATCATCTGCTCTTCCATGGCGAGCCCCTTGACGGTATGAATGCCGCCCAGAACTTCGATAATGAAGCTGAAACGGCGATCATCGGCACCCATTCGATTGCTTAACGCATCGCGCAACTTGCGACCGATAACCACTGCTGTGATCACGAACAGTGTGATCAGCACGACCGGCACAAAAAACAGCCATCCGGCCAAATATGCCATCGCCCCCAGATACAGCAGTGCGAAAGGAAAGTCCCAGACCGCCAGAAGCGCCTGTCCCGCGTAATATTCCTTGAGTTGGCTCAGGGCGTTGAAGCGTTCCAGGTGTCCACCCGCCCCGTCCTTGTCGAATTCAAGAATCGAAACCCCCAGAAAGCGCTCGATGGCTGCGGTCCCGGCCAGATGATCAAACCTAGCCCCCATCCAACCACTGACATAAGACCGCCCCATACGCAGAAAGGCTTCAAGGATGAGGGCAATACCAATACCGACGACCAGAAGGACCAGTGTTCCTTCGGCAGAATTGGGAATAATACGGTCATAAACCTGAAGCAATGTCAGGGGCATCGCCAAGGACAGAATATTGATGAATACCGACGCCAGGAACAGGTCGAAATTGCCACCCGCGACATAGGCGCTGGCTCCCAAACTCTGGGAACTCTGGTCAGTTTCACGTGTTTTTCGCCCGAACATGAAGCTCGCTACCCATCGCCATTTTGAGTTGCCCAGTACCCACGGCGGCATGTGTCGGCGAAACACACAAACCACCCCGCTATAGGATTAATGGTGTTTCCTTAACTTTTCGTTATCAAATGAGGGATCAGCCCTCCAGAAAACATTTGGATTCAATGAGTTAAATTAAAATACTTTGGTTAATAATAGTGCCGGTTCACGGCATCGAACGGTCGAGTTCACCGATAATCTTACGGGCTATTTTCATCGCCTTGTCGCGTTTCATGGCCGGTTTCAATCTGGGATCATATAGCGTCTTGATTAAGATTTTGTCGGATCTTGTTAACGTGGAAATATAACCCCGGTTAGAGAAAATTGATGTCCAGTTAGAGTTTATGTCGTTGGGCAAGCCCAGGCTTTGGGTCATTTCCTCCAGCAGGCAATGTTCCGTTCGGGCATCGATACGATCAGCGTTAACAACGATCGCCACCCTGTCAATCAGCCCCGACCCTTCATTGTGCCACATCAGGAAATAACATCCGCCCTGCCCCCCCAGACGGCGCAGGAGTTTGGGGTCGGCATCAACGAGATTTGGGTTCGTCAACTGGGTACGGGGAACAATCTTGATTTCAAAATTCGCGGGTTCGTGGGAATTTTTAACATCTTCAGTTGCCAAACCCGTCAAGGCCACCAGGGTGTTCAGGTGTTTGCGAATATATTTCAGATGCTGCGGATTGACCTGTTTCTGTTTGAGCTTAAGTGTTGAGCTGTTATTCGGGCCGGGTTCGGAAATCTCCTCATAAGCCTTGACCGTCACCCGTAACGGTGCGCCCCATTTCTTAATTCGGTTGAGCGGTTTGAACTCCTTGAATTCCGACCCGAAAACAATGGCACGGAACTGATTTGTCAGTTCATCAACGCTGGGCGCTGGCGGGCCGGACCCGACCGCCCCAACGGAACCAGTAGAAAACATTAGCCCGACAACAGCCAGGACTCCGGCGAACACGGTTTTTTTTGTCATTGGTCTCAGGGATTATCCACGGTTTACGCCAATGATCGTCCAGGATTTCAGCATCTGTTCGGCGAGCGGCTGGAATGCCTGGAAGTCCTTGTCCGGTGCCGTATATGACCAGACATAAACAATTGTCTGAAAGAGTCTCGGGATGACAAATATCACCTTGCGGAATTTTTGCCCTGAATACATATACGTCACATTGAGTTCCCGCCCCTGCATCTGAATGTCGCCACGGTTATAGGCCCAGGGTTGATCAACGGAGAAGCTGACACCGGGAGCGGACCGTCCCAAGCTGGTTTTCAGATCTGCAATGGCGCGTTTCAGGGCGTCTTTTGAATTCACCGCACCCGGAGGTTCAATGTTCTGGATACTGACGACGGAGGTATAGGCGGGAGTTCCGGAGCGACCGCCGAACATCATTGTCATCTTTGCCGGTTCCGACTGTTCCCAGTCAGCGGGGTAGAGCATGGAATAACCAAATTTCGGACTCGAGAATTTCCTCGCCTTGGTTTGGAATTGACTGGCTTTTGCCGTTCCCTCACCTTGCGCTGGATGGAAGTTGTTCAAAACCCATTCAAATTCGTGAATAAAGCGAGGATACTCGCGCAGACCCGCGAGAAAGATGAATACATAATCGAGCTTTCGGCCACGGACAAATACGACCTGGGCGCGATTGTTTGAACCTTCGTAGTCAACTGCATAGGCGCTTAACCCGGCGACCTGGGTCGCCCGTTCGCCGAGCCGCTGCCGCCAGGGTTTCCCCCGACCTAAATATTTGTCTTCGATAATCGCCGATAGCCCGGTCAAAGAAATCTGGTGGCGCGTTTTTCCGGCCTGCACGGTAATTTTGTATCCCTTACGTGACCGAATCGATACCTGAGCGCTACCATCATTACGCTCGAAAACCTTCCCGTCCGGCGGCACGGCAAGCGTATAGCCAAGTGTGGGATGAGAAAAAGTCTGCACCGGTTGTTTGTGGGACGGCGTAACGGGTTTCGGAAAAATTGCGCCAGAAGTCTGCGATTCCGCAGCATGCGGCCCCGCCAGAAACATCAGGGCAACCAGTCCGAAAAGCCTTAAAGACAGTCGATTGTCCATTAATAATCCAAATCACACCATTGATAGGGTGGCAATTATCCAATTCAAATCGTAAAATTGGGTTAACCATAACAACTGAAAGCGTCCTGATTATGGCACGCGTCAAGGATGACATCCGCAGCCTTTCGGGGCCACAGAAGGCAGCGATTTTCATGCTTGCTGTTGGCGACAAGCTTTCGGCCAAGCTGTTCGAGAAGATGGATGACGAAGAAATCCGCGATCTGTCGCAGGCGATGTCGTCGCTGGGGTCGATCAATTCGTCGATTGTTGAGCGGTTGTTTGTCGAGTTTGCCGATCAATTGTCATCGGCTGGCGGGCTTGTCGGCTCGTTTTCTTCAACTGAACGCCTGCTGATAAATGCCCTGCCAGAAGAGCGGGTGTCGCAGATCATGGAAGAAATGCGCGGTCCGGCAGGCCGCACCATGTGGGACAAGCTGGGCAATGTTAACGAGGCGGTGCTCGCCAATTACCTGAAAAACGAATACCCGCAGACGGTGGCCGTGGTGCTGTCGAAGATCAAACCCGATCACGCGTCCCGCGTGCTGTCCATTCTGCCCGAGAACTTTTCCATGGAATGCATCATGCGCATGCTCCGCATGGAGGCGGTGCAGAAGGAAATTCTTGATCATGTGGAGCGCACGCTGCGCTCTGAATTCATGACCAATCTGGCGCGCACGGCGAGGCGCGACAGCCACGAGGTGATGGCCGATATTTTCAATAATCTGGACCGCAACACGGAAAACCGGTTCATGACGGCGCTGGAAGAGCGCAATCGGGAGTCGGCGGAACGGATCAAGGGCCTGATGTTTACCTTCGACGACCTCGCCCGTCTTGATGGCGGCGGCGTTCAGATGCTGTTGCGGCAGGTCGAAAAGGATCAACTCGGCCTGGCCCTGAAGGGGGCGTCCGACGATGTCAGGGAGCTGTTCTTCGCCAACATGTCGGAACGCGCCGGCAAGATGATGAAGGAAGACATGGAAGCGCTGGGTGCGGTTCGCCTGAAAGACGTCGACGAGGCCCAGTCCGGCATCGTCCAGACTGCCAAGGCCCTCGCCGACGCCGGAGAAATCGTCATCTCAACAGGCGGTGAAGAAGACGAACTGGTGTTCTGACGACTCAATTCTGTTCCTTTCGTATGATGATCTGATCCAGTGTCCCTTGCATCCGAAAGGGTTGAATTTTCTGGATTTCTTTACCGCTTTCATCCTTGGTCCGGGATAGGGACTGAAGGTAGATATCGACTTCACTTCGCGACAGGTCGACCGTGCCGCCTCCAACCAGACTAAGATTTGGCGCTTTTAGCAACAAATCCCGCCCTTCGATGATTCCCTGATTGATAGAGAAACTGCCAATCAACTGGGTAAATTCAAGTGCTTCACGATTACTCAAACGAAGATGTTCAGCCAGGTCGGCGCTGGTGATTGCACCGTGCAAAACGTTAAATTCACCCTGACCACGCATTGCAGCCAGCATCTCGTTAAGGTCACGGCCTACGGAAAACAGCCCGAGGTGAACATTTGCATTCCCCGTAATTGGCGTTGACGAACGCAGCCCTTTTAACAGTTCTCTGGAATTCACACTGTTCAGGTCGATATTCGCATCAAGCGAGGTCATTCCTTCCCCCCGGGTGATTCGGACATGACCGCTGGCTCGCCCGCCATACAGTTTCATTTGGGCAAGATCGAAGGCAATACGCCGTTTTTCGGGTAACAGGGTAATGTCCAGCTCTCCCTTTCCGAATTGCAAATCTCCATATGAAATACGTCCCCAGTTGACGTGCATTCCGCCACTTAACCCGTCGAGCAGGCGATACCCGGGAAGCAAACTGGACACCGCACCAAGGTTCAATGTTGTCGCATTGATCGTGCTGTCCATACTGTAGCCATCAATTCCGGCATCCAGGCGCAGGTTCCCGGAATATCTTCCTTCCCCGATTTCAAGGCGCATGTCCTCAAAGGCGATGCGGTTTCCATTGGTGAAGAACCGGGATTTCCACTTAAGCCCGCCCATGATCGGGGTTGCAAAAATACGCCCGAGCCAACCTTCCAACCGGCTGACCTCAACTGCATCCACAGACATCTGTCCTTCAGCAACAACGTACTGACGTTTCGCCATGGTCCCCTGATAACGGAATGACAGCGGCACGGCCGAGATTTCGGCAATCACCGGCATACGGCCACCCGATAGAAATTTTTTCATTGAACCCAGGTCAAGACGAAAGCGTACCGGCTCCCCGTTAACATCCATGCCGCCGTCGACTGACAAACCGTCAATTGCTCCGGTCACTGGGGAAACCATTGCCTGAAAATTCGCGTTTTCTCCGGTAATTCTACGGCCCCGCATCCGGTCATCAAATACGAAACGGCCACCGGTCAGGCGAACGTCACCGATCCTGAATTCTCGCCACCACCCCCAGTCATAATCGGGTTTACTCAGTGTCCCGGCCGCCGGTGAAGATTGAAATTGACGCCAGTTCGCGTTCCCCTTCCTGTCGCGGCTGAGACGAAGAACCGGACGGTCGATGGACAGGCGGTCGATGGCGAGCGTACTGGACAATAGCGCCATCGTCGCGACCTCCAGATGCACAGACATGATATCGGCAAGCACCGGCTGATCGCCATTTTTATCGGCACGCACAACGACGTTTTCCGCAGACAGCTGGATTTTCGGAAACAGGGCGAACGCCGCGTCTCCGGAAATAATAACAGGACGATGAAATAGATTTTCAAGCGCACTTGAAACCAGAGATTTTTCAACGCCGCCAGGCAATAGATAAGGAAGCAGAAACAGGCTGAGTATGATCGCGAGGATCAAGCCGCCCAACCCCAGAAACATCCGCCGGATCGCGGTCGCCCCGGTCGCCGACATCAATGTGTCGTCCATACCTATCATACCTTAGAAAAAATCCACGTTCCCATCTGTCAGGTTACTCATCCGCCCTTAAAATTGAGTAAATTGGATAAATTGGATGTACTGGAATTGGCAGAAGTACATTAAAAACAGGGTAATTTTCCAATCCGTCCCGCGCATTGATTGACAGGCTACAGCCAATCGCCTAAAAGCCCTTAAACCTCTATGCCTTAATGAAAAATCGAATTGGCCAGGAAGGCAGCTCAGGCATCCCCATCGGGACGATCGGATTTCGCCAGCATGCAGATATATCTCCCCATCGCTGAAATGTCCGTCAATATTTTCTTGTTGCTCGGTCTGGGTGGTGGTGTGGGCATGTTATCTGGAATATTTGGTGTTGGTGGCGGCTTCCTGATGACACCACTTCTTTTTTTCATGGGTATCCCCTCGGCCGTCGCTGTAGCGACGGAAGCCAACCAGATTGTCGCCTCGTCCGTATCGGGGGTTCTGGCGCACTGGCGGCGCGGCAATGTGGATCTGAAAATGGGCTCCGTCCTGCTGGTTGGCGGGGTGGTGGGCTCGTCGTTCGGTGTCTGGCTGTTTTCGATTCTGCGTGAACTGGGCCAAATTGATCTGGTAATCAAACTTTCCTATGTCGTGTTCCTGACGATTGTTGGTTCGCTGATGCTGGTTGAAAGCGTCAGGTCCATGCGCGCCACCAAACGCGCTGTTAAAACCAAAGCCCATCATCACACTTGGATGCACGGTCTGCCGTTCAAGATGCGGTTCCGCAAATCCCGACTTTATATCAGCGCCGTGCTGCCGCTCGCCATCGGTTTTTTTGTCGGTTTGCTGGCGGCAATAATGGGTGTAGGGGGGGGATTCGTTATGGTGCCGGCGATGATCTATCTGCTCGGCATGCCAACCTCTGTTGTTGTCGGCACGTCATTGTTGCAGATCATATTCGTCACCGCAAACGTCACCCTGCTTCAGTCAGTAAACAATCAGACCGTTGACGTCGTCCTTGCCATGTTGCTGATGGTTGGCGGTGTGATCGGCGCCCAGATTGGCACCAAGATCGGAGGCCTTCTGAGAGGCGAGCAGCTGCGTGGCCTGTTGGCCCTGATTGTGCTTGGAGTCTGCGCCAAGCTATCACTGGATCTGGTTATCACTCCCGATGACCTTTATTCCCTGGGTGGGGGAGCTAATCACTGATGGTTCGTCATATATATTTCCTGTTTGTCGCTGCGGCCCTGATTTTGGGAACATTTCGTAGCGTTAACGCCAGCGAGATAACGGTCGATCTGGCCGACCCTGTCGTCCAGATTACGGCCGGGTTTTCTGGTACGGATTTGCTGTTGTTCGGCGTTGCGCCGGGTGATGGCGATATCGTTATTGTTGTCCGCGGTCCCATTCATGACCAGATTGTTCGCAAGAAGGATCAGGTTCTTGGCGTTTGGGTAAACAGGGACGAAATCGTCCTCGAAGATGTGCCAGCATTCTACGCCATGGCGTCAAACCGTTCACTGGATGAATTCCTGCCGGGCGGGATTGCCAACATCCATCAGATCGGGCTGGAGAACCTGCGCTTCCACCCAAAAGACAAATCGCATATTTCTGAAAACTGGGATCATTTCCGGCATGCTGTCCTCCGGAATAAGCAACAACAGAAACTTTATACCTGGGACCCCTTGCCCCTGATCTTCAAGGGTAATCGCCTGTTCCGCACCAAGGTTCGCTTCCCGGCCAATGTCTCCGTTGGCACGTTTGGTATTGAAACTTATCTTATCCGCAAAGGTGAACTTGTGGACTCCCACACGACTTTGCTGAATGTACGTAAATTCGGTATGGAAGCCAGGGTCTATGATTTTGCCCACCATCAATCATTTGCCTATGGCATGCTTGCCATCCTCATAGCTTGTTTGGCAGGATGGGCAGCAAACGCGGCCTTCCGCAAAGCTTAAACCCGATAGGTGTGCACCGTGAACGATCAAGATACAAACGACATCTCGAACAAAGACAGCCTTTCCTTCCTGTGCGTCGTTGATGAAAGCGAAGAAATGGGGAATGCGCTTCGCTTTGCCTGTCGGCGCGCCACCAAAACGGGACGCCGGGTGTCGCTGCTTTATGTCATCCAGCCGGCGGAATTCCAGCACTGGATGGCGATTGGCGAACGCATGAGAGAAGAGGCCCGTGAGGAGGCGGAGGAACTTATTCAGGTCGTTGCCTCCGTGGTTCAGAAACGCACGGGGAAAATGCCAACCTGCTATATTCGTGAAGGCACCATCCGCGAAGAAGTCGTTGGACTGATCGACGAAGAAAAAGGTATTGCGCTACTGGTGCTGGGCGCCGCCACCGGGACCGATGGCCCCGGTCCCCTGATTACCTATCTGGTCGAAAAAATGGCTGGGCAGCTTCGGGTTCCCGTCACCATTGTACCCGGTAGCCTGACCGAAGAGGAAATCGACTCGATCACCTGATCAGTGGACGTTCAGGACAGAGGTTTTCGCCTTGCCCATGATGCTGAACGATTTGCTGCCGAGCAGGAAGCGCCTCAACCTGCTTTTACCTGAATCAGATACCGAAATGATGTCAAAATCCCGCCCTGTCTCAACAATGGCGGTCACCGGGTCGCCGTTGCCAACAATCGTTTTCTGAACCTTCACCCCCATTTCAGCCAGCTCCGCCCTGGCTTCGCGTAATATGCGTTCCGCCTCATCCACGGCATCCTGGTTTTGCGCCACCACAAACAGCGTGACCGGATGCCCGCAGAAATAGGCCAGAACAGCATCGCGATAAAGGGCCTCCATTGAGTGCGCGGACCCGTCCGTGCAAATCAGGTGTCCATGCTTGCGGACATTTTCTTCGGGCAGGTCACGGGCAATCAGGATTGAACACGGCGACATGATCGCCACCTTTTGCACAACCCCGGCCCCCCAGAATGAACTCCATTCCGCTCGCCAGTGACTGGGCGCGCCCATGATTATCAGGTTATAGGGACCAAGCTCATATTGATCGAGGATACCACTGGCCGGTTCCGGCGCGGTTTTCAGCTTGAGGACGATGCTCCGGCCAGTGGAATGGCGGTATTCAATTTTGTTATCCCCCAACGGATCACCCCAGACATCTTTGTGATCCGAATAAACGTCCCACTCCTCATCAAGGGTTTTCTCATCAACCAGCATCTCGAGACCGCGCTTCAGGTAAGTCAGGCCAGGGAGTTCGAGTCCCCACTCCATCATGTTCTGGCGGGCGACCCGAACTTGCAGACCACCACTGCGAAGTCCCTGATCAATGGGCCGCACGTATAGCAGGATTACATTGCATTCATCGTTCTGAGCGATCTCGGCGGCATAACGGACACCGACATAGGAGTCATCGGACCCATCGACGCAGACCAGCACCCGAAACCTGTTTTTCCGCCATTCAACCAGCTTTTCATGTTCGTCTTCAGGCGCTTCGTCATTTCGTAACTTCATTTTCAACGCTCTCCCCGGCTCAATCTTCGAGCAACGGCCAGTATAAACTTGCCGCCGTCAGCATTATGAGGATTGAGACAATCGCCATCCGCCATCCTACCTTTAGAAAATCCGTCGTTTTCAGGTATCCTGACGCGTAAACGATCGTACAGGCGGGGGTGCCGACAACCGTCAGATAGGCAAAGGCCGAAGAAATGGCGGTAATGAAGCCAATCACAACCGGGCTTTCTCCGGCGACCGTCGCCATTTTCAGAACAATCGGCCCCAGAACAGCGACCGCTGCGCCATTTGACATCATGTTCGTCACGGTGGTGGTCAACGCGGAAACCGCAGCCCAGAGCCCCAGTCCCTGATCGGCGCCGAAAGGCGCCAAAACATCGAGAAAACTTTCGGCTATCCAACCTGCGGCTCCGGTATTTTTCATTTGTACACCAAGCGAAATCGCGGCGGCGTACAGCAGCACCACCCCCCAGTTCACACCAGAATTGATATCTTCCCAGCGAACCAGCCCCGCAATCAGGAACATCGCCGCGCCGAAAATCGCAATCGTACCCATCCCAATATCCGATGACATGGCAACCCAGCCCCACAAAATCATCAGAAAGAACAAAATGGACAGCCAATCCCCGGCCTTCATCGGGCCTTCGATCTGGACCTGCAAGCGCAGCTTGGCGACAGCCCTGGACAGGTTTGAATATTCAGGCCGGAAAGTAAAAAGCAGAATCACCGTGACAAAGGGTAATTGCAGAAGAAATACGGGGTAGGCGTACGCCATCCACTTCAGGTAATCGATCAGAAATTTATGGGTGTCTGCATTGCCCGGATCATAGAAAAATTCCTTCCAGTATCCGATCATGATGGCATTTCTGGCCCCCCCGGATGGCGTCCCGATGCCGGCGACAGAACAACCATACGAAATTGAGAACAGTAGAACAGCCGCCAGATTTCTCACTTGTTTGGGGTCATCGGATGTCAACGTGATCAGGGTGATGCCAACGGGCAACATCATGGCGGCAACCGTATGTTCCCCGACAACCGAAGCCAGCAATCCGGAAACCACGGATATGCCAAAACAAATTCTTGATGTTTGAGTACCTGTCACCTGAACGATCAGCCATGCGATACGTTTATCCAGCTTCTGTTTAACGACGGCGACGGCCAGCATCAGCGATCCCATAATGAAAAGAACGGAATCGGTCATCAGGCTTTTGGCGACCACGGTAGATGGAATAGACAGCAGCAGCACCTGCCCGACGATGATCAGCAGGGCGACGGTCGGCAGCGGGACGGGTTCGGTAACAAACAGAACCGTAGCGACAACGGACATGGTCAGAACAATCATGCCTTCCGGGCTCAACCCACTTGGAACCGGCAGTGACAGCATGAACAGGCCCAAAGCCATGGCGACAAAGAACCATCGCTTTTCCCAGAAATAGAAAAAATTGACATAGGACTTCAACAGGATCAAACGTTGGTATCCGCGTCTGCGAATACGTAATGCGGACCAGCCACTTTCAGGTGATCGGGCCTGTAAACTGTCCCGAACAAGGTTAATTCTGGGCACAACCTATCCCGTTCCTTGTGGAAGTTCTGCCTTAAGGGATATCAGCTCAGTATAAAATTTCTGTAAAGATCACCTGATACCAATGGTTCAGGCTGCAAAAAAAATCAGATCGCAACGGCCTGTCTTAAATCGGCAATGGATTTCACGTAGTCCCCGCCGTTAAAGACAGCGCTTCCGGCAACGATGACATTGGCCCCTGCTTCGACGACATCACCAATGGTCTTTGTATTGACACCGCCATCAACCTGCAGGTCGATGGGCCTGACACCGATCATCCGGCGGATGCGGCGAATCTTATCAAGTTGGGAGTGGATAAAGCTTTGTCCGCCAAACCCCGGGTTTACGGACATCACCAAAATCAGATCGACCTTGTCGATGACATATTCCAACGCGCTTTCCGGCGTTGCCGGATTTAAGGAAACACCAGCCTTCTTCCCAAGCGACCGAATGAATTGTAAGCTTCGGTCCAGGTGCACATCTGCTTCGGCATGGACGGTAATGATATCCGCCCCGGCATCGGCATAATCCTGAAGAAAAGGCTGAGCCGGGCTGATCATCAGATGGACATCAAGAATCTTGTCCGTATGCGGGCGAATACATTTGATCACTGGCGGGCCAAAAGTCAGGTTGGGAACAAAATGACCATCCATGACATCAATGTGGACATAATCGCATCCGGCGGCGTCAATAGCGCGGACTTCCTCACCCAGTTTGGCAAAGTCCGCCGACAGGATGCTCGGTGCAATTTTAATGTCAGTCATTGTCTAGTCCCCCGTCTATTCCACCATCGGATCGAGCGATCCGTTTATTTGACCATTGGATCGAGCGATCCACTGGCGTATCGGTTTGCCATTTCGGTAAGGGTTACGGGTTTGATTTTGTGGGCCTGCCCGGCGCAGTTGAAGCGTTCGAAGCGGTCGAGGCAGACCTTCTCCATGGCGGCGATGGCCGGTTTCAGATAGGCGCGCGGATCAAACGCCGCCTTGTCTTCGCTCAAAACCTTGCGGATCGCCCCGGTGATCGCCATGCGGTTGTCGGTGTCGATGTTGACCTTGCGCACGCCGTTCCTGATGCCGGTCTCGATCTCTTCCACCGGCACCCCGTAGGTCTGCGGCATCTCGCCGCCGTTGGCGTTGATGATGTCCTGCAACTCCTGGGGCACCGAGCTTGAGCCGTGCATCACCAGATGCGTGTTCGGCAGTCTTTCGTGAATGGCCTTGACCACGTCCATGGCCAGAATATCGCCGGTCGGCTTGCGGGTGAACTTGTAGGCCCCGTGCGACGTGCCGATGGCCACCGCCAGGGCGTCAACCTTGGTCTTCTTGACAAAGTCCGCAGCCTCATCAGGGTCAGTGACCAGCATGTCCTTGTCGAGCTTGCCATCGAACCCGTGGCCGTCTTCCTTGTCACCCTCGCCGGTCTCCAGGGACCCCAGGCAGCCCAGCTCACCCTCAACCGAGACCCCGGCCAAGTGCGCAATCTCGGTGACTTTCCGGGTGATGCCGACATTGTAGTCATAAGACGCCGGGGTCTTGGCATCCTCTTCCAGTGAACCATCCATCATCACCGAGGAGAAGCCATAGGTGATCGCCGACACACAGGTCGCCGCGTTGTTGCCATGGTCCTGATGCATACAGACCGGAATATGCGGGTACATCTCCGTCGCCGCGATAATCAGATGGCGCAGCACGATGTCGTTGGCGTAGTTGCGCGCGCCTCTGCTGGCCTGCATGATCACCGGGCTGTCGGTCTTGTCGGCCGCCGACATGATGGCCAGCATCTGTTCCATGTTGTTGATGTTGAACGCCGGCATGCCATAGTCGTTTTCCGCCGCGTGGTCCAAAAGCTGTCGAAGTGATACGAGCGCCATTTTATCTTTCTCCAAATGAGGGCGATCTTGCGCCCCGTGCTATCTGCGTTGCCGCGACGTTCCCTTACAGCCGCGCCTTGACCTCTTTGACGACGTTTTCCGCCGTAATGCCGAAGTGTTCGTATAACTGTCCGGCCGGAGCCGAGGCGCCAAAGCCGGTCATGCCGACAAAACCACCGTGGTTGCGGATGTATTTGTCCCAACCCATACGCACCGCCGCCTCAACGGCGACCCGCACCGTGCCCGGGCCAAGTGTCTGCTTTTGATAAGCTTCGTCCTGCTGATCAAACAGCTCCCAGCACGGCATCGACACCACCGCCGTCGGGATGCCCTCATCTTGCAGGGTGTCCCTGGCCTTCAAGGCGATCTGAACTTCCGAACCCGTCGCCAGCAGTGTTGCCTGACGTTCTCCTTCGGCTTCGGCCAGCACGTATCCGCCTCTTGCACACAGGTTGTCGTCCGTATGCGTGGTCCGCACCGTCGGCAACCCCTGACGGGTCAGCACCATGCCCGACGGCGTGTCGGTGTTCTCCAGCGCAACCGCCCAGCACTCCGCCGTCTCCACCGGGTCACACGGGCGCAGCACATTGAAGTTGGGCAGGGCGCGCAGCATCGCCAGCGTCTCCACCGCCTGATGGGTCGGGCCGTCTTCGCCGAGACCAATGGAGTCATGGGTCAGCACATACACCACCCGCTGGCCCATCAGCGCCGACAGGCGCATGCCGCCCTTCATGTAATCAGCGAATACCAGAAACGTCCCCGCATAAGGGATAAAACCGCCGTGCAGGGCGAGGCCGTTCATCACCGCCGACATGGCGTGTTCGCGCACCCCGTAATGAACATAGCGCCCGGAGAAGTCGTCCGCCGATATGGGGGATGTGGAGGATGTTTTGGTGTTCACCGAGCCGGTCAAATCAGCCGAGCCGCCGATCATCTCCGGAATGATTTCCGTCAGTACCTCAAGGACCTTGCCCGACGCCACCCGCGTCGCCCATTTGGGCTGTTCATCCGAACAGGCCTGCTTGTGAGCATTGAGCGCGTCTCTCCAGCCCGCCGGCAGGTCGCCGGTCAGGCCACGTACGAACTCAGCGCGTCGGTCATCAGACATGTCATCAAGACGCGCTTCCCAGGCAGCACTCACCGAAGCCCCACGGCTGCCAAAACCACGCCAGGCCGATAACACGTCTTCCGGCACCTCGAACGGACCATGGGGCCAGTTCATTTCCTTGCGGGCCAAAGCCAGTTCCTCATCGCCCAGCGGCGCGCCGTGGGTCGCCGAAGTCCCTTGTTTGTTGGGCGAGCCGCGACCGATCACTGTCTTACACGCGATCATCGATGGCGTGTCCGTGCCTTTGGCCTTCTCAAGGGCGGCGGCAATGGCAACCGGGTCGTGACCGTCGATGCTCTGCACGTCCCAGCCGCTGGCCCGGAACCGCGCCTGCTGGTCATCGCCCACGGTCATGCCAAGCGGGCCATCGATACAGATGTCGTTGTCGTCAAACAGCACGACCAGTTTGGAGAGTTTCAGGTTCCCGGCCATCGAGATGGCCTCATGGCTGATGCCTTCCATCAGGCAGCCGTCACCGGCGATCACGTAGGTATGGTGATCAACCACGTCTTCGCCATATCTGGTGTTCGCCATGCGCTCGGCCAGGGCCATGCCGACCGACGTGGCGATACCCTGGCCCAGCGGACCCGTCGTCGTCTCGATGCCCGACGCGTGACCGTATTCCGGATGACCCGCCGTCTTCGCCCCCAGCTGGCGGAAGTTCTTCACCTCATCCAGGGTCATGTCCGCATACCCCGTCAGGTACAGCAGCGAATACAACAGCATCGAACCGTGACCCGCCGACAGAACAAAACGGTCGCGGTCCGGCCAGTTCGGCTTGGCCGCATCAAACTTCAGAAATCGCGAAAATAAAACCGTCGCAACATCCGCCATCCCCATCGGCATGCCAGGATGACCCGACTTCGCCGCCTGAACCGCATCCGCACTCAAAAAGCGGATCACATTCGATAAATCCGCGTGATTGTCTGAAGTTGAACTGGATTGGGGTATTGTCACTGGGGAGAACTCCTCGTGTTAAGCGTACCACCCTAACCCAGTGCGTGTTTCATGAGCATTGATGGCTCAGAAGGTTGTCGCCAAAACGGTCGAGAATGTCCAGCCGAAATGCATACAAACCGGCGCTTCCTGATCGATAAATGTATTCCGTCACGGTTTCCGCCGGGCGGGCGCAACACCAACGGTAATTTACATCGCACTCGCCCGAACAGGAAACTCAAACCGGTACGATTAAAACAGGCCGTTTTCGTGCTGGAGGGCGCGAATATAGGGGACGATTTTTTTGATTTGCCCTTCGGTAATGCCTTTAACCGGCGGCATGTCTCCGAACGGCCAGTGATGGGCGCGTACCCCCTTCATGGGGGCAATAAAAAATGCGCCATCGCCATGATGACCAGGGTGATAGAATTTGTGCAGAAAAGTCGGCCCCTTGTCGGTCCCGGCGGCATTCTTTCCGTGACAACTGGCGCAAAGCGCATCGTAGTTCATCTTGCCCAGATTAAGTTGCGGCGTCATTTTCGGTGTCTTGATCGAGGCCGGATCAAGCGGCTTTCCCGTTACCGGAACCGCAACCACAGACAAACCGACCATGATTGACATGGCGCAGACGCGGGAAACAAATTTACTCATTGTCATACCCAAAAATTCTCCCAAAGGTTGGCATTCCTGGAGATCATAATCCTGCCCTCAGGGGGAAGGTCAACACGCCGACTTCCCCGCCCTGCAATCCATCAACCGAAATACGCGGCCGTTTCTGGTGGCGGTTTCAGATTGCGTGCCTATATTTGGAGACAGTCCGCAACGACGACAGCCAGAAAAGACCCTGAAAGAGAAAGACGCGAAGATGACCATGCAATCAAACATCGAGTCCAAAATCAACGACGCCCTCGCCCCCGCCCATCTTGAGGTCATGAACGAAAGCCACATGCACAACGTTCCCCCTGGTTCTGAATCTCATTTCAAGCTGGTCATCGTCGCCGATGATTTTGCGGGCGTCAGCCGCGTTGCACGGCACCAAAAGATTAATGGAATTCTCGCCGGTGAGCTGAAAGGTTCCATCCATGCGCTGTCCATGGAAACCCTGACCCCCGAGGAATGGTCGGCCAAAGGCGGCAAGATCATGGCATCTCCCCTGTGCCATGGCGGCAGCAAGGCCGATGCTTAGGATTACAACTTGGACGCAGTAACTAGAAACATACGATGCAGCCCGGAAAACCTCGGTGCGGCAACAGAAATTGACTCTGCGTACATCACGCCCAAGGCCCCACAGTTTTAATCGTCATTTTTGTGGGAATCAGGCAACTCCATTCCAGGCATTCCCATTCAACCCGCGAGGGTCGTTAAGGACCACTATCGACAATTGTCGCAGCTCGACCCTAAGTCGTAACCCATGTCTAGAGAGGTGGATATGATAGAAACGACAAATAGCTCTCCCGGTACTGTTAAAGGTGCGCTTGTTAAAGCGTATAGGTATAGTTTCAGAAGATTTTTCCGGTTGCTGTATTGGGCGCTACCCGGTTTGCTTCTTTCAATTGGATTAGTCATTGCTCTCACAATATACGCGGACGGCATTATCACGGAAAAGGCGGCAGACGCCGTAATCAAATTTTTAAATTTGTTTATTCTGTCTCCGATCCTTATCGCGGTTCATCGAGACGTAATTTCGCGTGAGAACTTTGAAGTCAATTATTTTGCGACATTTCTGAAATCGTACTATTTCAAATTTATCTGCCTCTTGTTCATGTTGGTGTTTTCCGCGGCCATCCCCATTGTGGTGGGCGTGTTCCTATTAAGTTACGCGGGTATTCAGAATGTTGAGAATTCCCTTTTTGTGATTCTATTGTTGACGATTCTGTTTATTTATTTGTGGGCTAGGGTATCTGTCTCGATGCCACTGAAGGCTGCCGGGCAAAGCGGCTGGATGCTTCGGGCCTGGAAAATGACATCAGGAAACGGTTTATTGATCTCGGTTAGTTGGTTCGCCGCAAACATATTGCCGTCTATATGTCTGGGAATCATAAACAACTTGCCCAGCAGCGCATATTCCAATTGGGCGCTGACCACCATTGCAATTGGAGCAGAACAATTTGCGGCGTTCCTTTATTTGATCATCAACGCATCATTTCTTTCTTTCGTGTATGTTTCCGTAAATGTGAAACAGGATGACATTACCGTTGGTTCCTAACTTCTTAAATTTTGCAAGAGCTCCATGACCATCAATTTCCAAATATCAATTCTTCGCGTTCATAGAGGCGGATGGTGATTAAAAACAGGGCTGCCGCGATCGCCAGCGTTGACATCATTGACAGACCAATATGGAGAGGCGACAACTCCTCACCGCGCAGAATTTGCCCAAACAACAGGGTTTGCGAATAGGCCGGAATTAACATCATCCAGGCGCTGACCTTAACCTGTGCAAAAACCAGAATCATGCCCGGAAGCGCTGGCACCAGCGGCAGCAGCCCCAGATACGTCTGCGCTTCCTTGAAACTTCGGGTGACGGTGGCGATGATGAACTGCACGGATACTGCGGCAACCATCAGCGGCAGTGTCACAATCAGGATGACAGCCATGTTCAGGGCGCTCAATGACTGCGTAAACCCCTCCCCGCCGCTGCTCAGGTGAAAGGCCACCTTGAAGGCCAGCAATTGCACGATAATCGCCACGCCGGTATAGAACAGGGCCGCCAGAAACTTGCCGCCGACCAGGGCGCTGCGTTTGATCGGGTTGATCAGCAGGGGTTCCAGCGAACCGCGTTCACGCTCTCCGGAGGTGGTGTCGATGGCCAGATAGGCGCCCCCCATGAACAGGTTGAAGACAAACAGCGGCGGCACCATGAACAGCAGGATATTGGCGATATGCGCACCCGACGTGACATTGAGATTATCGATCGCGAGCGGCTGCAGACTGCGAAAATCAACACCATGGGCGGCAATTCGTTTGCCCCATATTTCGGTATTGAAGGCCCCCAGAAGGGCGACGACCCGATTCACGGTGACCAGCCCGCTCAGGCGCGCCGAATTGATGATAACGGTGACAGGCGCGGTTTTGCTGGCGGCGGCGAGTTCATTGAATTCGGACGGAATAACCACAACCACCTCCAGGTCGCCATTGCGCACGGCTGACTTTGAATCTTCCGGCGCTTCAACCACGGTTACTCCCCTGGCGGTCAGCCAGTCCACCAACAGGTGACCGTGTTCCATGCCCTTCACATGAACGCTCAGGCTCTGGTCTCCACCGCCAACGGTCACCTTGCCCACGGCGGAAAGCATTAACCCCAGCAACAGGGGGCCAAGAAGCGGATAGATCAGGGCAATCAGCAAGGACCGCCGGTCCCGGGCATTGTCCATGACTTCCTTGAAGAAAACGACCTTGACCGAAGTCCACATAATCACGCGTTCCCTTCGCCATCGGCGCTGCCGGTCAAACGGAGAAAGACATCGTCAAGATTGTCTCGGCCGGTCTGACGCATCAGATCCTGAACCGTGCCGTCAGCGACAATCAGGCCATCCGAGATCACCACGATACGATCACAGATGCTGGCCACTTCAGACATGATATGAGAGCAGAACAGCACACAGCGCCCGGAATCACGGATATCGCGGATTAGCCGGTGTACGGCGCGCGAGCTTGAAATATCAAGCCCGTTCGTCGGTTCATCGAGAAGCAGGTTCTGCGGTTCATGAACGAGCGCCCGGGCCAGGGTGATTTTCCGGGTCTGGCCCTTGGAAAATCCCTTGGCCCGCCGGTCAATAAAATCATCCATCGAAAGATCGGTATTCAACTGTTCGATCCGCTTTTCGAGGCCCTTGCCGTTGAGACCATGCAGGCGGCCATAATAGCGGATGTGCTCGCGCGCCGTTAAGCGTGGGTACAGGCCCCGGCCATCGGGCAGAACGCCGATCCGCTGCTGCACAGCCAGTCGGTCATCCACGGTGTTGAACCCGTCAACATGGACCGCGCCCGCGTTGGGCCGCATGACGGTATAGATGATCCGCAAGGCCGTCGTCTTGCCCGCGCCATTCGGCCCGATCAGCCCTGTCACCTCACCATCCCGGGCGACAAAATCGATCCCCCCGAGAGCGGTCACGGACTGAAAGGTCTTGGTTAATCCCTGAACATCGATCATCAGATGGAAATTCCCCCCTGGGTCCAAGCCTACTAACCCAGGGCGCGCTAATCAATTGGCATTGCCCGAAACCGCACAAACTTTGACGTGACCCCGCATTCGCGGATAAATTGACGATGGGAACATCAACGTAGGGTTTTTCAATGCTGTCGTGGGTACTTGGCAACCGGAGTAAAAAGAAAAAAAAGACGGGCAAAAAGCGTCCCGGCTATGAAGACGCCAAACGGCTGGCCCAAAGCGGCAACACGACGGAGCGTCGGGAACTGGCCACATATGAGGACCTGGAACCGGAACTCCTTTATTTTCTGGCCGAGGATGCGGATACCGGCGTTCGCGTCGAAATCGCCAAAAACGAAGGCACACCGCTTCAGGCCGACAGGTTGCTGGCGAAAGACCCGGACGCCGAAGTTCGAAGCGAACTCGCCTATAAGATCGGGCGCTTGATTCCAACCCTCACAAAGACAGAAAATTCCCGTCTGACGGAAATGTCCATGGAGGTTCTGGAACTCCTCGCCAAAGACGAGCTCCCCGATGTTCGCGCCATCATATCAAACGAAATCAAACATCTGACAAATGTTCCCAAGAAGATCGTCAAGGACCTGGCGCGCGATGTAGAAAGCATTGTTTCCGCCCCAATTCTGGAATACTCGCCCCTGCTTAACGAACAGGAACTGGTCCAGATCATCGCCAGCGGTATTCAGGGAAATGCGTTGCTGGCGATTGCCAGGCGTCATGGCATCGGCGAGGCCGTCTCGGAGTCCATAACCGGCACTGAAGACGAACGCGGCATTATCCAGTTGCTGAAAAACCAGACCGCAAAAATCAGTGAAAAGACCATGGCAGTGATTGGCATGACGGCCAAAAATGTTCCTTTGATGCACCGCCCCCTGATTGATCGGTCAAACCTGTCGACAAACACCATCAAACGCATCGCCACCTTCGTCAGTGCGGCGCTGGTTGAGCACCTGATCCAGAGCCATGATCTGGACGATGAGGTCGCCCATGACCTTCGTCAGGCCGCCAGGGAACGCATTTTGAGAGGCGATCCGGATGCCCCGGATCACGGGGATGAACTGCCCGATGACCGCGCCCGCAGACTGTTTGATGCAGGCGAACTTACCGAACAGGCCCTGCAGGACGCCATTGACGGACATGATATTACGCTGATCCCGCCCGCCCTGTCGCTGCTTAGCGACATCGATTCCGAAATCGTCAAACGCATCCTCATGGGCGATAGCGGCAAGGCCGTGACAGCGCTTGTCTGGAAAACCGGGTTGTCCATGGAAACGGCTGAAATGGTGCAGATCCGGGTCGCCAATGTGCCCGCCAAATCAATTGTCCGCGTCCCCCCCGACGGCACCTATCCGCTTTCGCCAGACGACATGGAATGGTATCTCGCGTACTTTCTTGAATGATCTGAAACCGTGCGGGCGTGGGCGGGTAATACCGGCGGCCCTTTCGGCGTTTCGCCCCCCGGAGTGGTTATTAGTGGGTTTGGGTTTTATCCGTCAGCGGAATGTGGTTGGCGGCGCCCATAATCCGCGTAATCAGTTCATCTTCGCCCTCCGCGACCAGGTCAAACTGGACGGCGATGCCGGTTTCCCCGATCCGCTTAACCTCACCCTGCAAGGTCTCGAAACCGTCAACTTCGATTTCTACCCGGTCCCCAATAGTAAAGGCATGTTCGGCCCGGCCGGTCGGATAAACAAACTCAAGCAGTGCGCCGCTGGAGGAAATATCTTTCAGCAGCCCGCCCCGCGCGTAATTTCCCATTTTGGCAAACGCCAGTCTTGCCAGATCCAGTCGTTGGCGGTCACGGTGCTCTTCCATCACTATCCCCTGTTGTTGCGTATTTTGATGCCGGAAACCAAACCCTCCCGGACGTTGAAACGGAACAGGTATCGACCCCTTGTTGGCGCGGACGCCAACACTGGATGAAATATTTTTCTAACAATAATATATTACATTTTTAATACACAATTATGATTAATATCATGTTCAGTTGGATGCCCCACCTGACCAAGCAGCATTCAGCCTAGCAAACCGCCCGTTCCGTGGCAGTGACACCGGTCACAGCGATTTTCCCACACTCTGTGCGTCGCTTTGCATACTTTGTTAACCGTGTATTTTTTTTGCGACTGCGGTTATGATCGTCTCATGTTGCAGCCCCGCCCCGCCGTTCTCAGTCGAATTCACGTATCGCGCTCGGATGCGGTGGTTTCCGACGCCGCCGTCGCCCTGCTGCAGTACTGGCGCGAACTGGGGGGAAATGACGGCACACCCGCCTTCAGCGCCTTTCAGTTGATGGATATTTATCGCTTCGCCCCGATGATTTTCATCCGCGACCGGGTTGAGGACGGAAACGAGTTCAGAGTACGATTTGTCGGCACCAAACTGACGGAATGGCTGGGCAAGGAACTGACCGGAAAACTGGTGCGCGAAAGCTTTACTGCGGAGGCGGCGAAATCGCTGCTCAAGGCCTTTCAAACCTGCGCCGATGAAAATTGCCCGGTCCGCACCGTCGGGTACGCAGATTTTGTCGAACAGCGCGAACACTGGAATTTCGAATCTTTTTACCTGCCCCTGCTCGGCCCCGACGGCACGGTCGATCACGTGGTCGGCGCAGCGGATTACCAGTATAAACTGCGCGAAGATGATTTACCGGGGATGTAAACCGGCCATCAACACGCTCGAACCAGAACCGACAACCGCCACGGGGGGGAATCCGCTTTACCCTGGCGGATACACTTGAAGATCAGGGAACCGGGATGGCTGACGGGACTTGAACTACTCCCAGCCCACATTAATGATTTCAAAGGCTTATGTGTGTCCTTCTGTCCTCTTCTGTACGCACGTCAAGAAGGAAAGGCTTGTAATACCTAGCGGTATACATAAACAAACGAAGCCGTTGGCGCGATCTCCACCCTGCGTGTTCTTACAAGCTCCATAGAGGGTTCCTTCATTATCCAATCATGAAAATCACTTAAGGCTACGCTCAATTGGAAAGTCTTGTTAACATAATTATGTAAAGGTACGTTTGGTGTTTCGTGAAGAGACGAATTGATGGCAACCGGCAAAGCACACATTAACGGAAAGATGCTCGAGTGGGCACGGAGTGAATCTGGCTTATCTTTACAAGCTGCTGCAGATGCTGCTGGCATTTCTGATGCCAAAGGAAAGACTGGTGAGCAGCGACTGGAAGAGTGGGAAACTTCGCAGTCCCTCCCAAGTAAGAACCAACTATCAGACCTTGCCAAAGCTTACGTACAGCCGACGCTTCTGTTCTATCTCCCCTCTCCTCCCGCACAGGATGCGGTGCTTCCAGATTTCCGTAAACTGTCGCCGCAAGATGAAGGTATGTCTCCACGCCTCAAGGCCCTTGTAGCTAGAACAAGGGCACGGCAAGAAGAAGTCATTGATATCCTGACAGAGGATGAAGATTACAAGCCAAAGCAACTTCCGTTCATCGGTCGGTTCAGTATAAAAACATCGTTGGATGAATTCGTGTCAGACCTTAGAGCTACCCTGGATGTCTCTGAGGGTGATCAACGGAAACTCAGGAGCAATGACGCGTTGTTTCGTATTCTGCGAACAAGGGCTGAGGGTCTTGGCATCTACGTTATCGTTCAGGGAGACCTAGGTAGTTATCACAGCAGCATTGACCCGAATGAGTTTCGTGGTTTCTGTCTTGCTGATCCAATTGCACCATTCATTGTGTTAAACAGTTATGATGCCAAGGCTGCACAGAGCTTCACCCTCTTACACGAACTTGCTCATCTCTGGATAAACGAGAGTGGCATTAGCAACGCTAACCCATTCGATGATCGCAGCGGAGAAGCCCAGATTGAGAATTTCTGTAATAAGGTCGCTTCTCATTTCTTAATGCCACCACGTGCACTGATAGCGGTCTGGCGAGAATACAAGGACATGGAGCATTACCGCGCTGTGGGGGAAGTTGCACGCGAGTTCAGTGTTAGCCGCCGAGCAGTCGCCTATCGCCTGAGAATGCAAGACGAACTCAGTTTTCAGGAATGGCGAGGACTAGATCAACGTTTCCAAAGGGATTGGGAAAAACGGAAAGCCAAACAGAAGGAAGGCGAAGGCGGTCCCTCTCGGTACGTAATCCAGAAATATCAACTTGGTGGGCGCTTCGTAAGCACGGTGCTAGGTGCCCTAGATACCGGCGCATTAGGCTACACCAGCGCTTCTCGCATTCTGGGAGTACCTTCCAAAGGCTTCAATAAGATCAGAACAGAAGCTCATTAATTATGTATCTTATTGATGCTAGTGCCCTGATCTTTGCCAAAAATCACCACTACCAGTTTGATAGAGTACCTCCCTTCTGGGAGTGGTTGCACCATCACGCCAGAGAAGGCACCATCAAGATGCCTCAAGAAATCTTCGACGAAATTCTGAGGCAAGACGATGAGTTGAAAGCATGGGTGAAGGACATCAAGGATGATATCCTCGTGGATGCCGATGACTATGATACCCGTGTTGGCGAAGTACTAGATTGCTACGGCGGCGCTGAAAACTTAACACCTAGCGACCTTCATAAGATTGGTGGCGACCCATATCTTGTCGCTTGTGCTCTTCATTTGAATGCCTCAGTGATTACAGAAGAGGTTTCGAAAAAGACCCAAACAGGCGTCAAACGTAAAATACCAGATACTTGTGATATCTTAGGTGTCGAATGGGTCGACATAGGTGGTATCCAGAAGCGCCCAGGCATCATTGATATTCTGGACTTCAAGATCAACTGGAAATGAGCTTTCTATTAGCGTGTTGTGCAAGCGCATTCCGAATTCACACACCGTCACTAAGAGCTTAGAATACCGTAAGCGTCAGAAACAAACGATCTTCAGGGGAACTGGGGTGGCTGACGGGACTTGAACCCGCGACAACCGGCACCACAAGCCGGGGCTCTACCAACTGAGCTACAGCCACCACAATTGGAAGGCGCTTTAAGTACCCCGCGCTCTGTCAGGCGTCAAGCACGCTTTACAGATGTTATGCAACCCGGTCGCGTTCGAGGACGCCGGTCAGGCAGCCGACGGCGCCGGCGGCTTTCGCCAGTTCATCCGCGGGTGTCGCCATGCAGTCGATGCCGAGCCCCCGGTAGAAGTCCTGGCTCGTGGGGTTGCCGCCAACCATGAGAATCTTGCGTGGCCCGAGGGTGACAAAATTCATCGCCCGGTTGGTATCCGCCTCTTGCTGATCGGGCAGGAATTCAACCGTGTATCCGCGCCCCCGCAGGGCTTCGACCGCCATGTGCGGCGTGCGCCGCGGCCAGGCGATGGCGAGGTCATGATCGGCGATCCGCAACATCCCCATCAGGTGCATGGTGCCATAGGGCATATCAACGACCATCGTGGTGACGCCCATTCGATCAAGGATTGCGCCAACCTGTTCGGCCCCTTCCGTATTGGTGCGAAGCCCCCTGCCGATGATGACGGTCCTGGGGTCCAGCCACATGGCGTCGGCCCCTTCAAATGTCGCCCGACCGGTCAGCGTGGCGACAAGGGGAATACCGAGGTCGGCCAGCCGCCGGGCGACCTGTCGCTCTTCACCGGCGCGCACCGTCGAAGCCGGGCGGGCCAGAATGACACCTTCAGGCGTGGCAAACAGGAGGTCGGCGCAGAACATCTGGTTCGGCGTCGCCGGGCCGGATGGCGCGACATCATGAACGGTGATCCCGGCCCCTTCATAGGCGGCGCGGATAAGGTCATGCTGGCGGCGGGCCAGATCCAGGTCCAGGGGTTCCAGCATCTGCACGGATTCGGGGTCCGACGATGCCGTCAGTTCGTCACCCGGCCGGTGCACCAGAACGGCCTTCAACGGCGCCCATTCACTGTCCTGTCCACAGGCGCTCCAAAGTGTGCCGATTTCTTCCGCGTGGGTCAGGGTACGAGGCGACCATCCCTCCCCGCCGTAGGCAGACGTCCCAAACGAGCTTTTGCTTCCCATGTCCGTCCCTATATCGTGGCTTCGATAAGACCTATATCGTGGCTTCGATAAGATAAGGCCCTTCCGAAGAAAGGCCGCGCTGGATTTCCCGGGCCAGCGTTTCACCATCCGACGCCCGGCCCGCTTCAACGCCCATGCCCCGCGCCAGCGACACCCAGTCCAGCGCCGGGCGATCCAGTTCAAGCATATTGAGGGCGCTGGGGCCCGGGTTCTCGACGCCGACGTTGCGCATTTCACCTTGCAGGATTTTATAGGCCCGGTTGTGAAAAACGATGGTTGTGATGTTGAGGCCTTCGCGCGCCTGCGTCCACAATCCCTGCACGGTAAACATGCCCGACCCGTCGGCCTGCAACGCGATCAGCGGCCGTTCCGGGGCGGCGATCGCCGCCCCCACCGCCAGCGGAAAGCCGATGCCGATGGCCCCGCCATTGATCTGCAACCAGCTATGCGGGTTGGCCGTGCTGGTGACCGGAAAGAACTGGCGGCCGGTGGTGATCGCCTCATCAATGATAATGGCGTTTTCCGGGATGGCGTTGGCGATGACGGAAACGATACTGTCGGGCGTCAGTATGCCGGGGTCGAGTGGCGCCAGCAGTAGATTGGAGAGCGGCGGCGGGGTCGTGCGCACCGCCAGCTCATCGGCCAGCATCTCCAGCGCCAGTTGACCATTACCCACGGTTCCGACCAGCTCATGCACGGCGCAACCTTCCGGCAGCAGGCGGCTGGGTTTACCGGGATAGGCGAAAAACGCCACCGGGTCGCGGGCTTCGATCAGCACCGCGTGTTTAAAGCCTTTCAGCATATCGACGGCCTGATCCACCGGATAGGGGACACGGTCAACGGCCACCCGCCCGGCCCCGCGCTCAACCCGCGTGGTGGCGGTTTCGGCCTTCAGGGTCACATTGGGGAAACTGCTGGCGACAGAGCCGGCCAGTTCCAGCGCCGGGGCGCGAAGGGCATGTCCACCGATCAGCAGCAGGACCGGTTCACCCGACTTCAGGATTTTCGCGATGTCGCCGACCCGGTCCGCATCCGGCCCTTCGGGGGGCAACGATTTTTCGGCCGTGATCACCGGCCTGTCGGTCGCCGTCCAGGCGCTGTCGGCGGGCAGGATCAGGGTGGCGATCTGGCCCGGATAGGTGCCCGCCCGGCTGATCGCTTCGGCGGCGTCAGCGGACAGGTCGTCGGCACTGGCGGATGTCCGCACCCAATGCGACACCGGGCGGGCGATGCCTTCGATGTCGGACGTCAGCGGCGCGTCATATTGACGATGATAGGTGGCGTGATCGCCGACCACATTGACCATGCCGGTGCGCGATTTTTTGGCGTTGTGAATATTGGCGAGGCCATTGGATAACCCCGGCCCCAGATGCAACAGCGTCGCCGCCGGTTTGTCGGTCATGCGGGCATAACCGTCGGCCGCGCCGGTTACCACATTTTCCTGCAACCCCAGAACGCAGCGCATGTCGGCGTGAGCGTCCAGTGCGGCGACGAAGTGCATTTCCGACGTTCCGGGATTGGTGAAACAGATATCAACGCCACCCGCGAGCAACGTCTTGACCAGGCTTTCCGCACCATTCATCGGGCACTCCAATACGCTTTGTGATTAACTGACGAAATACCGTTTCAGCCGTTCGCAGGCTTCTGTCAAGACGGTATCGTTTTTCGAAAAACAGAACCGGGCAAAATGATCGATGTCGGCGTCCTGATAAAAGGCGCTCATGGGGATCGCGGTGACACCGGCGTCCCGGGTGATGGTTTCGCAGAAACTGACGTCATCGCCCGGCCAGCCGACCGAGCGAATGTCAACAGACAGGAAATAGGTACCCCCGACACGCATGATCTCGAACCCGGCGTCTTTGAGTCCGCCAGCGATCAAATCCCGTTTGGCTTGCAGGTCTCGGGCCAGCGAAGTGAAGTAATCATCGTCCTGCCCCAGTCCAAATGCCACCGCAGCCTGAAGGTTTCTTGGCGTCGTAAAGGTGACGTACTGATGGGCCTTGCTGATCGGCGTCAGAAGATGTGGCGGCGCGGTCACGTAGCCAACCTTCCAGGCGGTCATGGAAAAGCTTTTGCCGGCCGATCCGATCCGTACACAACGTTCGCGCATGCCCTCCAGAGCCATCAGCGGCAGGTGCTGACGGCCATCGAACACGATGTGCTCATAGACCTCATCACAAACCGCATAAGCATCGTGTTTAAGCATCAGATCAGCGATGAACTGCAGTTCATCGCGATCAAACACCTTGGCCGCCGGATTGTGCGGCGTATTCAGCAAAATCAGTTTGGTTTTGTCGGAGAAGGCATCCGTCAAGTGCTGGCGCGGCAGGTCCCAGCGGGGCGGTTCGACACGAACCAGTTTAGGGATGCCGCCGGCGCGGCGCACCATGGGCAGATAACAATCATACAGCGGCTCGATCAACACCACCTCGTCACCGGGCTCGATCAGCGCCAGCAGGCTGTCACACAAGGCTTCCGTGGCGCCGGAGGTGACCATGGTTTCGGTCTGCCAATCGACATCCAGATCATAAAAGCGTTTGTTATGTTCAGCCACGGCCTGCCGCAGTTCCGGTATGCCCATCATCGGCGGGTACTGGCTGGGGCCTTCGATCACGGCCTTGGCGGCTTTTTGTCTTAAAGCTTCTGGCCCCAGATCATCCGGGAATCCCTGGCCCAGATTGATCGAACCACATTCCATGGCGAGCCGCGACATGGTTTCGAATACGGTTACGCCGGTATTGGAAAAAATACTGTTAGCCGGTTTCATAAGCAGGCCCATCTCTTGTGTGAAAGCTGTTTAACACATTCCAGCGCAACGATACCAGCGGATCAAATTGGGACCGCGATTTCGTGGTTTGCCGAAGCCCCGCAAAGCCCTTAAAGTTTCGGCAATCAATTTGGGAGACCACCATGCTTCAACTAGCCGCCGCCATGGGACGCCTCGGCACCGAGTCCGCTTTCGAGGTTCTGGCCCGCGCCAACGCCTTGGCCGCCCAGGGCAAGGACATCATCAATCTGGGCATCGGTCAGCCGGATTTCAAAACCCCGGATCACATTGTCGAGGCTGCCGCCAAGGCGTTAAAAGACGGTCATCACGGCTATACTCCGGCCAATGGCATCCCTGAATTGCGTCAGGCCGTCGCCGCCGATATCGTCAAATACCGGGGCGTCGAGGTCGATCCGGGCCACGTGATGATTGTGCCGGGCGGCAAGGTGACGATGTTTTTCGCCATTTCCATGTTTGGCGAAGCGGGGGCGGAAATCATCTATCCCAATCCGGGGTTTCCGATCTATGAATCCGTCATCAAATACACCGGCGCGACCCCCGTCCCCATGCCGCTTCATGAAGACAGCGGTTATGCCTTCGACGCCGATGAAGTGCTGTCGCTGATTACATCGAATACCCGCCTGCTTATTCTGAACACACCGTCCAACCCGACCGGCGGCGTAGTCCCGCGTTCGGAAATGGACAAGCTGGCCGCCGGGCTGGAGAATCACCCACACGTCTGCATCCTGTCAGACGAAATCTACGCCCGCATGCTCTATGACGGACGCCAGCATGTCAGTCTGCTGGAATATGAACACCTTCGCGACCGTACGGTCATGCTGGATGGCTGGTCAAAAACCTACGCGATGACCGGCTGGCGGCTGGGGTATGGCGTCTGGCCCCCATCCCTGATCGACGCGGCGACGCGGCTTTCCATCAACTGTCATTCCTGCGTCAGCGCATCCAATCAATATGCCGGTATCGCCGCCCTCGAAGGTCCGCAGGATGCGGTAGATACCATGGTCCGGGCATTTGATGAGCGCCGCAAGGTCATCGTCCGGGAAATCAACCAGATCCCCGGCTTCACCTGCCCCGAACCGGGTGGCGCTTTTTACGCCTTCCCCAACATCACCGGCACCGAAATTGGTTCCATGAAGATGCAGAACAGGCTGCTCAATGAAGCTGGTGTCGCCCTGATCTCCGGCACCAGCTTCGGCCATCTCGGCGAAGGTTATGTTCGCTTCTCCTATGCCAATTCGACCGAGAACATTGTCGAAGCGATCAGGCGGATCAAGGCGTGTTTGCGGGGAGACTGATCCAGCCTGCCCTCAAACAGCTGCCGCCTCGGACATGCCAACAAAATGCTGGAAGCTGGGAACGTACCCTTTGGCGCCAACCGTGCCCTCGGCGACGTCGTTCAGGACCTCCTGCGGCAAACCACCAAACCCCAGAGCCTGATCCATGGTGGCGTAGAATTGCAGGATACAGACCCAGCCGATAATGTCTTCGATCCCCTGATCACTGATGCCCGAGGCGCGAAGAATCTCGATCTGCTGAATGTCGATTGTCTGTGACGAGGACACCAGGTGTCTGGCGAAGTTCCGGCAGGCGTCCAGCTTTAGGCCAGGGGCGGATGCCGAATCAAGCGTATTGATCATCCCCTTACGAAGTTGCGCGCAAAAAACCGAACCGGTAATTTCAGCGACCTCCAGTCCTATAATTTCCAGTTCAGCCCAGGTCAGACCATCGCTATTCAATACGATATTGTCGAGGAACTGAACGATAGGTTGATAGCGCCGATGATCACGGACCAGAGATTCCAGAAAGTTTTCCATTCCCGCATGCTGTTCAAGATAAGCCATGACAATTTCCTTTCGATTGGGTGAACGAACGCAACCACCGAGCCGTCCAGGGTTGCAATTTCGGCGGACCTGTGTGGATGTGAAAGGAGTTTTATATTATTGAAATAATAAGATAAATAATTAATAATACATAATATTTATTCAAATTTTGAATATATAAGAGGTTCGGCATGGACTTATTTCAAGCGATGAAGATTTTCAAGCGGATTGCTGAAATCGAAAGTTTCACAAAAGTTGCGGATGAACTGGGTATCTCCCAGTCTTCGATTAGCAAGTCAGTTTCCGCCTTGGAAGGCAGACTTGGCGTAACGCTGCTCAACCGCAGCACACGACGCTTGAAACTCTCTGATGCGGGCCGCGAATATTACGAGCGGTGCCGTTCCATTTTGTCTGACCTGGAAGATACAGAATCCTCCCTTGCGGCAGGCCAGTCGGCAATCGCCGGACAGATCAGGGTCAGTGTTCCCGATACGCTTGGACGATTGCGCATATTGCCACATATCTGGAATTTCCTTAAGCGACACCCTGATGTGGAGATGGACATCCTGATGGAAGACCGGCGGGTGGACCTTGTTCAGGAAGGGATTGATGTCGCCATTCGATCAGCCGACCATTTTGACCCGGCGCTGATCACCCGAAAACTCTGTGATATTCCACGGGTTCTGGTCGCCAGCCCCGCATATCTCAGGCAGCACGGCAGCCCCCGCGCCATAGATGAAATCAAGACCCATGATTGCATCATCTATTCCTTGTCACCAAGTGGTCAGACGTGGGGTTTTGTGACACCGGATGGGGTCAAAAATCTCCGTGTCCGCGGCAGGGTCAAGGTAAGCAGCCCGGAGGTTGCCCTGCAGGCCGCGCAAAACGGGTTTGGACTTTCCATAAGCCCCGAATGGTTAGCCGCGGCGGCCCTCACTGAGGGAACACTGCTGCCCGTGCTGGGAGCTTCCCCTCCCACATCCTTCGCCGTTCATGCCGTATTCCCGGAACGCCGCTTCATCCCTGCCCGCGTCAGGTGTTTTATTGACCATCTTCACAAACAGCTTTCCGACCGCTGATCCATTTTTCATTGCGGCCCATTGTCCGAACGCACCTTCATCAAAAACCGATTTACCTCGTCTTTCAAAAGATCTGCCTGAGAAGATAGTTCTGCGGCATTAACAGAGATTTGTTTAGCGACCGCACCGGTTTCTTCTGCTTCCTGCTCCACAGCCTGGATGTTTGAAGATACGTCCTGAGTTCCGCGCGAAGCTTCATCAATATTCCTTGCAATCTCTTGGGTAGCGGCGGTTTGTTCTTCTACAGCTGTAGCAATTGCGTTAGCCGTTTCATCAACCTCAATGATAATATTGCTGATGCTTTCGATTGCAGAAGCCGCCTCCTGCGTGACATCCTGAACTCCGTTGATTTGACTGGAGATTTCGTCAGTTGCTCGTGCGGTCTGATTGGCAAGGTTTTTGACCTCAGACGCAACGACAGCAAACCCTTTACCGGCATCACCAGCCCGAGCCGCCTCGATCGTTGCATTAAGAGCAAGCAGGTTGGTCTGTTCAGCGATATCCGTTATCAAGCTCACGACTTCGCCAATTTTATTAACTGCGCCAACCATTTGTTCGACAGTTTCCTTCGTCGAATTGGCTTGTTTGGCAGCTTCGTCAGCAACCTTGGATTGGCGGTGAATCTGACGGCTGATCTCTTCCTCAGAACTCGTCATTTCAGTGGTTGCTGACGCCACCGTCTGCACATTGGTTGAGGCTTCCTCGGCGGCGGCGGCCACGGCAGTTGCCTGAGTACTGGTCTCCGCGGCTGTTGAAGACATCTGGGTCGCTGAAGCTTGCAACTCGGTAGAAGCCGATGAGACGCTGTTAACAATGCCACCGACATTGTTCTCAAACGCATCTGCCATTTGATTAAGGGCGGCGCGGCGTTGTTTTTCGGCCTGATGCTGCTGTTCCTCTTGCGCTTTCTCCATCCGAACGACACGGATGGCGTTGTCCCTGAATACCTGAACAGCTGCCGCCATCTCGCCAATTTCGTTGGCATGATCCTGCGCGGGAATGTCTGTTTCCAACTCACCATCAGCCAGCCTTCCCATGGCCCCGGTCATGGCGCCAATGGGATTAGAGATGCCACGCCCGATCAAAAGCGCCAAACCGAGCACGACAACAGAGACACCAATCATTGACGTCATCATCAACGAGAAAGTGCTCTTTGCATTATCATGCATCTCATTAATCGCAAGTTTGGCATCGGCATTGCCTTTTTTATCAAGGATTTGAAGTTTCGGTTCGACATCGGCATAGAGCTGACTCATTATTTTCTTGTCTTCTATTTCCTTCAGCAACAGCCCTGACAATGACTGAAAATCCGTCAGATATCTTTCCAGTATCTGGGAAATCTGTTCCTTCTTTTCATCAGGAATATCCAAATAGGCAAACCCCATATCCAACTTCGCATGGGCTCGCTGCAATCGTTTGGCGTATTTGGGAACAACCTCCAGAAAGAAGTCTTTTTCGTAATTGCGCATCCTCAATAATGTTACCGTCAGCTCCTGCGCGCCTTCCATCTCACTGTTCTTTTTGAGTGCGGCCTCGACGGTTTTTGCTGCTGCCGCCAACTGCCCGCGAAGGCCTTTGTCTCTGCTCAATCCGATTGTCTTCCACATTTCCACGACTTTCTGGAACTGTTTGGCATAGGCCGCAAAGCCGTCCTGCATCCCATCGATGAGTTTCTGTTCGGCGGGTTCATGATGGACGATTTTCAACTTGTCGAAATAGGGCAATATCTCTTCAATTTTTGCCTTATGCAGGTCGGCATACTTAATATCCTTTTGGGCCAGGAAGTCTTTTTCATTACGCCGCTCTTCGAGAAACCCGTTTTTGACGGCGTTGACATAGCCGACGCCGGTGGCCTCTGACAATTGAGTGCCCAGAAATGCTTCCTGCTTATTGTTGCTGGTGAAATAGATGACGCCGATAACGATGAAGCCCATCAATGCAATTAAACCAACCAGGGAGATCTGAAGAGAGATTTTCACGTTTTTCATAATTCACCCATTAGACTGACGATGTTTCTCGAGAAAATTCGAGCGCAGACGCCCTGATCTATCGTTTCAGAAAAGAGGCAGCTCAGGAGGAAGGAGAATAAGTTGCAATTGCCAACCGAAGCCTTGATATCGGTCAAAAGAAATGCGGAATATTTGGCCTGACTGATCAGCTGTGAGATCATCGAAAACCATTACGGGGGCAACCCTACAATCGACACGCACTATAAAATACGCTATATCCGCATGATAAAAGATGCTTTTATCATGCGGTCAAAATGGACATTACCTAAAGACATCAAGCCGCTGACCGAGTTCAAACGGAACACGGCCCGGTTTGTCGCTCACCTCAAGAAAACCGGTCGCCCGTCCATATTGACGGTCAACGGCAAGCCCGAGCTTGTTGTCATGGACGCCGCCTCCTGGCAGGACACCCAAGATCAGATTGAATTCACCAAGACGGTATCCGGCATTCACAAAGGCCTTGAGCAAGCCAAGCAAGGGCGTCGAAGCCGTTTCGTTTTTTGAAACCCTCGGTTCATCCGAAACATGAAGTGTTACAAGGCCGTCGTCACGCCCTTTGCCGCCAACAACATCCGCGACGCATATGAATGGTTTCAGATCGAAAGCCCCCATTACGCCGGCAGTGGTTGGACGGTATTCGTTCCGCCATCTTGAACCTCAATACCGCTCCCGAATCTCACGCCCTTGCGCCGGAAAACGAAGCGTTCTCCGAAGAAATCCGTCAACTCCTGTTCGGCACTGGAAAGCGATGGCGCATTTTCTTCACCGTTGAGAAATCGACGGTCTACGTTTTGCACGTCCGCCATGGCAGCCGCAATTACGGGGCTCCCGGCGACTGATATCATCACGCAGCTTAATTGAATGTGCGCCCATCCTCCTCCAGCGTCGCTTCTAGTCCTGTGAATCCCTGCCCGCGTTGAACGATGGCATCCACATATTTGGGATCTCTGATAGTTCCCTAGACGGGTCCAACGCTCCCATCACAACTCGATACTCAACTATCCCGGCGGATAAGATGTCAAAGAACAGATCATCTCTCGCCGTTATTTCGATTGGGGATTCTATCTGATTGGGCGGGCCGATTGGGCAGGCTTCTAAAAACCTATTCACGTCATCATAATATGAACATATTCTTAAATTAGATTTGATATTCGTCAGGATTTTCCTCCATTGTGTGCCCGAATTCGGGCGGTGCGTGCTTGTCATTTTGAAGATATTTCTGCTCTCCGGCCGGGGGCTGGAGGCAGTCGAAAACGTGTTGCCGCACGCGGTGTTATGCGCCGCATTCTGGTGTGCGTTTCCCCATGCATTCCCCCCGTCGGCGCGACCAAAAACGGCCGCTCAGGGAGAGATCATGGGGGTCTGGCGGGGATAAAGGCGGTTTTTTGCGTTGCCGACGGTGAACAACGGTGAAATTCCGGGCTTTTCTTCCCCCGCCCGGCGTGAGCACGCGAAAACATGGGGTTTTATGGGGATAAATGGGGTTTTGACCGGCTGTCCCGGCTCATGACCCCATCAACTTACCCAGATCTTCCGACAGTTCATACACGCTGTCGATCGCCAGATCAGGACCGTAGGTTTTGCCGGCGGCCTTGGCCGCCGCCTGCAGACGTTCACGGTGGTAGTCGATTATCCGTTTTGGCAACGGCAGGTTTCCAGTGTCAACCAGACGCAGGTATCCGTCGCCATCGCGGGCGGGCATAAGCGCACTTTTGCATTCACGATTGGGCGACCACGGCACGTCCAGAAGTCCGGCTTCAAGCGCCCGCATGGTTCCGATGGCGACATCTCCATCGCCTGCTTCCAGAATCTTGTCGACGATGGCCCTGACTTCGGTTTCCAGCACTTCCTTTTCCCGCAGGTATTCCGGCAGGTCACGAAGCCTGATCCCGCGCGCCAGATAGATCCCCATCCGGGCGGCGCGCAGGCCTTCGGCGTTCTCCTGGGGCGTAGGGATACCCTTGGCTTCAGCGACACTTTTGGTCGTCACGCTTAGCGCGCCGCCCACGGCGGCGGCGAAACCACCATAAACCAGCAAGCCGAATGACTGCGCCTGATCCGTCGGCCACGCGCCCATCCAGTGAAGTGAGGTGACGGTGGTGAAGACATCGTTGAAACCTTTGCGCTCAAGGTATTCCTGGGTGAGGCTATTGCAAACGTCGATGGATACCGCATCCTGAACAAGATGCAGGGTCTGTCCCAGTTCCAATCCGTACTGGCGCACGCCCTGCGCCGCCGCCAGCAGGGTGTCGGCGATGCAAATGGCGATGCCGATACACGGCGGAATATTGGTGCCGGTCAGGAACCCGGGCTGGCGGCGGTGAAGCTCGACACCTTTCTCCTGATACAGTGCGACCAGGCGGTCGAGGTACTGATAGTTGCGAATCCCTTCTGCGACGGACGTGTCCTTGGTGTAGGACGTGGTGTAGGCAATGCCGGACCCGAGGTAACCGGTAAAGCCGCCAGCATAGGTGATTTCGCCGGTCAGGCGCGGGAATGATGTTCCGGTCAACGCGATGATCGGTTTGTTCACCGCCTCCGTCAGTTCCCGGCATTTACCAACGCCTGCGTTAACCACCGGAAAACCGTTCAGCATCGAGCGGCCTTTTTGTTCCGACTCATCGGCGCCACGCTGGGCTTCGGCAAAGCGTTCGTTGCGTGTGTAACTGTCGGTGGTGGTCGGTACAACGTCGGCCAGGCCTTCCCGATCAAGGGTCTGCAACAGGTCTTTGTGCATCTCAAACGTCGCAAAACCACCGCGCGGTTGGGTCAGGCAGCGGCCATCGGCGACGGCGCGGCGGGTTACTTTTGCCAAGTCCTTGTGTTCGGGCAATTCCTTCAGATAGGCGACGGCCTCATCCAGATCGACATCGGCGCCGGTTGGCCAGCGGGCCAGGTTTTCCTGGCGCATGCGGTGAAATTCATCGAGTGGGATCTGCGTTTCTTCAAGCGGTGGTATTGCCATCAGCGGCCTCCTCTCAGCTCAGCAGGTTCAGGCCCAGCCTGAGCGCATCATCCGGGGCGACACTGGCCAGCAACCCGCAGGCATAGAGCGCATATTTCCGGTCCAGGGCGGTTTTTGCGGCGCGGGGACGGAGCGCCAGCGGCGCATCCTCACCCGCCAGCGCGGCTTTCAAAATCATATCGGCATTTTCGCTGTGGACCAGCACCCCACCCGTGCCGATGATTAAATCGACGTCGTTTAAGTCCTTGCCCCGCTGCAGGGTCACCGGCCCGTGGGCGGAATAGACGGTTTCGTGACGCCCCGCATGGCGGGTTACCGCAAGCCGCGTCGCCGCCCGCGCCAACGCCCGGTCGAAACGGTGTTCGTTTTCATTGTCGGGCAGCCACTCCACATCCCGGTCCGTACGGTCCAGCAAGGCGCCAATCTGCTCGACGACAAGCCCGGCATCACCGGCAATCATCTCGGCGCCTGCCTCCGCAACGATATTGCGGGCTGTATGGCGCATACCGAGATCCCCTTCCACGGTGCGCTTCGCATGGGGTTCGGCCAGTCCATGATAGATCACGCCGCTGTCGCCAGGCAGGCCGTCGCAGACAGAATGAACGTCCGTCGTCGCACCGCCGATGTCGACAACCAGTAGAGGACCAAGGCCGGGCCGGGCCGGGGTTCCATCGGCCAGCAGGCGTGCGCCCTGCAATACAGCCGCCGGGGTCGGCATCAAAACGGCATCGAAGTTGCTCTCAGCCCGGTCAATACCCTTGGCGTGGACGATATGTTCGATAAAGACTTGGCGGATGGCTTCGCGGGCTGGTTCGATGTTCAACTCGAGATGCCGGGGCATGACATTCTCCGTAACGATCACACGGATTTGCGCCCCGTTCAAAACACGCGCGACGTTATCAGCCGCACTGCGGTTTCCGGCAACCACCACCGGGCAAGTCAGTCCACTTGCCGAGATCACGTCCGCATTGTGTTCGATGACCTTGCGATTACCACCATCCGTCCCACCAGACAGCAGCAGGATATCGGGTGCCGACCCAATGATTTCCGCCATATCGTGTTCGGTCAGCTCAAACGAATAAGTGCCGACAACCTTGGCCCCGGCCCCAAGCGCCGCCTGTCGCGCAGCTTTCGCCGTCAGATCGGGAACCAGTCCCAGCGTAATCATACGCAATCCTCCCGCCGCACTGCTTGACGCCAGTCTGTAGCTGAAGTCCGGTATCGTCCCCAGTTGGGCCCGCAATGACTCAAGCGCAGTGTCGAGGCCAAGGTTAATGTCGGAATTTACCGTCGATGGCCCCTGTGCACTGGCGATGATTTCCGCCGCCTGCAAATCAACCGCGCGAAGCTTGGTATAGGTGGAACCAAAGTCAATCAGCAGGGCCAGAGTCATCGCCCGCCATCCGCGTGGCGCTTTTTAATATCGGCGCTCAGGGGGCCAACGACATCGTCGGGCCGGGTACCGGGCGGGAATACCCGATCAAACCCCATATCAAGAAAGCGCCGTTCGACCTCGTCCCAGGGCTGGTCACCGACGACCAGATAGCCGCCGACATAAATCAGGATGTCCTCAAGTCCGGCTTCCGTGCAGAGGTCGCGAAACCCCCTGCAATCCAGTTCGCCCTGCCCATAAAGCGACGACACAAGGATGGCGTCCGCATCTGTCTCAATGGCCGCATCGACAAATTCTTTCGCCGGCGTCAGGGCACCGAGCTGAACGACGACGAAACCCGCCGTTTCGAGCGCCCGGCCCAGAATACGATTGCCGACAATATGGGTGTCGGCTCCAATTACACCGGTAACCAGCGTCCCCTGTTGTTCGGACATTATATCTGCTGACCTCTCAAAATATCACGCCGCTCCAGCGTATGGTAATTCAGGGCGTCATCATCAACGTCGATATCACCCCCCGCTGTCAGTACAAGATCGCCGCCTTCAAGGCGCATCGGGACCTCGAAAAGTCTGCTTGCCGGTTTCAGGAACCCATTCATTTCCCCGGCGTTATCAATCCGATCAGCGGCAACGCAGGCTTCCATCCAGCACCCGATATCACCGGCGACACCGTTGCCCAAAACCCGTTTCATCCTCATTGCAGAAATGTGTTCAAGACCCGTCACCAGCGCTTCCAGTCCGCCCATTTTCATCAGTTTCAGTTTGATAACATCGGCACAATTCAATGCTGCCGCGCGATCAACATCCCGAAGGCAGAAAATGGATTCATCCAGCATGATTGGCAGGCCTGATTTGCGCGCGCATTCCGCGACTGTCACCGCTGCGTCCCAGTCCCCGGCCGCGCAAGTTTGCTCAACCAGTTCAATGCCATCGGGTGATATTTCGCTGACGAATTTAACCGCGTCGGATGTCGAATAGCCCTGATTGGCGTCAACCCGCAACAGGGCGCGCCCCGCAACCCGATCCTGAATGAAGTCCAGGCGTTTCATATCGGCGGCACGTTCGAACCCGGCCTTGACCTTTAACGTTTTGAACCCTTCCGCCAGCCGCTCCTCAATTTCATCGGCAAGGACCGCGAAATCGGTTGAATTGACAATTGCCAGCAACGGAACATGGCGGTCATGGTCCGCCGTCAAGACGGCACACCCTTCGGTCATTTCAACGGCGGATACAAAAGCGCTTGCCGTAAACGGCGCACCGGCATGAAACCCGAGGGCACGAGATTTCAGGCCGGTGGTGGATTTTCCGACCATACCTTCGCCAATTTTAACCGCCGTCGCCCACGCTTGGTCAATGGTTTCCTCGGTGTAACCGCTAAGCACGGTTGCCTCTCCCCATCCGCATCGCCCATCGCTTGTCCGGACTTCGACCAGCACCATGTCGAATGCGTCAAGCGGACCAAAAGCCAGCTTATAAGGGGTGATCAGCGGCACCTGGACGCGGCGCAAAACCAAATTCTCGATTGTTGGATCGGTCATGGTTCTGGCCGCTCGTCAAGGCAATTACCAGTCTCTACAGCGGCACGCTGAAAGCGCGTTAAAAGGCCGGTGGCACGGGCCAAATCAAGGCGAGCCTCGGGCGCATGCACCGACAATCCGGCAATGACCCGCCCGCTCCGTGTTTTCACCGGAACCGCCAGTCCAACCAGTCCATCAACGTTTTCAGAATTGTTAACGGCGTATCCCAATTTTCTAATCCCCGCAAACGCCCGATTAAGGTCATCGTTAGTCGTCAGGGTGTTGGCCGTCAGCGCAGGTTTAGCGATGCCTGCAAGCAGCTTGCGCCGTGCGGCGGCAGGCAGGTGGGCCATCAACAATTTACCGATAGCGGATGCATGAAGGGCGACCCGACTGCCAGCCGCCAGTTGAATACGGATCGGCCAGTCGCATTCAACGCGCTCAATATAAAGCACTGCGTTACGGTCGATGACACCAAGATTGCAGGTTTCACGAACGTCTTCCACGAGAGCTTCCAGAACCGTGCGAACCGGGCCTGCAGTCCAGCTTCCGGCCTGTGCTTTTGAAAACAACCCCCATAACCGGGGTCCTGGCACCAGACCACGGGTCACCGGATCAATCCGCGCCATTTTCTGAGCGGTGAGGTGGCCGACAAGCCGATGAACGCTAGGTCCGGGAATGCCAGATAGCTCTGCAAGATCGGTGACTGACAGCGGTCCTTCGGCATCAGTGATCAACTCCAACAAATAAAATGCCCGTGTCAGCGGTGCGCTCGAAACGTGATGCTCATTCCCAATTTCATCCATATTTACACTTTAATTAAAAAATTCTGTTTTTGTCAAATTTCGAAATTAAAATATCAAAATTCGATAAAATTGATTTTTTAATTTTCCTAAACTCCTTCGCTGCGTGAATGTTTTTTGTGCAACTGCCTAATAATTCATCTGCCATTCCGCGCAGAAGCAAATTACTAGCTGCCCATAATCACACAATACGTTGATTTAATTGGAGTTTTTACGGTTGCGACAAGTGGCACGCTTTCTGCTATACACGGGCGTGAGCAGGCGCGGGGCCAACATTGGGTTTCGCGCGCTGAAACTATTCAAAATCTTGAATTCAGGATTACCATGAAAAAGATTGAAGCCATCATCAAACCGTTCAAGCTCGACGAAGTGAAGGATGCTCTTCACGAAGTCGGTTTACAGGGCATCACGGTCCTTGAGGCCAAGGGTTTTGGCCGACAGAAAGGTCACACCGAACTCTATCGAGGAGCCGAGTACGTTGTCGATTTTCTGCCCAAGGTAAAAATCGAACTGGTCGTTGACGACGAAATGCTGGAACGCGCCGTTGAAGCTATTCAGCAGGCGGCCCATACGGGGCGCATCGGAGATGGCAAAATCTTTATCACCCCTGTCGAGGAAGCCATTCGGGTTCGCACCGGCGAACGTGGTTCCGAGGCGATATAGGGCATCCAGTTTCCACACTTTCATTTATAATTAGCAAAACATCCAAACTGAAAAGGAATTCAACCATGACCCTTAACTGTAACAGCTCGGAAGACGTCATCAAGCTTCTGAAAGACGAAGACATTCCCTTTGTCGATCTTCGTTTCACCGACCCGCGAGGAAAGTGGCAGCACCTGACCATGACGTCGAGCTTCGTCGACGAAGACGCTTTCGCCGATGGCATCATGTTCGACGGCTCTTCGATTGCCGGCTGGAAGGCGATCAATGAATCTGACATGACTCTGATCCCGGATGCAACAACCGCCGTAATGGACCCATTTTCGGCCCAACCTTGCATGATTCTGTTCTGCGACATTATCGAGCCGACCACGGGCCAGAGCTATGGTCGCGACCCGCGTTCGATTGCCAAAAACGCCGAAGCCTATGTCGCATCAACCGGAGTTGGTGACACCGTTTATTTCGGGCCGGAACCGGAATTTTTCGTTTTTGATGACGTACGTTATTCCGTTGATATGCATTCGTGCTTCTTCGAATTTGATTCCGAAGAAGGTCCCTATGTCACCGGCCGCATCTTCGATGAAGGCAACATGGGCCACCGTCCGGGCATCAAGGGCGGTTATTTTCCTGTCCCGCCCGTTGACAGCGCCAATGACCTGCGCGCCGAAATGGTTACGGTCATGAGAGAAATGGGCCTCAACATGGACAAACATCACCATGAAGTTGCGCCTTCTCAGCACGAACTGGGCCTGACTTACGCACCAATGGTTAGATCGGCCGATAACGTTCAGATTTACAAGTATGTCACCCACATGGTCGCCCATACCTATGGCAAGACGGCAACTTTCATGCCGAAACCGGTCGCCGGCGATAACGGGTCCGGCATGCATTGCCACCAGTCCATCTGGAAAGACGGCAAACCCGCATTCGCCGGTTCGGCCTATGCGGACCTGTCCGAAACCGCCCTTCACTACATTGGTGGCATCATCAAGCACGCCAAAGCCATCAACGCCTTCTCAAACCCGACGACCAACAGCTACAAACGTTTGATACCCGGGTTTGAAGCACCGGTTCTGCTGGCTTACTCGGCCCGCAACCGTTCGGCTTCATGTCGTATTCCGTTCGCCAGTTCGCCGAACGGCAAGCGTGTTGAAGTCCGCTTCCCGGATGCGACGGCCAACCCGTATCTGGCCTTCTCGGCCATGCTGATGGCTGGCCTTGACGGCATTCAGAACAAAATCAACCCGGGTGAAGCCATGGACAAGGACCTTTACGATCTGCCGCCGGAAGAACTGGCCGACGTCCCGACTGTCTGTGGGTCGCTCCGCGAAGCCATGGATAGCCTGGATAGCGACCGTGATTTCCTCAAGAAAGGTGGTGTTTTCTCTGACGACAACATCGACGCCTACATGGATCTCAAGTGGGAAGAAATCTACAACTTCGAACACACTCCGCATCCGGTTGAATTCCAGATGTATTACAGCAGTTAAATTTCACCACAGCGTGAAGATTAGAGGGCCGTCTCACAAGAGGCGGCCCTTTTTTTCAGGCTTGAATTACAAGGCCCAGCGCAATACGCGCCGCACCATCCAGTCTCTCAAAATTTGGACGGAGGATTAAAAATACTGGACGAACCGTCATTCAAATAGCTCCCGTTTTGGCATTTTATCATCACGCACCGATTCATAGCGGTGCCATCTGATCAACCCAATAAGGATCTATAAAATGACACTACATGATGAAATCCAGACCTTGATGTCGGAACTTGGGACAAAAGTCCCCGCCGACATGATGGAAAAAATTGGCGCCTTTATCGGCAGGATGGCTGAAGACGAGGTGGCTAAAAACGCTCGCCAAGCGGGGGACGTCGCCCCGGACTTCAAGCTGACAAACGGATCTGGTCGTGAAATCACGCTTCGAGGATTGTTAGCCGCAGGACCTGTGGTCGTCACTTTCTTTCGTGGCGAATGGTGTCCTTTTTGCGACCTTGAACTGAGAGCCTATCAAAAAGCGTTGCCGTTGCTGAAAGAACATGGCGCGACACTGGTTGCAGTTTCTCCGCAATCGCCGGAAAAATCCCGTTCGACGGCCGTTTCCCGTAGCCTTACGTTCGACGTGCTAAGTGACCCGGGCAATTCCGTCGCCAGGACGTATGGCCTGGCGTTTTCGTTGAATGACGCCGAGCAGAATTTACACACCGCATTCGACGTCGACCTGCCGATCATTAACGACGCCAGCAACTGGGACCTGCCCGTACCCGCAACTTACGTCATTGGGCAGGACGGGCGCATCGCCTGGGCATATATAAATTCAAACTACACCACCCGCGCCGAACCAGCCGACGTCATCCAGGCCGTGGCGAAACTGCAGGCAAAACACTAGGCGGCAGGTGCCGCCTAATGGTGGAAGCCTTCGCGTGTTTTCACCAAACACCCACTCATTGAAAAGAAGAGGACACCATACCCATGACAATAATTTACGGTATTTTCCAGCCACGTTTATTTTACAAAATTTTGTTAGCGTCAATCTTTATCCTCACGCAAGTTGCGCTGCCGGTGTCAGCCAGCCAGCAAAGCCAGGTTGGCGGATACGATATCAATGTCAGCCACGGGTTTACCTTCACGGGAAATTCCGGTGACGCACCCGCGCCACTATCGTTACGCGGCTACGACGCCGTCAGTTATTTTACAGAAGGAAAACCACAACTTGGATCGGTCCAACATGCGGCGATTCACAATGGCGCCATCTACTGGTTCGCTTCCGAAAAGCATAAAAAACTGTTCGTCGCCAATCCAGAGCACTACTTGCCGCAATATGGGGGGTTTTGCGCTTTCGGTGTAACCCAGAAAACGAAATTTGACGGCGACCCATTGCTTTGGAACATTCATAAAGGAAAGCTGTACCTGAACGTCACTCCCGACTTGCAAGCCAAGTGGCTTGGTAAAGGTCTTCTCGGGAAAAACCTGGATGAGAATATCGCAGACGCCGAAAATATATGGCCTGCCATCCGGAATGCGAAACCTGAACCCCTGTTTGAAGCGTGGTTGGCGAAACAATAACACCGCCAGACCGCTCAGATAACAAGTCGCACAATAGATGTAGATACCAGCAACCCGGGGAGAGAAAACCCGACATATACCGAATTATTGGGGGGTGCCCAGCCGGGCGCCCCTTTTTTTGCCGGTAAAATCAATACGCCAGAAAAATCGGAACACACCAGGTTAAAACAACAAATGGTTAAAAACCCCTACCACATTTTAGCCATTTGGACTCTTTCCACTCCATCATCTGGACTCCGCCATCTGGACTCCAACATCCAAACTAGGACTCTCACAGCAGCGTATCCAACGCACTCCGGGCTTTAACTGTTTGAAATAATTCTAAAATCCAAGAACAACCACTTTTTTTCTTCCATGCCGTTGTCATATTTATTAATATTTGACAGCGATTAATTAAACTGTCTAAATAAATCGTTAACAAAAAATAGACTGCTTATTTGGACTCTTAATTCAATGACATCGCGTGAGCTTTCCAGCAAGGAATTGCTTTTGCAGACGGGCATATCCAGGGCCACGTTATATAACTACATGGCACTCGGCATTTTACCCCGCCCTCAAGTAAGACCACCGGAAAAAGGGCATGGCCACGGTCATGCCAAACGGCTGGGGTATTTCCCCGCCAGCGCCGTAGAATTGATTGCCAGGGTCAATAAATTAAAAAGTGAAGGAATGACCATGGAGGACATCAGGGCTGCAATGACTGCTCCAAAGCAGCGGCATCCGAAACCGGAGGCCAATCCGCCTTTTGCCGATAGACAACACGACAACGTCGTGGAACTGGCTGAAATTGAAAACCCGGCCTCAGAATTCTCCCGTGAAAACCACATAAAACGGGTGCCCGGCGCAAAACCTGTTCATCAGGCCCTCAACCTGGATACCGTTTCCGGGCCAGCCTATATGGTCAATAACCAGTTCGAAGTGGAATGGGCGAACGGACCGGCGAACGATGAACTGTTCTGTCTGGACAGAGGGTTATCCGAAGACATTACCGAATGCAGCGTCTTCCCCCTGCTGCTCAATCAGGACCACATCAAATTGGCAATGGACCGTGATGAAATCCTGCGCTTTCACCTGATGGCCGCCAAGAACCGCATCCCGAGGGCACGCCTCTATACCCTGGGCTCGCAAATGGATGGCGAAGATGTTGAGGGGTTGCTGCGCACCTACGATGAGGTTGAGACCGCCGACCGCGCGACGCTTCTTCAGACCACGGTGAATATGGCCCCCGCCGGTAGTCCGGCTGACTGGCACATTATTTACGCCTCGTTTTTCCGCGAAGGGATTTTTTTCACCTATGAACCCGCGCAAAGCCCTAGCGATACCTTACTGGAACTTCTGGGCCGCCGCGATATCGTAATACGCGAGCTGCTGAAACGCCGGCGGCCCTATTTGACGCCGCTTGCGGTGATGGTTGCCGACATCCAGAACTCGGTCAAAATATGTGCTGAATTACCGCCCGAAGAATATTTCGAACTGGTCAATCAGATCTGGTCAACCATGGAGCCCATTTTACGCAAATACCACGCCACCCATGGCAAGCACGTTGGTGACGGCCTGTTGTGTTATTTCTTCCCGCAACCGGACAGCAATTATATTCTAAACAGTATTCGCTGTTCGCTCGAGATGCAGGACGTCATGCGAAAGATCAATACCGAATGGCGCGCGCGCAAAGCGTGGGCGAACGAATTAATGCTGAACATCGGCGTGGACGAAGGACAGGAGTGGTTTGGAACCTATCAGACCAACACCCACCTGGAATTCACCGTGCTGGGAGATACCGTCAATCGATGTGGCCGGTTAAGTGACTTTGCCACGGGCGGCAGCATATGGGCGTCAAAAAACCTGGTAGGTCGATTGACCCAGGGTGAGCGCGAAACCATCCGTTACGGCGTCCACCGCATGAACGGAGAAGGTCATCGCGTTTTTGTAGATACCACGTTTTCCCGGATATCCAATCTGGTCGATCTGGAATTGCCCCAGAACCAGAAACTGATGGATTTGGGCTCCCTTCCGGTGACAGAGATCACGGCGATTGACCGCTTGGCATGAGGGGACCGACATCGGTCCACAACGAACACTGCTATTGCGGCGCAGACACAGCCTTATCGGCGGTCAGTCAAACCAGATCGGATTTGACCAGGCCCGTTTTCCCTGGTCGTCACGCACGGTAACCCGGACATAGGCGTCTTCAAAGCGTTCGGTGGGAAATGACGCCCGTTGCAGCCGCTCTCCGCTCGTATACTTCGCACGCGAGCCCCGCCCTTGCAGGGATATGTTGGACGCCGGAGAGCATTCCACATGCAATTCGCCGTCACTGATACGGATATCGTGGATTTCCGGCCCCTGACTGGAATAGTAGCGCCCTGCCTTCATGGACTCGCATAAGGCATCCGGGTCCAGTTCATTCGCATGGACATTGATCCAACCGCCGAAAGCATCATGGGTGACATGATGGGCGTCATCGGTCGCAAACCCGCTAAGCCGCCAGCCATCGTTCAGCAACAGATCACAGAACGGCCAGTCTTCGCCGCGCTCGACTTCCACTGTTGAACCATGGTTATAAATCTCAACCGCATGGGCAGACGATATGGTCTTGGCGTCTTCAACGGTCAGACCGTACCAGGACGGGTGAACAATGCCAATAAAAGCACCCGCTTTAGCCGCGCGTTCCGCAATTTGCGCCGCATCTTCCGCCTCCCCCGGTTTGGTAAAATCCAACGGAATTCCTACCGCCAGGATATGCCATGTTTCACCAACCGAAGTTTTTCCCTGATGCAGTTCGGCCGCAATCAGCGTAGTAAAATCTTCGTGACGAAAGGCGCGGGTATCCGAAATGGGGTGATCATAATGATCCATGAAATGTTCGCTCAACGAAATAAAGTCGTATCCTGCCTCGCGGTACCGCTCGCAAACTTCTTCAACCTCCAGCTTGCCGTCTGAATTGGTCGAATGGGTATGCAGATTGCCGCGATAAAACTGGCCGGGCTGGCCAAAAGGTAGGTTCTTCATGAAGATTCTCGATCCAGGGAAAGCACTGCCTTCCCTATAAACGAAAGTTTCACGATTGACTTCAAAAATCTGATGAGAAATTTATGAAATTTTGGTTACCCCGAAAAAAAGCCGCCGGGGACAAGGCTGGGTCGCATCGGCTCTGCCCTGCCACAGGCCGCTTGGGCGGGCCGACTCATTTGCGCCGCGGCAGCTTGACCTTGAATGTACGCGCGCCGTCACCGTGCACCAAATCATGGGCGCGGATGGTTATTTCCGTGACTCCGATCGGGACCTGAACGTCAGCGATCGAGCGGGTGAAGGGCTGTTCGTTTACATGAGGATGAAACAAAATCCGCGTCGCGATCACCTTGCCCGCCGGTGTCAAAACATCAAATTTATCAACATAGTGGGACCATCCTTCATCTTTATGAAAAATAGTCGCGGACACGGCATACGTTCCGTTCGGATTGGCGATAACCGTAGCGTCCAGTACCGCAGCTTCACCCGCATGTGCGCCCGATATCATAAAGGGAAAACCGATCATGACCGAGATTACCACAATCAATCGAACCAGCGCGTTGAGGTTTTTCATCATGACTCCTGTCACAGCATACTTCAGGGGAGTGTCACCGAATAAAAGTGCGCAAAACGGACGGAAGTTCAAGCCACTAACAGATATTAAAAATATATGTTGCATTTTTGTTCTGTTTTTGTATTGTATTTGTTCTTATTCATTTTCAAACGAGATATCAACATGACCTCATTCGGCTTTGTTAAGGATTTTGCGGCCCTCTCCCTTCTGTTCTTTAGCGGCTATGTCCTGGCTCTGGTCGCCTGATCACGCTGGCCTATTGCGGTGAGGGGACCTGGCGTTTTGACCCATCTTCATTGAGCGCAACGAAAGTGAAGGTGCCTTCCGTAACCTTCATCTCTTCTCTGGTGGTTTCCCGGCGCAGGACCCAGGCTTCGACCCTGGCGGTGATTGAACTGTTTCCGGTTTTGAGAATGTCAACATAACAACTCATTACATCACCAACGAGAACGGGTTTATGGAAGGTGAAGCCATCAACGGCTACCGTCGCCACCCGACCATGAGCACGGGCATAGGCGGCGATGCCACCGGCGATATCCATCTGCGACATCAGCCAACCGCCGAAAATATCTCCTGCGGGGTTGGTGTCGGCGGGCATTGCCAGCGCTTTCAGGGCGAGTTCGCCTCTCGGTTTTTCAGCGCTTTCGCCGACGGTTTGGCCGTGACTGCTGGGACTCATGATAGTCGTCCTTCTGACATCTGTTTAGTTGGTGATTATCTACAATATATAGTCATCTTTTTTTAGTAAACACACTGTATCGTGCTTGTCGGAGACGGTTTCACTTTCTAGGATAGGATATTCGATTTGTCTTTGGACACGGCCAGTAACATCACGATGACAGATTTGTTCAACCACGCAGAAATAACCGCCTCACGGACAGCAAAACCGGTGGTGCCGAAATCTTCGCCTGCGAAAAGCGGAGCTAGAGAAACTCCTTTAAAAAAACCCAAATCGTCAAAATCAAATGGCGACGACTACTCCGCCAAAGACATTGAGGTGCTGGAGGGGCTTGAACCGGTTCGCCGTCGTCCTGGCATGTATATCGGCGGCACCGACGAACGTTCGCTCCACCATCTGGTGGCCGAAATTCTTGACAACTCCATGGATGAAGCCGTCGCCGGACATGCCAGTTGGATTGAAATGGAGCTCCGCGAAGACCAGACCGTGATCATCACCGACAACGGCCGAGGTATCCCCACTGACCCGCACCCAAAATTCAAAAACAAATCAGCTCTTGAAGTGATTCTGACCACCCTTCACTCCGGCGGAAAATTCTCTGGCGAAGCCTATGAGACGTCGGGTGGCCTTCATGGTGTCGGCCTGTCGGTGGTGAACGCCCTTTCCGACCGGCTTGAAATCGAAGTCGCCAGGGACCGCAAGGTCTGGCAACAATCCTATTCACGGGGCGCACCCGAAGGCCCGTTGAAGGATATGGGCAGCACGCAGAACCGGCGCGGCACCCGCATCTCCTTTCACCCGGATGCCCAGATTTTTGGACACACCCTTCAGTTCCGCCCATCCATTCTCTATCGCATGGCGCGCTCCAAGGCCTATCTTTTCAGGGGCGTTGAAATCCGCTGGAACTGCGATCCGAAATTGTTGAGATCCGGTGATGAAACACCGGAAACGGCAACACTGCATTTTCCGGGTGGCCTGTCCGATTACCTGACGACGGCGCTCGGCAAGCGGCGTACGGTTACGCCTGTGGCCTTCGCTGGCGATGCGAAACTCAATGGCGGGTCCGGCAAGGCCGAATGGGCCGTGCATTGGCCAGTCGATGAAGACCCGTTCTTCAATTCCTATTGCAATACCGTACCGACCCCACTGGGTGGCACCCATGAACAGGGCTTGCGTTCGGCGCTCGCCAAGGGGCTACGGGCCTACGGCGAACTCATCGGCAACAAACAGGCCGGCAAGGTTACCGCTGATGACGTGGTTGGCGGGGCCTGTATCATGCTGTCCGTATTCATCTCCGATCCTCAGTTTCAGGGTCAGACCAAGGATAAACTTTCCACCGTGGAAGCTCAGCGTCTGGTCGAGGCCTCCATCCGGGATCACTTCGACCACTGGCTGTCGGCGACGCCGGATGCTTCCCGGGAACTTCTGGAGCACGCTATCCGGCGCGCCGAAATCCGCCTGAAAAAGCGCCAGGACAAACAGACAAAACGTCAGTCGGCGACCAAGCGCCTGCGCTTGCCAGGCAAGCTTTCGGACTGCACGCGCTCCAGTTCGGAGGGTACGGAATTATTCATTGTCGAGGGCGATTCAGCCGGAGGATCGGCCAAGCAGGCGCGGATTCGCGAAACTCAGGCGGTCTTGCCCCTGCGCGGCAAAATTCTTAACGTCGCCAGCGCCACCGCCGACAAGTTGCGCGCGAATCAGGAACTATCTGATCTAATTGAGGCGTTGGGATGCCGGACTGGCGACGCATTTCTGGAAGATGATCTGCGGTATGACAAGATTATCATCATGACGGATGCTGATGTTGACGGTGCCCACATTGCATCCCTGTTAATGACCTTCTTTTTTCGCGAAATGCCGGAACTGGTCGAAAAAGGCCACCTCTACATCGCCATCCCGCCGCTTTATCGGATCAGTCAGGGTGGAAAAACCCTTTATGCCCGTGACGATGTCCATAAGGACGAACTGTTGGAGACGGAATTCACGGGCCGCGGAAAGGTTGAAATCAGCCGCTTCAAGGGCCTGGGCGAAATGCCCTCAAAACAGCTTAAGGAAACCACGATGGACCCGAAAAACAGGGTCCTGCTGCGGGTGACCATCCCGTCCGGACACAACGATGATGAAATTATCGAAGCCCGTGATACGGAAAAGCTGGTGGAAAACCTGATGGGTAAAAAACCTGAAAAACGGTTCGAATTTATCCAGGAACACGCCCAGTTCATCGGCGATCTGGCGCTCGACGTTTAAACAGTCAATGTCGCCGTGTCTTCGGGCTGTCGGTGACGGCCTGATTGATCATGGTGATCCTTCGCCGTCGCCATGGCCCTACAATCGTGCGGGCACACGATAGACGTAGATCTGCGGGCAAAATGAATCTTCAATGCGGTGGATGGCCTCGGGCTCCCATCCCGGTATATCGAACACGTTGCTTATTACCAGTGTGCCGGGCCGAAACGACTTTTCCAGAACGGGGCGGGCTTTCTCCAGCAATTCTGAATGCAGGTAGCAGATTACGGCCCGAACATCGGTTGGCAAAGGGTGAGTCAGAAAATTACCCCGGATAATATTGAGGTTAGATCTTCTGAACAGATAATGGCGAATTTTCATAAAAAGCCAGGGTACTGGTGATAGCTCAATCGCAAGAACACGAGAGTCCCTGAAGCGTTTTGCCAAGGGAAATGCGACTGACCCCCACCCGGCCCCCAGATCACACAAAGTGCCTTTGCCATCAGGAACCAGTGAAAGCATGAATTTTTTGGAGATACGAGAACTTGGAATTGGCGAAATTCCTGTAATCACACAATAAACCAGCGACAGGATAACGCCGCCGTCCACAGAAATCAGCATCATGTATTCGAAAACCATCGACCGACCTTCCGGGGTAATATGACAATCCCGGAACACCGCTCTTGGTTCAACTTAGTCAACCGGCGACAGATGCATCAGAAACTGTACTCTCAGATATCTTTTAGATAACCAAAGGCCACGTGGTACGCAAGGTTCCGTCTCAGATGGGTAGGACGTCGGCACCTTCCAGACCGCTCTCTTCGGCGACGCCAAGCATGATATTCAGGTTTTGAACTGTTTGCCCGGAAGCCCCCTTGCCCAGATTATCGAGCAGCCCTGCAACCACCGCCTGTCCGTTACCCGCATGGGCAAAAACGTGCAGCCGCAATTCATTTGTCCCGTTCAGAGCTTCCGGATCAAGTCTGCCCATCGCCGCACTGTCGGCCAAAGAGGCAACACTGACAAACCGACAACCGGCGTAATGATCCAACAGTGCTTTATGCACGGCTTCAGGTGATGGTGAACCCGGCAGCGACCAGAGTTGCAGAGGCACCTGAACAATCATGCCCTGCCGATATCGCCCGACGCTTGGCACAAACAGCGGCGGATGTTCAAGTTCACTCCACCTGATGATTTCCGGTAAATGCTTGTGTTGGAGGTTCAGCCCGTAAGTAAAATAAGCCGCCTCCGCAGGGTCGCGTGCGCCGTCGTCCTCGAACGACGCAATCATCTGGCGACCACCGCCAGAATACCCTGAAATGGCATTAATTGTAACAGGCCAGTCGGCAGACACGACGCCTGAGCTGATCAGCGGGTGCAGAATCGAAACCGATGTAATGGCGTAACAGCCCGGATTTGTAACCCGGCTGGCATTGGCGATCCGCTCACGCTGGCCCGGCCCGTATTCTGGAAACCCATAAACCCATCCGTCAGAAATTCGATGGGCGCTTGAAGCGTCGATAACCCGCGTATCAGGGTTTTCAATCAGCGCGACGGCTTCACGCGCTGCCTCATCCGGCAGGCAAAGAATGGCAACATCTGCTTCGTTCAGTAGTTCGGCACGCGCTTTCGGGTCCTTGCGACGGTCCTCGGGCAGGCTGAGGAATTCGAGATCAGTGCGGCCAGCAAGGCGCGCCCGAATCTGCAATCCCGTCGTCCCTACCTCGCCATCGATAAAAACCCTGGCCGACATCACCTCTACTCCTGATCAACCGCTGCAAACTTGTCGAGGTCGCGATCATAAGGCAAGCGTTGTCAACGTCACGAACTTCTTGCAAAAGATGAAAATTCAGCCGGACCGCGGCAGAATTTGCCTATCGCCCTCTTCCATTTCGCGTTCCCTAAATGGGTTCAATTCCTGTTTCGCCTCACTGATCATCAACCCAACCGCCGTTCCCGGATCGCCCGCCAACATCTGCGCCGCCGTTATATTTTCCGGATCGATTGCGCCAACACCCGCTTTATGGTTTTCTTGCCCCTCTGGCGCCGACCCGCCATTGCTCAGGGAGTCCGCCGCTACCTGCTTCTGCACCTCCTGAGCGATCATCTTCTCGATTTCCATGCGCAGGTCTGTGGACATTTCAGAAAGCCCTTCTTCTGTTAACCCCATGGCCTGCAATATTTTTTCGCGGATTTCCTCCATCTTTTGTTTGTGCACGTCTTCAGCGTAGGCGCGCATACCATGTTCACGAATAAATTCAATATCGTCTTTATTCAGGACCTGCTTTCTGGTTTGCTGATTGTCGAGAATTCCACGCCTGGAAACCTCAACCTCTGCTTTTAGGCGCTCCGCATCCAGCATCGTTTCAAACGATTTATCCTGTTGTCTGGGTACTGCAAACTGAGTGGAAAGTCCGCTTGGTTTAGGGATGGTATCGTTGTCGATTTGCATTTTCGCCTCCTGCCGTCTTTTTGATAGGAGAAAAATGCGCGCAAAATACGCGCCAAGTTTTCAGGCCCACCCACCAGCGACGGGCAGGATGTGTCCCGTCACGAAATCGCAGCGCCCGGATACAAAAAGCGCGATCAGCTCCGCCACCTCTTCGGGTTCACCGAGCCTGCCCAACGGTATGTTGCTCAAGATTTTCGATAGCGCAGCTTCATTTTCCAGCAATTCAGGGGGGAAATAGTCGGGATTCTTGATAAAGTTAGGGGCGATCGCATTTACCGTGATGGCGAACCGGGCCAACTCCTTCGACAAACTTCCCACCAATGCATTTGTCGCGCCCCGTGCGCCCGCATACATGGAATAGTTTGCGATACCGGATAGGGGGGCCGCGGACGAGACAAAAACAATGCGCCCGGATTTTTGCGCTTTCATATGCCGGGCGGCATGGCTGATCAGTTCAAACGGCCAGATGGTCAAGGCTTCGAGCGCCTTTCGATAGTCGTCGGCATTGGCCTCATCAACGGGTGCGCGTTCCGCCGGGTAGGGATCATTGGACACCACGGCGTCTACACGCCCGAAACGGGTCATGACCTCTTCAACAATACCGGCTGGTGTCACATGTGCGCATGTTTGCACGCCCGGAAACTTGTCCTCAAAGACTTTGCGCTCGTGTTCCGTCGCAAATAACCGGTCATGACAGACGACCGTTATCCGTTCCTGAAGCAACCGGGATACCGTGCCCGGCCCAACAAAGTGATTAACGTGTGTAATCAGGCATACCTTGCGCGATGCTATCGTGGATTTAGGCTTTTTAGACATGAACGGGATTTCCTGATGTTACGGCTTGGCGCGGGATTTCAGCGCCTCGATAAGCGGCGAGAGTTCAGTCTCATAACGTCGCCAGAGTTCCACGGAACTCCTGTAGATCGGATTGCGGATCTGTGACAGGCTGGCGGTTTTGACAGCGCGTTTGGTTTTGTGAAACTCCAGACAGGCGTCATCCCAATCAAGGTCGCAATGGGCGATGAGCGCCCGTGACTGCCCGTCCTGATCATTGATCAGCTGTTCATATTGAAGATCGTATATGAACCCCGGCAGGACACGGTGCCAATGCCCCATCAAATCTTCATAGAGGCGGTAATACTGGCCCAGTTCCGTCAGGTCACAGGAATATTCGTGCACATTACCCGGAAAATAGGTTTTGAAGATCGACAGGCAGTTATCCTCGGGAACCCGTTTGCAATGGATGACCCTGGCGTTCGGCAACGCCAGTTTGATCATTCCGATATGAAGGAAGTTTTGCGGCATCTTATCGGTGATGAAACGGGCTTGCGGCGAATGGTTGCGAAGACCTTCCATATATATTCGCCCGATTTCCGCGAATCTTTCCCGATCAGCACGATGGATGCCGTCCGCATACCCCTCCTCCGCCACACTGCCAAAAGCAGCCCTCAAGGTCTGACTAAGTATGGTCAATTCCCCGGCACCGAACACATCCGGATGGGACGCCAGAATCTGTTCTACCAGCGTTGATCCCGAGCGCGGCATACCGACAATGAATACGGGCTTTGCCTCCTGATGACCCGAACCTTCCAGCGTCCTGAACAACGAAGCAGAGAAGGTTGATTTGATACGATCAAAATATCCCGCCTGCTCCGTTGTCGAATAAGCATAATTTTTCCGTCGAAGCCGGTTTCCTTCCGCCAGATGTATAAAGGCCTTTTGGTATTCACCGATATCCTCAAAGGCCTTGGCCAGCCCGAATGCGAATCCAAGCCGTTGCGGCTCCGTTATTCCAGGGCTGGAATAGAGGGCCTCCATAGCCTTGATATCATCATCATAGTCATCGTGGGTGCTGATGCCCGCCAGGTGCCGATGGGCTTCAGCTATGTCGGGCTGCAAGGAGATCACCTTGCGAAAGGCGTCTGCGGCTCCTTCCAAACGTCCGCTTTCACTTAAAACAAAACCCAAGTCAAAGTGGGCCCGAACCAGTTGGGGGTTCAGTTCTATTGCTTTTTCAAAACAGGGAACAGCAGCTTCATGATCTCCCGACGCCAGCAGTGAGTTGCCCAGGTTGTAGTGGGCATCTGCATGGCGTGGCTTCAGGGCGACGGCCCGGTGAAAAATTTTCATCGCGTCGTTGTGGTTTGCAAACTGATTGAAAATCAAACCCAGATTGAGTAATGCCTCGAAATGGTCCGGATCCAGTTGCAGTACCTTCCCGTAACCTTCGCCTGCCTGCTCAAACCGGCCGCTTTGATGATCGGCAAAAGCCATTTGAAACAAACGTGCAGCATCACCCTTCGGATTACCGAGCGATGTGTTCTTTTGTTTTTTGGCTAACCTGCGTCGTTCCGCTCTGTTCATAACCAATCCGGACAATAATTTCCTCACCTGAAGGCGGGGCAGTCTATTCCCTTATTTGCAAATAAAAAAGTGGCCAGCTTTCGCTCTCCCGCCTGATTAACTCTCGCCCCGGACATTTGAAAATTGTCCACGTGTTTGTCTTTTGTGGAACCGCTCACTACCGTGACCATGGTCACATGCAGATGATTTTCTTCGCTCTACCATATGGCCATGAATGAAAGAAGAATAGCGATGCATATGGAGCGACCAGCAGTAGCCGTCACCGTCAACGGATCGCGTTACAAGGCTAATAAATGGAGCTTTGGTGGTTTTCTCCTTGATGCCGGTCCCGAAGAGTTGCCGCCGGGAACATTGGTCAATATTGAAGGCATCGGTCGTCAAAAAAAGAAACCGATGGCTGTCGAAATCCGCGCCCGTGTGGTCCGCGCCAGCGAAGATGGCACCCGCGTTGCATTGAGCTGCCTGCATCTGGATGACGATGCCTTTCGGGTTCTCGCCGAACTTGGCGGTTAATGTATCCAACGAGCGGCGCAACCTTCAACAGGCAGCTAAATCACTCAATAAAAAAGGGCCACCCGAAGGCGGCCCTTTTCATAATCTCTTGAATGCCTTCGCTTAGCGCTTCGAGAACTGGAAGCTGCGACGGGCTTTGCGTTTACCGTATTTTTTCCGTTCAACGACGCGGCTGTCACGGGTCAGGAAGCCTTCCTTCTTGAGAACTCCACGCAGGCCCGGCTCGAACAGGATCAACGCTTTTGAGATGCCGTGCTTGACGGCACCGGCCTGACCGGAAAGGCCACCGCCCTTGACCGTTGCAACGACGTCAAACTGACCTTCACGATCACTAACCTGGAAAGGTTGGGCGATCAGCATCTGCAAAACAGGCCGAGCGAAATAGGTATTCAACTCACGACCGTTAACGGTCACCTTGCCAGGTCCTGGTTTGATCCACACACGGGCAACAGCGTCTTTACGCTTGCCGGTTGCATACGAACGGCCCTGTTCGTCGATTTGCGGTTCGCGAACAACATCTTCAATTTCTTCGACAGAAGCCACAACAGCCTGGGCTTGGGCCTGGGCCTCCGCCTTGCCTTCCATGACCTCTTTCAGGTCTTCGAGAGTCGTTTTGGTTTCCTCAGCCATGGATCAGGCGCTCCTTTTATTCTTGGGGTTCATGGCGGCGACATCGAGCACTTCCGGCTGCTGCGCCTCATGGGGGTGCTCGGGTCCGGCATAAACATGCAATTTGCGCATCTGCTCACGACCCAGCGGGTTACGGCTGATCATGCGTTCGACGGCTTTGATCACGACCCGTTCCGGATGCTTGCCGCCAAGGGTGGCCCCGGCGGTCCGTTCCTTGATTCCGCCCGGGTAACCGGTGTGCCAGTAATATTTTTTATCTGACAGTTTGCGACCGGTGAGCTTCACCTTTTCAGCGTTTATAACAATGATGTTGTCGCCGCAATCGATATGGGCTGTATACATCGGTTTGTGTTTGCCGCGAAGACGCAGCGCGATAATGCTGGCCATACGGCCCAGAATCAGATCTTCAGCGTCGATAACAAACCACTTTTTTTCGACTTCTGAAGGTTTGGCAGAATAGGTTTTCATTTCTCACCCGTTGAAAGCTGTTCACGATACCCGAACGCCACATGGCGCTCTTCGTGTGGGCGCGGAGTATCTCATCAAAATTCCTGAAGTCAACCGGAAAAACGCCATAAAACCCGCCACTTAAGACAGAGGTATAATAATACCTTTATTTTAGATATTCCGGTCCGGTGGTATGGAATAGGTTCCTGTGGCGTGGGCGACGGGTTCATCATGCCCATCGGAATGAATGGTGACTTCGATAATCGCCAGTCGCCGCCCGATTTTCAGGGCGCGCCCTTCGGCGATCAGGTCCGCAGGGCTTGGACGGTGCAGGAAATTGATGTTGAAACTGGTTGTCACCGCCAATTTGACGATACCGATGGAACTCAGCACCACTGCGTACATATTGGCGTCAGCCAACATCATCATGGTCGGGCCGGATACGGTTCCGCCCGGACGCAACATGCTGTCGCTGAACGGCAGACGCATAACTGCTTTTCCGGCGCCAAGACTTTCAAGCGTCAGCCCAGCCTCCAGCGCCCAGGGCATCTCCGTTTCCAGCAGGTGATTAAAGTCAGAAATGGTAATTTTTGGCACCTGAAGGCTCCGCTGATGAGTGGACACTGGAAAAAGTTTAGATGACCTCTTTGTATTGGCAAGGGTGAAATTGCCGCTGGGTCAGAGATTTTTTTGATTTAACGCAAAAATAATTACTTCGATTAACCTTAAATAAATTATGGTCTTACATGAGTTTTATGTAAATTTTCAATGACTTGATAAGTATCAAGGCAACACCGGGTACTGCATGACACCTTCCCGCGGTGATTCGCTTCACACCAGTTTTACAGGTTACTTTTCATGACAGCAGTGATTTCACGGGCCGGTTTTTTAAGGGGACGCTTCAATACGGACGCTGACGCCATACGTCCACCGTGGGCTGTCAACGAGTCTGATTTTACATTCAGTTGCCGACGTCATCGAACCTGCGCCGATGCCTGTCCGGAAAATATTATCATCAAAGGCCGCAGCGGTTTTCCTGAGATTTCATTTTCGAACGGCGAATGCACCTTCTGTGAAGCCTGCGTCAAGGCCTGTCCTGTCGGTATTTTGGACCCCGCCCAGCAGGTCGCCGCCTGGAACCTGCACCTGTCGATTTCAAATGCTTGCATTTCGGCCAAAGGGGTGGTTTGCCGCATCTGCCCTGAAAAATGCGATGCCAGCGCAATCCGGTTCAAGCGCCCAGGCGCCCTCGGCAAACCCGAGGTTGACCAGGATATCTGTAACGGCTGCGGGGCCTGCATTGCGCCCTGCCCGGTCAATGCTCTCACTCTTTCACCCGTACAGAAAAACAAGGCTGCATAAACATGGAAGCACAATCGGAATTCAATATCTGCGGGGTGTTTATACAGACAACACCCGGACGTTTGAATGATGTCGAATGCGCCCTGGCTCAGACGCCGGGCATCGACATTCACCATACTGAAGACGACGGTCGAATGGTCGTCACCATAGAAGATACGCCGGACAAATTTGCCAGCGAAACGCTGACAAACCTGCGTTCGGTGGATGGGGTGCTGTCCGCATCCCTCGTTTATCACCATTGCGATACGGAAGCTCAAATGTCGGAGGACATAACATCATGAAGATGAACAGACGTGATTTCATCAAATCAAACGCTGCAGCCGCAACCGCTGTTGCCGCAGGGATCAGCCTGCCCGCTACCCTTAAGGAAGCAAATGCCGCCAGTGATGGCATTCGATGGGACAAAGGCGCATGCCGGTTTTGCGGCACTGGGTGCGGTGTTCTTGTCGGCACCAAGGACGGTCGCGTTGTCGCGACCCAAGGTGACCCGGATGCCCCCGTCAACAAGGGCCTAAACTGCGTCAAGGGCTACTTCCTGTCCAAGATCATGTATGGCAAGGATCGTCTGACCAAACCGTTGCTGCGCGGCAGCGGTGGTAAATTCGACAAGAATTCCAAGGAGTTTTCTGAAATTTCCTGGGATCAGGCTTATGATATCATGGCCGAAAAGTGGAAAGCCGCCATCGACCCCGAAGATCCCAAAGGGGCAACCAAAGTTGGCATGTTCGGGTCCGGTCAGTGGACGGTCTGGGAAGGATACGCCGCCTCCAAACTGATGAAGGCCGGCCTCCGTTCCAACAATATCGACCCCAACGCCCGTCACTGCATGGCGTCCGCTGTCGGCGCATTCATGCGCGCCTTCGGCATTGATGAACCGATGGGGTGTTATGATGATCTGGAGCACGCCGACGCCTTCGTGCTGTGGGGCTCAAACATGGCCGAAATGCACCCAATCCTGTGGTCTCGACTGACCAATACGCGGCTGACAAAACCGGGATCAGAAGTACATGTTCTGTCAACATTTGAACATCGCAGCTTCGAGCTGGCTGATAATGGCATGGTGTTCACACCACAGACCGATCTGGCAATCCTCAACTATATCGCCCACTACATCATTGAGAACAAAGCCTATAATCAAGAATTTCTCGATAAACACGTTAATATTACCAAGACCGTGACCGATATCGGATATGGTCTGCGGCCCAACCACCCCCTGGAAAAGAAAAAAACCGGGAAAGGCGGCAAGCTGACCAAGATTAACTTTGACGAATACGCCAAAGCCGTCAGTAAATACACGCTCGATTACACCAGCGAACTTTCGGGTGTTCCGAAAGACAAGCTGCTTAAGTTGGCCAAACTTTACGCCGACCCCAAGAAGAAAGTCGCATCCTACTGGACCATGGGCTTCAACCAGCATACCCGCGGTGTGTGGGTAAACGGCTTGCTTTATAACGTCCACCTATTGATGGGCAAGATTTCGGAACCTGGGAACAGCCCGTTCTCGTTGACCGGACAGCCTTCAGCCTGTGGCACGGCACGGGAAGTTGGAACATTTTCCCACCGTCTGCCCGCTGATCTTGTGGTCATGAAAAAACCGCACCGGGCGGCGGCTGAAAAAATCTGGAAAATTCCGGAAGGCGTTATCCCGCCCAAACCCGGCTATCACGCCGTCCTGCAAAACCGTATGCTCAAGGACGGTAAACTCAACGCCTACTGGGTGATGTGCACCAACAACATGCAGGCAGGCGCCAACATGAACGAAGAAGGGCTTCCGGGATATCGTAACCCGAAAAACTTCATCGTCGTGTCGGACCCCTACTTCACGGTCACGGCCCAGGCCGCCGATCTTGTCCTGCCCACATCCATGTGGATGGAGAAGGAAGGGGCCTACGGCAACGCCGAACGGCGCACCCAGTTCTGGCGTCAGCAGGTCAAAGGGCCGGGAGAATCCCAATCCGACCTCTATCAGGTGATGGAGTTCTCCAAACGCTTCAAGCTTTCCGACGTATGGCCGAAGGCCGTCATTGAGAAAAGTGGATATGGCGCCGACACGTCACTTTACGATGTGCTTTACAAAAACGGTCAGGTCGACAAGTTCCCGGCTGATCCGGTCACGGACGGGGCCGGCAATGTCTATGGCAATGATGAATCCGAACACTTCGGTTACTACGTGCAAAAAGGCATCTTCGAGGAATATCGGCGGTTCCAATGGGAAGGCCCGAAGAAAGGGCATGAACAGGCGCCCTTCGAAGCCTACCACAGCGCCCGTGGTTTGCGCTGGCCGGTCATCGACGGCAAGGAAACGCTGTGGCGGTTCCGAGAAGGGTATGATCCGCATGTGCCAAAAGGCGCTGACGTGCAGTTTTACGGAAAGCCCGATGGCAAGGCGAACATCATTTTCGCCCCTTACGAACCCGCCGCTGAAAGCCCGGATAACGAATTTGATCTGTGGCTGTCTACCGGCCGTGTCCTTGAACACTGGCATTCCGGTTCCATGACCCGCCGGGTCCCCGAACTCTATCGGGCGTTCCCCAATGCCAAAGTCTATATGCATCCCGATGACGCCAAAAAACGTGGTTTCAAACGGGGACAGGAGGTCAAGGTGCAAACTCGGCGTGGCGAACTACGGACCCGAATAGAAACCCGTGGCCGCAACAAACCACCTGTGGGTCTGGTCTTCATGCCCTGGTTTGACGCCGGTCAACTGGTCAACAAGCTGACGTTGGACGCCACCGATCCGCTCTCCAAGGAAACGGATTACAAAAAGTGTGCGTGCCGGGTCGTCAAGGTCTAGTGCGTTCTGTTCGTGGGGTCGGTGACTGTCCAGTGACGACTCATCGACCCCGGCGGAACTGAGTTAAACTTTCGGAATGTCGGAAAGTGGAAAAGCAATACACCACAGGTGCAAACAAACTGAACCGCAGAAAGTTTCTGGCTGACACAGCCAGAAGCGCCTGCGGGGTCGGGGTTGTTGGCCTTGGACTGGCCCATCTGACCCGTCAGGCCAAGTCCATGCCTGTCGCCGCACTGCGTCCACCTGGAGCCGGATCAGATACGGCGTTCCTGTCCGCCTGTGTGCGCTGTGGATTGTGTGTAAATGACTGCCCCTACCCGACACTCAAGCTGGCCCGAATCGAAGAAGATATGCCTGTTGGAACACCTTACTTCGTTGCCCGCGATTATCCCTGCGAAATGTGCGATGACGTCCCGTGCGCCGCCGCCTGCCCGACCGGCGCATTGGACAAGGGGTTGACCAACATTGACAACGCGCGCATGGGGCTGGCGGTGCTGATTGATGAGGAAACCTGCCTCAATTTCCAGGGGTTGCGCTGTGATGTCTGCTATCGCGTCTGCCCGCTGCTGGACAAGGCGATTACGCTCGAACGCCAGCCGAACATGCGAACCCACAAACACGCCGTCTTTATTCCAACCGTACACAGTGACTCCTGCACGGGCTGTGGCAAGTGTGAGCACGCCTGCGTTCTCGAAGAAGCCGCCATCAAGGTTTTGCCCAGTCACCTTGCCAAGGGACGTGCTGGCAAACACTACCGGCTGGGCTGGAAAGAAAAAGAGCAACGCGGTGAAGCACTGATCAAGGGCATTATCGATTTGCCTGATCGTATGCCCGAGGTCAGACCATGAGCGCAAAATCCAATCCCGGTCATGACGCGGTGCTGGCACGAGGCTTATTTGCCGCCCATCGTTGGCTGATTTTCCGACGCCTTTCACAAATCGGGTTTCTTGCCCTGTTCCTGATTGGACCGCTTACGGGCTACTACATCGTTAAGGGCTCAATCGCCTCAAGCCTGACGTTTGATATTCTGCCCCTTACGGACCCCTATATTCTGCTCCAGTCATGGACCGCCGGACACGCCATTAACACAACAGCCCTTATCGGCGCGTTGATCGTCCTTACCGTCTATCTTCTGATCGGCGGACGCGTTTATTGTTCATGGGTGTGCCCGGTCAACATTATCACCGACACAGCCCATTGGGTTCGCACCCGGTTGGGTATCCAGGGCGGGATCAAATTTTCGAGGAATGTACGATACTGGATGCTCGGCATGACCCTGATCGTTGCCCTGGCGACAGGCATTCTGGTCTGGGAGCTGGTTAATCCAGTGACCATGATATATCGCGGCCTGATCTTTGGCGTTGGCTGGGCCTGGGGCGCAATTGCCGCCCTGTTCCTGTTTGACCTGTTTGTCAGTGAAAGAGGATGGTGCAGCCACCTCTGCCCGGTTGGCGCGTTCTACGGAATCTTGGGAAAATTGGCTGTTCTTCGTGTCCGGGCAACACGACGTGAAGATTGCAACGATTGCATGGACTGTTATGCCGTCTGTCCCGAACAACAGGTTATTTCACCAGCCCTGAAGGGTGAAAAATACGGCGCAGGCCCGCTAATCAATGCCGGAGCCTGCACAAATTGTGGACGTTGCATCGATGTCTGCGCGCTTAAGGTTTTTGAATTCAGTTCGCGTTTTAGCGGACCGACCACTCCCATCCAACACCCCGTGACTGAACCACAACTGAAAAAAGTTGCCTGACTGTCGGGTTACAGCGACAGCAAATATGGAGTTTTAAAATGAAAAATCCCGCTTTGCGTTATCATTTAGGAGGTTTTGCCATGAATCGCTTGATTCCATCCGTATCAACAGGTCTAGCCATCACTATGCTCGCCCTTTCTCCCGTGGGCACGGCCGTGGCGGAAGAAATATCGTCGCTGCGCGGACCAACCGCTCTTGATGAGCAGAAAGCCGCGCCCCCGGTCTATAAGTTGAAGCTTGACCAGGATAAGTTCAAGCGCAATTTCAAGACCCAGCCGCCACTGATTCCTCACAAGGTGCACAAATACAGGATTAATCTGAAGAACAACCGATGCCTGAAGTGCCACAGCAAAGCCAATTACAAGGAAGAGGAAGCACCAATGGCCGGGGCCAGTCATTTCAAGGACAAAGACGGAAAAGAGCACAAAAAGATCAATAAATCGCGCTACTTCTGCACCCAGTGTCACATCCCTCAGACGGACGCCAAGCCATTGGTCGCCAACACCTACAAAGGCACCAAATAGCCACTCCCGAAGAGAACAACTCATCATCTGGCCGACACCCGATTGACTTTACGAAAATCGGCCAGTTTGATGAGTCTTATAAATTTATATTTGAAAGAAGAACCTGAACCATGGATCAGAATCAGGAACAGACCAGCCTGTGGCAGAAACTCAAATCCCCCAGTCGCACCTTTTCACTAGGCGCCCTGCTTATTATCGGCATCGCATTGGGTGTTAGCGGATGGGGAGGATTCAACTGGGCCATGGAAATGACCAACACCGAAGCCTTTTGCGTCTCATGCCATGAGATGCGCGATAACGTGTATCAGGAATACAAAGAAACTATCCACTACAACAATCGGACGGGCGTACGCGCGACCTGCCCGGATTGTCATGTTCCAAAGGAATGGATTCATAAGGTAATCCGCAAAATCCAGGCCTCCAATGAACTTTACCACAAGGTCCTGGGGACGATTGATACCCGGGAAAAATTCGAAAGCAATCGGCTGGAACTGGCGAAGCATGTTTGGGCAGGCATGGAAAAGACCGACTCACGCGAGTGTCGGAACTGTCACAGCTTTGAATTCATGGACATGACAAAGCAGGAAAGACGTTCACAAAAACGACATGCAAAGGCCCAGAGCAAAGGCCAGACCTGCATTGAATGTCACAAGGGTATCGCTCATGAGCTGCCGGAAGGCTGGGACGAAAACTGATTTCGTCCTTTCTGATACCGTTACTGAATCAATGAACCATCAACCAGACGGATACGATAATCGTACCCGTCTGGTTTTAATTCAGTTCCAAGGGCGCGCAGAAAGTTCTGATTGACCGGTGTATCGATCAGCAGGTTGAACAATTGAAGACCCGCCGACGAAAGCTTGAAGGCAGGCAGCGTAAACAGTTTAAGATCGGGATGGCGCAGAATGATGTGGGCCCCCTTGAAGGCAAACGTCAGTCCCCCGGTTTCGGCAGAGAAGGTCACCGACAAATCCTGGGCTTCCTGAAAAAGACCAATCGTTTGCAAGTTCAGGATATCATCCCTGCTGATGGAAAACCGTTCAAACTGATTGCGCCCGCCAATCTTGAATACGTATCCTTCAGAGTATACCTGCTGCCCGATCCGTTCCCACAGCGCCAAGTCATCGACCGTCATGTTAGCGAGGCAGGCGAGTGAGGACAGACTGACAGTTCCCGGTTTTTCATACTCACACGCCAGAACGAACCCCCAGACCTGTTGCATATCCGGATTACCGACTTTTTCAGCATATTCCAGATACCGGGCCAGCCAGTCATCGCTAACTCCTTCGTCTCCATGCTCGTCAGAAGCCTCAAATGCGGCTTCGAATATGGATTCGATATTGTGCTGTCGGCGTAATCCCATATGTACCATGCGGTGGTTGAACCGATCATGGAAAGCTTCCCGGTCAGCCGTTTCGGACAATTTTCCGGGACGATAGGTGGCTCCCAGAAATTTACTCAGGCTGTCAGCGATCAAATCCCTGGCCGATGTCTCTGGTGTATCATTTTCGGTTTCGCTCAAGACAATGATCCTCTGGCTAAAAAATCTTTGCTTTTCAAGTTTAGCATTCAATTTCCGTCACGCCAGCGCAAGTCCCTGAAAATGTCGAATTACCGCTTGAACTCCTATATATTAAGATCGAACATACCAGCTTGGAAACACAATCCGGAGAACTGAGTTGAGCACTGACAACACCCGCATGCCACTGTTGCTGCGCGATACAACAAATGGCGTCGCTACGTTAACGCTCAATCGTCCTGACAAGTTTAACGCCCTGTCAACAGAACTGATGAGCGCCATACAGGCCGAACTGGATGCCATCGCCGTAGACACGTCGGTCCGGGTGGTTGTTATCGCCGCCAACGGGAAAGCCTTTTGCGCCGGTCATGACTTGAAAGAAATGATGGTTGATCCGGGCAGGGAGGCCATTGGCCAATTGTTTGAGCAGTGCTCGCATATGATGATCACGCTCACCCGGTTACCGCAACCCGTCATCGCCAGTGTGCAGGGCATCGCCACGGCGGCCGGTTGCCAATTGGTTGCTCAATGTGACCTCGCCATCGCCGTGGATACCGCCACATTCGCCACATCTGGAATTGGCGTTGGCCTTTTCTGCGGAACCCCATCCGTCGCGGTGACCCGGAACCTGCCACGCAAAAAGGCCATGGAACTGTTGATGACCGGCGACTTTATTGATGCGGAGACGGCCTGTCAGTATGGATTGATCAATCATTCTGTTGCCGCCGAAAACCTCCAGAAAGCGGTAGCTGATCTGGCGACACGTATCGCAAATAAAGGGCCTGCCTTTGTCGCTCGCGGCAAGGAACTGTTTTACACCCAGCTTGAGAAGGGGCTGGAAGCGGCTTATGTGCAAGCGGCGGACTGTATGGTTGAAAACATGCAGGCGGCGGAAGCGCAGGCGGGGCTTCAGGCCTTCATTGACAAAAAGCCGATGCCGGACTGGTCGGATCGATGACTTCCTCTTCCCCCCCTCTCCCACTTCATTATGAAGATCGTGAGATCACCGGAATTCTGCGCAGCACCAAAACCATAGCCATGGTCGGCGCCAGCGCCAACTGGGTGCGGCCATCGAATTTTGCCATGAAATACCTACTGGGTAAGGGTTATAAGGTCATTCCGGTCAACCCCGGCCACGCAGGCAACGAAATCTTGGGACAGATGACCTACGCGACGATCGCGGATATTCCAGGAACCATCGATATGGTCGATATTTTTCGTGGATCGGAAGCCGCCGGGCAAATTGTTGATGAGGTGATCGAGATCGCAGCAAACAAACAGATCGATGTAATATGGATGCAGCTTGGCGTTCGAAATGACGAGGCCGCCCAACGGGCCGAGGCGGCGGGCATGACGGTTATCATGGACCGTTGTCCAAAAATCGAATACGGGCGTTTGTTTGGTGAACTCGGCTGGAGCGGTGTAAATTCGGGTATCATCACCGCCAAACGCCGGAGGATGGTGTGATGTCTGATGATCAGGGGTCGCCCTGGCAATACGGCACTGAAACCAAATCCATCCACGCAGGCAGCCAACCCGACCCAGTTACTGGTGCCCGCAATACCCCTATCTATCAAACTACTTCTTACGTATTTGATGACGTCGATCATGCCGCCGACCTGTTCAATCTGCAAACCTTCGGCTTCATCTATTCGCGCCTGACCAACCCGACAGTTTCGGTCCTTGAAGAACGTCTCGCCAGTCTGGAAAATGGCCGCGCCTGCGTCGCTGCCGCGTCCGGTCATGCGGCGCAGTTTCTTACATTCTTCTCACTGCTTGATCCTGGCGACGAATTCATCGCTTCGAAGAATCTTTATGGTGGTTCGATCACCCAGTTCGGTGTCAGTTTCAAGCGGCTCGGCTGGAACTGCAACTTTGTCGATGCGACTGATCCGCAAAATATCCGAAATGCGCTGACCCCCAAGACCAAGGCGATTTTCATTGAGGTCCTGGCCAACCCAGGTGGAATCATCCTTGACCTGGAAGCTATTTCTGAAATCGCCAAAGAGGCGCATGTTCCGCTGATTGTGGACAATACACTGGCGACCCCCTACCTGCTACGCCCCATGGACTGGGGTGCCGATATTGTCGTTGAATCGACGACCAAGTTTCTTTCAGGACACGGAACGTCGATGGGCGGCGCCATAATTGAATCGGGAAAATTCGACTGGTCGGCTGACGACAGGTTTCCAACCATGAGCCAACCGGACCCGGCCTATCATGGCTTGACCTTTCATGAAACTTTCGGCGATTTCGGATTCACGATGAAAACCCGGGCAGTTGCCTTACGGGATTTCGGACCCTGCCTTTCACCGGCCAACGCCTTCTACACAATCACCGGCATTGAAAGCCTGCCGGCGCGGATGGATCGTCACATTTCGAATGCCACGACAGTTGCCGAATTTTTGGAAAACCACCCGAAAGTCTCATGGGTGTCCTATGCCGGGCTGGCGTCTAGCCCGTATCACGATCTGGCGGAAAAATACCTGCCCAAAGGTGCAGGTGCCGTATTCACCTTTGGTCTGAAAGGCGGTTATGAAGCCGGGGTGAAAATGGTCGAAGGCGTCAATCTGTTCTCGCATCTTGCCAATATCGGCGATGCCCGCTCGCTGATATTGCACCCGGCATCAACCACGCATCGCCAGTTGACGGATGAACAGCGCCGGGCCGCCGGTGCTGGTGAAGATGTGATTCGGCTGTCAATCGGGCTGGAAACGCCGGAAGATCTTATCCGCGATCTCGACATGGCAATTTCAGCATTTTGAGTGGCCAAATCAATGCCTCATAGCCTTAGAAACCGTACTTACGAATTTCTGGAACCAAGAGGATCGGAAGATCGCCTGGCGATCTGGTTTGACCGTTTCATGATTTACCTAATCATCGCCAACGTCATCGCAATCACGCTCGAAAGCGTTCAGGGACTTCACAAAACATACCATGGATTGTTTGGTGGATTTGAACTGGTCTCCATCATTTTTTTTTCAGCCGAATATATTGCAAGGGTTTGGTCGTCGCCGGAAACACCAAACAGGGCCTATAGTTCTCCGTTGACCGGGCGCCTCAAATATATCTTCACGCCAATGGCCCTGATTGACCTGATCGCGATTCTTCCTTTTTTCCTGACCTTCTTTTTTGTCGTTGATCTCCGTTTCATGCGGGTTTTTCGGTTGCTTCGGCTGTTCAAGCTAACCCGCTATTCCCCCGCGCTCGCAACCGTTGGCGCAGTCCTCAGGGAACAGCGGCGACAGCTGGGCGCGGCGCTTGTCATTATGATGACCTTGCTGGTGTTCTCTTCCAGCGTCGCTTACTTGCTCGAAAAAGACGCCCAGCCAGAACATTTCGCCAGTATCCCGGAATCCATGTGGTGGGCGATGGCGACGCTGACGACCGTCGGCTTTGGCGATATCACACCAATCACCGTATACGGCAAGATCTTCGGCGCGTTCCTGATGGTCATGGGGGTCGGCATGTACGCCCTGCCGGCCGGGATTTTGGCGACCGGTTTTGCGCGTGAGTTCAAAAAACGGGAATTCACAGTCACCTGGAAAATGGTCGCCTCCGTACCAGCCTTTGCCCATCTTGATGCGGTTACGATTGCCGAGATTTCAAGTGCGCTGAAACCCAGCCTGATACCCGCTCACTACACGATCGTAAAGCGCGGTGAGGCGGCCGATGGTATGTACTTCATCGCCGAAGGAGAAGTCGAAGTTGACCTGCAGCCCATTCCGATCCATCTGGTCCAGGGAGATTTTTTTGGTGAAATTGCCCTGATATTCAAGCGTCCGCGCTCGGCCACCGTCACCGCGACGAGGGATTGCCATTTGCTGATGCTTGAATTGCAGGATTTTGAAGACCTGATGCACGCTCACCCCGCGCTGAAAGATCACATTGAGCAGACTGCGAAAAAACGCCTTAAGGAGATTGAGAGTTTAAGCAAATTCATCTGATGGATCAGGTATAATTGGAAACCTCAATGAGATTACCGTCCGGATCGCGGAAATAAACAGAATTCAAAGGCCCCATAGCGCCACTTTTGGCAATCGGACCTTCGATTATATCAATCCCACATGCCCTGAGGTGATCAATCACGTCGTTCAGGGGCACAACTGTGATCAGGCAAATATCCGCGCTACCTGGCAAAGGATGCCTGGCCTTGGTGTCATAATCGTTGACGATGGGGTGCAGGTTAATTTTTTGCTGACCAAACCCAAGTGCGACGCGGGCGGGTGTCCCAAACACGATTTTTTCCATCCCCAGTACACGCCCGTAAAATTCACAGGCCTTATCGATATCGGCGACGGTCAGGACAATATGATCTAGGCGATCAACGCTTATGGGTATTGACATCTCTATCTCCTAAAACACCTATTCAGCGGGCTGGACAATGGCCTGTTCCCGTTCGGATGGCAGCATCATGATCGCCACTGTCCCGGCGGCGATCAGGGTCGCAAGGGTCAAAAACATCCCAAAAAAATTACCTGTCAGATCAAACATCTTTCCTTCCAGGAGAATCCCGATACTTGCAACACCCAATCCCAGAACAAATTTCAAACCATACACCAATCCCCGGCGATGGACTGGTGTGTAACGGGCAATTAGCATGTTTTCGGCAGGCAGGCTGGAAGAACTGAGACAAACCATAATGATGGCGACGCCAACCAGCGTACCACCATATACCATTCCCGCCATAGCCAGCAGCGGCACCTGCAGCATAAACGTGAGCAGATAAATTCGGCGCGGCGGATAAACGTCTGCAAGCCGTCCGCCAATCACCTGCATCAGGCCCGACGCCACATAGATAATCCCAATGATCATCGAAACAGCGGCGACACCTGCGTCATCGGTGCCAAAATCAAGCGAAAAGGCCTTGGGCAAAGCGGGGTTTGTTGCCTGATAGACGATTCCGGTGCAGGTCACGGTAAACGCCAGTATCGCAAAGACCCGAATGGTGTCGCGCCTGGAGGCGGGTGGGGGCGGTGGTTTGCGGTCCGTATTATTTTCCACAATCCAGCTTCGGAGAATACAAAAAACAAACGCAACGCCCGTCAGGAAAACAATTGTTCCAGGAACAATATAGGCTGCACGCCAGCTAACCAGTGTCACCAGCGTGCCCGTCATAGCCGCCGCCAGGGCCGGTCCAAGTCCGCCAAATATTCCATTAATACCAAGCGCTGTGCCGGTCTTGTCCGTCACCTTGATAATCCAGGCAATACCAACCGGGTGATAGATGGATGCGAAGGTGCCCGTGACGCCAAGCCAGATCCCGATTTCCAGAGGCGAGTCCGAAAGCCCCGTCATGATCATTGCAAAGCCTGTTCCGATATAGAACACAACCATCATGCCGATCGTTGACCATCGGTCCGCAAGCCACCCCGCAACCGGAGCGGCGAAACCGAACAACATATTTCCCGCCAAAATAAGCGTAACCGTTTCGCCGTGGCTGAGACCCAGTTGTTGTTCAAGCGCCAAGGGAACCAGAATAAAAAATATCGGTACGAATAGATGCGAATAGGAATGGCCAACGCAGGAAAACGCCAGCGCCAGATTAGTTTTGGACAACGTCATTATTGCTTCCTTCCGAAAGCAATATAAGTCCCCTCAGGCTTTGGAAAAAGGTAAAGTGTGTAAATACATCCAGATCAAAACGATTCAACGCTCGCCGGAAGATTTTAATCAGGCGTTATATACGTTACTGGGTTTGAAGCTACGGGCCTGTTCAAGACCATAACGCACGGCATCGACCTGTTCGGCCAAACCGTCTGCCCCCTGCCGGTCTGATTTCAGGATTTCCACCTGACGCTCTATATTGACCAGTCGGCTGTCCAGTTCAGCCAACAGCATTCGATTGTTGGCGAGACGGGCCTTGATATCCCGCACGTAGGGCTTGATTAGAGCATCCCCTTTACCGTCCGCACGCCGCAGCGCTTCTGCAGTGATCCAAACCGATACAAGAGCCATGATAAAGGCAAGTGAGCCAAGAATTGCACCCATGTGCGCGGTCTTTCATCCAAACACTTATTCTACGACAAACGTTAAGCGAAAATTATGAAAAGATCGTAAACACTGGGGAGCGTTAGCGTGGAGGAGATGATCCGTGTTCATCACCAGATGGGAGGCGCGCAGCAGGAAGCCGCTCAGTCGGCAATTCATGTTCAATTGAAACCTGCAAGCGGTCAAGCGCCCGCTTCAGAATGTCGCCATAATAAGCTTTAACCTTTTGACGGGCGTCTTTTCTTGACATGACCTGCAACGCCCCTTTTGCCGCTTCATTACCGGCAATTGCCGATTGTGCCAGCTGGCGACTGACAACGTTGTCCATTCCGTCCACACCGCGTTTCAACACCCGCGCCCAAAACGCCTCTTTCAGGGTATCAGCGACCTTCCTTGGGCTTTCCGCTGCCGGTTCGCCCATCATGTCGATCTTGTCAGATTGCAGGGGTAATTCGGCGGGTTCGTGTTGCGGAAGCACAATCGGCTTGCCAACAGGATCAAGGACCAGCAACTCCCGCCATCCCCGTTCGACAAGTCCCATTCCGGAAAATTCAGCTTCCAGAACCCGATCACAGTCGTCATCGTCGCAAGTGTGGAGATAGGTCCGCAATCGTGCCAACTGGTTCAGAACATCCAGGTTCTTTATGTCTGAGTCCGTGAGGCGCATGACAAACGGGGCGGGGCCAGTATCCAGGCTGATCGCATCGCCATCCGGCCCCAACACGACCAGATCACACCATCCCGCGTCTTCCAGGCCAAGCTTCGCATAGGCCGAGAGTTTGTCTGCGTGGTCTTCGTGACTGATTTCTCCACGTAAAAATGCGCGCAAAGCGCGAAATTCATCCATGACGGTCGGGTTGGCGACATCTTTTTCCGAGAGACGAATAACCAGCGGCTGTCCGGCCTTGCCGGATGGGTCATTAGCTTTCAGATGTTGTTCCGACATGGCGCTGTCCTCTTCTTCATTCAGGTCGCTGCGTTTGCCGGCAAACGCGCCCGTCACATCAAACACCAGATCGCCTTTCCACGACCACATCCCCTCCCCCGTCGGCCAAGGCGAATATCCTTGGGTGGCGTTGGCGAATACGCTGCGGGGTTCGATCAAAACCCCATCCACATCAACCCAGTCAATAACAAGGTTCTCCGAAAGATCGCTGTTGCCAGTATGATCATTTTCATAGCGAATTCCAACTTCACCTGGCATGTGAAGGTCAAAATCCCAGGGAATGGAGACTTCCTGCCAGCAGACCAAAGCCTCTTCACCAGATGTCAGATCGGGCAACCCCAACGCCCAGTCCACATTCCCGTTGGCAATCTGGCGGCCATCAACAGTTATTCGATACAACGGATCACCATACTCCGGCGCCCCTCCCAGTCGCACAACAATTCTGCCCGACCGCGCACGTGTCTCGCCCGGTGTCAGTGGAACATTGACTGGCAATAGTTCTAGCTCTGGCTCTGGCTCTGGCTCTGGCTCTGGCTCTGGCTCTGGCTCTGGCTCTGGCTCTGGCTCTGGCTCTGGCTCTGGCTCTGGCTCTGGCTCTGGCTCTGGCTCTGGCTCCAGTTTCGGTTCGGATACCGGTTCTTTTACCGGCTCCGGTACGGGTTCCAGTTCTTCTTCCTGTTCAGGTTCGGATTCCGGAGTCGTTTCAGGTTCAGGCACGGGCTGCGGTTTTGGTATGGAAATCCCTGCTTCCGGGTGCGTCTCAGGTAAATCAACTTGAACCGATGCCATATTTGTCAGGTGACTGGCATCCTCTTTATCAGTACCTGTCACTTTAAATGTCAGATTGATCTGCCCACCTTCGCCTGCTGACAGAAGCAGCGACAGGCTGTCAGCTTCCTCAGGTCGGACGAGCCAAATCCCCAGTGCTGTTTCCTGCGCGCCCCTGACCTCTGCGTTTTCCGGGACACCTATGATTTCAATAGCCTCAACGGTGACGCTGTCATCCAGCAGAACGTCCGGAATTTTCAGCGAAACCTGCTCTTTCTTCAGTACCGGCCTGAATCTCTTAAGATGATCTCTAGATGGGGGCGGGCCTGCCCATAATATCTGGCCGATCCAGTTTCGTGTGCCATTCGTCAAGACAGACAGGGGCACACTTTCGCTACCATGCTGTTCAGAAGGTCCCGCCACGGCGCTCCCCGATGAGCGACATTAGGCCGCCGCCTCTGCTAACGACACCAGTCAGCCAGCCGCGTTTATGCGTTCAACCAGCGTATTTACGACCGTCTCTACTTCATCATTGGCGACCTGACAGCTTCCCGCATTGGCATGTCCACCGCCATCAAACTCAAGCAGCATGGACCCCAGATTCGCTTTCGAACCTCGATTGATGATAGATTTTCCCGCAGCTATGGAGCAACGGTTTTCATCAGATCCGGGTTGAATACTGACCGACGCGACTGCACTCGGGTTCAAAGCATAAACCATAAACCGATTAACCATATGAATCTGGTCTTCATTTCTGACATCTGTAACGGCGACTCTTCCTCTCAGCTCCGTACACCGCTCGACCTGCAGCTCGCCAAATTCGGAATTTAGCATGTAAGCTTCAATACGTTCGGTCACGTCAGGAAGCGCCAAAATTTCCTCAACTGGATTGTGGCGACAATAGGTCATCAAGCGTATCAGCAGCTCTTCCTTGGAAATCGAGAATTCCTTGACCCGTTCAAGACCGGTGCGCGGGTCCAGAACAAAGTTGAGTAAAGCCCAACCTTCCGGCGCCAGCACCTCTTCTTCCTTGTATTGGGCTGAATCGGCCTTATCGACGGCCGCCATCAAGTCCAGGGAAATATTCGGTAATTTTTCCGCCCCACCATAATATTCATACACAACCCGCGCGGCCGAAGGCGCTGTCGGGTTTATAATATGGTTCTCCCTGGCGCCAATACGCTCAGATTCACTAACATGATGATCAAAACAGATATGGACGCCCTCGACATAGGGCAGGTTGGCTGTGATATCATGTGTGCCAATAGCCACCTTACCCGCCTGCATTTCCTGCGGTTCGGCGAACGAGATGTCTTCAATCATCTCCAGTTCGTTGAACAGCGCGCCGCAGACGACGCCATCAAAATCCGCCCGCGTTACAAGTCGGTATTTTTTATCTGCCATGTAGGCCTCTCTCTGTTCACCCTTTTACATACGTGCGGAACAACTTGTGACAACGCCATGAAATAGCGGAGATGTTCTCGACACAGGTAAAGCGTGTGTCCTCATTAATGTGTAAAAACGTTTGCTAAAGGTAACAGAAAAATACGTCCGGTCACTATAGTATTTTTCATTTACGGGGATGTATTACCCGCGCAAAGCTTTATGTGTATACTTCGGACCCACGGGTTTTTCCTCTTATCAGATGATTTAAGGCGCTGGATATGACACCTGAAAACACCGAAGAAACGCTTGGCATACAAATTGCCAACCAAATTATCAATATAGCCAACGCACGCCTCGAAGATGGTTTGCCAGCTGACGATATATCCGCCGGACTGCGCCATGCCGCAGCAAATTTTTCGGCCTTTTCCTATTTCCGTTCGGAAAACAAGGATCTCGATCCGAACGCCATGGTTGATGAATTCGTCAATCTGTTAACCCACTATCTGGACCGTCATCAACCCGCTGACCAGCCGGCGCAGGGACTGCACCAACTGGTCGAGCAGGCGAAAAACGAAATCTGACGTCCGTCAGCGGATGTCACGGGCGTAATTTTCAAGCGCTGGTATTTTATTAATCAACCCCTTTGATTTCAGAAAACTTGCAAACCTTTCATAGCGGGCCTTATCCAATGCCGCCGGGCGCAAGGCAAACCTTGGTATGGTATCCCGCCAGGCCCGCCGGTTCAGATCGTCATCCAGATCTTTATAGGCGGCAGTGAACAATTTCCAACTTTCGTCAGGGTGGTTGATCAGGAATTGTGTCCCCTTTTCCAGCGCGTCGATGAACCGCGTCAGGCGTTGGTCCGCAAGCAACGATTTATTGGCGACAAGAATCAATTCATCATAAGAGGGAACGCCCTCTTCTTCTGGGTAGAAAGCCTTGCCGGGCTTTTTGATAATATCCATCTGGTTAAGTTCAAAATTTCTAAACGCGCCAATAACCGCATCGACCTGACCGGATATGATCGACGGAGACAGTGAAAAATTGACATTGACCAATTCAACGTCGCTCAGTTGAACGCCGGACTTTTCCAGCATGGTCCCCAACAGGGCCTCTTCAAACCCGCCAACGGAATAGCCGACCTTGCGCCCCTTCAGATCAGCGACGGATTTGACCGGGCCGTCTTTCAAAACCACCAGTGAGCTCAGCGGTGTGGCGACCAAAGTTGCAACCCGAACCAACGGCAATCCGGCATCCACCTGCATATGGAGCTGGGGCTGATAAGAAACCGCCAGTTCGGCCTTTCCCGCGGCGACAAGTTTTGGCGGCATGTTGGGGTCGGCCGGCGCAACCAGCTCGACATCCAGCCCAACATCGCTGAAATACCCCTTTTCCCGAGCGACAATAAGTGATGCGTGATCGGGGTTAACAAACCAGTCCAGCAGGACCGTTATCTTCTCGGCTGCAAATGACGGACCGGCAGATAACCCGGCCATCATGGTCAACGTCGCCATTACAATCTTGAACCTTATTTTCATCAACTGATTTCCTTTAATGTTTAGTCGAGTGAAGGGATATCTTCTGGTTGCCATCGCACAAGGCGGCGTAGCGCCTGATCGACAGCGAAATACAAGGCGACGGCCATCAGGGCCAGAGTCAGCAGGGCGGCGAACATAACGTCCACCTGAACGCGGGCATTGGCATGCAGCATGAGATACCCAAGGCCTCCGCTTGAACCAACCCATTCTCCAACGATGGCGCCAATAGGCGCCACGGCGCTCGCCACACGCAAGCCTGTGCCGAGCGCGGGTATGGCAGCCGGAATTCTAATATGCCGAAGAATCGCCCAACGCGACGCGTTCATGGTAATCGCCAGATTAATCCAACCCGGTTCAGTCCTGCGCAACCCATCGTAAAAAGCCGCAGTTACCGGGAAAAAAATGATCAGGGTCGCCATCGTCACCTTGGACGCCAGACCATAGCCCAGCCACAGAACCAGAACCGGGGCCAGCGCAAAGACCGGCACGGCCTGGCTGATCACCAACACGGGAAGCATCCAGCGCTGAGCGGACCGAAAATAGGCCATGCACAAGGCGCTGATCACACCAAGACAGAACCCCAGGAGCAGGCCAAGAAAAATCTCCAGCGCTGTGATTGCCCCATGAGATATGAACAGTCCGGGCTGTTTGATCCAGGCCATAACGACAGCCAGGGGTCCCGGCAGAATGTAGGGCGGTGCGTTAGTTACGCTGACGATCATTTGCCAAAAAAGACAAAGACCAATGAGAACGACTACCGGCCTGAATATGTTCACCCGACCGCCTCCGACAGGCGACTGAGCAGCTCGCCCTGCAAGGAAAGTACTTCAGGGTCATCCACATGACGCGGCTGTGTACTGGCTAGAATCAAGGGTTCATCCAGTTTGGCCGGACGGGCCGCCATGACGTGAATGCTATGGCCCAAACGCAGGGCTTCCAACGGGTCATGAGTGACCAGCAGGACAGTACGCCCCTTCAGGGCCTTGGCTGCCATGCCCTGCAACCGGACCCGGGTAATGGCGTCCAGGGCAGAAAACGGCTCATCCATTAGCACGACGGGCCGGTCTTCCATAAGGGTACGCGCCAAGGCAACACGCTGGCGCATACCGCCGGACAAGGTGGCTGGCAAGGAGTTGTCATATCCACCCAGACCAACTTCATTCAGATGATGGCGCGCCTGATCATAAATTCGCTTTCGCGTCGCTGCATCAAGTCCACCACGCAGACGCGCGCCCAAGCAAACGTTTTCCACAGCATCAAGCCACGGCAACAGCAGGTCCTGCTGGGCCATAAAAGATATCCGCCCGGTTTGCCCCTGCCCGTCGTCAAATATTACATCGCCCCTGCTGTCCACACCTTTTTGGACGAGGCCTAGAATCATGTTGAGCAACATGCTTTTGCCAACACCACTTGGCCCCAGGAGGCAGGTCCAGCATCCACCTTCCAGCCTTATGGACAAATCATCAAACAACACCGTATCCGCCCACCCGGCGTGGGCATGATTGAGCAACAGACCAGTGGCTGAAGACGGTTCGGATTGTGGATGACTCTGATCGGTCTTTGCGTGCATCGTTCACTCGTTCCTACGCCGGCATTATCCGGATCAGGTTTTGGGGTCGTCTCTCTATCGGAGACCTCTCAGCCGAACTTCGGCTCCCCCCGGTGACTGTACCTGTTGGGTACAGAAGTCTGGGTCAGACGCGGCTAACATAGACGAACGGATCGGTGTTGGCGAGCCCATTAATCAGGGTGCTGGAATATGGCAGCCCAAAATTCCACACGATAAGGATCGCGAACCTGATTTTCAGACCAAAAATTCCGGAGGCGAAATTCCGGATTTTTCCAATTGCTCAGCAAGCGCTGTTTTCAGCCGCTCCAGCCCCGCCTGATCGCCACTTTCACAACGCGCCACCAAAACGGCCTGGGTGTTGGACGCCCGCAACAACCACCAACCGTCCTCGGTCTTCACCCGAACACCATCGATATCGATAACCTGCGACAGTGGGTCGGATTTCAGACGATCACGAACTTCCTCAATCACTTTGAATTTTCTGTCTTCCGCGCAGTCAAAGCGAAGCTCGGGCGTATTCATCATCTGTGGCAGAGAATCATATATTTCAGACAGACTTTCCGCGCCTTCAGCGATGATTGAGATCAGGCGGACTGCAGCGTACAGCGCATCATCGTATCCGTAATATCGGTGTTTGAAGAATATATGCGCGCTCATCTCACCAGCCAGCGGAGAATTCATCTCCGCCATTTTGGTCTTGATGTGCGAATGCCCGGCTTTCCACAAGACCGGCTGACCGCCCATACGCTTGATTTCGTCAAAAAATACCTGACTTGCTTTTACATCGGCAATGATGGGCGCGCCTGGGTGATCGGCCAGGACATCGCGCGCCAGAATAACCAGCAACTGATCGCCCCACAGCACCCTGCCTCTGGAATCGATAACCCCAACCCGGTCGCCATCGCCATCAAATCCGATACCAAGATCACAGCCCTTTTCGGCGACCAGCGCCTTCAACTGGTCGAGATTTTTTTCAACGGTCGGGTCCGGGTGATGGGCCGGGAATGTACCATCGATTTCAGCATTGATCAGGAAATGTTCGCCCGGCAGGTCCTTCACCAGCTTTGAAACAGCCTCACCGGCGGCCCCATTCGCCGAGTCCCAGGCTATTTTCAGATTTTTAGCCCCCCGGTAGTCCTGGCGCACACGGGCGACGTAGGCATCGAATACGGCTTTATCTTCGGCCTGACCGGCCCCAGAGACAAAATTACCGGACTCCGCCCGGGCTCCCAACATCTGGATGTCATCGCCGAAGAAGGCTTTACCCTGCATCGTCATCTTTATGCCGTTGTATTCAGGCGGATTGTGGGAGCCGGTAATCATAATCCCGGCATCGGAGCCAAGCTCGCAGGTGGCAAAATACAGCATTGGGCTGGGGCCTCGCCCGACCCGATATACACGCAAACCGCAGGCGACAAGACCATCCACGATTGCTGCTTCAAACTCGGGCGAACTCAAGCGCCCGTCGTAGCCAACGGCTACGCTGGAGCCCCCTTTTTCGACCAGCATGGACCCAAAGGCGCGCCCAATGAACCGCACGTCCCTGGCGCCGAAAGTATCACCGACAATACCACGAATGTCATATTCACGCAGATTCGTGGGATTCAGCGCATGTCCTTCAGGCATTATTTTACCTGATCAGTCGAAGCGGCGGTCCGGCCAATGCAGGTATATTCAAAACCTATGGCAGACATGTCTTTTGGATTGTAGATATTTCTGAGATCGACCAGAATCGGAGCCTTCATCAAAGACCTAACGCGTTCAAAATCAAGACCCCGAAATTCGTTCCATTCGGTGATGATGACCAGCACATCCGCGTCATCCATGGTTTCATAGGCACCGTCGCACCATGAAATATCCTTCATCATGGTTTTTGCCTCATCCATTCCAATTGGATCATAGGCACGGATAGCCGCTCCCGCTTCCTGTAACCCGGCGACAATGTCGAGGCTGGGGGAATCGCGCATATCATCGGTATTGGGCTTAAATGTCAGGCCGAGCACAGCGACGGTTTTACCCTTGACCGTTCCGCCCGAGGCGGCAATCACCTTATCCGCCATCATTCGTTTGCGTTTGTTGTTGATGTCCACCACCGTTTCAACAATACGAAGCGGACTGCCCGACTGTTCCGCCGTGCGCACCAACGCCAGCGTATCTTTGGGGAAACATGATCCCCCATATCCCGGTCCAGCGTGCAAAAATTTGTTGCCGATGCGGCCATCAAGGCCTATTCCCTTGGCGACATCCTGAACATCCGCGTCCAGAACTTCGCAAAGGTCGGCGATTTCATTGATAAAGGTAATCTTGGTTGCCAGGAATGTGTTAGCCGCATATTTGATCATTTCCGAGGTCTGTCGAGAAGTGAACAAAATCGGCGTCTCATTCAAAAACAGCGGGCGATAGAGTTCTCGCATGACATCCTGGGCGCGATCACTTTTGGTGCCAATCACTACCCGGTCCGGTCGCAGGAAATCTTCAATCGCCGAACCTTCGCGCAGGAACTCCGGATTGGACACAACATCGCAATCGGCGTCCGGGCGGACGCGCGCGATGATCTCTTCGACTTCACGACCCGTGCCAACGGGCACCGTCGATTTGGTAACAACAACGGTATAGCCGTCCATAACCCCGGCAATTTCTTCGGCTGCCGCATAAACATAGGACAGATCGGCATGACCATCGCCACGGCGGCTTGGCGTACCCACGGCGATGAAAACCGCGTCGGCATCCGGGACGGCAGCGTCCAAATCCGTTGTGAAAGACAGACGCCCCGCATCAACGTTTTTGGCAACCAGATCCTCAAGCCCCGGTTCGTAAATCGGCATGATACCGGAATTAATCTTATCGATCTTGGCTTGGTCTTTATCGACGCAAACGACTTCAACTCCGAACTCGGAAAAACAGGCCCCGGATACCAAGCCCACATATCCCGTACCAATAACTGCAACGCGCATTTCGTATCTCTTTCACACCGGCTTCTGTCAGCTGGTTTTACATTTACAGAAAATCTTTTACCGTTTCGCGAATTTCGTCTGCCAGGTCATCGCGTTCCATGGCATATGCCACATTGGCGGCGACAAATCCCGCCTTCGTACCGCAATCGAAGCGTCTTCCGCTAAAACGAAAGCCATGAAAGGGAATATTGCCGATGGTCTTCGCCATGGCGTCGGTCAGTTGAATTTCACCGCCCGCACCCGTTTCATGTTTATCCAGATACTCAAACACTTCTGGTTGCAGAATATATCGCCCGATGATCGACAGCGTTGACGGCGCATCGGCGGGATCGGGTTTTTCGACCAACCCCCGAGCTTTTGCCAGACGCCCGTCATCTGACTCAATGTCCAGTATGCCGTAGCGATTGGTGTGTTCGCGTGGCACATCTTCAACTGCGACGACATTTCCACCCACTTCGTTATAGGCTTCCATCATCTGCGCCAGACACCCTGATTTCGACAAGACCAGATCATCCGGGGAAATCACGGCAAATGGTTCACCGACGATGAATTGACGCGCACACCAGACGGCATGCCCAAGCCCCAGAGGGCGACGTTGACGCGTATATGAAAGTTTACCCGATCCGGGGGCCAGATTCAGAACCGTGTCCAGATCACCGGCCTTACCGCGTTCGGTCAGTATGGCTTCCAGTTCGTAGGCATGATCGAAGTGATCTTCCATCAAGTTCTTGCCGCGCCCGGTGACTAGAATGAAATCTTCAATACCAGCATTACGGGCTTCCTCAATTGCGTATTGGATCAGCGGTTTATCAACGACCGGCAGCATTTCCTTCGGCATAACCTTGGTTGCCGGCAAAAAGCGTGTCCCAAGCCCGGCGACGGGAAATACAGCTTTTCGGACAGGTGTAACCATGAACTCGCTCAAAATCGGGGGATTTAAGTTGGCAATGTATTGCCACAGGGCGTCCTACAGGGCAACACCACTGTTAAACAGATCAGGCAGAGGTATTTCCAGCCTCAAGGAAACTGATGTCGAGCTCCAGTTTTTCACCCAGCCAGAGAGGGAAATCCCGATGATCGGCAACATCATTCCCAGTTTCGGGATGAACGAGGATTGTCAGTCCTTCGCGATTGAGCATCAGCCATGGGACAAGTTGATCGAACAGCACAGGCTGAAAAGCGATTTGAAACATTGGCCTGGGGTGCGGACCTACCGGCTGATCACGCCAGCGCCCCATAACAACATTGAAATTCTGCTCAACATGCAGACGGATTTTTGCCGCAATTTCACGAGTTTCTTCACCGTCGTAATAGACGTGAGCGTGAAACCCTCTGATCGTTGTTTCCATGATCATCCTTTCAACAATACGTCCTTGGCCTGATTTATTTTTGCCGCCAGATAATCCGAACCACCATGGTCAGGATGAAGTCCCGCGATCAGGCGGCGGTGCGCTTCCTTGATAAGAGTATCGTCAGCCCCTTCCTCCAAACCCAGAACTTTATAGGCTTCGCTGCGGTCCATCGTTGAGCCGGAAGGCGACGACGTTCTTTCTGTCTCGGGCTCCTCTTCTCGCCACGCCGGATGATGGCGATCAAGATAGGATTCCACAAGCCGCACCGCGTCTTCATCGTCACCACGACATCCCGCCAGAAATTGAAGCAGATCACGGCGTGTCATGTTCTCAATGCGGTGCCCCGCAAAAGGACCTTTCAGGACCTCCCCTCGCATTTCGCCGCTTTCATGATCAAGAGACATTCGCAGGGTTGGAGTTTCCACATCGGACGTCTGAGTCGATGGCCGGTCACCGCCCGTCATCCTGGAAAATGCTTTGGCGGCACGAGCCAGCACACGAAGACGCATGAACCAGGGCAGCAACGCAGGTAACGCCATGACCGCCCAGGCCAGACGGCCACTCACCAAAAAGAACAGTGCAAGCCCGATAATCAGGCCAATCGCGATCCATTTCAAAAACTTCATTACGGCTTTGGTTTCGGCGGATGCGTACCAGTTCGCGATCAGCAACATGGCTAAAAATAATCCGATGCCGAGAATAAAAAAGGCGAGCACGGCCTCAGTCTTTGTTCAGTTGATGGGTCAAGCTCAATATAGTCCCGCCCTCACGCTTTGCCAGATCACTTAATGCCCGGTGCCCGCCCGCCGCGTACACCGCCACGGCCCCCAGAAGCTTTTTTAGCGTTTCAGCAGATCCTGAATCAAACCTGACACAGGCGCCGCCTGACAACCGCGCGATTTCCTTGAATGCGTACTCTGCTATAAGGTCTGCGCCTTCCAGAAACATGAAGGCACGTAAACCATTCAGCCCCAGTTCACCCGCTATTTTACCCAGCGTGTCGATATCTTCTTCCATCGAGTCGCCAACATAAATCAGGGCGTTTACCTGCTGTCTCTGCGTTTCGTTCAGAGCATGTCTGAGAACCTTGCCAATCTGGGTTTCTCCCGCCATACAACTTACTGAGGTCATCAGACGTAACAGTTCGGCGGTATCATTGGTCCAGTGACTGACCTTAAACTCGCCGAACCCCCGGAAGAACGCGAGTTGCACATCCAGTCCTCCCAGCGCCGATGTGGCGGTGAACATTTCGCCTTGAATATTGGCGGCGCTGTCCCAGGATGGTTGTCGGCTGGCGGTGGCATCCATGGCAAACAACAACCGCCCGCGCCCGGCGTTCGAATCTTTCTTGGGAATTGCCGCCACCTTGCTGAGAAATGCATCAACCTCGCCGGTCGCCGGTTTGCGGGCTGGAATCTTGTCGCTCATGACCCGGCCAGACGTGGGCGGTGAAGGCCGACTGCGTTGGCGATGGTCATGACCTCCTGACGCGCGGAATGGTGCGATTGGCTTAGGGCTTTCACTCCGGCGGCATCCTTCAGATCAAGGATTGTCAGGCCAACCAGAAATAGTTCGCGGAAAATGACACGCTCGCTCAATCCCGGCACGGCGCGAAACCCGATACGTTTGGAAAGCTCTTTGACCAGACGGTCTACCTCTCGGGCGTTATGGGTGTCCAGGCTGCCGATCCGGTTACGCAATACAATCCAGTCGATGCTGCCTCCATCGCGTTCGGCACGGACTTTTTTCTGTTCCCAGACCATTTCAGAATAATGACTGGGGGCCAGAATGGTCATTTTCACGCCATCAACATGCGCAAGGACGTCAAAGTCCACAAGGCTGTCATTAATCGGCGTGATCAGAGTATCGGCATAGGAATGAGCTAGCCGCGAAATTGCCGTATCATTTCCCGGCGTATCTATGACTATGGCAGAGTGATTTACCCAGGCCCCTTCAATAAGGTATTTCAGTTTTTCGAGCTGATGATCGTCAGGCTGACCGGAGGCAGGCAGCTCGATCGGGTAATGCCGCGGCATTTCAATCGCGTTCCTGGTAGAGTCGACGAACCTGTCTCGGTTGGCGAGATAACGCGTGAATGTCCCCTGACGTGAGTCAATGTCTATGGTTGCCACTGAATGGCCGTCTTTCAGCAGCGCCACGGCAACATGCATCGCGGTAGTTGACTTTCCACTGCCACCTTTCTCGTTGCCAACGACAATGACATGGGCTCGTCCGTCCGCACCAGATCCGTTCATCATCAGCTCCTAAGCTGCTTTCAGCCAGACAGATATATCATGAAAAACCGCTCCGCCGTTGGGCGGCCCGGCATCCGCCCCTACCAGCGCATTAATTCCGACCTTTTCTTCAAAGGCGTTGTTGGGCCAGATGCCTTCGACGATCAGGACGTCTTTCTGTAATCCGTCAAACGGTTCCAAATGAACGACAACTGTCCCTCGCCGGTTTCCAATGCGCATGCGATCACCTTCGACCACTCCCATATCCGCACAAACATCCGGATGAACCTTGACCGTCGGACGCACTTCTTTTCTTAGCGATGAAGGCATGGCGGTGAATGTCGAGTTCAGGAACCGCCTGGCCGGAGCCGTCACCAACCGGAAGGGGTGGTCCGCATCGATGGTTTCAATATTTTCCATATGGTCGGGCAATGAGGGCATCACCTCATGATCAGGCCCCAAAGCCTGCCAGTCCGGGTCAAAGCGGAATTTACCGTCCGGGTGTGAGAAACCGTTCAAGTAATGCATCTCTTCGAACGACTTGGCATGATCAATCCAGCGCATTTCCGCCGCCTCATCAGCACCGGGCAGCCCGGATGCACGCAGCATGCGGTCAATCAGTTCCCAGGACGTCGCGTGGAAGCCCGAATGACTGGAGCCAAGCCGCCTCCCCAGTTCACCAACCACATCGTGATTGGACCGGCATTCACCTGGCCCCTCAATGACCTTGCGTGCAACCTGAAGGTGGGTATGTCCGCTGGCGCGATAGAGGTCGTCGTGTTCCAGGAACATGGTCGCGGGCAATACGATATCCGCCAGCCCGGCGGTTCCAGTCATGAATTGTTCATGGACGCAGGTGAACAGGTCGTCCCGCCTGAAGCCTTCAAGGACCCTGTTGGTTTCCGGCGCCACTTCGGCGGGATTCATATTTTGAATAAACATGGCCTTCACCGGTGGGCCACCCAATAATGCATCCGCATCATTGGTCAGGACCCGGCCAATTTTAGACATATCCAATTCGCGCACCGACAGATCGACAACATCGAGCCCCATCACTTCTGTCTGGTCGATATCATATAGGCCCGCATTGGAATGCATGGCCCCGCCACCGCGATGTTGCCATGCCCCTGTTACAGCGGGCAGGCAGCTGACGGCGTGCATATTGGCGGCCCCGTTACGACTGCGCGAAAAGCCGTATCCGACGCGGATATAGGCACGTTTTGTTGTTCCGTACATCCGCGCGAATTCAACGATCTCTACTTCGGACAGGCCTGTAATCTGGCTCGCCCACGCCGGTGTTTTTGTGCTCAGATGCTGTCTCAGCCGCTCCGGCGCATCCGTGTACTTTGCCATATAGGCCTCATTCGCGAGCCCTTCGGCGAACAGAACATGCATGACCGCACAGGCCAGCGCCCCGTCCGTTCCCGGCTGTAGGGCCAAATGGATATCCGCCACTTCTGCACTCGGGGTCCGGTAGGGGTCAATGACGACCAGTTTGGCCCCTCGGGATTTTCGCGCCCTGGCGATGTGTGTCATAACATTGACCTGCGTCGTCACCGGGTTGCCACCCCAGACCACAATCAGATCGGATTCAGCGATTTCCCGGGAGTCAGTTCCCCACATGCTGCCGACGCCCGCATTCCAGCCGGACCGCGCCAGCCTTGTGCAAATGGTCATGTCCTGACGGGAGTAACCGAAGGCGTTGCGCAACAGATTGATGCAATCGCGCTGCACCAGCCCCATGGTTCCGGCAAAATCATAAGGCCAGACGGAAGCGGCCCCAAATTCCCCGGTCACCCGCGTGAAGTTGTGGACGATTTCGTCCATCGCCTCATCCCATGAGACGGGTGCGAACTTTCCGTCCCCCTTCGCCCCGACGCGACGCAGGGGTTGGATCAGGCGATCCGGGTGGTGAATGCGTTCACGATAGCTCGATACCTTGGCGCAGATTACACCGGCCGTGTAATCGTTCGCCTCGGCACCGCGCACTTTGCCAATGGTGCGCTCATCAAGGCGCTCGACCTCCAGTGCGCAGGTACTGGGACAATCGTGGGGACAGACGGACGGGACAAATTCAGCACACATATGACACCCAGGTAATTTCGCGAATACCCTATTTTATTCCTGCCTACAGCACCCGACAAGAAGACAAAAAGAGTAATATTGCCCGTCAAACACAGTTCTGGGATTATGCGGCAATGAAAACGGAACATATCGGTATAGCCTGGCAGCTTTCGGACCATCACGGGTGGGGGGTTTTCGGAACGAACCTCGCCCTCAATCTGATCAAAAATGGTCCGTGCCCACCGAAACTATTCAGTGAACCCGCATATCTCGAACGCCTGCCTCAGGTAATGACCGCGCTTGCGCCTTTCATTTCCGAACTGGAAACAACTCACTGCGAAAATGCTGAACTCAGTTCCACTACTGTCTTGCATTCGCTTGGCAACCGATTTTCAAGCAATGCCGACAACGCTCGGGTGTGTGGACGAAAAAATATCGGATTTATTTTTTTTGAACAGGCCGATTTCGACGCTGAAACCCTGGAGCGGGCCCGACAATGGGACCGGATTCTCGCCGGATCAAGCTGGAATCGGGATGTCTGTCTCGAGGCGGGCCTCAGAGATGTCCGTTTTGTATCACAGGGCGTTGATATCGAACGTTTTTGTCCGGCTTCTCGTATCGGTGTTCCCAGCAACCGTTTTGTGATTTTTTCCGGTGGCAAACTGGAATATCGCAAAGGGCAGGATCTGGTTCTTGCGGCCTTCAATTGCTTTCACCAACGCCATCCGGATAGCCTGCTGGTGACCGCTTGGCAAAACCCCTGGGGAGAAACCGCGCTTAGCATGGCTCAATCCAGACATGCCTCGCACCCTCCCGCACTGGATAGTGAAAACCATGTGATGATTACCGACTGGGCGCAGGGTAATGGCGTCCCGAAGGAAAGTTTTATCGACCTTGGGTGGGTAGCCAATTCGCGCATGCCCGCCATACTCCGTGAAACAGACATCGCACTGTTTCCCAATCGCTGTGAGGGTGGGACCAACCTCGCCGCCATGGAAGCCATGGCCACCGGTGTGCCCTGTATCGTATCGGCGAATACGGGTCACCTTGATCTGATTGGCAATGAGAATTGTTATGTGCTTAACAGACAATCCATTGATCACGTGCAACCTGACTATTGGCGTGAGTCGGATGTGGATGAGATAGTAGAAAAACTGGAACTGGCCTATCTTGACCGAGAGGACCGCATGCGGCGTGCCGAGCGAGGGGCGGCGTTCATGACAAACCTGTCCTGGCGAAATCAGGTAGCCAGGCTTGTTTTCGAAATAGAAGATTTGTTGTAAGGCATCAATATGACCCTTCGCGAGCGCATCCTGATCGTCCATGATGGCCTCCACGATTATATCGGCGGCCTGCGACAGAATTTTCCCGATCTCCTGATTGAACTCTGCCAAGCGGACGAAACCATCCAGCAAGCCATTGCCCGCGTTGACCCAACCATCGCATTTTCCCTTCGTTCTGGGCGGTTCGCGGGTCCCCTGCATGCGCCGATCCTGAGTGCCGCCAATCTTAAATGGTTTCATTCCGGCGGTGCGGGCATTGATCATCTTCCGCGATGGGACCCGGACAAGCTGATCGTGACCAACGGTGCCGGGGTATCAGCCAGGTTCATGGCGGAAACCGTGACCGGCGCGGTCCTGATGCTGAATTTCGGTTTTCCAAAATATCTGAACGCGCAACGCCAACGAAAGTGGAATCCGGTTGAATGGACCAGCGTCGATGGGAAAACGGCGTTGGTTGTCGGCCTTGGCGGGATCGGGGAAAAAGTTGCTGAGCGGCTTCAATCTTTCGGCCTGTATGTGATCGGCGCCCGATCCTCAGACCGGCCCTGTTTTTCGGTCAACGAACAGATAACAACCCGCGAATTGCCGGATACACTCCCACGAGCGGATTTCGTCTGCATCCATGTGCCCAATACTGAAAAAACCCACCATCTGGTCAACCGTGATTTCCTGTCCAGCATGAAGCCCGGCGCTTATTTGATTAATACGGCACGCGGCGCACAGGTCGATGAAACGGCGCTGATTGAGGCCCTCAACAGCGGTCAGATCGCAGGGGCGTATCTTGATGTATTCGAAAATGAACCGCTGCCGGAAAGATCACCGCTATGGAACACCCCAAATCTGATCATCAGCCCGCATGTTTCCGACTCCGTCATTGGCTGGGAAAACAATCTGGTGGATTTTTTCGCTGAAAATATTACCCGTTTTCTCAAGGGAGAAACGTTGGTCAACATCTGCAACCCGAAGAAGGGCTATTAAAACTAAATTTCCATCAACACCTTCACATGAACCTCAACTGAAGCCGCCAGAGACGGCAAGTCGTAACCGCCTTCAAGCAAAGACACCACACGCCCCTTGCAGCATTGGTTGGCGATCTCAACAATTTTTTTGGTCAACCAGCCAAAATCGGAAGTCGCATAATTTAATCCCCCCAAAGGGTCTCGGTAATGGGCGTCAAAGCCCGCTGAAACAATGATTAGTTCGGGTGTGAACTCGTGTAAGCGGGGAGCAATTTTACTGTCCCAGGCGTATTGCAAATCGTCAGAGACGGCCCCGGCGGGCAAAGGTACATTGACGATATTGTCGGCAATGCCTGATTCCTCACTGAATCCGGTCCAGGGGTATCCACCTTGTTCATGCATGGAAGCATAAAACAGGTTTTTTTCGTTCCAGAAAATCGTCTGTACACCATTCCCGTGGTGAACGTCGAAATCGACAACCGCGACCCTTGTTGCGCCATGGACTTCGCGGGCTTGCAATGCAGCAATAGCAGCGTTGTTGAACAGACAAAATCCCATGGCCCTGGCGGGTTCTGCGTGATGCCCAGGCGGTCGAATGGCGCAAAAAGCATTTCTGGCCCGACCTGTCATGACCTCTTCAACCGCCTGACAGGCCGCACCGGCAGCATAAAGCGCGGCTTGTATGGAGCCTGAGGAAATTACCGTATCCTCATCCAGTTCAACGGACTCGTTGCAACCGTCGCAGGCAAGGATACGAGATACGTATCCAGCATCATGGACCCGCTCCAGCTGCATGCGTGTTGCCGGTCCGCTGTTGTTGCGAATTAAAGGAGCAAAGACCTCGGCGTTCAGCACTTCATCAACCGCACGCAATCGTTCCACACACTCGGGATGTCCATCGCCGGTATCATGACCGAAACATTGACTGGGCATAAACAGCAAGGTGACCAAAGAGTTCTGTTGTCCCTGTTACCTGAAACCATCCGAAAGTGTTATGTGTGGAGCGTTTGAATTCGAGCCTCCAGACTTTATATTTTTCAAAAATCTCCGTCAATGACGCGCCGCAACATTATTAATTTATTTTAAAATCAATTAACTAATTTGTACTTTCATTTTTTTATATTGCATCGCACTATAAAATAGGCAAACGAGTTATTTACGAAGGTTGCTCCGATGAGCGTTCGAAATCTCCATCATCTGCTGGCGCCGAAATCCATTGCCGTGGTCGGCGCATCGACGCGACCTCACTCCGTTGGTTATCTGGTGATGCGAAATCTTTTGGATGGCGGGTTCCAGGGACCGATCATGCCCGTCAACCCAAAGCACGAGTCCGTCACTGGTGTGCTCGCTTATGACGATGTCGCCGAACTTCCCGTCACACCTGAACTTGCGGTCCTTTGCATTCCACCACACGGCATCGTCAGCGTCCTGGAACAGCTCTGCATAAAAGGCACGCGCGCCGCTATCATTTTGTCCGCCGGACTGGGGGCTGTGAAATCAAAAAACGGCGCGCCTGTCAAAGACGAGGTGCTCGAGATTGCTTACCGGTTCGGTATGCGTATCCTTGGCCCCAATTGCCTGGGCTTGCTGGTTCCCGGCATCGGCCTGAATGCAAGTTTTGCACACATCCCCGCCTTGCCCGGCAAAATCGCATTTGTGTCTCAGTCAGGGGCTTTGTGTACCGCTATTCTCGATTGGTCCCGCCCACGCGACATCGGGTTTTCCCATTTCATTTCCGTAGGCGATATGATCGATATCGATTTCGGCGACATACTTGACTATCTCGGCAGCGACCCCAACACAAATGCGATCCTGCTTTACATCGAATCGATCCACGAGAATCGCACTTTCATGTCTGCCGCCCGCGCTGCCGCACGTAACAAACCGGTATTGACAATCAAGGCGGGTCGATACGCAGAAGGAGCGAAAGCCGCAACATCGCACACCGGGGCGTTGGCCGGAGCTGATTTTGTCTACGACGCGGCTTTTCGTCGCGCAGGCATGTTGCGAGTTTATGATTTTGAGGAACTGTTCGCCGCTGTCGAAACCCTGAGCCGGGGCCGTCACCCCAACGGTGAGCGCCTGGCAATCTTGACCAATGGCGGCGGACTGGGCGTCCTCGCCGTTGACGATCTGATTGATCATGGTGGTACATTGGCGGAACTTTCGGAAGAAACCATTGCCAGTCTCGATTCCGTGCTCCCTTCCACATGGTCACGCGCCAACCCCATCGACATTATCGGCGATGCACCCGGTCAGCGGTATATTGACGCCCTTCGTATCCTGTTCAACGCCAAGGAAGTCGATGCCGTACTCTGCATGCATTGTCCCGTCGCCGTGGTCCCTGCGATCAAGGTGGCACAAGACATCATTGAAGTGAGTAAGGAATTTCCCAAAGGTTCTTTAATCACCAGTTTCGTTGGGGAAGAGGCCGTTAGCCCGGCGCGCAAACTGTTTGGCCAAGCCAACATCCCGACTTTCGATACCCCCTTAAAGGCCGTTCAGGCGTTCATGCACACCGTTCACTACCGGCGCAATCAGGAACTGCTGATAGAAACGCCTCCCTCCTTGCCGTCGAACTTCAAACCGGCACGGGAAGCCGCCCAACTGATCGTTGAAACCGCACTCGCTACGGGTCATGAATTTATGAGTGAGCCGGAATCCAAGGCGGTGCTGGCGTCTTACGGTATACCAGTGGTCGAAACTCATATTGTCAAATCTCCCGAGGCCGCCAAAATCAAGGCAGGAACCATGGGTTTCCCCATCGCCCTCAAAATCATGTCGCCTCACATCACTCACAAATCTGATGTCGGCGGTGTGGTGCTGGATTTACAAACTCCGGAAGAAGTGGAGAAAGCTGCGCATGATATGCTGGAACGGGTTCGGGAAATTTTAGGTGACCTGGATATTTCCGGATTTTCAGTACAAACCATGGCCCGACGACCAGAAGCTCATGAGTTGATCATTGGCGTCATTAGCGACCCTATATTTGGGCCAGTCATCCTGTTTGGAGAAGGGGGCACAGCGGTTGAAGTAATTGGCGACCGGACTGTAGCCCTGCCCCCTCTCAACATGACTCTTGCCAGGGACATGATCTCACGCACCCGCGTGTTTAAACTGCTTCAAGGATATCGGGACCAGCCCGCCGCCGACCTCGATGCCATCTGTCTGGCCCTCAATCAGGTCGCTCAGTTAATTATCGACATTCCCGAGATCGAGGAACTGGATATCAACCCGCTGTTCGCCGACAGCAAGGGGGTGTTGGTGCTGGATGCACGCATCAAGGTCGCCCCCTCAACAATGAGCGGCAGCGAGCGTCTTGCCATTCGCCCCTATCCGGCGGAACAAGAGTCTTCATTTACCATGAGAACCGGACGCGATGTACTGATCCGTCCGATCCGCCCGGAAGACGAACCCAATCACCACGTTTTCATCTCCAAACTGACGCCGGAAGACATCCGCTTTCGGTTTTTCGGCCTGGTCAAGAGTTTACCCCACTCGCAAATGGCCCGCCTGACCCAGATCGATTATAACCGTGACATGGCCTTTATCGCCATTGGTCAGGATGACAGACACGAAAACGAAACACTCGGTGTCGTGCGCATCGTTGCGACAAAAGACAACTCCGTCGCCGAATTCTCCATCGTCGTGCGCTCTGACCTCAAGGGCACCGGCCTGGGTACGGAATTGATGCGCAAAATGATTTCCTATTGCAAAAGCCGTCATACAAAGACTCTTGTCGGCCAGGTCCTGAACACAAACAACCGCATGATTCATTTTGTCGAAACACTGGGTTTTAAGCGTACTGGACGCCCGGAGCCCTACGTGATTGAGGTGACCCTCGATCTGGAAAACGTGCCATCAATCGAGACCTGATTCGACGGGTTACTCGATAGCGATCCGTTTCCCTTGATGAAAGGCATGATAAACGAAGGCAAAGGTGACGTCGTAAACAACGTCGCTGACTGTACCATCGCTCGCTTTGCGCTGAACGACAACATTGCCGACATCACGGCCTTGGCGAATGTTACGCCTATCGAGGGCGGAATTCTGTCCGGCTGTCCATTTTAGGGTCAGGTCACCATTTGACACGATTCCTTTCTTCGCCAACAGCGGTAATGCCCAGGCTTTGCCTTCGGCGACAACGACGCGGACCATGGGGTTGATATAGTCGGGCAGATCGCCCTGATACAAAAAAGGCATTGATGCGCTGTCATAACCGGCATAGGGGTTGGTGCCGTAATTTCGCATCCCGGCATCATTGGTGATCAGAACTTCCCCACCCGGCGCACGTTTTTTAAAATTGGCGAAAGATTCAAGACGCGAGGGCAATGTCGTCAGTTGTTTACCGGTCATTTCACCGACGATCCCTTCGCCAATAAACTGCTGCCACCAGCTTTCCGTCTGACGGTCATACATTACCATGTCTGAATTTCTGAGTTTTCCGGTGGTCCCGAAGTCCAGCAGTTTCCCCTCAAGCCGCCGGTCATAAACAATCGACGAATTGCATAGCGGACAATAGGTAATCGTAATTGGCACGCCATTAAACGTATCGTTGACGATCTCGTGCCACGTCAGGATACGTAAAGGGTAGGCGCGCAATTTGCCCTTGATCGAGACCCCGATAACCGGTTCGGTCTCCCCCAGGTCATCCTTGCTCAAAGAAACGGCGAGAACAAATCTTGGGTTGTCAATGGAGGGAATTCCGTCTTTTGGCGGTCCACCGGAAATGATCTCCCCCAAATTGACGGAATGGGTGGTGAAGTCTGTTTTCGGCCATTCATAGGTCCATGACCCGGGAACTTGGGCAACGGCCAGTCCCATATCAGTCAGCAGAACCAAGCCGAATACTGCCGCCAAGAAAGATGCTATCCTGATCTTCATGAAACAACTCTGACTCCCGCGCTTACCGGGGACAATACACAGGTGTTCACAAGCCGGTGATAGCGCGATCATTAAATCGCCATAAATAAGTACTTAACCTCTGTTCTGTAGATTGAATGAACGAAAATTTTCTGAGCGCCATAATCAAATGAAATTTTTTCACCTGTTTGCCCTGTCGATCAGTTTCCTGCTGGCATCCATCTGGCCGGGCCTTGCGCAAACGCCTGGGCAGGTCCGCATACAAGGCGTTCCAGTCCAGCAAGAAACTCCGCAACCCGCGCCCGGCGCACAAGGTTCACTCATTGATCTGCGTGAAGAGATGCGTATGTTCGTACAATCCATTTCTGCTTTCGCCCGAACGTACCGCCCAAATTTCATCGTCCTTGCAAATGGTGGCCTTGATTTGCTGGTCAAGCGCGACCCCATTATCGAAAGCAGGGTTTCACCCGCCCGCGCCTACATGCGATCACTGGACGGCATCCTTCAGGAAGGTATGTTTTTTTCCGACAAACATGGGGACCGGCCGTTCGGGACGCCCCCGCTTGCCGAGCGGCAAAAACCCATGCTTACAATGGCGGAGTTTGCCAAACAAAACGGCCTGAAAGTTTTCACCCTTGACTTTGGCAAGGCAAAAGCCGTCGTCGATGCGGCTCAAAAACAGGCCGATAAAAGGGGATTTGTATCGCTGGTTGCAGATACACCTTCCAAGGATATTCATAAACTTCCGTCCTACCCGTCACGCCCCTTCACTGAGAACCCGGCGAATATTCTGTCCCTCGACATGGTTAAGAATTTTGTCGTCATCCGGAATTCAGCGCCTTTTGGCCATCAGGACAGCTTCGCCTTGAAGATGCATGATACAAATTACGATATGGTCGCAGTCGAGGTGTTTCACGGACGGCGGCCCCTCAGCAGACAGGCGGTAGAGACACTGAAATATAAAAAGATCGGCGCGCGACGACTTGTTCTCGCCTATATGGATATCGGTTCAGCCGCCAGCTATCACTATTACTGGAAACCCGGCTGGCGTGAAGGATCACCCGCCTGGATCAGTGCTCCGCAACGCGACGACCCGGACCGTTACCACGTTGAATACTGGCGTGACGCGTGGAAGCAGATTATCACGGGTGACACCAACTCCTACGTATACGGCCTGATCGCTCAGGGTTTCGACGGCGTTATCATTGATGGGCTGGAAACTTACAAGTTCTTCGAGGGCGATAATGGCGACACGGAAGCGAACCAGTAATTCTTCCAAAAGGTGTTTTCATTGCCCGTCGCGCCTGATCTATTTGCGCTGAACTGAGTTTTGTCAAAGGGCGACCAATGTCTTCGTTTCCATCCCTGCTGTCTCCCCTCGACCTTGGTCCGTTCACGGTTCCCAATCGAGCCCTGATGGGGTCCATGCATACCGGCCTTGAAGAAGCAGAAGGCGGCATGGAACGACTGGCGGCGTTTTACCGGAGGCGTGTCGATGGCGGTGCCGGGTTGATTGTCACCGGCGGATTTTCACCGGATGACGCCGGTGGAATATTCGGTTACGCGGCGACCCTGAAATCGCAATCCGACGCCGAGCGACACCGCATTGTCACAAGCGCGGTTCACGATGCAGGCGGACGCATACTGGCGCAACTTCTTCATGCCGGACGCTACAGCTATCACGACCGCTCGGTCGCGCCTTCGGCGATCCGCTCACCGATCAACAGCCAGACACCGCGTGAACTGAAGCCGGAAGAGATTGAGGGTACGATCAAGGCTTATGTGAATGCGGCCTTGGTCGCCCGAATAGCCGGTTATGACGGCGTTGAAATCATGGGATCGGAAGGTTATCTGATCAATCAGTTTATTGTCCGCCATACCAACAAACGGACAGATTCCTGGGGCGGGAATTTTTCCAATCGCGTTCGCTTTCCCATCGAAATCGTTCGCCGCACCCGCGACGCCGTCGGTCCGGATTTCTGCATCATGTATCGGCTGTCCATGCTTGATCTTGTTGACGAAGCCAGCACTTGGGAAGAAACCGTGATCCTGGCGAAGGAAATCGAAAAAGCCGGAGCCAATGTTATCAATACCGGGATCGGGTGGCATGAAGCCCGCATCCCGACAATAGCCCAGGCCGTTCCCAGAGGCGGATTTTCCTGGGTCACGGCGAGAATGGTGGGGGAAATTTCCATCCCACTCGTCACCACGAACCGTATAAACACCCCCGAAGTCGCCGAGAAAATCATCGCCGATCATCACGCCGACATGGTTTCCATGGCGCGCCCGTTTCTCGCTGACCCCGACTTTATGCGCAAAACCGCAAACGGGCAGCCTGAACGCATCAACACCTGCATCGCCTGCAATCAGGCCTGCCTGGATCACATCTTTCAGGGCCAGCACGCGACCTGCCTCGTCAATCCGCGTGCCGTTAATGAAACCCTGCTGTCATGGCAACCGACAACGGCTCCGAAGCGAATTGCCGTCATCGGCGCGGGACCCGCGGGCATGGCTGCCGCGTCGGTAGCGGCTGAACGCGGTCATACGGTGACCCTGTATGAGGCCGCGAACCGGATTGGTGGACAGTTTAACCTGGCCCGGAAGGTTCCGGGTAAAGAAGAGTTCAGCGAGACATTGCGTTATTTCTCCGGCGAACTCGAGCGTCATGGCGTAAAGATCAAACTCAACACCACGGCACATGTCGATGAGCTTGTTGATGGTGAATATGACGACGTTATCCTCGCCAGTGGCATTACCCCACGCGCGCCGGATATCGAAGGCATCACCCATTCTTGCGTTGCCAGTTACATTGATATTCTAACAGGTGACATGACCGCAGGGGGAAACGTGATCATCATTGGAGGAGGCGGAATTGCCTTTGACGTTGCGCTTTATCTGCTCGAAGGGCGCCACAAAAGCCATCTTGATGTGAAAACCTTCCGGCAAACCTGGGGCGTTGAAGAAGAACGATCCAAGGCACCGCCCGAATACCAGATTACCATGCTTCAACGCACGCCCGGCGGAATGGGCAAGCGCCTTGGCAAGACAACCGGCTGGATTCACCGGCTGCTCACCAAACGAAACAATGTCAAACAGATGAGCGGTGTGACCTACGGAAAAATTGACGACGCCGGGCTCCATATCGAGGCCAGCGACGGGCCTGTGGTCTTACCTGCCGATACCATCATCCTCTGCGCCGGTCAGTTGCCCAATGACGAACTTTTTCTGCCCTTGCAGAATCGTGGCGCTTCGGTTCATTTGATCGGCGGCGCAAAGTCCGCAGGGGAACTTGACGCCAAGCGCGCCTTCGAAGAAGGGACGCGGCTGGCTGCGGTCCTGTAGGAACACCTGCGCAAGTTAACTAACAAGATGTCCATGCCGTCCGGCTGAAAAACGGGGAGAATCAGGTGCTAACCAAAGCTGCAACTTATGAAGATGTCTGTAACGCACTGACCTGGAACATCCCTGAAACCTTCAACATGGGTGTTGATGTCTGTGACAAACATGCGGAGGCGACACCGGATAAACTGGGCCTGATCATCGCCGACGAAGACGGCATTGTCGCCCAATATTCCTTCAGCGCCCTGAAACACCTGTCCAACAAACTGGCGAACCTGCTGATTGCACATGGCCTGGAACGCGGCGACCGCCTGGGCATTTTGATGTCGCAATCGGTCGAAGCGGCAATTTCGCACGTCGCCGCCTGGAAGATGGGGGCCATATCGATCCCGCTGTTTACGTTGTTTGGCGAAGACGCGCTCAGTTTCCGTTTGACAGATTCCGGGGCTAAAATTCTGGTGACCGACGTGGACAACATCCACAAGATTGACGCCATCCGTGAAAATCTTCCTGATCTGCAAACGGTTTTTCTGGTTGGGGCCGGTAGCGATGGCGTTGGCATGATTGATTTCTGGAACGGAATGGAAAAATCATCGGGCTTCTTCCGTCCGGTTGTCACAGCCGCCGAGGACCCGTCGTTTATCTGCTATACCTCTGGCACAACCGGCAATCCGAAAGGCGCGCTTCACGCGCACCGGACCATGTTCGGTCACCTGCCGGGCATGGAAATGTTTCATGATTTTCTGCCGCAGCCCGGTGATCTGCTGTGGACGCCCGCCGACTGGGCATGGATTGGCGGCCTGATGAATTGCCTGATGTGTTCCTGGCACCATGGCGTTACCAACCTCGCCTACCGGGCCAAAAAATATGACCCCGAAGCGGCCCTGCGACTGATGGCTGAATATGAAGTCCGCAATACCTTTATGCCGCCAACCGCCCTGAACCTGATGCGCGAAGTCAAGAACATCCCGTCTTTCGGCACCAAGCTTCGAACCGTCGCCTGCGCCGGCGAACCCATGGGGGCGGAACTGCTGCATTGGGGACGCGAAAATCTTGGCGTCACATTCAACGAATACTACGGTCAGACTGAATGTAATCTAGTCACCGCCAACTGTCAGGAAATCATGGAGGTCAAACCGGGGTCCATGGGACGGCCCGCCCCGGGACACATTGTTGAGATCATTGATGAAGACGGAAATGTCCTGCCTGCCGGGGAAGAAGGTGAAATTGCCGTCAAGGCGCCGGACCCGGTAATGTTGCTTCGTTACTGGAACAACGCCGAGGGCACGGAGAAAAAATATCGGGGTGACTGGCTACTGATGGGGGACCAGGGCACCAAGGATGAGGATGGCTACATCTGGTTTGTCGGGCGTGCCGACGATGTTATCACGTCCGCCGGGTACCGCATTGGCCCTGGCGAAATTGAAGACTGCCTGTGCAAACACCCGGCTGTGTCTCTCGCCGCCGCCATCGGAGTGCCGGACCCGGTCCGCACCGAAGTGGTCAAGGTGTTCATCAAGCTGATGCCCGGTCACAACGGCGGGCCGGAACTGGAAGAAGAAATACGCAACTTCGTCAAGACCCGCCTGAGTCCGCACGAATACCCCCGGCTGGTCGAATTCGTCGACTCGCTGCCCCTGACCGCTACCGGAAAAATCCGCCGCAAGGATTTGCGCGAGGCAGAGATTTTGAAGGCTGGCGATCAATAGGTGCTGAAATCGCTCGCAACACTGAACAAAACCGGCCGGTCGCGTTTACGTCAGGAAATCAACGGCCCGTCAACAAAAGTAGCCAGCAGCTTGGTTCGCCGGATCAGCAACGACGCATACTCTCAGCAACCTGTTGGCCAGCCTCACTTGGGAAGAGAAGCATGTTACCAGTCGCCCTCGTCCAGCCCCCGAAGTTCCCCATCCCCTGACTGCTGCTTGCCGGGTGGCAAACGCCGTCGAAAATCAGGCTTTGGTGACGGCTACCCGTTCGACCACGAATCCATCCGCAGACGGGAAGCGTTTGTCGATTTGACGTCTGGCATCCGTTTCATCTTTGGCAATAACATCGTGAAAATGGACATCCGCCCATTGATCGTCAAAAAAGTCATGGCTTTGGTTGTCCTTGACCAAAGACCGTACTTCCTTGTTGTAGAGCGCCACCTCGAAAACCTGGTGACCATTACATGGCATTTGCAGCATGTTGCCCGACCTTTTGCTTCCGGATTCACCAATCCGGTTGTTGATTGTTAGCCCCCACCCCATCAGATTTGTAAATCCTTATGTGTCGGGCCCCCGCTTAAGTAAGATGCGCCGATCACAAGTAATGAGGCCAACGTATCTTACGTAACAAAAGCTTAACAAAGGCTTGAACGAAGTCAATGCGCAATTTTTTACTTTGACCAATAATTTTTGATATTCCCGTTAGGACAAAAATGGCTTCCCGATAACGCCACGGATATCATTCCGCCTTGACCCACCGGGCCTGGTCAGGGCCAATTGAAAATGCCCTATCGCAAGGAGGCCCTCATGGTCAAAACCGTTGATTATTACATCTGCCTGATTTCGCCTTATACGTATCTGGGTGATGCCCGTTTACGCGAAATCGCCGTCAGGCATAAGGCCGTCATTAACTACATCCCCGTCAATCTTGGCGGAATTTTTCCGGAAACTGGCGGCTTACCACTGGCGAAACGCGCCCCCGCCCGTCAAGCCTATCGCATGCAGGAATTGAAACGCTGGAGCAGCTTCCTGGATATTGAGCTGAACACCTCCCCCAAACACTTTCCAACCAGTGAATGGCCCGCCGCCGGTATGGTCATTGCCGCCGAACAGCAGGGATTGGATTGTGGCCCGCTTGTTGGCGCGATCCTGACCGCGGTATGGGCAGGAGAGTTGGACATTGGCGACAAAGACACCCTGCGCGCCATCGCCGGTGAACAGGGGTTTGATGGCGACGATCTCCTGCAGCAGGCGGAAGATCCGGCGATTCGCCAGATTTGGGACACCAATACCTCCGATGCGCTTAAGGCGGGCGTGTTCGGCGCGCCCACCTATATCTTTGACGGAGAAATGTACTGGGGACAGGATCGCCTCGATTTTCTGGACCGCGCCCTTGGCGAGTGATTCCAAACTGGCGCCCCTGGCCCCCGGAGACAGGCCCGAATGGGTGTTCGGCTATGGTTCGCTGATGTGGCGCCCAGGTTTTCCGTTCAAGGAACAGCGCACCGCGACCCTTCAGGGTTTTCACCGGTCATTCTGTATCCGCTCGAATCGATATCGCGGTACACCGGATCGACCGGGGCTGGTTCTCGGCCTGGATCAAGGCGGCAGTTGCACGGGCACGGCATTTCGGATTGCGGATGACGAATGGGACAATGTCGTCGATTATCTGAACGAACGTGAACTTGTTGGATATGCCTATACGCCACGGGTCCTGCCATTGACTATTGATGACTGGAACGTCGCCGCTTATACATTTGTCGCTGATTCCGATCATCGACACTATGCTGGAAACCTGGGGCTTGAAAAATCAGCCGAGATTATCGTGGAAGCATCAGGTATCATGGGGCTGAATCGGGATTACCTGATCAATACTGTACGCGAGCTGGAAGCCCATGGATTTCACGACAATGAAAATCATGAATTGCTGACTCGGGTCGAGTATCTGACCGATCTGAACGATCAGCGTCGGAGAATCTGATTTTTACATACGAAATGTGCTAGTCTGTGATTCGCGGGATTAACCACAGATTAACCCGGCGGGCAGAAAATAGCGCTTACCTGACTGAGAAGAAACATGGCCGACGAAAACCAGATCACCGCTTTGGATACCGAGCTTGAAGCCCTGCTTGATGTAGAGGTCGAAATCACTGCCGTTTTGGGAACGGCGATGATGCCGGTTTCACAAATTTTGAAACTGGGCCGCGGCGCTGTTGTGGAGCTGAACCGCAATGTTGGTGAAGATATCGAGGTCCACGCCAACAATCGCATGGTTGCCCATGGCGAGGTCGTCGTGGTTGAAGACCGGCTGGGCGTCAATCTGACCGACCTTATCAAACTGGTGGAAGTGCAAAAATCTGTCGATGGCGACTGACAGCGAAATTCTGAGAACGGCCAACCTTCTGGTCGAGCAATACGGCGAAATGGCCCCGGCGGGTGCCAAAATCAAGGCCGACCAGTTGAACGCCAATGGCGATGACGCGGGACGCAAGGTCTGGCTCAGAATTGCCAAGGCGACAGAAGATTTACTGGCCACAGAACGGCCAACAAGCAGCACGCTTCATTAAACCCGTTCAGGGTTTCAGGATCAGGCTGTTGCCTCTGACCTCATATCCCGACAAGCGTTCCAGAAAACTCATGCCAAGCAGGGACCTGCTCATATCCGCACTGTTCACCGATGCCCGTACATTGCGAACTTCAAGTGAGCCGATCACCAATTTTCCAAGCCGCACCGGAGCCCCCTGAACCGTGCCATTCGCTGTCTGGTAGACCCTGGTGAACTTGAGGGTATCGAGGTCAAACCCCAACCGTCTGGCGTCTCTCGGGCTAAGGACGACATCGCTTGCCCCCGTATCAAGCAGAAAAGACACTTTGGCGCCATCGACATCGGCATCGATCACAAAATGTCCATTCGATGCCATGCGAATGACAACATTACCCCCCTCAGTTCGCGCCCTGCCCGGCAGTAATTCGCCAACTACGCGGCTATAGACACCTTCAGCTTCATCCCGAAAACTGTAAGTTAAAAAGACTACCATCCCCAAAACCATCCAGATTGAGGCGTAGCGAATGAACGGTATATTTCTGAACCGTCTGCCAACGACGGCAGACCCACCCACCGCCACCAGAAGCACCAAACTGTAGGTCAAATTGATCTGCGAACCACGCTCGGACAAACTGCCTGGAAATTCACTGACGAGAAACAAGATCAGGGTGAGGACAGCGCCCGCGCAAATCATCCCCCATACGACGCCCGGAATCTTCACTCAGCGGTCCACACATTCAAAAACGCTGGTCTGCGTCTGTAAAAACAGCGCGCCTGATTTCGATGTTACCGGCAAGGACTGGAGACGACGGGCGGCGCGATCAAATTTGGCGCAATGACGCTCGGCGGCCCACTCAGCAATTGCCGACTTGCCGGCCGGATACTCAATGGAAACCTCCCTATCCGTCTCGTGAACCGCACAGGCACCAACCCAGAGGCATAATCCAGCAACCGCCAAGCCGCGAAATATGAAGGTCCGGTCCATAAATCAATACCCCCCCCCGGTGGGCGGCGCGTCATTGTCGCTCGGGTTGTAATATTCCTGCAATCCCTTGTAGACGGCCCGGGTTGCGCCAACCAGCAGCATGATCGCTGCGGCATTGAAAGCCAGTTCATAAATTGACCAACCTTCCGGAAAGGAACGAAACCGTTCCAGGCTGGAAACCTGTATGTCAAAAACCCACAGGAAAGCCAGTGTGATCATTGCGCCACAGACCAGTGAAATCAGACCCTTTGTCAGGTTTCCCGGTTGAGTCATGCTGCGCCAACCCCTTGTTCCATTGGCCTTTCCGGAACGGCCCGGACATAACCTTGATCTTGATACTGACCCAGATGAAGTGAAAAATCCAGAATTCCAGCATAAATCATAGATTTGATTTACTACAATATATTGCGGAACTGTAACATATAGACATCAAAATCTAGTTTTTCGACACAATATGGACACAATTGTTTGCTATTTATTAACATGTTGAAGTTTAAACTGAAAGATTTGGGAACGAAATCATGTGGACCCGTAATCGTACTAAACTGATCAAAGACCTGAATGAAACCGCTCTGGGGCTTATTGAAGAGGCAGAATACATCTCTCCCGAACAGTCCCGTGAGATGGTTGAACTGGCCAGTACTCTGGACCGCCTGCGTGTATCATTGTTGCGGAATCAAAACCGGTCCATGGTTACGACATCTTATACCTGCAGGGTTCCAGCAAACTGTGCGTGAACAGAGTCAGAATGCCAATGAGTTGATTCCGGTCAAGTATGCGGTGCCGTCACCGAAGTAACCTGCGGTTCAGAGTTGTGGAGGCCGCATGGAACCGAAGGACGACACCTTGAACAAAAGCCTGATCGGACATAACTCCGCTGAAATTCCCATAACAGTCGAAGTCAGGCTCTTTAACAGTCTGGCCAAGTTTCTCCCCAAACAGGTACGTAACCCGGTGCTGGAATTTCAACCGGGCAGCACGATTGGGGATATTCTCGAACGCATGAATATTCCAAAATCGGCAGTTTTTCTTGCGCTCTGCAACGGCCGCGATGTGACTCCTGACTTGAACAGTGGGATTTGCACTGACTACGAACTCGATGAGGGGGATGTTATCGCGCTTTCCGGTCCGATTCCCTACAGTTGGGGATATGGCGCTCCGGTCGTGTAGGGCCAGGATACACCCTCCTGCAGTTATCTGTGGGGAGGTGACCGGTATTGGACTTCAGGGTCACGAGGGAAAAGGGTTATTATTGGGGGACAACCGGGCGATACAGGGGGTCTGTGGGGACAATCCGGTTTTGGACAGAAATGGGAACATCGGTTCAGGTTTGTGGGCGGTTCTGGACAACAGTTGGTGCGGTATGGATTCCATGATAGCCAGAGCGCGTGCGGGGTTGGGCCACTTTATCAAGGAAAAAACATTTCCCACTTTTATGCAGAAAGTGGGAAATGGGACCAATGACCGGGTGATCTTTTCCCTCTTTATATATAATTAAGCAAATTCAATAGGTTATCGCGTTTACGGTTTTTTCCCCCGACTGAAAGTGGGAAATCAAGTCGGAAACAAACACCACCTTAATGTTATATATCGTTTTGATTTCTCTATTTGGTATAAAATCATTGACCTCGGTCGGGTCGGACAGTTAGCTTAAATTAAGTGATTTGATCTGGAATTTGACACAGATGCTATTTGTCGATCTCTCTTCGAAACGGGCGTTTACCTCAAAAACGCTGGCGCGCGCGTGTGGTGTAGATATAGAAAAAGCCGCGAAAATTGAGATCGATCTTGCTGATTCCAAGGTTGTTTATCAGTGTATTTTCAATAACCAGCGCCCGATCTATTACGTAAAAGCCGAAGCATTGCTGGCGCACGCCCTTGTGTCTAACCCGATCCGCATAATAATTTTTCCAATTGTCCAGTCAGACTCTGGCAAAAATTATGACTGTCAGCTGGTCAGCGCTTAACGCCATTTTGTTATTTTCCCGTTTACCTATTCCTTTTCCAACCAGAAAAGGAACGAAAAATGGCCTCCGAAACACTTATCAAATTTGCTGAAAAAAAATATAATTCTCGCGACATCATCAGTGTTTTTTTGCATCTCGCAATTCAAGAAATATTTAGTCTTGGAATAAACCTGATCCTTCAAACAGATTTTGAGCGGTTGCTGCAAATCAACAAAAAACAACAAAAAACATGGTTTCCGTTGATGCCAATGTTTAATCACAATTACTGTGATCAAACATTGGCTGGAAACGCTTTCTGGATTGAAGGCCAAAATGATGACGGAGAAACGTGTTTAGTCCAGTGCGCGCGTTTGTATAGTCTTCCGTGTTCATCGTTGAAAAGTGAAATAGAGTCATTACACATCTTTTATGATGATCCTAACAAAGATGCAGCGCCCGGCGAGAAAATTTCATGCACATCACCCTCTGCGCCGCACATATCCCGCCAAATCTGTTATAGCGGCGGCGCTTGGTTACACCCACAATACAGAAGTATCGGCCTAATGGGTATCCTGCCGCGAATCTCAAGATCGTTAGCTCTTTTAATGTGGGACACAGATTATACGGTTAGCTTTGTGGAAAAAGTCCTAATCCAAAAAGGTGTCATAAATCGATACGGTTATAGACTTGCTGAACCCGGAATCCAGTGGCGAAATTCAAAAATTCACGGAAATTTAGACCTAAATTTGATTTGGATGGATACGCCGATGCTGGTGAAAGATTTGGCGTCTGCTATTCAGCTAAAGGAAATAGCTGCGGCGTAACTTTTGAGACAACAAACAGCGCGGGCGTCCCATCAACATAACTACAGGGCAGAATCGCCCTGTCATATTGTGTGCGGGTTAAAATGGTTGAATTTGGTGTGTTGATTACCGCATCAATCAAATCTCTGCTGGGATTTTTGTTGCTAAAGGCGCTGTTGTATTGATCGGCCAACCATAACGTATATCGGTCGTCCGGTTGGTTTTTGTCGTGGCGTTTTCCAATTGCCGTTATTGGCCAAGTTTGGAATTTTTTCCGGTGATCCAGCCCGATATATTTAAAAACTAGGCCGTTTTTAGATTCGTCGTAGTCTAAAATGATTGCTCTGCCAAATAGACCTGTATCGGTCAGCCCTTCAAAAAAAGCAGAACTCAATGTGCCTCGGGATTCTTCCCACAGTTTCCAGATTTTACTAATTTCCGGAGAGTGACGGTCATGGCTTTGTAAGGATTTCAACCGAAAATCGTCTTCAAGCTTATCGACCGTATCAATTGCGGATATGAACTCGCCCACTCTGTCAACAAATGGAGAGACATCGGCATACTCTTCAACCATACGCCAGCGGCCATCTGAAATGATCAATTCAAATTCATTCAAGTGCCTTTTGCGATTGATGCGCTCAATATAGTAAGTCAGATAATCTACGTCCGTCTCATCAAATGATAATTGGAGGGACAATTTCGTCGACGCATTGTCAAAAAAATGCAATTCACCCATCATCTCACCCATCATCAGACTCAGATTCTAAAATTTTAGATATCTCAAAAAACTGAGCAAACGTTACCTCTTGCGATATCTCCAGCCAGACGCGCCCGTTTGCCAGTCCTGCGGCGTTCCAATTATAGTTGTCGGCAGATTTGGAAGTCTTATCTAGCGTCACAACCTTGTTGAGTTGCATTGAACCTTCCCCGGTTAAAAGCCATTCAGCCGACACATCCAACACAGTGCAAATTTCCGCGATCACGGATGCTTTAGGTTCAGATTTTCCAGAAAGATAGTTTTCCAGGGTTCGGCGCGGAACGCCAGTTTTGCGTGACAACTCATCGCCGCTTCCTGCCATATTAGCGCAGTCGCGAATGCGGTCCGATAATGTGCTTTTAGCCGAAATCGGCATATTTCAACCCATAACCAAAGTGCGATCCTCATGGTTCGCATAACTAAATCTCACGCAATTACAGGGCCTTACGTTGAAATAACCATATTCTTCCATGACCACACCTCATCAACACGCTATTTTTGCCTTGTAATATAGCCAAATTTGGCTATGTTCATTCAACAAGTTGAAAACGAACATTCCAAAAAAAGCCGATCTGAGCATCGACCTTCCCTGGAGAACCCATGATCCCAACCCCGACCACAGGTATTCATAAAGAGCAGATCAAATACCTGATCCGACGGTGCGGATGGAATCTGACTGACCTTTCTGTACATTGGGGATTTCAGAGATCGGCGATCTCAAAAACCCTCAACACGCCGTGGCCAGAAATCGAAAGCCGGATTGCCCAATTTTTGGGGCAACCCCCAATGACAATATGGCCAGATCGTTATGACCAGGACGGCATCCCCTTAAAGGGAAATCCTACTAAACGAAATGATACCAGACAAATGCTTCCGCACAACGATCATTTTGATGGAGCGTTGTAACACGATGGCGAAAAGAACGTCAAAAACAACACCTCACCCAAATCAGTTGAACCTGTTTGCGAGGATGGCCGGGATTGAATTAACTGAGGTTCCCCAAAAACCCGAAAGAACAACAACCAGCAGGCTGGATTGCCGTAAGGCCACACGGCAATGGTTAACATCATCGATCAAGCAATCAGGCAAATCCCGTGAATTAATCGCTGAGATGTTGAGCGCCACAACCGGCATCAAAATTTCCAAAGACAATTTGGACATGTGGACAAAGGACAGCCATCCAAGTGATGTGCCTGCGCACTTTATTGCATCATTGACTGTAATTTTGGGCTCGAATTTCTTGGACTGGTTTGCCCAAAGAGCGGGTTGTCGGATTGCAGGGACCGAGCAACTTCAGATGGCCCGGATTGGCCAGATGATCGCCATTCAACATTTCGCCGATGAACAAATAAAAGAACTGATTGCCGACCTTCCGCTTATGAAACAGGGACATCACTGATGGTGGAACTGGCCGCATTCCAAATTGCCCGACTGCGCGGTGTGACACCACGAGCAGTCAGAATTTGTGCAAAGAAAAATAAATGGCCCTATCGAGAAAAGAAAGGTCGGGGTGGTGCCCAACGTTTTTACAAACTGACTGAACTTCCTGTTGATATTCAGAGTATCTATCTTGAAAAAATGTGTTCATCCCTACACTCACCCGCCGACGCAATTTCCGTCACACCCCTGATCCCACAAAACACCTCTGATCTCAAGCATTGGCAACGCTCTGTTGTGGACGGGCGGGCAGGCGTCCTGCGAACTATAAACAGTTGGGTTCTTGAAGCTGGAATTACGCAGGGGAAGGCAATTTCCAGGCTTCTTGAAATGATCAAGAACGGCAATCTACCCGAGCATCTGGAACAACTGATTTTGGCTGCCAATGGCCGCGCCGGGGGCAAACTGAAACTCTCCCGCGCCACCGTTTATAACTGGATCAAAGCCCAAAATACCCAAGGCGTGGCAGGTCTTGCGCCGAATGACGGCAATCCGGGGCTGACCATCCCGGACTGGGCCGACCCCCTATTGTCACTCTACGGCGACCCGAGGAAACCGTCTCTCGCAGCCGTTATGGAAAAGCTTCCCAAAAGTTTACCCAAGGGTTTGGAACGGCCCAGTTACGACGCCGCACGTCGCTTTCTCAAGTCCCTCACCGCCGTAACCCGCCACACCGGGCGCATGGGACCACGCGATCTGAAAAGCCTGAAGGCCTACGTAAAACGCGACGTGTCGGAACTCTGGCCCGGCGCGGTCTACGCCTCCGATGGTCATACCTTCAAGGCGGAAGTTCAACACCCAATCCATGGTGGTCCCTTCCGCCCGGAAGTCACCCCGGTTATTGACGTTTACACCCGTCGTATCGTCGGCTGGTCGGCGGGGCTGGCGGAAAGCACCTGGACGGTTCTGGATGCCGCGCGGCATTCGTTCATGACGTCGTCACTATGCGACATCTGGTACACGGACAATGGTTCGGGTTTCAAAAACAAGGTCATGCGGGCACCGTTGATTGGCTTCATGGCCCGATGGTCAGTCACCTGCAAAAACTCTCTTGCCTATGGGTCTCAGGCCCGTGGCGTTATTGAGCGCTGGCATCAAACCATGACCAAAGCGGCCAGGGAACTGCCTACCTATATGGGCAAGGATATGGACGCCGAGGCGAAGCAAAAAGCGTTCAAAATCACCCGTGCCGATATGAGGCGGTTTGGAAGCTCAAAACTGTTGTTGGGCTGGCCAGAATTTCTTGAGTACGTTCAATCTGTAACAGACACCTATAACGACCGCCCGCATAGCAGCCTTCCGCGCATCCGCGACGCCGTTACCTTCAAGCGTCGCTATATGACGCCTAACGAAGTTTGGCAAAAAAGCATCGACGAAGGTTGGCAACCCGATCCGGTTACCGAAGCCCAGGCCGATGACATGTTCCGGCCCTACGAAATCCGCAAAACCAATCGCGCCCTCGTATCGCTGTTCGGCAACGAATATTTCGGCGGCAATGCGTTGGAGGCCTTCCATGGTGAAGAGGTCATGGTTGGGTATGACGTACACGATGCATCGAAGGTGTGGGTTCGTGAACTGATCCGAAATGCCGACGAAATCTGCGAGGGCCGTCTGATCTGTACTGCCGAATGGGGCGGAAATCGCCAAAGTTATTATCCCGTCAGTGTTGCTGAACAGGCCCGCGACAAACGGTTGGCTGGCCGGATCAAACGTCTTGATGTGCACAAAGCCGAGGCCTTGGCCGAACGGCACTCCAATCCATTGATTGAAATGGGTGGCGAGACACCAATGACAGAGACGGAATCGGCGATGGCCGACGCCATGTTCGAGAAACTGGAGAACCCGTTAGAGCCGGTGTCCTCTGTCACGTCGATTAACGGGCGACCGGTATTTCATGATGATCTGGAATTTGCTGTGTGGGCAGAAGCAAACCCCACCGCGTTGACCAGAGAAGATTACCAACTCCTCAGTGAATTAATGAATACAAGACCCTTCCGAATCCTGCTTGAAACGGAAGGGGTGGACATTCCCCAACTCTCAGATGTGGCAAGAAAAGGAGCGGCGTAATGCGAGACGTCTTTGTGAAAACAGAAAATACCAAACGATTTTTGACTGCACTTTCGGTCCTGGAAGATCGTGGTGCGGAAGAAGCCTGCTTGATGGTCATTGATGGCGATCCGGGCGTTGGAAAAACTGGTTTAGCCAAGTGGTTCTCCATACAGGAACGCTGTGTTTATCTCCGCGCTAAGAAAGAATGGAAACCCGGTTGGATGATGCGGGAGCTTATTCAAAACATCACCACGGAACCCCCCGAATGGTCGTTCGAGAAAATGTACAAACAGGCGCTGGAAGTTCTGAGCCAACGGGCTCACAACGCCCAAAGTAATGGCGAAATGTTCGCTGTGATTGTCGATGAGATTGACCACATCGCCCGTTCCGCCAGATTGCTGGAAACGCTTCGCGACCTCTCTGACATGCTGGAAATTCCTTTCATCTTCGTTGGCATGGACCGGGTTCGTCACAAGTTCACCCGGTTTCCGCAGATCGCCAGCCGCGTCGGCCAATACGTTGAATTTCAGGCGGCGACGCGGAAGGATGTTGCTGCCATGGTCGCCGATCTCTGCGAGGTCGAAGTCAGAGATGACCTGATCCAGTTGCTGCACGACGTTGCTGGCGGGCATATCCGCGAAATCAAGGATGCCCTCAAAAACATTGAACGGTTTGGCAAGCGCAACGCCAAACCGGTGGGCATCACCGATATGGCTGGCGAGGTGCTGTTCTATAACCGTCGCGATGGCGCGCCGGTTAAGGTACGGGGCCTCTGATGCCCAAACCCGGCGACCTGCAAATCCGGCTCCTTAAAGAGGTCGGCCCCGATCAATGCCTGACCATTGATGTCTTGGCCGACGCCATGCAAACCACACGTCACATCGTTTCACTGGTCGCCACGCGACTGATAACGCGCGGATATCTGGAACGCGCCGAGATTGGCTGTTTTCGCCTTACAGGCGAGGGGAAAACTGCCTTGGCAGAAGGTCGTAAAATCACCTCGGGGCCGATAGGCCCGCACACCGGTGTGCGGAAACCAAACAGGAACTCGACCCTCAGGAAACGCCTGTGGAACGCCATGAGGGTGCTGGGGAAATTCACCATTAGCGATCTGGTCTCGAACGCCGCACGCGGAGAGGAAAAGGACGCCTATAACAACGCCCGCCGATACGTCCGGGGGCTGGATCGGGCAGGGTATTTTCGAAACCTGCGCGGCGTCAAGGGGAACTCCCTGACGTCGAACAACCTGAAGCGGTTTGCGTTGATCCGTAACAGCGGCCCCGAAGCGCCGATGTTGCGCCCCAGCAAGTCAGAAGTCTATGACCCGAACACCGGCGAGGCGCACCCATGGATTGGTTAGGAATCCTGCGCACCAAGCGTGATGAGCTTGGATCATCTGAACTAGTCGGCAAGATGATCGGATACAAAGGATCGTCCGTGCGCCTCGTATTGCTCGGAAAGTATCCCGGAAAAACAGACAAGATTGCCGCCGCCGTGCTGGCCAGACTGGCTAACCGTATCGTCTGCCCGCATCTGAAATCAGATATCACGCCTGATGAATGCAACATTTTCTCGGGGCGCGCCATGCCACTTTCCGATCCCCGCGCCCTTCGCCATTGGCGGGCCTGTTCGGCCTGCCCGGCCAATTCCAATCTGGAGGCGGCGGAATGAAACGTCAACCATCAGGATCAATTCGCTGGCATGATGGCCACTCTGAACACGTCGCCCAGGTGATGGCCTATCGCCACCTGCCAAAAGACGCATGGCTCGTGATCATGAAAGATACTGAAGAGACGACTTGGGTTGGGGTTTTTCGCATCTCTGTCCGCGACGAAAATCTCTACGAGGCCATCGTCGCGCCCACATCCATCGAACAGGCCATTACCATCGCCAGTGAGGCCATCGTTGATCCGGAGGGCAGGCCCGCGCACCGGATTTTCCCGTTCAGTGACGCCGCCACGGCCAAGGCGCTAGCCGCCACGGTCATCGCCTATCTCGGCCCCGATCTGGAGGGCTGGCTGACACTTAACACTGAACCGGCAAATGACCGGATCGGAGGTGCGGCATGACACGCCGCCGCCGTCAAATTCGCCTGCGGAACTATATCCGCTATCTGATTTCAATTCCCCTCGGCGTGGTCGCGGCCTTTTTGGCCGTTCTCAGAAACCGTCATCAGCAAAGGAGAACCCAATGACGGAGACCACACCCATCGAAACGACGCAGGAAGCCAATCGGGCCATGACCAAGGTCGGCAAACTGCGGGCAAGGCTGGACACCTTGGAAGCAGGCCGCGATACCGAAATGCAAAAAATCGCAAACGCACACAACCCGAAAATCGAAAAAGCCAAAGCCGAGCTGGCGGCTGCTGAAGCTGGCCTCGAACAATGGGCCACTGAAAATCGTGACACCATCTGCCCGGAAGGTACCAAGACCGCCAAACTCCGGGCCGGTGAGATCGAATTCAGGAAAGGCGCATTGACGGTTCAGGTTGATGGTGACCGGTTGGACAGCATCATCAAGACCCTTCGTGAACGTCGCCTCAATCAGTGCGTTATCACCAAATCATCTGTCGACAAGACGGCGCTGAAAAAGGTCACCGACAAGGCGCAAGGAATTGAGGGTCTCGCCTTCATACAGAAAGAAACCGTCAATATCCGCCCTGTTACTGGCGATACGCCGACAACTGGCGGAGGTGACGACTGAACGGCAACTGATAGAGCCCACAGCCGGACAGGTCACGGTCATTCGTGACCTGTCCGGTTGGCCCCCGGCGAAATCGTTTGCCCGACCTTCGCCGGGGGCATCCAGTTTCAACACAGGAAAAGGAGATGATCGACAATGCAACCCGCAACAGCCACGACGCAAGATTTACGAATCGCATTGCAAAATCTCACTGTTGTCACTGCAGGCGTGGTCTCTCGTCTTCGCCGACCTGCGCAACGCAAAGAGGTTGTGCAAGCGCTCGCGGATGCGAATCGGGTTCTGGATGCCGAATTTACATCACCGCCGCCGAGCACATTGGTGTCAGCCGCTGACGCCGCCGACGAAGAGGCCCGCAAACAACCTGGCTATCGCGCCGATCTGGAAGGATAGACCATGGCTGTAAGTCCCCAACGACGAAAACTGCTTGGCGCTGTGCACGCCACAGCCAAGGCCCGAGGTCTCGACGAAGACAGCCGCCGCGATCACATGGAACAGTTAACCGGTCACCGGTCGGCTGCCAAGTGTAGCGACGCGCAACTGAAATCAATCATCAGCGATCTCAACGGCAACAAGGGGCGAGGCACAAGCCGTCAGACCCACGCAAAAATCCGAGCGTTGTGGTTTTCGCTGTGGAACCTCGGATGGGCCGAAAGCCCCGCCAAGGAAGTGCAGAACGCCTTTGTTAAACGTCAAACCGGCATCGACCTGTTGACATGGATCGATGACAGTCAGGCGCGTCAGGTGATTGAAGCGCTCAAGGCCATCGCCGAGCGTGAATGTGGCGTCGACTGGTCTGAAATCAAAATTGCCACCGACAGGGGACATAACAAGCTCCCAAAATACCTGTCTGATCGAATTCGAGTAGTCCAGGCCCAGTGGAGCCGCCTTAACGATTTGGGGACCATCCGTATCGCCAGTGAAGCGGCACTCATTCAGTGGGCCAAGGGCCGCAACATCATCCCCAATGACCGCGCCCTACACCAGTTCGAAGTCAAGCACCTGGACGAAGCCCAGCGCCTTCTTGGCCGCTGGCTCAGGGGTGCGTTGAAGAGGACGGACGCCTGTACAGAAACGAATGCAGGATTTTTGAATTACGCCGGAAGGAAAAGGGAAGCTAATGACAAATTCAATACGTGATTTCGTCCGCAAAAAGCCAAAACCCACAGTGGAAGAGGCGTTGGATTTTGCCCGATCCGTAATGATGGAAAAGGGCGTGGATGTTAACTGGGGGCCGTATCAGTTCAGAGACGGAATGTCCCTGACAAACGCAAAAACCGCTCTTGAAATCCATGCGGTGGACACTTCGGAAGTGATGGCGCTTGAGATGGTCGACTACGCCCTCGAAGCCTAGATGCGAGATTGACAATGAACCCACCCCTCAAACACCTGTCCACGCCGAGCGACGCGCTCGACTTTCTGAAATCCGGCGAACTCGGAGAAACCGCTGTTTATCACGTCGGAAATCTTCTGTCCCCGGTCGCGCCCGTCAAGCGATCAGTGGCAAAACTGTTGATGCAATATGCGCGGTGCAAGCGGGTCTACCTCACTCAAAGTAGGTCTTTACCGGGCACCTACATTTACCGCGTCACGCTCCCGAAAGACAAAAGGTATCGCATCGGAGGTGACGCTTGATGACACTGTTCACCGGCATCGAATGGGCGACCCATACGGTCAATTTCTGGATCGGCTGCACGCCGCAATCCGCCGAATGTTCCGACTGTTATGCGCTCAAGCATGATCGTCGTTTTAACGGGCTGAAGTACTGGGGGCGTCATCGCCCCCGTCTTGAGGTAAAGGGCGGCCCTGCAGAACTGCGCAAGGCCAATCGAATGGCCCCGGTCTCCGGTCCCCGGCCCATCGTGTTCATTAATTCAATGTCTGATTTCTTCGACATCGATGTCGACCCGGACCGGCGTGCCCGTGCATGGGACGTGATCCGCGAATGCGACCGCGTTGTCATCATCATTCTGACCAAACAAGCCCAAAATATTCCCGGCATGTTACCCGATGACTGGGGCAATGGCTGGAACCATGTGTGGCTCGGATTTTCGGCAGGCACCAAAAAATTATTCCATCAACAAGCATCGCATTTGTTCAACGTACCAGCGGCAAAATACATCTGGTCTGCGGAACCCGTGATGGAGTTGATCAACGCGACCCAGTTCCTAATTTCAGGACCGTTTTTTTTCGATTGGGTCATGATCGGTGGACGGTCCAAAACGCACCATCCAACGCATCTGGAAGGCTTGGCTGTTTTAGTCGACCAATGTAGAGCTGGAGGCGTTCCCGCCTTCGTTAAACAGCTAGGCCAGAATCCCGCCTACGAATGCAAACCGTGGCCGATCTCCGACCCCAAGGGTGGTAACTACGACGAATTTCCCGAATGGCTCAAATGCCGTCAGTTCCCGGCAGGTGCCCATGCCTGAATACCGGCGAACTCTTGACTACCCTCATGAGCGGGCCTGTCGCAGGCATGCCATTCGACGCGCATGGGAGCGGTGCGGCTTGGCGCTGGCCATGCCTGATGTGAAAACCATCGAAGGTATCATCGACGCTGGACGTGCCGTATTGATCCGTTCCGGCGAAACCAACCGCCCGGTTTTCAAGGTTCCTTATCGCAAATTACAACTTTTCGTCTGTTATGACCTGACCCTCAAATCCGCTGTAACGTTTCTCACCTCGGCACAAGCCCACCGACCCTATCCCGGCCCAAAACGCAAAAGCCGCATGACATGACCATGCCGAAATTCAAAACCGGCAGAGATTGCCCGCCGATGCTGTTTTTCAAGATCATGGCGCTGACGGGACGCGAGCGCCCGTTTTTTCATCTTGAACCGAGCGGCGTGTTTCTGGTCTCGCCATACCGACCCGGATCGGCGCTGATCGTAATATACACATGGTGGCAAACCTTTCTCCTTGGGATCGGACTGGTCGGTTCTGCTTTGTGGTTGCTCGCCGTTCAGGTTGGTGTGGGTTTGAGCGTTCGCTTTGGCCTTTTCGATCTGGCTAACTCCATCCTGCGGAGAGCGCGTCAGTGATTAGTTCGACGTCATATGGCCTCAAGCAGATCGCCGAAAAAATTTCCGCCAGGGCGGCTCATGCGCTGGTTGAGCATTTCGGCGGCACGGTAGTTGAGGTGCCGTTAAAGGCCAAGCGCAACCATCCCTTGACTAAAAAACTTGGCAAGGAAATGGCCGCTGAACTGGTTTTTCATTTTGCCGGGTCGCGGTTCTATATCCCCCGCTTCTTCGTCAATCCGATTTTTGAAAATGCGCGAAGAATTCAAACCCTTGATGATGGATCGCGTACAGTTACCACCGTCGCTCGTGAAGCCGATGTCACCGAACGCACGGTTTACAAACATCGCGCAAAAGTGCGAGGGTCGGAACCCGAAGACGGCCGTCAACCCTCGTTGTTTCACGGGAAAACATGAACCGTTCAGGGATGACCTGACACCTGCGCCACCGTAGGTTGGTGTTCATGGAAACCTTCGCACACGTCTTGCCTTTTGTCCTCAAACACGAGGGCGGTTTTTCCGATCATCCCGCCGACAAGGGCGGGCCGACAAAGTACGGCATATCCCTTCGTATGGCGGTGAAGCTAGGCGATATCGATGGCGATGGTCGACTGGACTTCGACATCGATGGAGATGGTGATGTGGATGCTGACGACATCCGGCAAATGAACGCAATCACTGCGGGACGTTACTATCGTCAGCTCTGGGCGCGTCGCCGTCTTGATGAGGTTACCAATCAACACATCGCCGCCAAAATCTTTGACCTGATGGTGGTGTCCGGTTTCAAGGGATCAAGCCATATTGTGCAGCGCGCACTTCGCGCTTGTGGGACGGCCGTCCTCGAAGACGGCATCATGGGATCGGGCACGATCCAGTCCATCAATCTTTACACCGGCAACATGCTGCATCGCGCGTCGCATGTTCTTTTCGTCGCCACCTGCGCCGAAGCCGCCGGTTTCTTCCGTTCGCTTCAGTCTTCAAATTTTGAGGCGGGCTGGCTTCGACGCGCGTATGACAGACCGGAAGGTTATCTTTATGAACATTTCTAAAATCTGCATTGCCGTCGCGGCGGCATTGGCCCTGATCAGCGGGTGCACCGCTACGCGTGATTTCACGCTGGGTAACGCGACCACCCAGGATCAACGCGCCTACAGGGCGATGCTTGTCTATACGGAACTGGCCAATCTGGCCGAAACCAAGGCACCAGCCCAACTGGAGCGGGCGGCTTTTGGGGCCATCACCGCCTTGCATCTGGCCGCGCTGGACAAGGCGACGTCGGCAAAGTTCGAGGTGGTTGCGAAAAGCGTGCGCAACCAGCTGCGGTTGCTGGCGGCGGGTTCGGAAATCAAAGGCCTTCCGTTTTATGATCTGAAATCGGCGGCCTTGCACCTTGCCCGAACGGGAGCGGTCACCGCTGAGCCAATCCTGCGTATCCGCCGAACCATGAACGCCATGAGCGCCGAGGCGCGTGGTCCAACGGTGGAAGAATGGGAGGCGGCTGTCGAGGCCGCCAGCGAAATCCACGCCCGAATCCAGCGCCGGGGATAACCGTGACTGGCACATCCATCGCCGCAGATGCTTTGGCTGTCGACCTGCTTAAATGCAGGTTGGCGGCCTTGGCCTATGAGCGGGATAAAACCCGCCTCGGCGACGCGTTGTGGGCGCTTGGATTTTCAGAAGTTGAGCGGGTTGCCGACCCGGCCACGAATACCCAGGGTTATTTCACCTGGGGGCAAACACCGGCAAAAGCCTATCTGGTATTCCGGGGGACCGAGAAGAACTTTGCCGATATTCTGACAGACCTCAAGTTTCGAAAAGAACCGCTCGGATTGCCTGTTAACAGGATCAATGTGCATCGCGGTTTTAAAACGGCCTTTAACGGCGTCTACGGACACTGCCTGTCGCGGTGCGTGAAACTGTGGAACAGAGGATTTGAGATCGAAGCTGTTGGTCATTCTCTCGGCGGTGCCCTGGCGATCCTCGCCGGGTACAATGATCTGGCAGACTACGTAACGACCTTTGGCGCACCCCGCGTTGGCAATACCAAATTCGCGACCGTCCTATCCGATTTCTGCATCCACCGTCGTTACGTACATGATGCGGACATCGTGCCTCGGGTGCCGTTTTTGGCGCTCGGGTTCCGCCATGATGGCCCAGCGCTGTTCTTCGATTACAGCGGGCAACTTCATGCCGATGCCGGAATCTGGAAAGAGATGTCCGGCTTGGTGCAAAGTTATCTGAATTGGGATTTTAAACATGGCAACGTTCGAGCGTTTACCGATCACAGAATCGGAGGCTACATCGACTGTCTTGAAAATCTGATCACCCCTAAAGGTCATCAACGGAGTAGCGTTTCATGAGTGAAGAAACAATCAATCAACTTCACCAGATGGTCGGTCGACTCCAGGGTGAGATGACCGGTATCAGGACGAGCGTCTCCAATATTGAAACCTCCGTTGGGTCAATTGATGACCGGCTGCTGTCGGTCGAGAAAAAATCTGCCGTCAATGGAGCCGTCTCGGGCGGCGTTGTCGGCGTTGCCGTCGCTCTGATCACTACGGCTTTCAAGGCGGGATGATCACGTGCATGGCCCGGAAAAACGCGCCGCTGTCAGGGCTGCATTCGTTCATCGCCGTTTGCCGTTGGGGGCATCTGCCAAAGACGCCGGTGTGCCGGTGTCGACAGCCCGGAAGTGGAAAAACAAAGCGAGGTCAGACGGCGACGACTGGGACAAGGCCCGCGCCGCATCGGCCATGGCGGGCGGTGGAAATGACAGTCTGCTTCTGACCCTGATTGAGGACTTTGTTCGCCTTCACCAGTCCGTAATTGACGATCTCGGCAAGGCCGAAGACGTAAGGCCAATCGATAAAGCCAAAGCGCTGTCAAGTCTGGCCGACGCCTTTTCCAAAACCATGTCCGCCGCTGGTCGGGTTGCGCCGGAAATTTCCGAACTGGCCGTCGCCCAGGATGTGTTGCAACGGTTTGGCCGCTTCGTTCATGACAACCACCCGGAACATGGACCCGCTTTCCTCGAAGTGCTCGAACCCTTCGCCTCCGTATTGGCGGCGCATTATGGTTAGCAAAGTCACGCGAAACGAATTCAGGAAGAACATCGCCGAATATGCCCGGCAGTTTCAATTGTTCGTCGAAACTTCGGTGGCCGGGTTCGATCCCGATCCGCAAGCCCGCGCCAAACGGCTGAAGAAAGCCGAGACTGATTTCTGGTTTTTTGCCCGCACCTACTTCCCTCATTATATCCGGGGAAAAACGGGCGGTCCCGCAAATGGAACAGATCCGATACCGCCTTCGGCATTTCATCGCTGGCTGTTCAAAAATCTGCCCGCCGTATTGGACAAGCCAGAGAGTTCAACGCTGGCGCTGGCCGCTCCACGAGGCGAATCCAAATCCACTTATGTGTCATTGATTTTTCTGATCTGGTGTCTGGCGTATCGACGCAAGCGTTATGCCGTCCTGATCATGGATACCTACGAGCAGGCCGCTGTCCATCTCGAAGCCATCAAGGCGGAACTGGAGCGCAACCCGCGTCTGGGCGTGGACTTCCCCGATCTGACCGGTAAAGGCCGGGTCTGGAATGAAGGTGTGATTGTCACGCGCACAAGCCTCAAGGTCCATGCGCGGGGCGGCGGTCAGAAGGTGCGCGGTCTCAAGCATGGTCCCTACCGTCCCGACCTGGTTGTTCTTGATGACATCGAAAATGATGAGAACGTTCAGAACCCCAAACAACGAGACAAACTACAGGGCTGGCTGAACAAGGCCGTCGAAAACCTTGGCGAGGCCGGTGAAAAAACCGACATCCTCTATGTCGGCACGATCCTGCATTATGACTCCGTTCTGGTCCGCACCCAGGCGAACCCATTGTGGCAGTCCGTGACGTTTTACGCCATCAACCGCTGGCCCGATAACATGACGCTGTGGGACCGCTGGGAAGAAATTTTGCACAACGATGGTGAACGCGCCGCCGATCTCTTCTATCAGAAAAACCGGATGACCATGGAGGCCGGGGCGGAAGTTTCATGGCCGGAAAAGCGTCCCCTCTATTTCCTGATGAAGACACGATTTCGGGTCGGCCATGACGCTTTCGACAGCGAGTTTCAGAATGACCCGGTATCCGGAGACCGGACCTTCACGGAATTGACGTTCTGGGTCGAGCGGTTAAGCGACTGGCTGTTTTTCGGTGCCTGCGATCCCAGTCTCGGCAAACGTGGCGAAGGGCGTGATCCGTCCGCTATTCTGGTTGGCGGCTTCAGCATGGAAACGGGAATTCTGGATGTTGTTGAGGCCGACATTCGCAAGCGCGTACCGGACATCATCATATCCGATGTCATCAGTTTCCAGCGTCAGTATCGATGTCTTCAGTGGGCGATTGAGAGCGTTCAGTTTCAGGAATTCTTCAGAACCACTCTGGTCAACCGATCTGCCAGAGAGGAATACGCCACACCTGTTCCGGCAGTACCCTACGTCTCAAGCGTCGATAAGGATTTGCGGATCGCCGCCATCCAGCCGCATACGGTTAACGGTCTGATCCGCGTCAACCCCAATCACAAGACACTGATTTCCCAACTCAAGCACTGGCCGAAAGCCGATCATGACGATGGCCCGGATGCGCTGGCCATGCTGTGGTGGGTGGCGACGAACTTCGGCCATCCGTCACAGATTACCTCCAGTGGCAAGCGCCGGGCGACTAGCCAGCTCGGCAGTTTCATAGGAGGTTGACAGGAGGAAAGATGGCCGAAGAAAACAACGCCACAGACGACACCACAAAGGCCGGTATGCTGGGCCGCGAGGTCGCGACCAGCCGCCGCAATATCTATATTGATCGGTTCTCCGGCCTGCTGAGGCCCACCGATGAAACCCTGATTGAGCGCGGCCATGGCCGGGGCCTCAAGATTTATGACGAGGTGGAGCGCGACCCTCACATCTATGCCGTGTTGCAGAAACGCAAGATGGCCGTTGTCGCTCGTGAATTTGAAGTCAAGGCCGCATCTGAAGATGCGCTGGATAAGGCGGCGGCGGAACTGGTTGAGGAAAATCTTCGCGCCATTTCCTTTGACCGTATCTGTCTGGAGCTTCTCGACGCCATCCTCAAGGGTTTCGCCGTTGGGGAGGTCATGTGGGAAATCAACGACGGACGGCTGTGGATCGCCGACGTTAAAAAGCGAGACCAGCGGCGCTTCATTTTTGACGATGAGGAAAACCTTCGGCTGCTGACGTGGGAGAATATGCTGAAGGGTGAAGAATTGCCCGCCCAAAAGTTTGTTGTTCATCGCTTCAATCCGCGTGACAGCGATCCTTACGGCCTTGGCTTGGGTCATCGTCTTTTCTGGTACGCCTGGTTCAAACGACAGGGGGTCGCTTTCTGGCTGACTTTCTGTGAGAAGTTCGGCGCCCCCACAACAGTCGGCGAATACCCCGCAGGTCAGGATCATTTACGTGATGCGGTTCTGGAGGCGGCGGCGGCGGTCTCCAGCGAAACCGCCGTGGCGATCCCCACGGGCACGGTTTTGACGTTACTGGAGGCCCAGCGTGGCGGCAACGGGCTGACTTACGATCAGCTTTGCCGCTATACGGATGAACAGGCGTCGGAATGTGTTCTCGGTGAAACCCTGACCACCAATATCGGCAAGGTCGGCTCAAAGGCGGCGGCGTCCACGCACGATGACGTGCGCGAAGAATTGACAGACGCCGACGCCGATCTGTTGTCCGATACACTTGAAGAAACGTTTATCAAATGGCTGGTCGATGTCAACTTCCCCGGTGCCCGGTGTCCCCGCGTCAGACGGATCAAGGAGGAAGACTTGAGTGAAGAAGCCGCGCTGGAGAAATGGCGGGCCGAAATTGTCGAGACCTATAACAATGCCGGATATTCCATCCCTCAACACCTCGTGGATAAATGGTATGCCGAGGAACTGGTCAGACTTCCCATCGCCTTTAGCGGAACTGGCTCGGAACCGGTACCGGCCTTCAGCGAAAGCGATGAGAGTTTGGCGACATCGCCGGAACGCGAAGCCACGGATGCTCTGGTCGATCAGCTTGAACGCGCCCTGGGTGAAGAAACCGATCAGCTTGTCGGCCTTGTTCACGATGCCGTATTCGCGGCCTCGGATGCTGATGATCTGACCCGCCGTTTGCTGGAGATCGAAGCGGACCCGACAAGGCGGCGTGACGTTATCGCCCGCGCCATGATACTGGCCGATCTGACCGGGCAGGACAGTGATGACCAAGAAACTTAAGAAACCTAAACCGCTGGGGTTGGGTCTGCCTTTCGAAGAGGCCATCCAAACCTTCCGCCAGAAGGTGCGGTTGCCAACTCAAGCCTGGACCGATCTCTGGGAAGGCATGCATGCGCGGGCCTTTGTCGTCGCCGGGGCGCAATCGGATGCCTTGCTGGGTGATTTTCAACAGGCGCTCATGAAGAATATGGAAGACGGTCGCACACTGGCCGATTTCCGAAAGGACTTCGATACCATCGTCGCCCGGCACGGCTGGTCATATAAGGGAGAGCGCGGCTGGCGGTCCAAGACCATCTATCACACCAACATGCGCCAAAGCATGCAGGCCGGGCGCTGGAAACAAATCCAGCGGACCAAAAAGACCCGACCGTATCTCGGCTACAGATCGGTGCTTGGACCGCATACCCGAGCCGAACATGCAAGCTGGCACAACACCGTCCTGCCCGTCGATGATCCATGGTGGAAAACCCACAACCCCATGAACGGCTGGGGCTGCCTATGTGTGGCCATTCAGTTGTCAATTCGTGATCTCAAGCGATATGGGCTGAAGGTTTCCAAGACCGCGCCGAAGATCGAGCTGGAAACCCGGACCATCAATACGCCGTCCGGGCCGTTATCGGTTTCAGTGCCGAAGGGCGTTGATCCGGGTTTCGCCTACAATCCCGGTGAAGCGGCATGGGGCACGCAAATTTCCGAAAACAGCATGGCCGCATGGAGGGCGCAAGGCGCCAAGGCGTGGGAGCCTTTGGACACCGACACATGGCGAACCCTGAACCGGCCAGAACGAATTCCTGTGGATAAACCCGCCGCCCGTCTGGGTCCCAAGGTGAAGTCGACGGTTGATCTGCAGCGCCGTATCGAGGCTACTTTGGGCGGCGAAGAAAAGATATTTGAATTGCCGGATGGCTCGCCTCTGCTGGTTAACGCCAAGGCGCTGGCCGAACATATGCCGCTGGAGCGGGCACCCATGGCATCTTTGTTGCCTGAGTTGATCGAAAATCCCCACGAAATCTGGATCAGGTTTGAACGTCATCGTGGAACCGGGCAGGTGCAATTGCGAAAGCGGATGATCAAGGCGGTCAACGTCGGCAAGGATCGCGTCTTGCTTCTGGTTGCCCAGGCGGTGGAGGGGCGGTTCGAGGCGTGGACCGCTTTTCTGACCCGTGATTTCAGCAACGTACAGCGTCAACGCGCCGGGCGTCTGGTCTATGCCCGCGACCTGGACAATACCGAACGATGAGATGGGGGCCTGGGTGGGAAGCGGCCACCCGGCCAAAAGACGTTTTCAGGTCGGCACCGCGTCTGCCTTGTGACCCTCAGTCCATAACCTGATCTTACGCCAAATTTCCGGCGCTTTCAACGTTTCCCGAAAAATGCGCCGTGGTGCCTGATGCACTACATCTAGGCATGGTACAGGCTAAAATCCCACTATAGGCCGTTAACCCCCCGTTAAAGTCGCCCACAGGGCATATTTTTGCGCTGCCTGATCCCCCAAGTTTGACATCCACACCTGTTTCGGGCGATGCTTCGATTCGTCGACGGCATCCCTTGGCGCGGACAGCCGCCTCCCCATACGCATTGATCAAAACATCCCTGAATCCTTCAGGGTGGTTATCCGTGCGCCCATCCTTCATCGTCCCAATCATCCAAACGCGGGATAGAGCAGCCCGGTAGCTCGTCTGGCTCATAACCAGAAGGTCACAGGCTCAAATCCTGTTCTCGCAACCAAAGCCGGATCAACGGAGATCGGAAATGAAGAACTGACATGCCGCAAGCCATCGCCCTCACCGCAGAACGCCAGATCGAAATTTTCCGCACCGGCACTCATCGTCCAATGCGTGGTCCGGCGCTTGTGGTGGACGGTGCCATGCTGCAGGAAGTAGCGTCCAGTTACGACGCCGCCAACCATGAAGCCCCGCTGGTTATCGGGCATCCCGCCCTGGATGATCCGGCACGCGGTTGGGTCAAGGGGCTGCATGTCGATGGTGACCGGTTGGTTGCCACTGTTGATGAAGTCCAGACCGCATTCTCTGAAGCTGTCCGCGACGGCCAGTTCAAGAAAATTTCGCCGTGGCTGTATCCTCCTAGAGACCCTGCAAATCCGACACCCGGCAAGTGGCACCTGAAGCACGTTGGTTTTCTGGGGGCCAAGATACCCGCCGTCAAGGGCTTGCGGCCCGTGCAGTTTGCCGGTGATGACGAAGGCGCTGTCGGTTTTGAGTTCAGCGAGGGCGGCGGTCAACTCTTCAGAAATGTTGCCGACATTTTCCGCTCCATGCGCGATTACATGATCGAGCAAGACGGCAAAGACGCTGCTGACAGCGTATTGCCTGACTGGCGCATCGAATGGCTTCGGGAAGCGGCCGACCGTCTGGATGACGATGCGGATTCCGCAAATGCTTTCACAGAGCCCAACCTTGATAAGGAGACAGTCAACATGGCCGATACGCCTGCAACCCCCACCGCCGAAGAACTGGCGAAACGCCAAGCCGAACTGGACACACGCGAACAGGAAACCAAAAAACGCGAAGCCGCATTCGCCGAACGCGAATCCGTCGCCCGTACCGCCGAAAACGAAACCTTCGTCGATGGCCTGATTGAGGCCGCCCGCTTGCCGTCCGGCATGCGTGGGGAGGTTTTGGCCTTCATGGAAGCGATTGACGGCGGCGACGCCTTTGCATTCGGTGAAGGCGATGACGACGAAAACCTGTCTGCCGTCGATGCCTTCAAGCGCATTACCGACAAACTGCCGGTACTGGTCAGTCTGGAGGAAGCCGCTGGCTCAAGCAAACACATGTCTATCCAATCAGGTTACGCCTTCGCCGCACCCGGTGGTTTCGAAATCGATATCGACGGCGTTGAATTGGATCAACAGGCCAAGGCCTACCAGAAGCAGAACCCCAACACCCCATATCTGGACGCCGTCAAGGCCGTCCAATCCGCCTAACCTGAAAAGGAGAGACCCTTGCAAAACCGCTCACTTCACGACGAGACCCTCCGCGCCAGCGGTGCTGTCTCCAAATGCCGAGGCGTCGGTTACGATGGCGCGCAGGCGACCGTTCAGGGCCAGAAGGTCCTGGGTGTTTCCGTAACAGACGCCGCCGCTGGCGCATTGTTCGCGGCAACCTGCATCGGCACCGCCATCATCGAATCCGGCGCTGTCATTGCCAAGGGTGACGCTCTGATCGTCGATGCCCTGGGACGCGCCATTCCGGCATCGCCACTGGGGGTCGTTGCCGGTGCCGTGGCGATGACGTCGAGCGCGGCGAACGGCGCTGTGCTTTCCGGTGCCACCCTTCCCGATTTCGTTTTCGCCGATGCTCTGGAGGCAGCGGACGTGTCGGGTCGTTTCATCGAAATCAAACTGCGTTAGGAAGGAGAGGCACACATGCCCGCACCCAGCAATATGAATACATCCCAGGCCCGCGTTATTGACCCGGTCCTGTCCAACCATGCGAGAGGTTATCGCCACGCCGGTCGTGTCGGTCATTTTCTTTTTCCGTATGTCCACATTCCGGTTCGTGGCGTCAAACGCCTGGAATTCGGCAAGGAAAGTTTTCGGCTTTACAAAACGGCGCGCGCGCCCGGTGGGGCGACAAAACGCGTGCAGTTCGGCTATCAAGGCAAATCGGTCGTGTTGGAGCAGCATTCTCTGGAGGGACAGGTTCCTTTCGAGCATCAAGAAGACGCGTCGATGGTGCCGGGTATCGATATTGCCGCGTCATCGGTCAATCTGGTGATGTCATCCATCAGCCTGTATGTTGAACATTTGCAAGCGACTGCGGCAACCAATCCGGCCAACTACTCGGTTACCCACCGTGAACAACTGGTTGGCGCGGCCAAATGGGATGATCCCCTCAGCAAGCCGAAAGACCAGATCAAAAGCGCGCGGGAAACGGTTCGCAAGACCATCGGCGTATATCCCAACACGCTGGTGTTGTCGCCCGGGGCCTTCAATGCGCTGGATGACCATCCTGCAATTGTTGATAAATTCAAATACACGTCATCCGACAGTATAACGACAGAGATGCTGGCGAATTATTTCAAGATACCGACCGTCGCCGTCGCCGAATCCGTCTACGCCGATCCCAACGACGCCTTTCAGGATGTCTGGGGGAACACCGCCGTGCTGGCCTACGTGCCGCCAACGGGTCAGTCCTGGGAGGTGCCGTCTTACGGCTACACCTACCGCCTGCAAGGCGTACCTTACGTCGAACAGCCTTATTCCGACCGAAACGCCAAGTCCTGGATTTATCCGGTGACGGATGAATATTCGCCGGAACTGGTCGGTGCGGAAGCCGGTTTTCTGTTCACTGATGTGGTCACGCCACCCGTCTAAACCGGAGCACCTGATCAACGAAAGGTAGGAGTTACTATTCATGACTGAGAAAAAGAAAACTTACGCAGTGGTTTCGCGGCTGCGTGTAGATGACAAATTTTATCCACCCGGAAGCACAATCAGCCTGACTGCAGACGATGCCGAACCGCTGATCAAGAGCGGCACGCTGACTGATCTTCTGGCTGATCCTTTGGCCGGTCCTGTGGGCGATCCTGATAAAGTTGAGACTGCCGTCCAGGAAACCACCACCACGTCACGGCCCGAAGATGCTGATGCGGTGATTGATGCCATCATGGCCAAACTACCGGCATTGCCACTTGGCGATATCGGCGCGGACGGCAAGCCACTGGTCGCCAAGGTAGAAGGCCTTGTCGGCTTCGATCTCACCGAGGATGAGGTCGATTACGCTTGGCAGCGATATGGCGAAGAGCGTCTGGCTGACGCAAAAAAGAACGATACGGGGTCCACGCCGGGGAATGGCGGGAGCGAAGGTGATGGTCAGGGTAACCCCGAAACCAAATCCGACGCTTCCGCCGTCACTGATACGCCCCCGAAGAAACCCGCGCAGAAGAAACCCCCGAAGAAACCCGCGCCCAAAAAACCCGCGAAAAAAGCAGCAAACAAGAATACCACCCCAGAAAGTGCCGGGGTTGAGGGAGGCAAAGCAGTTTCCTGATCCCCGGCACGCCACGTCGAGGCCGGGCCGGTTGTTAGAGGTGGACCGGCCCGTTAGATGACGCACCTCCAAAGGGGTTGGGAGACCCCATTCTAACAACCCCGGAGACAAGACCATGAAACCCTCTCAAAAACCGTCCCTCGGACGCATTGTCCAGTATAGCCAGCCCGCTGGCGAAGCCCGGCACAATGATGAACGCACGCACCCGGCGATCATCACTCATGTCTGGTCGGATACCTGTGTCAACCTGACAGTTTTCTTCGATAACGCCGCACCGGAGCCGCGCACATCTGTGTGTCTGCGCACCGATGACGCCGATCACAACCCAAACGCATATTGGGAGTGGCCAGCCAAGGTCTAAGCCATGAATTACGCCGCTCAACAAGACATCATTGACGCCTATGGAGAGGATGCCCTTCTCACCATCGCGGATCGTGACGGCGATAACGTCATTGATGCGCTGATCGTGGATCGCGCCTTGACCCGAGCCACGTCGGAAATTGATGCGGCGTTCCGAAATCGTTATGTGACACCTCTGGTCACGGTTCCCGAAGACATCAGGGCCGTGGCCGTCGATATGGCGCGCTACTTTCTGGCGGGAACGCCCGGTGCCAGCGATGATGAAATCCGCACCCGCTACGAAGACGCCCGCAAGACACTGGACGCCTACGCCAATGGCAAACGGCAACTGGATGCGCCGCCTGTTTCCCAACCGGCGTCCGGCCAGATCGTCATTAGCGCCAAGTCTTCCGTCTTCGGCGACGGCGCGCTTGGCGGTTTCACCAAGGGGGGCACGAGATGAGCAAGTCTGGCATCCGCATGCACCTTGAAGGGGCTGATCTGGCCGGTGAAGCACTCGACCGCGTGGCCGCCGCCTTCGACGACATGACGCCCCTGATGGATACCATTGGCGGCGATCAGGTTACGTCAACGCAGATGCGGTTTGAGTTGGGTCAGGACCCGGACGGGAACCATTGGCCCCCTTCGGGCCGCGCACGCCAGAAGAACGCCAAAACACTGATCGAATCACGCCGACTATTTGACAGCATCACGCACAAACCCTCCCCGTCATCGGTGGAGATCGGCACCAATGACATCAAGGCTGGCGTCCATCAGTTCGGTGCAATCATTGAGCCCAAAACCGCCAACATGCTGACGTTTCGCGCATCGGATGGTTCCTTCGTAAGTGTCAAGCGCGTGGAAATCCCGGCCCGCCCGTTCATCGGTTTTTCGGAAGATGACCGCCAGCAGGCCATCGGGACCATCGAAGACTATGCCCTGAACGCGCTGGGGGCCGGGTCATGACCTTGCACAACCATCTCAACGCGATTGTTGTCGATTTCAAAACCCTGTTTGCGGCGGCGTCTGTGGAAACCCACCGGGGTCGCTTCACCTTGTCGGAGCTCAAAAAACTTGGCGCAAAACTGCCTGCCGTGCGGATAGCCCTCGGCAACGTGCTGAATGTAACCCTCCAGGCCGACGATCAACTCGAGATCATCTGTGAATTCTGGACTGCGATCATCACAAAAGACGTAAAGGCCCTGCCGCGCCACGAGGCGGCGGCCAATATGGTTGATGCCCTGATCCTGCATCTGCCGGGTAATCGGCTGGGCAGCGGTTTTGCGTTCGGGGCGGAGAATGTGACGGCGGCAAATCTGTTCGGCGGCGACGTGGACAATACGGGTGTGATGATGTGGGAGGTTCGCTTTCGCCAAAAACTGCGGTTGGGCACCGATATCTTTAATGAAACCGGGGTCCTGCCCGCCGACCTTTATCTTGGCGCGGCACCGAAAATCGGCACCGCTCACCGCCCGGATTACCGACACCTAGAAACGGGCAACCCGCCGCCGGAGGTCATATGAACGATCTACAATATCAACTGGCTGAACTGAACCGTCGCCTCGCCAACCTGATCCGTCCGGGGAAAATCATCGAAGCCGATTACCCGGCGGCGCGGGTGCGGGTGCAGATCGGCGACCTGATCACCGCCCCATTGCCGTGGCTGACATCACGGGCGGGCGGTGATGTCAGTTGGTGGGCGCCCGAGGTCGGGGAGCAGGTTCTCGTTCTGTCCCCCTCCGGCGATCTGTCTCAGGGGTGGGCACTGCCCGCCGGATTTACGAATCAGGCTCCGGCTCCTGAAGTTTCGCCGGATATCCACAAAACGGTTTATGCGGACGGGTTCAAGATTACCCATAACCGGGTAGCCAAACATACCGTTCTTGACGCCTGGGACAGCGCGGGCACCCTAGAAATCCGCGCCAAGAACATCATTTTGAAAACCGGCGACGGCGGTTTCTATCATGTTGGCCATGCCGGATACGCCACGCGAATCACCCACAAGAGCGGCGTCAATTATGACAGCGAGAGCTGGCAGACCGGAGCAGTCGTGATCGGCGTTCCCGACCATGGCCATACCCCGCCCGAAGTGATCATCCCATAGGAGATGGATATGGAAACCCAAAGTTATGAAATCCTCAAAAGTTCTCATGCTGGCGAGAAAGGTGAAATCGTCTCAATGACGCCTAATGCCGCCAAGTACCTGATTTCCGGCGGGATCATCAAACCGGTCAGGGCCGTTAACCGGAAACCTGACTCCGCCTCACCGGCCAAGAAGCGGGGCCGCAAATAGATGCACGGCATGAACGCCAAAACCGGAAAACCGTTATCGGGATTCGACCACGTTCGCCAGAGCGTTGTCGATATCCTGACGACGCGCATAAATTCCCGCGTACTGTTGCGCGACTACGGTTTTGACGGATCTGGCATTATTGATGCGCCGGGCAATGCCGATAGTGTGGTGCGGCTTTTTGGTGCGGTCGCCAAAGCGCTGGACAAATGGGAGCCCCGTTTTCGGCTGAGCCGTATTCTGCTTAATGACGCCAGTGCCGGACGGGCGGACATCTCTCTCTACGGAGAATATCGCCCGGAAGGCGGCACGGCCCAGCCCGCCAACATCGAAGGGCTGGTGATCGCATGAGCGGTTTTGTCGATATCGACCTGTCACTATTGCCGACGCCGGATGCCGTGGAAATTCTGGACGCGGCGGCGATCAAGCAGGCGATGCTGGATGATCTGGCTATTAACGATCCCGAATTTTATAAAAATGTCCTCGAAAGCGACCCGGCGGTCAAGGTGATTGAAACCTTCGCCTATCGGGAAACGCTCGTTCGTCAACGAGTCAACGATGGCGTACGGGCGGTGATGCTGGCGACCAGTCGGGGAACAAATCTTGATGGTTTGGCGGCCTTCTACGGCGTCAAGCGCCAGGTCGTTGTCCCCGGTGACGCCCTCGCCGTTCCGCCTATCCCGCCGACCTATGAAGACGATTTAACGTTCCGGCGGCGCACGCAGCTTTCACCGGAAGCGATGACCACCGCCGGGTCCGCCGGATCGTATAAGTTCCATGGCCTGAGCGCCGGAGAAACACCGACAACCGTCACTGTCGAGAGCCCCAAACCCGGCGTTATCGTGGTGACGCGCACCTATGATCCGGCTGGTTTCTCGGCACAGGTCAAGGATGTCTCGGCGGTACGAACGGCAGATGGCGTGGTCACCGTCACCGTTCTTTCCCACACGCTTGACGGCGCAGCCAGTGCGGCATTGCTGTCTGCCGTCACGGCCCATTTGAGTGGAAAGTACGTGGTTCCGCTGACCGATAACATCATTGTTCAAGGGGCGACAATTCTGCCCTATTCGATTGATGTGGCGCTGCAGCTCTACAACGGTCCGGACGCGGCGGCGGTCATTGCCGAGGCGACCGCCAGCGCGCAGGCCTACGTTGACGCCCGGCATAAACTTGGCGATACCGTCGCCATTACAGGTATTGAGGGTGCGCTCCACGTTGCTGGCGTCAAGAACATGACGCGCACTCTGCCCGCGACCGATATCGTTGCCCTGGATAATCAAGCGCCCTATTGCACGGCCATTACCTTGACGGTCTCGCCATGAAGAGTAGCCTTCTTCCCGCCAACGCCACCGATCCGGAACGCGCGCTGGAACGCGCCGCCGCCCGCGTTGGTGATGTTGGCGTGCCCATCGCGGATATGTGGAACCCGGACAAATGTCCATTGGCTTGGCTACCCTTTCTGGCCTGGGCCTTCAGCGTCGATACATGGGACGCCACATGGCCGGAATCCGTTCAACGAAAGGTCGTAAAAATGGCCATTCAGGTGCATCGCGTCAAGGGCACGTTGGGTGCCCTGGAGGATGCTCTGGCGGCCCTTGATCTGGATGCCGTGGTGACGCAATGGTTTGAGTACGGAGGCACTCCGTATCGGTTCAGGGTTGATGTGGAGCTGACCACCCGTGGTCTGACCAAAAACGAACAGACCACAATTGGAGCCGTGATCGAAAATTCCAAAAACGAACGTTCAGTGCTCGACCAGCTCAACATCTGGCTTAAGGCGCAACAGGCGGTACCGTTCTTGGCTGGCACTGCGATGGTTGGGACGACGATAACGATCCATCCATACGCTGTTTATGAGATAACTACTGATCAAGCCGCACCGCAATATTGTGCAGCCGCGTCTTTGGTCTCAACCATAACCATCAACCCTGCGGGAGCCTGAAATGCCGACTGAAACGTTCGGGTCAATCATCACCGATGTCGGAACCGCGCAACTTTCCAACGCGATGGCGTTGGGTCAGGTTGTTAACATCACCGACATCGCGGTCGGTGATGGCGACCTTGGCGCGTATTACACGCCGACCGTAGCGCAGACAAGCCTAAAAAATGAAATGTATCGCGGCACGATCAACAACAGGTACATCCACCCGCAAAATCCCAACGTCGTCGTTTTTGAGTTGGCGATCCCGGTTGCGACCGGGCCGTTTACCCTCCGCGAGGTGGGTGTTTTCGACAGCGCCGGAAACATGATTTCTGTCAGCAAAATCCCAGAAACCTACAAAACCACCACGGCGCAGGGTGCCTCCACCGATCTCCTGATCAAGTATGAACTGGTAACGACAAATACGGCGCAATTAAATCTCCTCGTCGATCCCAGCGTGGTTCTGGCCAGCCACCAAAAGGTTGCGGACGATATCGCCACCCATTCCGCCGCGACCAATCCGCATCCGACCTATACGGTCCCGCAGGCCACCGAAACGCTGATCGGCAAGGTTGAGCTGG
>Ga0316204_10000368_pt1 | contig 176486 bp, 142 predicted proteins | sample 6monrhotite_MG_2_FD_205661 | JGI IMG/M metagenome (GOLD analysis project Ga0316204, IMG submission 205661) | Microbial mat bacterial communities from mineral coupon in-situ incubated in ocean water Damariscotta River, Maine, United States -... | ecosystem: Environmental > Aquatic > Marine >... | reverse complement strand
ACTCGAAACACTCTCTTTGGCGTTTGCGTGGAGTTGTGGTTAACAACACGTACGACCGTCAGAGGGCGGTGTTTCGGGCGTTCTCAGATTCTCAGCGGGCGCAAGTTCGCTGGTCTAAGGACTAGTCTCTCGCGCTACTGGAGTCTGCTCCAACCAACAGCTCCTCGAAGCCCTGCTCCGAAGGAAAAATAATCACAATGCCAAGGGCCCCGAGGAGCTCGACAAGATCGGGCCTTGGCTTAGACGGCAGGAGCATGGCCAAGTCCGGCCTCGGATCGAAGAACCGCTGGTAGTCGAGAAGCTGACCAATCGCCAGCCGGATCGACTCCCGAGTCACCGACCCCTTTGCCTCGATCAACAGATTCCGATCAGGCGCGAACAGATCCGTATAGAGCGACCGCTCTCCTGGCGGATCGATCCGCTGCCGCACTAGCTGCCCTCCCTGAGCTTCTACGTGAGTTCGGTATCGAGCAACGAGTCGGCTTTCACGACGGTCAGCTTCGCGCGTTCCTTCACGGAGAGTCTGCGTGAACGACTCGGTCTCGGTGCTTTCGGGTGCGATGCTCGCGACTACCGGCTTAATAGCTGCACTCGCCTTATCTGGCTTACGACGTTGTTCACGTGAAGCTGTGGCGCGGCGCATGTGGAAGACGACGACCTCACGAACTGTGTCGCTGCCCTTCTCGGAGGCCTCGGCCCGGTGGTAAGGATCGAGCTCATCGATGACCAACTCTCCAACATAGGTGACCGTTCCACGGGCACCTTCGAAGAGACGAAGGGCTCGTCCGTCTTCAACGTGATTGAGAATGGCGCGGTTGCCCTGCACCAACTGCATGTCTCCCCTCTGTCCTTCTCCAGTGTAGTGAAAGACATCGGCGTCGACCCATTCATCGACATAGCCCCACTGCTCGCCCGACGATGGTGCCGTGAATACCATGACGTTCGGCGACGCATTCGAGGGAGAGACGCCGCCCTGCCGCCGACCGCCGAATCTCGCGTGCAGCTCAGTGCGCTTGATTCTCTCACCCGGTGCTAGGTCCCACTGCTGTGCAGGCTTTGGCTCAACATCGAATCCAAGTTGTCTCAAGAGACGGAAGCAGCGTGACTCTTCGCCGCCAGAGAAATCGCGCGGGTGCAGGTCGGCACCAACAGCTCGACGTGCAGCAAGGCCAACGATTGCCTTCGGTGGATAACGCTCTTCGCCGAGAACGAGGTCATAGCCAGTCGATGGACCGAAGTCGTGCGCCACTCCACCGCGAAAATCCTCGACCGCCTGCAAAACGTGCGCTCGCTCTATTCCACGCGGTATGGACATGGTTGACAGAATAGCCCAAGGAACATCAGAGAGCGACAAACCCGATCTGCACGAATCGACGAAGTGAGTCTGCCACCAACAAGCCCCGACACCTATTGCCCACCAAGGGCTTCGAGCTTCACCAACGACCAACAATCACACATCTTGTGAGAATACAGAGGACAGCCAGATGCTCTACGCTTGCGAGCTGCCGCGCGCAGCGTTTCAACAGCCCGTCACCGTCGTCGAAGATCTGGCTACGGAGACTCCGACGCTGAGCACCCACCGGTGCAAGATGATCGGCGGTTGCGCACCCAATCTTGGGCTGGACCTAAGTAGATGCCGTCCGTGGCCGAAACCCGAACGCGCAGCAGTCAGGTGATCTTGATCGGCTCGAAAAGCGTTCGGTGAGCGTCCCCTTCTGCGTAGGCGTTCAACTAGGACGAAGTCCGCCGCAGTCTTCCACCGCATCCCAGAGATCATTCTCGTGGGTGATGACGATGCGCGCCTTGTCCAACTTGCGGAACTTCATCGCCTCTTCAACCTTTCGGCCGTAGCACGAAAAGGCCCAGTGCTTGTTCCCGCCACCGCAGACGATGAGAAAATCGAGATCGCGGACAACGCGTGGGTGAGGCCTGCCACCGAGACCAGTGATGACGTGCTCAATCTGGCGGCGCTTTGCAATGTGGGATGCCCCAGTGATGCAGAACTTCTTCTCTGCGAACACGATGGCGGGGTTCATTGCACAAACGCCCTGACGGACGAATTCGCTCGTCACATCGCCAGCGAGCAAGAGATCAGCGTGATTACCAGCAAACTCTGCGCAGAAGCCGAGCAGCAGTTTGCGTTCCTGCTCATCAACGACTCCGTCAGCCAGAATGCTCGTGACGAAGGAGTCGATCTCATCGTAAGGCCAGTTGCTCCTCAGCGACTCTGCGTCATCGAGCCATCTGGACAGCGCATGAACCTCGGCGTCATTAACCTTGCCGTCGGCCCCAATACCTGCCATGACGCCATGTAGGCGTTGAAGGTCTGAGGTGACGGCATTGTAGAACGCGTTGGGAGTGCTGCATTTGTTGATCATCCAAAGCAGGTCCTTGCGCTCTTCACCGTCAAGCACACCATCGGCGATACTCTCTTCAACCCTGGGAATGATCTCGTCGAACGGACTGGAAGTGGCGACTTCCGAGTGCAAGGCGCACCAGCTTCGAAGGCTGTCCAGCTCCGCTGTGTTGATCGCCTTGTCAATTGCGATCCCCTTCAGGATGCCTTCAAGGGAGTGCAGATCTCGGTCGAGGCGTTGTCGTTTAGTCAGACTGTTGAGCGACATGGTTCTCCTTGCACGGACCATAAATGCTGCAAGTCGTGCCTCACAACAGCGAAAAAGTTCCGTCGGGGTCCAGTTGGTCCGAACACCTTCACGGACACGCATGCTGCTGAATCGCCACAACATCCTGAGCAAGTCATCGGGTCCTCAACGAACAACCAGCGATCATGCCAATTCCCTTCACGGAGGGAACTCTCCGCATGAAGCGCTACCCCGGAAGCCTTATCCTAGCGCTCATGGAGGCAAGCAATCCCCCTGCAGCTTCGCAGAGCCCGAACCCCGTCATCGGGTTCTTGCTCGGTTTCGTTGGCTGCGCGACCACGTTCTTCGCCATCGCGGGGGTCAGCATCGCCAGCAGAGGCAGAGACTCAAGCGGCCCCGTTGGGATACTCGTCGTCATCACCGTTTTGGTCACGGTCTTCTACTTCTGTCGCAACCGCCCTTTTGCCCTGACGTGCCTCCTAGGCATGGGCGCAGTGCACGTCGCGTTCGCCCTGCGGTTCCTATCAATGCCTGCAGCTTACCGGCCGTCCATGGCGGGGGCCCGGCTCGGGGTCGGCTTGGTCATGGGCATCGTCGCCATAGGGTTCTTGGTCGCGCGCAATGCGCGGCTGCGCGAGCAGAAACAGCGCTTGGCATCAAACACGACTCCGGCCGAGGCCCACGCCCCGATCGCCGAGAACTTCGTCGAGTTCGCTGACGAGCTAGTGGCGGTGGAGAGGCCCGCGCCGCTGCCCCCCGCCACTACAACGGAAGAGGACGTGATCGCCACGGCGCGGCTGATGCTGGCCGAACGAGCAGACGACCCGGTGATGCAACCGTTCTTGAAGGTCTTCGACAAATCACCGATGGATGAAGTCGATGCGCGCGCCTTGATCGACTTCATCGGGAGTCGAGCTAGATGAGCTACGTCGGTCCCGACCGGCCCTGCTCTCAGGAGGCACACTCGACGCTTGCTGCTCAGGCCCGCCATGCATCTTGAGCCTACTCGCACCTGATGGTTGCGATAATCCTGTCGGTGATAGGACGCAACAAGGTTGACGCAGACACGCGATGCGAAACGGTGACCGTGAAGGACCGGCCGCCCCTGAACAAGCGGATCAGTCGCACCGCGAAGGCTCCTGAATCCCGCATCGACTTGCGCTGGTATTCGACGACGAAGGCACTCTGTCCGCCCAACACTTTCAGTTCAGTGCCCTTCCACGAAAGCAGCTCGAGCTTCGCCGCCCGCAGGGATTCCACCACCTTCTGCTTGCCGATTCGATCGAACGCCCCGAGCTCGTCGTGCGTGATGGATTGCACCTCGGATTGTGACAGACTCATCTTTGGGTAGTAACGCACGTTAAGCATGGCCATCACGGCTCCATCGTCGCCGTAGAGGTTTGCCGCAAACGGAAACTCAGAGCTAGTCGTGCTGGCCCCGGACAAGTCCAACTGTGATTCGACGGAGCTGTCCAGCGTTACACGCAGGTTCTCGGACAGCGCACGCCAGTTCTTCGGGAACTGCAGCGAGACACCCTTCGGCAAGCTTACACTCACGAAATTGCTGCTTGTCGACGCACGGTTCTGATCGCCGAGAGATGATTGTTGCCCTTGCCCAGAGAGTGCACCGGACGGCTCCTGGCGATTCTGAAGTTTCGCCAAGAGCTTCGCATTTTGACCGTCCAGCCATTCCGCATGACGCGCCACGTGTGCGCGAGCAGCGCCGCTTGACCAGTAATCAATCGGCGAGCCGTGACCGCGCAACAACGCAATGCCACCCTTTGTTGTGAAGTAGGCGACGCCCTTGTCTGCAACTAGCTCTATTCCGCCGAAGCCACCTAGCTTCTTGTCTAGCTGCATCATGGCCCAGCCTGCATGACCACGCAGAACACGGCGTTCTTCCTCCAACTGCCTTGGCGCAAGGATCACGTCGTTGTTGTGAACTTGCGATTCCTTGCGCTCTCGTATCGCCACATCACCTTGGCCGGACACCCGGGGTGGATTTGACCGTCGGCGTTCACTCGAGCAAGCCGTGACTGTCAGCGCAGCCAGCAGAATGACGGCCAGTCTCATCAAGCAAGCTGGATGAACGATACTTAGCGCCTTCTCCATGACAACATGCTATGGGCTGCACGTCATTCAGCCATACGAAGGGTGACCCAGGCGAAACGTTGTTGCGAAGCGCAATGCGCCTAGCTCCAAGGATCAGCGTAGCTAGAGCGACTCTACAAGTCGGCTGAGGCCATCAGCGACCAGCCCTGCCGCACCATCGCGCATTTGTCAGTTTTCGGCTCCATCACCCAGTGACGGATCACCATATGCCGCTCGCGATCGGCCCGTCCCGAGTGGGGAGCCGCACACAATCGTGACATCCCGCACGGTGTCACTTCGCCCGGTCGGCCTAAACTTAGGGGATAGGAACTTCACAATGCACCTACCTCGCATCGCCCTCCAAATCCTTGTGACACTACTCTGCGTCGGCAGTTCTGCTGGACAGTCGAGGTCAACAGATCCCTTACCCATCGGATATCCTCGTGTTCAACTATGGACAAGCGAAGCCGATAGGTGTGGAGCAGCTTTCCCAAGCGTCCCCCAGCGCGTAGATGCTGCAATGGTCGGCGGCAAAGGACACTCTTACCGAAGTTACTTTAAGTTCGACAACGAGCTGGCTGCCATGGCTCTACTGACCATCGTGCCGCGCAGCGACGATCTCACCGGGGCCGCCGCCGAGAGAATGTTGACGATGAGCCATAAAACCTACGCCCAATCGGTGGGCGCAGACCCGGTCAAGTCTACGGCGAAGAAGGTCAAACTCGGCAGTGACAAGCCTGCGCTCCGCTTCGAAGTGCGCTACGTCAATGGCGGCGTGCCGGTAGTATCTACGGGCTATTGGATCCTCGACGTCGATCGTATTCTTCGTGTCAACGTCGTATACCCCACAGGGCTTCCCGCGAAAGATGTTGGCGTCGCGCGCCACTTCCCCAAGACCTTCGTCAGCTTGACGGCCGCGCAGATGTCCAGCGAGGTGGTGGGCCAACAAGAAGCTGCCGCGGCTAGAGTCGCCACTTGGCGCAAGAACGCCGCGCAGAGGGATGGCGCGGCGATGTTCAATCTTGGCGTCGCATACGAACGTGGAGATGGCGTGCCCCAGGAGTATGACACCGCGATCGATTGGTATCGAAGGGCCGTCAAGCTCAACGTCACACGCGCCATGACTGCGCTAGGAGACGCATATGCCAAGGGGAAGGGGCTTCCGAGAGATCCGGACATCGCTCTCGACTGGTATCGCAAGGCCGCGGCCGGGAAGGACACTGGTGGGATGAGAGCGCTTGGTGCTGCATACAGAGACGGCATGGGGGTGTCTCAGAACCTGAACCAAGCGGCTGCGTGGTATCGGAGAGCAGCGGATCTTGATGATCCAAAGGCGATGGCGGTGCTTGGAGCGCTCTATTCAAAAGGGCGAGGTGTCCGGCAAAGTCACAAAGATGCCCATCTCTGGTTTCGTAAAGCCGCTGACCGCGGTAATGCAACAGCGGCTCTCCTCCTCGGCGTCGACTACGCGAACGGAACGGGTGTCCGGAAGAACGACGAAGAGGCACTTCATTGGTATCGTCAAGCGGCGGAACTTGGAGATGCCGTTGCGATGTTCGATGTTGGGAGGGCCTATGCTGAGGGGCGAGGAGTAGTCCAAGACCCCGCGCTAGCCGCCCAGTGGTATCGTAGAGCCGCAGACCGGGGCATCGGGCTCGCCGCATATAGCCTTGGTGCAGCGCATGCCGCGGGGAAGGGTGTAGCGAAAGACGAGTCAGCAGCCGTCACTTGGTATAGGAAGGCTGCCGAGCTGAACATCCAGATGGCCGCCTTTGAGGTCGGCTGGGCGTATACGCGCGGAGCAGGAGTGCCTCAGGATGACAAGGTCGCTTGCACTTGGTATCTCAAGGCAGCTGAGCAAGGCTCCCGACAAGCTATGTTCAATCTTGCCACTTGTTACAAGCGCGGCAAAGGTGTGCGTCGCAACGATAAGAATGCGATCGCGTGGTATAGCAAGGCAGCCTTGCTGGGTGACTGGAAGGCGATGATACTCGTCAGCCGCGCATACAGCGACGGAGAGGGCGTGCCTCAGGACGCAGTGATGGCCTACGCATGGGCAAACCTTGCGGCCGCCGAAGGCGAGGACTTGCCGCTGCGCCTGCGTAAGGCGCTGGCCAAGGAGATGACGCGTGACGAACTTGCCGAGGGACAGAAGGTCTGCAGGCGACTCGTCAAGGAAGCTGAAGAGGCCAAGGCAAAGAAGTAGCAAAAGGCCTCGATCCTCGGGTAGTCACATCACTGGTTGAACCAGACGCACCGTGCCAGAACGCCAAGGCTCGGAGATCACAGAGATCGTCGGGGCTACAGAGCGATCTGAGTCGCCATTGGGGAGGTTTGTGCAGTAGTCGCTTGGCCTCTTTCTCAAGGCCGCGCGCTCAACCACGTTGTAAGCAGTCTGACGTGCGACGCCGAGTCGCTCAGTAGCGGTCACCATGCTTTGAACGTCAGGTTGCGAGAGCAGGTGCTGAACGGGAGCCTTCTCCACGGCATCGTGAGCGCGACCTAGTGAGATCTTGGCAACCTAGTCGACGCCATCCATCGACACAGTCATTGCTCAAGTCTTGTCGGGTTGCTGCGGCTTGGCGAAGAGCCCGGCGAGTGCGTTAGTCTTGCGGGCCAAGGTGTATCCACGCTGCAATGAGAGCGCATCCATCGTTGTCAGTAGGGCGGATGACTGTCGCATCCTCCGGTATCTCGACTTGCCATACCTTGCCGTGCAAGGTGTGTGCGCGATTGCGCAGATCATCGTCACTACGGCTCGCAAAGGAGTCACTGGTTGCTGTCGAGTCTTCCATCGTTGTCTTCAGGGTTGCAGGAAATGAGGGGGAGTGAGTGCGGTCGAGATATAGCCACTGGGCATAGAGCTCTCCGCAAAGATGGTGCCAGCGAAGATGGCGTCTTGGATCTGCAACCCCGACACCAGCAAGCCTGCGGCGTTCAGGCCCCAGAGCCTCGAACGCGCGGGTTGTGCTTCACCGCCAGCCACTGCAGCGTGCCGATCTGGTTGCGGCGGTGCTGCATGGCGCGCCTGTCGATGCGCCCGGTGTCGTCGCGTGGCGGCTCGGCGTTCGCAAGGTCGTAGATCGCGTCACGCCACACATCGGCCTGAATCTGTCGCGCGAGCTCGTAGCGTTCGCAGAACGACTCGTAGCGCGCAAGCCAGCGGATAACGGTTGTGCGATGTGGCATCCCGTCGTCGGCGCAGATCGTGCGAAGCGACTCGCCGCACGCCAGCCGCTCGCAAATCTCGTCGGCCAGCTCGGTGCCGTAGCTCGATGGTCGGCCGCCAGATGTGTTCGGCATCTCTCTTGATGGTGTTCTAACTTCTGCCAATGGTGTCCTCCTAGTAGCGAATCGCGTCCAAGTGCGTGCATGCGCGTGCGATGCGTCCAACGAAGCCCAACGTATGCGGATTGACCTGCATCCAGGTGCGCACACGCGCGCGATGCGTGTCACCGCGCCGATAGGAGTCGCGGGAGTCATGCATCGTCATGCCTTTCGCCTCCCCAGATGGCCCTGCATGAGTGTGCCCCACATCATCATCAGACGATGGGTTTCGACCTTGTCGCCGCGTGCGTCGGCGGCGTCGATGCTCTGCCGCATTGCGTCTGGATTCCACGCGTCCGAGACTTCCAAGCAAGCGGCACAGCTGTGCAAACCGTCCGCGCTGGTCAACTTCAACTCGCACACGTCGCACAATTCGTCGGGGTAGTCGATCATTTCTTGTCGTCAACTGTCTCTATGATGGCGAGCACATTGGACGGAACCGGGCGGCACATACTCACGTAGAGATCACGAATGCGTTTCGCGGATTCGATGTCACACATGCCATCTGGGTGCTGCATTGACAGCTTGGGCATCGAGTCGCGTTCGGCTTCTGCATCGTCGGCGATGCGTTGCACGTCTTCGATTCTGGCACCGAGCGTCGCAGCGATCTCGGCCACGGGCTTGCGATCTGCGAGCATCCCGCGAGTTTGATCGCGTAGCCATCCGTCGGAGTCATCGGCTCGAGCCTCTTGGCGTCTCTGGTTATTCAAGGCCCGGTCGGCAGCGCCAGCGTCGTGCAGCGGTCGGCGCTTGCGTTGGCCTCGCCGGTCACCCTTATCGAGCTCGCTAGCGGGATCATGCTTGCCGCTTGCGATGCGACAACCGAACACTCTGGCAACGTCGGTCGTTGGATCCCTGGCTACGTCGTGCAGTTCGTCTAGCGTCCAGCGGGTAGCGTCGGCGGCGCGGTGCTCGACGATCGCCTTGACGGTGTCGGCTCGGCGTTGCGGCTGGTCGTGCCAGTAGCCGATGACGGCCAGCAGTTCGGCGACCTTCTCGGCCTGCGATCGATTGTCGACGAGCAATGACCGCCGTGCCTTTTCCGGGTGCAGCCGTTTCAGGTGACTCCGAACTTCGGTTGAGCATGGCGGCGTCGTTGGGGTCAGCCCGATGCTGGCCTTGGGATCTGGAGGAGAATCACCACCACCACATTCTACGAACTCGATCGGAACGGTTTGCGCCTCGCGTGAGTGCGCGCACGCTCCTGGTGGTTCCTGAATTCCTGACTCCTGAATGGCGTTCGCGCCTTCGGGGCACTCAGGTTGCGCCGTCGGGACACTGGGTTCGCGCCGGGGGGACAGAGGGTTTGCGCAGTGGGGACACTCAGCGTTGCGCCCTTCGTTTGCGCTGTGGGGACACTCGGCATCGAGTGCGGCCACTTCGTTCGCGCGGTCGGGACACTTCTTACGCCCCTTCATTCGCGCCGTTGGGATACTTTTCACATGAGCCCCGTCGCTCACCGCGTTGCCACGCTTGGGACCAGGACCGGGGGCGAAGCAAGGCAGCCCCTTGCCCGGCATGTTCCACTTCCTCAGCGCACCGAACTCGACGGCCTGCTTGATAGCCGTATCGACACGCCTCGACGGCTTGCCCTTGGCCTTGCCGGTTTTGACCATCCATCCTGTAACCTCCGCGATGCGTGGGCGTCCGAGCACCGCGTATCCTTGCTTGCCCAGCTGCCCGAGCGCCAATGCCGTCAGGAACAGCGGCTGCACCTCGACAAGACCACACGATCGAGCACGACGGTCGAGCATTAGCCATGTGCCGTTGTCGCACGCGCGCTTGACCAAGGCCTCAGGCACGGCGTTCCATCCACCTGCCGCCCGCTGAACCACGCAGTTGGCCTCCAGGTCGTCAAGCCCTCGCTGTGCAGCCTTCCGGCCAAGGCCAAGCTCACGAGCGATAGCGGCAACCGTCGCAGGCCGCCCATGGCCGCCCTTCATCCGGGAACCATCCCGACACAATCCGTTGAAGGCCGCTACCACCATCACCACGAGCGATGCCTCGACACTTTCGCCGCGAACGTGAGCGCCGAGCAGTTTGTCGAACACAAGCCCGGTCACGACGGCAAGACCAGCTTCGGGTGTAGCGCCTCCAACGGCCCTCTGCGATCCCGCTGATAATCGCATGATGCAGCTTGACCGCGTGGCCGTGCGGACCAGAGGGCTGCTTCAGCACAGATCACGCGCTGGCCCCAGGTCCAAGGCCGTAGCTTTCAAGCACTACCGATGCGGCGGCGTGAGGGATCGTGTCGCGTCGAAACTCACAACGATCCCCCTGTTGGCGGCTGACCCAACGAACGATTGCGGGCGCCGACGTCAGGCGGCGGCCAGCGACCTTAACCGACTCTAGGCGGCGAGAGATCGAAGCACGAAGCAGCGTTCGAAGGCTCGGAACGGGTCGGAGCCCAGCCTCCTTGGCAGCATCCACAAGGGGTTGGACCCCTTCTGCAAGAAGACGGGCGGCGTTGTCTGGACAAGACTGCGAGTGTTCCGTGCTGGGCATGCTTTCCCTCTAGAAGATGCCCGACTACTGGCGTGCAGCTGCCAATTGCTCCACCCTCAAATCATTACCTACAATGATCTTAAGCGTGACTTTTCCAGCGCACAGACACTACCCGCGAATAGCGATCAGGAGTCCTGGCGCCGCTGACGTTCCGTGATTGCCCGGTCAGCGACGTTCTCCAATCTCCGCTCGATGAGCCGCGCGCGCGCTCGCACCACCGCGAAGACCGGCCGCAGCACCTCCCGCCTTCGCTTATGTGGAGAACCGTCCTTCTTGAGCCCTTGCCTCATCGGCACCTTGTGCAGCTCACAGAATCTACGAACGGCAGTCGCATCGACCAGAGCTTCATCAAACAGCGAGGAAGCCGGGACCCAGTCAGCGTCGCACGCAACTGACTGCGTCGAATCGGGATGCTGGATGGACAGAGGTGCGCCATCCCCGATGCGCCTGCGGACGTTCTCTACAATCGAAAGGAGGTCGCGGCGCCAGCGTTCGTAGTCCTCGCCCTCTAGCTGTTGCCATGGCCTCAGCATCGGGAACTCGTCAAGAACAGTGTGATCTGGCTCGGGCGGCAAACCGAGTGAGACCCACTCGACCGGATCGCGCCAGCCATCATCTTCAGCTTGGCAGATGATCCGGCGAGCAACCGCGCCAGGGAGGATGGCATCGACGACTCGGAGCAGCTTCAGATCGTGCACTTCCAACCAGTCTAGTAGCGGATCGAACTGGGAGGGTTGGCGGTAACGAAGCGTGCGATCGAACGCGTCGTCGATAGAGAACGGTTGGTAGGACTGCGCGATAGAGAGCATCGCGTCGATCAAGTCCAAGGCGGCTTCTGGGGATTCAGCCATCGCTAGCCACTGATGGTCGGACTGTTAAGAAGTGCGTGAAACATGATGGTAGCATCTGAGCGCGAGACGGAGGCTCACCACCTTACAGCCGTGGAAATCACCGATGGCGCGAAGGGCTGACTCTTCCAACACAATGATGGAAACACTCTTCGGCTACTTGGGCGAACCGCGTGACTTCTCAGTCGGTGACGTCTCCGTCTCCACGCTGCCCGATCTTGACGCAACGCGGAAGGACATCGAGGAGCACCCACAGGTCGAGAAACAGTGGCTCTACGGCCCCCGAAAGGGTTCGCGGAACCTATCCGGCCAAGAACGAGTGCTACCTTACTCCGCGCGGGTATTCGGCCTTCCCGCGACTCATTCCCTCACACACGCCCAGGCCACAGATCAAGAGCAACTGAACTTCATGGTGTGGGTGTTCGGGTTCATCACGGGGATGCGGCTGACCAACACAGAAGCTGGCTTCCTGGACGCAACACCGATCAAGGTGGGAACCCTACACGACATCATTTGGTGCCTGGAAGGAGAGGAGCGTGCCATGGGTCTAGCCGACACATTCTGGAAGAAGCACGGTCCACGCATTTCGAAGGGCATGTCTGGCGTCATCCACGCCCTCTTCCTGAGCCACACACCGCACCTGCTCGAGTTCGAGAAGCTCCTCTACGTCTACACGGCGATAGATGGATGCAGCGCCGTGCTTCACGCCAAGCAGGGGAAGAAACCAACGGGCACACCACACGGAAAGCGCCTGCAGGGCCTCTGCGCGTCGCTCAAGACGTGCACGCCGCCTTGGGTAACCGAAGTCGTGGACACTCGAAACGACGCCATCCACGAAGGCCTCTTCTTTGGCGAGCCTCTTGGGTTCTCAGTCTTCGGAGGCAACGAGCAAGGCTCCCGCTCTCGAGGGAACATCATCTTGGAGATGCAGTGCCTTGTAGCGCGGTTCGTGTGCGCCTTGCTCGACTTACCATGCCACGCCTACATCGAATCGCCAGTTGATACCAGGCAGCGTTATGGCGCCAGCATCTAGGCTAGGCCCCAGAATCTGCAACACTATGACGAGTCAATTGCCGCCACCGCGACAGCGACCCGAGAGACCAGGAGTCGATCAGCAATGAATTCCGATGACAATCTGAGGTCGCTTGAGAAATGGGGAGACCCTCTCGAGCAGGCCATCGTCGAGAACGAAGCGCTGCTACCAGTGCTGGTGCCCTACGCATGCATCTGGGCCCGCCACTTGCTTGTGCGCCGCGACAAGCAGCATCGCTACGTCAAATCCGAGGAGTGGTATGAGTTTGGCGCACATCACTACACAGCCCTCATACGTGTCGAAAATGCCTATCGCTCGCTGCGGCAAATACGCGAGGCATGCTGCACTCTTCGCCAGCAGACGGACGCCAAAGAGGCGTTGCTCGATCTACACCTGGCGATCGCCTCGTTCTGGGAGAATTTAGGATGCGCAATTGAGAACCTTGAGAAGGCACTCCAGAAGATCGTGCGATCAGGCACCCTCGCCCGGCAAGGAGCAGTCGAGCGAGCATTCGCCAAACGCAGCCGACTAATTCACGGCCTCATCGTGCCCGTTGCGACAAATGACCAATCGATTGAGTTCTACGTCTCACACCTCGAAGACGAAGATGACAAGAAGGGCTGGCATCAGCCTAAGGAGCGCACGACCGAATGGGTCGAGCAACACCACGACGACGAGTGGGTTGCCATCCTGGCGGGGCTAGCATCGGCCTGGGAGAGCGTCAATTCACAATTGCCTTCTGCGCCGCAACCAGAGAATCCCATCAGTTGGTTCGCTGAAACCTCTCCTCTTGACGCAGGCATACGTCTTGCGGCCCTTAGTGGAACGCTACCCCCCACACTCGACACTGACTTCTAGACTCACACCGAGCCGCCTGCTGTATCTACATCAGAACACCCCGAAAACAGCATCGTCGCTGTCCCCAACTGACCTCCATAGTCCGGCGTTGTCCTTTCGCCCATCGCCTGCTAGACTGCCACGCATGGCCACCAATAGGCCATTCAGCGCGTTCCCTAGATGTCGTGCTGGAAGCCCGGGGCTTGGTTCCCAAGCTGAATGTCGTCGGTTCGATCCCGATCACCCGCTCCACTACTCCCCGGCCCTCACTACATCGCCGGCTCCCGAAACACTCCGCCGCGATCGGGCTCGCGATGCCAGCGGATACAGTCAAGGTCAACACGCTGACTCTCACACACGGTCGCGCGCAGGCACCTACCATGCAACGGCCGTAGCATCGCCAGCGCCTCATCCGAACCACTGAACTCACGCGACACCAGGATCCGTCGGTCATCATCCAACGTCCACGCGCCGTGATCGAACAGCTTGTGTAGCGTCGGATTCAGGGCGATGCCGTTCGTTACGGACGACGATCCGCCCTTGGAGTGCCAATGCACATGGGCGGCTTCAACACCGATCAGCGTCCGGCCAATCATGGCCTGAAATCCCGTAACTGCGCATCGATGGTCGTAAGCCGCCAAGACTGCTCCTCGAAACGTTCGGTCGCGCGGCTTGCGTGCTGACTCGGATGTGCTCCCATCCGCAGGCCGACTACTCGAACCCAACCAATCAACGTCGAACCCGACATCGGCCAAGACATCTGGGTGGAGTGACGACTCGAAGTGTTCGTCAAGCAACTGTTGGACTGCGCGCTTCGCCAGTTGATGGTCATCCAACATGGCATTGGCGAAACGGGCAGGAATAGAACCTGCTGTGTCACGCAACGCGTCAAGTCTGGGAAACCCATTGGCTGTACGCTCAAGGCTGTCAGCACCCGGCACAGTCCATACCTCGTCGGATCTCAGGTGCCAGTAGGGCAACTCTGGTTGATGTTTGCCACGCACCGGCGGCGCATACAGATCCAGCAGCGGCCGCAGGTCCCGCTCAACGTCGACAAACCCGAGGGTGCGCTCCCCACGCTCCATCAGTTTGCAGATTGCCAGCAACATCAAGAGCGGCTTGTGCGGCTTCCGCTTGCCGCCACTTCGATCGACGTTCAATCGGTGAATGTGATCCAGGAAACGGTCGCCTGAGAACGCTGGCTCATTCGGCTTCGTCGGACGTGGCACGCCAGGATCCTACCTCCCTGGGACGCATTTACTGTGTCGAACGACACTCTCCCGACAATGCCAAGTGCCGTCGACGCAGCGGACCAGCAACCAGCTTCGTTCCGCCCGCCCTTGCACTTCGGCACCTCGCTCGCGCGCTTTCACACTGGCTGCACTAAGCGTCACACGACCTAACCAAAGCCCCAAGCGAGTGTGAAACAATCCTCGCGCCGTCCGCAGCAACACCAACAGGCACCCGCACCCGCAACGGCCGACCGATCCGCGCGACACTCGACAATGCACCCCAGGAAGCCACCCCACGAACCGTGCGCTTACGCGGATTCCGGCTGAAGAACTCGAGCGCCCACTCCTGAGCACTGTTCGCTCCCGGGCCCTCCTCGACAAGCGTCGACAAGAAGACACGATGTAGCCGGCAAGTCTCCTCCTGCCGGAACGGACCAAGGCCGGCTGTCTGCAGCGTTTCGATTCGCTTGAGCACCTTGCGCGCACCCGCGGCATTCGCATGGAAGGGCTCCGCATTCACGGCCAACAAGTGTGCACCCGACTGGTCGATGGCCAACATGTCGATGACGCCACCGCATACAGGCACATCCAACCAGCAAACGAAGTCACGCTGAGCCAACTCCATGCAGACGGCCTGCAAGGCATTCCGGACAGGAACTGGCTCGCGGCATCCCCAACAGACTTCGGCTAGCCAAGACTCAAGTTGGGAACGCAGGTTCAAGCCAGCGACGCCAAACAGGCAGCGAAACCACTGCCAGGTTCCGACATCAGGCGCCCACACCGGCAACGATCCGTTTCGCATACGGGCAAGTGCGCGACGAGGGGGACGCAGCGGACCAGCAACCAGCTTCGTACTGATCGAACCTCCGCGACCTCAATCGCGCAATGCCACCCCCTACACCCCCACCCGCTCGTCACCGGCAACGTCGCACCTTGGTATCCCGAGTTCGAAAACGCAGTCACCAACAACGCAACAGACGACGGCTTTCCGCCACGCGACCATCAAGCCTACCGCCTTCCCCGCTGCGCCAACTCCTTCGCAAGCTTCTACAAGCAGCTAACCACCCCCACGACGAAGCGGCACCGTCACGATCCGCATCTCCGATCGCCGATCCGCCAACACTCCCAGCAACTGACCCGAGGCATCACTGACGGCGCTCTGCCCACCGAGCACATAGCCCTGCCACGGGCCTGCGAGCATCTTGCCGGTACTGTCGGTGCCAACAACCGGAGCACCACACCGGCGCGCGGTGGCCTTGATCCAGCCATGCAAACTCGTGCCATGATCCGGCCAGGTGTTCGCCGGACTGGCCCATCCATATGGCACCAAAACAAGCGACGGTTGCCGACTGGCTACCTGTGCCACCACCTCGTCCTCGAACGTGTCGGCACAGATCAACAGCGCGATCGGTCCGAAGCGCGTATCGACCACGGACGCCGATGCACCAGTGCCCGCGGCGTACGACGGGCTCATCAATTCGGACAGCACGTTCACCTTCCGGTGGCGCAACAGAACTTCACCAGTCGTATCGATCAGGACAACACTGTTGAACAGGTGGCGACCATCGCGCTCGGCAAGTCCAAGGCACACCATGACCCCATGGCGACTTGCGGCCTTTCCCAAACGTGCCGTTGTTGGCCCAGGGATCGTCGTCGCAAACTCGTGGGCCGCAGGATTGGCCCAACCGAAGATGCAGGCCTCCGGGAAACACACGATGTCCGCGCCACGTTCCGCCGCCTGGCCAATCCATGACTCGACGCGACGCAAATTTTGCTCGTGGTCAGCCACAACCTCCGACTGACAAACCGCAACCCGCACACTGTCGGGTGAAGCAGGGCGTGCGACTGCTCCACAAGACGCCACTGCCAGGACCATCAAATTGGCCAAAGATCGTGCCGCGATCCGAGTGGTCATCATGCGAACAATCGAACGGGCGAGTGTGACAAATGCAATCACGGTGCGGCCAAGACCGATTACCGCCAGAAACCTGGCGGCCACCATCGCCTTCTTGCGCCGGTGCGGTTGCCCACGGGTAGCCAGCCCGCGGGTAGCCGAATCATGAACAAGCTCCTCGCTGTCGTCGCGTCTTCCCTGCTCACCGTAGGGCTCAATGGTCAGCAGATCGTGAATCTCGATGCCACGGTCAACGGCGTCGGTACGCCGATCAGCATCAACGTGCCCGCCGGTTGCTACAGCATCACCCCGATCGGGCCGAGCGCCGGCGGGACCTACACTTCGTGGCATCCGTGGGGCGGCGTCAACGTTGGTTGCGCCCCCAGTGGCCTGGGGTGCACGCAGGGCTGGACGACGCTCTTCTACGTCTGGACCCCCGGCACGGCGGGACAGTACGGTGGCTATGGCTTCTCGGCGACATCGGGCCAGGCGTTGGCGAACTCGACCACATCTACGTATTGGGTGCCGCAAGCCGGCAACCTCAACTTCATCGTCGCCGACCAGGCGGCTGCATTGCCCGGCAACCTCGGGGGCTTGTCGCTACGCGTGGATCCGATCATCGGCTGCTCCAATGCCGCATCGATCGCGACCTATGGCGCCGGGAGTGCTGGCGCTGCCGGCGTCCCCATGCTCGCGGGCAACGGGATGCCGCAGCTCGGCAACACGGCGTTCGCGCTCGACCTCTCCCAGTGTGCGAACGACTCGCTGATGGTCTGGGCCGTCGGTTCCAACCAGGCAAACGTCCCGCTCCCTGGCTATGGCGCCTCGCTGTTGATTCAGCCGGTGCTATTCACGCTGGCGGACCTCACCGACGCGACTGGCGAAGGGTCGTTGGACATCCCGCTCGAATGCGATCCGGTGCTGTGCGCGCAACGGTTTACCCTGCAGGCGGTCGTTCTCGATGCGTCGGCACAGGGTGGCCTTGCCTTCAGCAACGGCGTGGACCTGACTGTGGGCAGCTAAGGATATCGGTGAAGCAAGTGCGGTGCGGACCATCCGGCATGCCAGTCAGGCCTTGCCGCCTTTGATCGCGTCAATCTTCTGCGCCACAGCTTCGGCGCGCGCGGTCATCGCCGCAAACCCCTTGATGTCACCGTTGCGTTGCAGATCGCGAGCCGCTTCGAGCAATCGCTTGTATTCGGCCTCGAGCTTCGCGGCGGGGCTTCGTTTGAATCGTCCGAACATTCTCTCGATCGCTCTCTCGTAATGGGGATGACTTGGATGGGAACCGGCGTCTCAGGGCTACGCACATTCGGAGAACCAGACACACGACGGCCCACACGGAGCCATTCGCCCAAAACTACTGCATGGATGCAATCAGCATCGTTTGATGCGGAAGCTGTAGCGTGACCAACCTACAATCATCGTTGAGCCGCCCATCTCGACCGGAGCCCACCATGCCCAACCAAACCCGCCGCGACTTCGTCAAAACCTCCGCCACCCTCCTCGGCGCCGCGACGATCCCGACCCTCTCGGGCTGCGCCACCGCAACCAATCCAACCGCAGGCAAACCACTCCTCCGCGTTCTACAAATCGGCGTCGGCGGCATCGGCGGCATGGATCGCAACAACATCAGCCGACACCCCAAGGCCAAGATCGTCGGCCTCGTCGACGTCGACACCAACCCACTCGAGAAGGTCGGCAAGCAGTTCCCCGACGCGTTCACGGACACCGACTACCGCAAGGTCTTCGCGGACCGACGCCACGAGTTCGACGCCGTCAACGTCTGCACGCCGGACCACTCGCACATCGGCCCGATGCTGCTCGCGATGGCCAACAACAAACACGTCTACGCGCAGAAGCCGCTCGTTCAGCAACTCGAAGAACTCGTGATGCTCGAGAAGGCGGTCAAGGCCAAGCCGTTCCTCGCGACCAACACCGGCAACCAGCGCATGCAAAACCCTGGCCGCCGCATCGCGGTCGACATCCTCGAGAAGAACCTGCTCGGCAAGGCGATCTCCGCGCACGTGTGGACGGGCACGCGGCGCGGCAGTGCGAAGGACCTCGAGCTACCCGCAGCCAAACAACCGCCGACCAACATCGATTGGAACCTGTGGTTGGGCGCTGCTGAGACGCAGCCCTACCGCGACGGCATCGCGCCGAACAAGTGGCGCGCCTGGTGGGACTTCGGCACCGCGGGCTTGGGCGACTGGGGTGTGCACCTGTTGGACATTCTGATGTATGCCTACCCCGAGCTGACGAGTCCGGTGTCGGTCAAGTGCGACGCGCCGCGCACGGCGGACTGGTTCCACTGCACGGAGTGCAAGTCGACGATGACCTATGCGGTTGCGAGTGACCGCTTCAAGAACGACACGTTCCCCGTGCACTACAACGACGCGGGCAAGGGTTACGACCTGCGCGCGCTCGGCATCCCCAAGGACAAGGCGGGCGCCAATCAGACCATCGTGGTTTGTGAGAACGGCACGTTGATCATCAACGCCGGCGGCAACAAGCTCGAGTGCTACGTCAACAACAAGTTGGTCAGTCCCGCAGAGCTCGGCGCCAATACCGACGTCGGCAAATACGCGCACTGGGGCAGCTGGATCGAACAGGCGCTGGGCGATCAGGAAGTGAGAGTGTGGACGCCGTTCGAAGAGGCGCTGCGCATGACCGAGTGTGCGATCCTGCCGGTCAAGGCGAGCCGCTTCCCGGGGCAGGAACTGCAGTGGGACAAGCAGACGCTGACGTTCCCCAACAGCCAGGAAGCGACGGACACGGTTGTGCGGCGGGTGTATCGCGACGGGTTCGCGCCAATCAAGGTGTAGGCCAGAGCCGACGCGGCGCCCCACCAACACGCAACTCATCAGCTTCCGTCACCGGCCGCCCAAGGCGGCCTCGAGCTCCCCCGCGAGTTGCTTGGAACGGCCCCATCCCATTCGCAAGCTGTTACTGCCGACCCCTGACGCGGTCCTTACTGCGTCGCAACCGCAGCTGGTATCCCTCTGGCGCCTTCCAACGGTGGCGCGCGCCACCTTTCGCCAAGAACATCAACGTGTTGTTGTGCAGCACTGGCGTCAAAGCCACCCCCTGCTCGCCCTTCTTCTTGTAGCTAATCTCCAGGCCGATGCTCTCCCGCAGGCGCGTCAAGGCATCGACGAGATGACTACGCAAGCCCATGTCGTCGACGCCAGACTTTACGAGCGCGCGCAGGTGACGCTGGAACGCCCGCAGATCCTCGCGCACCGGCTGGCCGACATATTGATCCGCCCGAGCCTCAAAGAAGGTGACCGAGTCCTCTACCGTCGGCTCAGGATTGACCCCACGGCCGATCCCACCGAGCTCCTCACCAATCTGCATGCCCGCCAGACCGTCGCAGTAGGCTCGACACTCGTCAAAGCGAAGCGTGTCGATCTTCTGAAACACCGCGCACGCCTTCTCGAGGAGATCGGTCGCGCGCGCCTTCCACGTTTCCGGACCGCCGACGGGCCAGGAATCGCCACCGAGGCCCGAGCACACGAAGCAATCGCGAAGGAACAAGGCTTCTCCCTCAGCGACGGTGGCCCAGCGATAAGCATGCTTGATCGGGTCATACAGGGAAGCCGACAAGATGAATGCCTTGGCTGCATCCCCGGCGACGTCCGGCACGATGACCTTTGCGGCGGCCTTGCCGTTTGGCTTGCTCGCGCGCTTGGCACTCTCGCCCAGGCGACGAGCCGGCCCCCAACAACCACGCAGCATGACGTGGCCGGCGAACGCCACGTTGCTGAGCGAGCGAGCCCAGCGCAGGTAGCCGCCTTCCTGGAGGGACTCGTAGCTCGTCAAGACCTCGCCCAACAACCACTCGACATCTTCGCGCAGGCCTTCAACACGTTCGAGCTGCACGATGTCGAGCGCCAAACGCTGGCCGGTCACACCAATCAGGGCGCTGACCAGAGCAAGGCTGCTCTTGGTCGCACAACCCTCGGCGATCACATTCTCGTAGTGCACGCCATCCACGCCGGCGGGGTGCACGAGCTCGAGCGTGTCCCACAACGAGGTCGCCGCACGCAAGACCTCGAGCACCTCACCGCTGATGTGCGGCGCTGCCCCCCAGTAGAGCTTGCCAACGTACGCATCCCCGAGGTCGCGGAGCAACGCCGCCAGACGCGCTGCCTCCCAGAAGTCCGCGCAGCTCCTGCGCGCCCGGACAGGCACCTGACGCAGCAGACCTCGGAGTTCGCTGCGCAGCACGAGTCGATCGATCTTCCTTGGGCTGGACGCCGCGTCTGAGCCACGCGGAAAGCGACTACCCAGAAGCGACTTGGCGAGACGCACCCTCGATTTGGCGCCGACCAACGGCATGAATGCCACGATCGCGGCGACTTCGAGATGTTCGACCGCGCGATCAAGATCAGCGGATTCGCGCGTCAAGTATCCGAGGCGTGCAACGTTGTTGCCGACGTAGGCATGGGTCGCGAGCTGGCACCACAGCAAGTCGATCAGCCGGCCCTTGCCGACCTCCCGCTCCTTGCGCTCACAGCCATCGGCCTCACCGGGCTTGAGCTCGGACACCTTGAGTTTGCCGTCGACGCGAACAAGCCGCTCGAGGAACTCGGCGAAGCGCGACGCATGTCCGGCGACATGGAAGTCGCAGTAGGCCGACCCGTCGCCGAGAACGCCGCGATGCAACTCGTCGCCACAGGCCTCGAGCCGGGCGAGCGCACCCTCGAGAACATCCCGGCGACCTTCGCGCCGTGCCGCCGAGCACGCAGCATCCGCCAGCAGCAGGCGCTGACCCGTAGTAAGCGCAACATCGACGGCATCGTCGACCGCTGCCTCCTCGGCCGCGAGCTGCTCGAGATAGTCCTGGTGCGGCCCCAGGTAGCGGAAGCACAGCTGGCTATCGATTCGGGTGCGAAGCTTGGTGCGGTTGCTCATCGGATACGTGAGGGCGTGGCAAGAGGGGCGGCGGGCACACCGGCGGGTGCCCCGGTGCCGTGTCAGGCCATCATGATCAGCGGCAGTAGCTGATCAAGCCGAGCATCGCGAGCATCACGACCGAGTCCCACCCCAGCTGCAGCAGAGGCAGGAAGCGGACCAGGCGGCGACCGCACAAGGCGAGCCCAATGCCGATCGCGGCCAGCAAACGACTGCGACCGCCCGACAGGTGATCAGCGGCCTCGACCACTACGGCGAGCATCTCGGCGATGCGCGCCCCGACGTCGTCACCGCCCATGCTGAGCGCGATCGCCGCCCCCAGGAGCGCCAACACGACGAGCCATCGGGCGACCCGGCGCCACGGCACGTTGCGCATGCTGAACGACGGATACCTGTCGAGCAGGATCGCCCCCAGGGCACCGACGGTCAGGACTACGGCACCGGCAGCTTCCGGCTCCACATCGGCGTGGCCTTGAAAGAAGAGGTAGACGGGAACGAGGACAGCCAGCTTGGCGGCTACGCGACAGATCAAAGGAGGCAAGGGAGGGCTCCGAGGTCAGTTGGGGTCTGCGGTCTGTAAGACCTGAGGCAGGGTTGACTGCCATAGGACGTGGGCTTGGCTTCGCAGGGTTCCGTAGGACTACACAAGATCCTACATTTTTGTCAACGCTGTATTACGCACCCGTCAACTCATCATAACCCAACTTCTGAGAACTACTTATACAGGAACCCACCCGCAGGAGGGACTCCACATGCCTCACCCCGGCGAGCAGGCAGCCGAGAGGCCGGACCTTACCGCCAGCCGCAACCGACCGGGCACCGCAAGACACTGTTCGTGGGCTACCATTCCTGGCCTGCCCTCACCCTAGCCATGCACCTCGTCACCACCGCCGCCGCCACCCTCGGCCTGGCCCTCTCGCTCGCCGCCCAGTCGCCGCGAAGCCTCTACACCCTGGCCAACCCCACCCCGGGGCAGTGGCTGATGATCCAGCAGCACTTCGACGCGCTCGGCAGCTGCTGTGGCGTGATGCCGCAGGACGGCAAGGCTGACTTCGTCGCCGACGACAGCAAGAAGGCGCTGCTCGCGTCGCTGCTGCCGAACGCGACGTTCGTGCGGCCAGTGCAGTCGTTCCAGCAGACGTACAACCAGTCGCTCGCCGCTGCCGGCATCGACGTTCCGGATCCGGCGTACTACACCGTCGCCGAAATCGAAGCCGCGATCGACAGCGAGGTCACCGGCAGTCCGGCGCTCGCGCAGAAGGTCGACCTCAGCGCGATGCCGGGTGGCCAGCAGACGCACGATGGACGTTCGATCTACGCGCTCAAGGTCAGCGACAACGTTGCCAGCGATGAAGACGAGCCGGCGATCTTCGTGATCGCCCAGCACCACGCACGCGAACTCAACGCGCCGCACATGGTGATCGGTGCGATGCAGCGGGTGCTCGCGAGCTATGCCACCGATCCGGCGATCCAGGCGGTTGTCGACAACTACGAAATCTACTTCGTGCCGATGGTCAACCCGGACGGCGTCGAACACGTGTGGACCGTCGATGAGTTCTGGCGCAAGAACCGGCGCAACAACGGCGGCGGCAGCTTTGGCGTCGACCTCAACCGCAACTACCCGTTCCTCTGGGGGCAGTGCGGTTCGTCGACTACGACGACGTCGAGCATCTACCGCGGCCCGGCGCCGGGCAGCGAGCCGGAGACGGTCACGATGCGCAACGCGATCGAACTGCTGCGCCCCGAGATCTACATCGACTTCCATAGCTCCGGCCAGGAAGTGCTGCGCACCTACGCGCCGTGCGCCAACGTCGGCGCGACGACCGCTGGCCTGATCGAACGCTACGTCGACGATCTGCGCGCGCCGATGACCTACAACAAGCGTGACCCGTCCGCGTCGGGCGAAGCGCCGGAAGATCACTGGTCCAACGGCACGATGTCGTTCTTGATCGAGATCGGCACGTCGTTCCAGCCCAACTTCTCGCTGACCGTGACCGAAGAAGCGCGCGTCTGGCCCGGCGTGCAACACGCGTTGACCGCATGGCGGCCGGCAGTGCGCGGCCACGTGACGTCCGCGACCGGCAACCAGCCGCTCGCAGCGACGATCACCTACAGCCCCAACACGTTCAACCACGGCGAACTCAGCAAGAGCCGCTTGCGCGATGGCCGTTACGGCTTGTGGCTGCCACTCGGCAACTGGACGGTGACCTACACCGCCCCCGGCCACCTGCCGACGTCGATCCCGGTCACCGTCACCAACTACGACCAACCGGTCGTGCACGACATCGTGCTCACGCCCGATGCGTTCACGCTGTATGGCGAAGGTTGCGAAGGCTCGGTGCAACAACCGGCAGCGCCGTGCCCCGAACTCAACATCGGCGGCGGCAGCCTGTCCAACCAACTCCGCGACAACGAGTACTGCTACACCGTCGCGCAGAACGACACGATCACCGTCACCGGCTTCGAGATCTGGACCGGTTCGACCGGCGGCACGGTGTCAGTGCCGGCCGCGCTCTACCTCGACAACAACGGCTCGCCATCGGCGACCGCGTCCGCCACCGCCACCGTCTCGGTCGGCAGCACGCCCGGCTTCTACACCGCGACGCTCAACCAACCGGTGCAAGTCAGTGGCACGTTCTACCTCGGCCTCAACACCTCGGCGCAGAACGCCTACATCAGCTCGCTGACCGCCGGACAATCCGGCAGTGGCTGGTACCGCGACCTCGTCAACGGCCCGAGCAACTGGACCGGTTCGGGTCTCGTGCAACGACCGGCGTGGCGCGTGTTCTGCCAGCAGGCAACCGCGGGCACGGTGCCGGCACTCGGCTTCGATGGCACGCCACAGCTCGGCACGAGCTACCAACCCAAGGTCAGCGGCGCCCTCGACTCGACGTTTGCGCTGCTCGCTTCCGGTCTCGATAACACGACCTACCAGGGCATCCCGCTGCCGTTCGAACTGCCGAACGCGCCGGGCTGTGATCTGCTCGTGTCGGCCGATGCGCTCGACCTGGCGATCACCGACGCCAACGGCGACGCCAGCTTCCCGATCGCGGTGCCCAACGCCGGCAACCTCGTCGGCCTGACCATCTACCACCAGTGGTTGATCTGGGATCCGACGGTCAACAATCTCAACATCGTCACGTCCAACGCGGGCACGGCGACCGTTCAGAACTGACGGGCGCCCAACGGCGCCTCGCCCGGCCCTGACGACGGCCTACTTCGCCGAACGCCCGCTCGTGGGCGTCGGCACATTCGCCGCCATGCCCTCCAGCTGCGCCCGCAGCTTGTCCACCTCACCTGAGGCGCGACTCTTGCCCATCGTGCGCAGCAGGGCCAACAACGCAGCGATGCCGAGTCCGCCACCGCCGGTGATCAGGCCGAGGAGCTGGTTGACGGAGGCGCCTTCGAGCTTCTGAACCTCTTCCTTCGAGGCGCCGAACTGCGCGGCCAGTTCGGTCAGCTCGCGGCGGAACTGAGCTTCCAACTGCTTGTTGTCGCGCAACTCCGTTTTGGCGTTGTCGACGAACTCGGTGACGCGCTCCTTGTTCTTCTCGATGGTCGCCGAGCCAGCGGTGATCAGCTTCTCCAACTCGGGTCGTAGCGCCTCGATCTCTCTGCGGCTCGAGGCCTTGGCTTCGGCTTCGGCCGCGATCGTTGCGGTGTTCGTCGCGGACTCTGCTTTGGCTTTCGCCTCGGTGGCCTTCTCGCTGTTCGCGCTCATCCGGCTGGAAATCTCGCCAATGAGCTCCGTGACGGGAGCCGCACCAGGCACGCCCAACGCGCTCGCAGCCTTGCCGACATCCGTCAGCAAGTTCGTCAGCTGCTTGCCCCTGCGCACGATCTCCTTCTGCGCCTCGACCAGTTCATTACGGCGCCGCTCGCCCTGCTTCTCGAGCTCCGCGATGCGCCGACGCGACTCGATCGCGTCCTTGCTCGTCGCCAACTCGAGGCTGTGAATCGATGCGTTGATGCCTTCGATCGCCTTCGTCTGGGCGACGCTGAGGCTTTCCTCGCCAACAGAAGGTTCGATCAGATTGCGGCAGCTCGTCGTGGCAAACAGCGCAAGCAGGGCCGGGTAGGCGAGAAGGGATATGCGTTGGGTTCTCATGGGTTGGATCCATCGCGGGCGGGATGCCCAGCAAGTCTCCGAACGAAATCGCCGCGTACCATCGGCCAACAAAGTGCGCGAAAACCCCATCTAGTCGCTGTTCGTAAGCACTTCCACCAAGGGCATCACCAAGCGCGCAAACGACCGATCACCTACACCCGATCGCGTCGTCGCGTCCCCAACGCCCTGCAGACACACACGCATTCATGCCGACATAGCCGTGTGCGCCGACACCAACCAGGTCTCGCCGTCAGGTCGCACATCAGTAACGCCACCAAGCTAGAATGATGAGTGACGAATCCAACCCGCTGATGGACGCCTACCTGAACGGCGTCCAACTCCCCTGGGTCCTGTGCGTCGAGCCATCGCGCTACTTCGCCAATTCCACGGTTCTCGCCTGCACCGAACTCGAACTCGAGGCACGACACGTCGAAACGGTCAGCGACGCGATCGCAGCACTTGGTGCGACCAACCCCGTCGCGATCATCGCCGGCTTCCAACTGCCAGACCTCACTGCCGCCAGCCTTGTTGCGGCACTCAAGTCCGACCCTACTCGCGCCAGCATTCCGATCGCGGTCATGAGCAGCTCGGCCAAGGATGGCATCCTCGGCATCTACCAACCCGACTGTGTGATCACCCGCGACGCGACCCTTGGCAAGCAACTGCGCAGCTTCCTTACCGCCAACTGCAAGTTCCCGGCAGAAGCATCCGCGAACCAACCTCACGTCCTGCTCGTCGAGGACAGCGCCACCATGCAGCGACTCGCGGCGCACATCCTGCACGCTGCGGGCTACGCCGTGACGATCGCATCCAACGGCGAACTGGCGCTCGAAGCGCTGGAGTCGTCACAGTTTGATCTGGTCCTGATGGACATCGAGATGCCGGTACTCGATGGGCGCGAGACGATCGCGGAGATGCAGGCAAACGGCGATACGACGCCGGTCATCGCACTGACCGGACACGATCGCGAACAGTTCGAGGACACGGCCCTGGACCTCGGTTTCCGTGCGATGTGCGAGAAGCCGCTCAACAAAGAAGACATCCTCGGCGCCGTGCAAGCGAACCTCGGCGGTGCGGTTGCCAAGCCGGAGTAGGCGCAAGAAGTATCAGCGCACGAACACACCGTTTTCGCCAACGGACGGCGCACCGCTGGCCATGTTAGACTGCGGCCCATGCGACCGCGCCGCACAACACCCCTGCTCGCTACCTGCGCGACCGCACTACTTACCGCAACGGTCACCGCCCAGACTCCCTGCGGCCCGCTGCACTACGGCCAGGCAACCGCGGGAACCAGCGGCCTCCCGCCGCTCGTCGCAAGCAGTGGTGGCGCGGCGACAATCGGCAACGCGAACTTCGCCATCGAAGCAGACGCCGTCGTCGGCGGCGGCCTCCTGGCGCAACTGCTCGGCTACGCGACCACCAACACGCCACTGCTAGGCGTCGACGTACTTGTCGACAGCCCACTGATCACGCCCACGTTTGCCTCAGGATCAGGACAAGCGAGCTTCCCGCTACCGATCCCCAACACAGCCAGCCTCGCCGGCGTTCACGTGTTCACACAAATCCTCACCATCGATGCAGGCGGACCAGCCGGAATCGCGGCAAGCGATGGCATGCAGGTCCGGGTCTGCACGAACAACCTCTTGTGCTCGAGCAGCGCCTACCAAGGTGCGGCCGCCTCGGACGCGTTCAGCTCGATCCACTCGCTTGGAGGTGGACGGATCATCGCCGGCAAGCGCTCCTCGCAGGCCGGCAACCGGTTCCTGCTCAGCGATGATCACGGCCAGACCTGGCAATCGATCGGCAGCCCGGGATCAACCGGGTCGCACACCTACTTCTTCGGACAGAACGGCGACACGGTACTCTGTGGCACCGGCGACACCGGCAATGCGTGCCTGATGCGCAGCGACGACCGCGGCCTGACGTGGGCCGTCACCAAGACCAGCGCCCAGTTGCGCGCACTCGCCGGCAGCGCCAACGTGCGCGCCGTGTTCGGCGCCGTGCACCACGGCAACGGCAACTGGCTCGTCAACCTGAAGTGCCTCGACACGACCACCAAGGTCCTCGGCTCCGTCGACAACGGCCTCACCTGGACCGCGTTGGCCAACCAACCGGGACAAGGTACGACCGCCTGGTCGCGACAGATGATCGTCACGAGCAATGGCACACTGTTGTGGCCTTCCGTCCTGACCGACCAACTCTACGTCTCCACCGACGCCGGCGGGACCTGGTCCGCGCGCACGGTCCCCGGCGCAAGCCTCTTCCAACCGCTCTGTGACGCAGGCAACGGTGTCTACTTCTGCGGCGATGCAAGCGCCAACGCCAACGCCACCTTGGGTCTACATCGCAGCGTCGACCACGGCATGACCTGGAGCACGGTGACCACGGTCAACCTCCAGCGCACGACCCCAACGTACTGGCGCGATGTCATCGCGGTCGGCGGCAGCATCTTTGCATCGGCGTGCTGCCACGAGGGAACGAGTCACGAACGATTCATGCAGCTGTTCCGCTCAACGGATGCGGGCGCAACCTGGTGCTCCTACGGCAACCCGTTCCAAGGCCCGTACGGCGGCATGCAGGCCATCTATCAGATGTGCACGGCCGGCCATGATGTGGTCTACGCGGCATGCCAACCGGACAGCACCATTCTGCGCTGGCCAGTTGAGACGGTTCGCTGAGCGAACGCCGGACCTGCACGGCCCAGCTCTAGCACAACCAGAACTCAGCGCACGAACACGCCGTACTCCGCAAGCGTTCGGCGCACGACCGCCTGCTGCCGGCGGTTGATCTGCAGATCGATCAGTTCGTTGTGCAGCTGCACGTTCGAACGTTCGAGGAAACCCTGCTTCACGTAGCCGAGGCCATTCGATCCCGGTGTCCCCGTCGTCGGCTGCCCCGACGCCTCCGTCGACCGATGCACGTTTGCGCCAACTGCTCGCAAGTCACTCGGGTTGATGAAGCGGTGGATGTTCATCTGCCCGAAGGTGGTCTGTGTATCCGGGCTACCTGCCGTGCGGCCAGAGACGCGGCCTTCAGGATCCACCGAGATCTCGAGCGTGTCTTTGGGCACGGTGATCTGCGGCGTAACCACGTAGCCAGTACCCGTCACCAGACGCCCCCTGACATCGATGTGCAGGTTGCCATCGCGCGTGTAGCCGATCGCGCCATCCGGCAACACAACGGAGAAGAAGCCATCTCCATCGATCGCAACATCGAGTGAACGCTCCGTGATCTCGATCGTGCCGACGGTGTAGATCGAGTGGATCGCACCGCATTGCGACATGAGCATGCCGGTGCTCTGATCGAGTCGGTTCGTCATCGCCATCTGACGCTTCTTGTAGCCAGTGACGTTGACGTTCGAGATGTTCTCGCAAGTGATGCGCTCTTGCTGCAACAACACGCCGAGCGATTCGCGTAACGCTTCGATGACCACACGGTCTCCATCACCTTGCGCCGGCTTGGCAACCGGATCGCCGGTCGCTTGCGCACTCGCATCGACGACGGGCGAAGGGTTGGTCGCCAACCGTTGCGTCAACACGTCGAGCTGGTCGGTCAACTTCGCAATGCGCGCGTTGAGTTCGTCGATCGCCGCAGCCGAACTGGCGTCGCGATAGACGCCGAGCTCGAGAGCTTGCAAGCGGGCATCGACATAGTCGCCTGCCAGCACATCGATCGCTGGCGCAGACGGTTCGCTGATCGGTGCCTGGCAGGCGGTCAGCGCGAGGAGGGCGAACGGCACGTAGCGGTTCTTCGTCATGAGGGAATCCTGGACGGCACCGCAGGGTTGGGGGCGGTGCTGTGGGATTCTTCGACGCTTTGGTAGCCCGACTTGAGATGCATCAACCTCGTTACACCGATGACATCGCCGATTCCCTCGATTGTGACTGGCCCAGGATTGCCGCACAGCCCTGGACAGGTGGCCCCTACAGTGCGTGGCCCACGCAGGCGCCAGTGACATGACAATGAAGAAGCTCGCAGCCCTCCTCCCGATCGCCGGCAGCCTCTGCATGACATGCCTCCCGTCGTGCAAGTTTCCGGAGCCGCATCAAAAGTGGGTCGCGACCGGCAAGGTGCGGGTCGACTCCGAATGCCATCACGAGAACATCAGCTACGAGTTCAAAGTGATGCCGCTGCGGATCACGGGCAAGCAACAGGCTACAGCGGACTTCACAGCGAAGCGGATTGATCACTTCTGCCAACGCGACGCTCAGTTCCACCAATCGCAATTGGTCGACGTGCAACCGCCGGCGCCGATGGCGCTGAAGCGTCTGTGGGACGAGCTCGCCGCAGAAGACAGCAGCGGCCACAACATCTTCAGCGTCGTACTCGCCATCCCGCTGTGCCTCGCGGCCGAACCGATCATCCTGATGGCCAACCTCGCCATGTCGGGTGATGCCAGGACCGACAGCTACGACTGGGGCACCCCCCGCTACGACTTCGAAGGAGCCAAGATCAAGCGCTGGACGGAAACCGACGTCATGCCAATCGAGGTCAACGGCAAAACGCGACTCATCCAGTGGGAGGTGTCGAATGGTCAGATCACCGTGCGTACCGCATCGAGTCTCGGCACCTTCGACAAGCAAGTCGCCACCAAGCAGTACCACGATGCACTGATGGCCTCGTGCTCACGAATCCTGCAAGACCCAGCCCCACTCGCGCGAGAGCTGAGCAAGGGCAACCACACCTCCGTAGACAAGAGTCTACTCACGGTCACCGCAGCACGCGGCGAAGACCCGCACTGCGATCGTGTCACGGGCCACCTGCAAAACCCGCCGGTGCGGCAGCTGGAGGTCCTTTCCTACTACCCCGACCCGATTCCGACGACCGAACAGATCATCCACGCGGCACTCGACACGAAGGTGCGCGACACCATGCGTTCTTTCGGTGAGCGACGGCAAGGTGGCAAGGTCGTCGCCCCAAAACCTTCGGAGCTCACCGACGTCATCGCGGCGGCAATCACCCCGAGCTTCCGCGCGCAAGCTCTGCGCCTTTACCAGGCAGACGCCGAGCAAGTCGAACAACTCGCCAAGGCCACAGTCGCGAGAGCGCTCAAGGCAGGCATCACCGAGGCAATCGTCGATCACAAGATCAAGGTCATGGACATTGATTCGCGCGCGCCCATCGCCAAAGCGAAGGTCAAGGTCCGCGTCACCACGACTGTTTGGGAGGATCTCGTAAAGCGTGAGATTGCCCCGCAGTCGCAGGCATTTGCGCTGAACGTCTTCAAGGAACTCATCACGAGAATGAAGACGGGGCAGTCAGGTCAGTGCGACGATGAGGGCTGCCTCACGTTCGCAGCTCCACGCGACGCAACGGTCGAAGTGGAAGTTGTGTCCAAGGACCATCACTTCATCAAGCACAAGTTCGTCGACCTCGTGCTGCAGCAGCGCCCTTCGGATCAGTCCCTCTTCCTTCCCGCTGACACCATTGGCCTCTTCGTGTCCAACACGCAGAAGCCGCGGCGTCAGCAAGTCGTGAAGTAGTCGTGGCCGAAGCCCGCGGACTATCGGACCGCGTGTGCCGGATCGACGGGCGCGGACTTGGCCGGGCTCGGGCCATCAAGGTCTTCGACGATGATGGAGGTCGCGTCATCCGTGACAACCACCGTGGCACACGGGTCGTCCGGCGTAACCGTGTGGTTCGACGAATGAGCCCCAGGATCAAACGTCACTTCGAGCGTCGTCTGGGCGAGGGTGGTCCCGTCGAAGTTGTAGCAGACGTTGACGTTTTGACCTTGGACTGGCGGATCGGGATTCAGACTGATTCTTTGTTTAGGCATGCTCTCCTACGGCGTTAGTTGCCGAGGAGTTTTCGGATCATCTGGAGGTCGTCCGTGACCTTTTTGGGGGTAACCCCGTCGGTCTCAAGTCGCTGCAACAGCTTGATGCCCGTCATACTGATGTTTCGCAGATAGCCGCTCGCGTAGTTCTGGTGATCTGCCTGTCTCATCGCGAGACCATGGATAGCAGCCAGAATGTTCTCGGCGTGCAGTTTCGCCGCGACCATCCCGGTCTCGCCCGCCCACGCCTCATGCCTCGAGTCACTGAGCAAAGCAATCGCCTCCTCATAGGTCGCCGTCCTCACATTCTTGCCACTCAGCGGTCCGATGTAGTCACCAGCCGCCATGCACAGCGTGCAAAGCAACAGAAGGCCGACCATCTTGAGCGCGCGATTCGCAGGCTTGCCTCCACCGGGCCCACCACCCTTGCCTCGACCAACGATCTCAAGGTAGTCATCAAGCGGAATCTCACCGATGCGTTCGTTGCTCATAGTTGTCTTCCTCCAAGCCGACTCCACAGCTTCTGCATCCCCGACCCAACCGACCGCGCAGCCTCCGCCGAAATCACGTCAACGTCGACGGGAACCACGGAAACGCAGTTCACACCCGGCGGTCGCAACAGATGCCGCGGCACATCGCGCAGCCCTGCTCCGTCCTCGGCCAACTTCTCGAGTTGGCGCAACGCCGCCGAGTCAATCAACACCGCCCCCGACTTGATGCACGGCCGCACATCCGTGCGACCAGCGAGCCAATCCATCGAGACGCCGTAGAGCTGCGACAAGCGCAGCAGTTTGTGGATGCCTGGATCGGCTTTGCCGTTCTCCCAGCGAGTGAGCGAACGGACCGGAAAGCCGAACTTCTCGGAGACTTCGTCCTGCGACATGCCGGCATCCTCACGCGCCTTCTGCAACCGCTGGCCAAACGCGCTGAGCCAGTCGGGATCCGGTTCCGATTGCGTTGGGTCTTGTTCGCTCATCAATACCTGATGTGTAGCTGTCAGCGACGACGGCGGGCCACCGCCCCCGAAGATTAGGCACCGTTGCCATCATCTCCAGCGAACAAGTCGCGCAACTCGCCGAGCAACATCACGACCTCTTGATGATGCGGCTCGATCGGCAAGTCTTCATCCAGCGCAGCATCCACCAGCGCATGGAGATGCCGCTCCAACTTGGCAAGCCGTTCGAGTTGTGGGCCAGACCCCCAATTGGCCCGAACTTTGACGTCCAGCAGTTCGCACGCTTGCAGTGCATTGGCCAGACCGTGGCGAGCTTCGCGGTCGCCTCGCGGTTGCGTCATTACCTGCGAGGCAAACGCACCGAGCGAGTCGAGACAGACAGCGACGATTCCTTCCATGTGAGTTCTCAAGCGGACAGAATCGGCAGCTCTAGACCAGTCCTCAACAAACTGGGGCATGCACCTAGCCACATGTGGCCAGAGGCAAATCGCCACAGGATGCATTTCTGACCTAACTCCTGCGTTGCCACGGCCGTGACCAACTCGCCAACCACTCGCCTCAACGCGCTGCAACAGCGCCTCCAGCCGACTCGGCAACGCCTGCTCGACCACCCGGTCTACCGCTCGCTCCGCGGCCTGCCCGACCTCAAGACGTTCTTGTGCCATCACGTCTTCGCCGTCTGGGACTTCATGTCGCTGCTCAAGGCACTGCAACGGCGACTGACCTGCATCGATGAAGTCTGGCTGCCGCGCGGCGAACGTTCCTCACGCCGACTGATCAACGAGATCGTGCTCGGTGAAGAATCGGATCTGATCGATGACGCGCCGATCAGTCACTTCGAGATGTACCTCGACGCCATGCGGCAGATCGGCGCCAACACGGCCGACATCGAAACCGTCGTTGCCCAAGTGCGCGCCGGCACCGACGTCGAAGCTGCGCTCGCAACCGCGCCGACTGCGGCGCGCGAGTTTTCGCGGACGACGTTCGGCATCATCCGTTCGGAATCGCTGCCGGCAATCGCTGCAGCGTTCACGCTTGGCCGCGAAGAGATCATCCCCGCCATGTTCTTGTCGCTGGTCAACGACCTCGAACAGCGCGGCCTCGCCAACACAGCGATCTTGCGCGACTACCTCACTCGCCACATCGAACTCGACGGCGACGAACATGGCCCAATGGCCGCGCGCCTGTTGGCGGAGGTCTGCGGCGACGACGATGCCAACTGGAGCGCCGCGGGTGCTGCGGCCGAGCAATCGCTGCGAGCCCGCATCGGGCTGTGGGATGGCGTGATGGCTCAGCGGCGACCCGAGACTCCTATCGCTTCTCGATCTTCCACTTAGCCGCCGGCTTGGCCAGCGGATCCTTCACGACCACTGCATCCGCACCGGGGAACGTCTTCGGCACCTTGGTCGTGACCTTGCCGGTCGCCGCCCACTCGGCACCGCGCACCAACGTCACCTGAAACCCGACGCACTTCATCGCCGTGGCGTCGTGACCGAGCGCCGTGTGAAAGCAGCGCCCCTTGCCGAAGTCGATCGCCATCAACAACGGTTCGTGCTCGCCGCTGCCACCGGTCTTCTTGTCGGAGAACGCCGTCGCTAACACGGTCAGGTTCTCGGCCGGGCGGCGCAACCGGTCATACAACTCATCGGCGGCGTGCAAGAACCGCTTGGGCAGCCCCTTCGTGATCGGATGTTCCGCATCGCGAACGTCGAGCGCGAACTCATGTCGGCGCCCGTGCGAACCACCGCGACCGGGTCCCGTGTCGCGCACGATCTTGCCATCGCGCCAACGCACGTACGGCCCCGACTTCTCACTGCGCCGCCCCCAACCACCGACACCGATCATCAAGTTGTAGTCGCGCCAGTTCGGAAACGCGTTGTCGGCGGCATGCACCGAGACGAAGCCGCCACCTTCACGAACGTACTTCGCAAACGCTTCGCGCGTCGCCTTCGGCCATAGCTGCCCGTTGTAGTTGGACACCACGACATCGAACTTCTCGAACGCGGGCGCAAACGCTGCGATCTCTTCCTTGCGGCTCGGTGACGTCGCAACCTCGACCACAAACCGACCGCTGTTCGCAAGCGTCGCCCGCAACAACGGCGTCGTCTGTTGCCAGCGATGGTTGTTCTGACCATCGATGATCAGCACCTTCAACTTCGACGACGCCGCGTCCTGCGCAACCAACAACGAAGCCGCCACTAGAGCGGCGGAGAAGAACGAGATCACACGGTGCATCATGGGCGAAGGAGGTTGGGCAGGTTCGAGGGAGCGTTGCCGGCCCAGACTACGCGCCAGGCACACCATCAGCCTGCGGTGCGGCGCATTGAGAATACATGTTACTTCGCGTCAGTAGACGGCTGCCGATAGGGCCCGTAGACCAGCAGTTACCTCGACACGCGAATCCGTTCTCGCCACTCGCCGACACACCCCAACCAGCCCCCTCTGACCATGATGCAATTCCGACTCCCCAACTGGCTCTTGACCACCGCGCTCGCGGCGACCGCTGCGCTCACTTCGCTGAGCAGCGCGAATGCCCAAGACATCAAGGCCGTCGAACGCCGCCTCGGTGGTGCCGTCGAGTCGGGTGAGATCACCCTCGATCAAGCCAAGACGATGCTCGACGCGCTGCGCAAGAGCACTGCCAAGAGCAAGGGCAACCAGACCGCGAACATCCGCACCTACTACCGCGACGTTCAGAAGAAGCTCGCAGCCGCGGTCAAGGCCGGGCAGATCTCGGAGAAGGATGCCAAGACCAAGCTCGAGGCGATCCGCAAGGAACTGACCGCCAAGGCGCGCGCCGGCAAGGCACCCGCGAGAACGGCACGCACCGACAAGGCACCCGCGAGGCAGGCACGCGCCAAGGCCCGTGCCGCCAAGGCGCGTGCCGGTAATGCCCAGGCCGCCAAGGCCCAGGCCGGCAAGGCCCGCGCCGCCAAGGTCAAGCCGAGTGCCGAGAACGTCGGTCGCCGCCTCAGGGCTGCGGTGCAACGCGGCGACATGACTGAGGCCGAAGCTCGCAAGAAGTACGAGGAGGTCATGCAGAAGCAGACCGACAAGCCGATCCGTGCAAAGGCCAAGCCCGCGGCGAAGAAGGAACTCGATGGGCGCGCGATCCGGCAACGCTACGCCGCCCTTCAGAAGCGTATCGAGGCTGCCGTGAAGGCTGGCAAGCTCTCACGCGAGGACGGCAAAAAGCGCCTCGACGCCGCACGCGCTCGCATTCAGGCCGCACGCAACGGCTCGACCAAGGCCGCCAAGAAGGCGCCCAAGAAGACCGACAAGAAGAAGGTCGATCAGCGCACCAAACGACTGCGTTACGCCGAGATCGAGAAGCGGCTCAAGGAAGCCGTCAAGGCCGGCAAGGTCTCGCGCAAGGATGCTGAGAAGGAGCTGATCGAGATCCGCAAGGAGATGTTCGGCGCTCGCAAGCCGGCCGTGCGTCGCCGCGACGAGACCAGCGATCGCTGAAGCGACGCGCTACTTCCCGCGTCGGCGCATGCGCTCGCGGGCCCGCATCTCGATCCCCTGCCCCGAGTCTTGCTGACGCTTCATCCACGCGTCGAGCTCGGCGCGCAGGCGTTTGACGACTGGGTCGAGATCTGATTGACCGATCAGATTCTTGCGATTGAAGGGATCGGCATCGCAGTCATACAGCTCCTCGGGAGGGCGAAAGTGGTATTCGAGAACGAGCCGCTCTGCGCGCTTGTCACCATCTGCAACTGCACGCAGCCACGAGTCCCAGCCGAACTTGTCGCCACTCGCAGTGATGGTGTTTTCAAACTTCGCATCTGGGGTGAGGTTGCGAATCAGGCGATAGCGACGTCCGCGCACGCTGCGAATGCCGTAGTGCTCAGGGCCGCTGTTGATGCCGCGTGAAGTTTGCAGGCCGAAGACGAACTCCTTGTGGGTCTCGGCTTCACCCAGCAACACCTTGCGGAACGACGCACCGTCGAGCACTTCTGGACGCGGCTGGCCAGCGATCTCGAGGATCGTCGGCACAACATCGACGTATTCGACCAGTGCATTCGAGCGACTCGCCTTCGCGATCTTGCCAGGCCACCGTGCAATCATCCCGGAGCGCAGCCCGTTTTCGTAGCAGGTCCACTTCGCGAACGGGAACGCGTTGCCCTGCTCGCTCAGCACCAGCACCAGCGTGTCCTCTCGATGACCGTGTTGATCGAGCAGCGCCATGACCCGCCCCACCTGGGAATCGAAATACGTGATCTCTGCCAGGTAGTTCGCGAACAACTCACGCGTGCGCGGCGTGTCCGCAAGCACCGGTGGCAACTTGATCTCGCTTGCGGGATAGGCCGAGACATCTCCCTTGTTCCAAGGCGCGTGTGGCTCGTTTGATGCTGCGACCAAGACGAATGGCGTGTCCTGCTCGGCGCACTCTCTCAAGAACTGACCAACGGCGGCCATGTCCGGATTGTTCTTTTTCTTGGAGTACTCAAACGGGAACACCTGGCGCGGCCCAATGTGCGTCTTGCCGGACAGGTGACAGCGATAACCGACACTCTTGAGGTAACTCGGGATGCTGCGCACCCAGGCATACGCACGCGTGTGATTGGGCCACGCACCGGACTTGACCGGATAGAGCCCGGTGTAGAGGGCGTGTCGCGTCGGCGAGCACATAGGCGCCGCTTGGAAGCAGTGCGAAAACTGCATGCCCTCGCTCGCAAGCTTCGCCATGTTGGGCGTTGCCGCCTGCCCGCCATAGACCGCCATGTCCGACGCCGTGCAATCGTCAGCGATGACGATCACTACGTTAGGTCGACTGCGAGCCTCGCCCTGGGCAATCCCCGGTGCGACGAGTAGGCAGGCAAACAGAATGGTCCGAGGAATCATGGCTGGCATAGCTGGTCTTGCCGATCCTATCGCAACCAGCCGCAGGTATCCTGGCGACGATGAACCGCTCCGCATTGCTGTCGCTAACCGTCCTCGCGTTCGCATCCTGCAGCTCGATGGCCGACCAACGTGCCGTCGAGTCGCCATGGGCCAAGGAGTTTGCAGCACCGACGGTGATCACAACGGCGCGCATGCGTCTGGAGCCGCTGCAACCCAAGTTCAACGAACTCGACTACGCCGCCGCCCAAGGCAGCCGCGACCACTTGCGCACGACGCTGCAATGGGGCTCGTGGCCGTCCGCCGAGATGACTGCGGCACAGAATCTCGGCGACTTGCAGCGACACTGGCGAGAGTTCACTGCGCGTGAGGCCTACGCCTACACCGTTCTGCAACCTGTGGGCGAGCCATGCATCGGCTGCGTCTACCTCAACCCGGACAAGCAAAACCCGCGCGGCTTGCGCATGGCGTACTGGGTCACCCAAGACCAACTCGAAGGCGGGCTCGACGAGCACTTGGTCGCAACCGTTCTCGATACCATCGCGGCATCGTGGCCGGTCGATCAGGTAACGATCAGCCACCCGACACAGAACCCACGTGGTATCGCGATTCTCGAGCGGCTCGGCTTGGCGAAACTCGGCGAGAACGACGGGCAGCTGGCGTTCACCTGGAAGCGCTAGTACGCAATCAGCGCAACTGCAAGTCCGTCGGCTCCGCCCCTACCGTCACCGCCCGCACCTGCGGCGCGTCAGGCTTGCCCCACAAGACCAACCAATCCCCCGGCGGCAACAGGAACTCCAGCTGACCTTGCCGCATCGGTGACGCGAGCACGTCGAGTTCGCGACGGCGTTGATAGACCTCGATGCGCTGCTTCTCGTCGGAACGTTCGATCCGCAGCAGCGACGCTTCTGGCAGTCGTTGCGGCCCGAGGTCGGCTGCCGAGTAGCCGTCGACGTAGTGTTCGCCGAGGTCGACAATGCCGATCGCGGGGCCACACAAGCCAACGCGATAGCGACCCGGCGACAAGTTGCGCAGCTCGAACTTGTGGCCCTCGCGCATCATCATCGTGCCGCGTCCGGTTTTGACCTGATAGACGAACGCTTCGGTGCGATAGAGCTCTTCTTCGTCGACGGGCAACTGCAATCGCAACATGCCCTTGGGCATGCCCTGCATCGTCAAGTCGAACGTCACACCAGCGCTCGGGTAGGCGTTGGCTTCATAGGCAACTGGCAAGCGACCTAGCGGCGACCACAACAGCAGCGTGCCTTCTTCCGACGGCAGGTTCGCGAGGCGGAATGAGTTGCCCTTCATCACGGCACCATCCGCAAAGCTCATGTCGCGCGCCTGATACTCGACGCGCCAGCCATCAGCAGAAGCGCCTTCGGGCAAGTGCACTTCACCCGACAGCGTGCGGCCAGGGTCGAGGTAGAGATCGACCGTCGTTGGCTCGCCAGTGACGTCGACTACGTGACGTGCCAGGCCTTCCGCCCCGCCACCGGCACGCACTTCGACCTTGCCCGGAGTCACGAACGAGAAGCTGTATGCGCCCTTCTTGTTGGTCGTCGTGCGGCCAATGGGCAGGTCCGCATTGTTGCTCCAGATGACCGTCGTGTTCGCGACCGGTTCGCCGTCCGCATCACGAACGATGCCGCGCACCTTGGTCAGATCATCCCGCTCCTCGACTTCTTGTTCGATCTCGCCGAGATCCATCGGCGGCGGCGGCGGCGGGATCATCACGAAGCCCGGCTTACGGCGACCGGTGTCGGCAAGCAGCGTGTCGCGGAAGCGACCGAATGGATGCAAGTCGACCGCGGCGCGCAACGCAGCGTCAAACAGCTTGTTGCCACCGGTTCCAGCCATGTGGCACGTGGTGCAGCTCTGCGTCGACGACATCCGTGCCGCCATGCAGAAGTCGCTACTCGCGCCGTGAGCGTGCAACAACGCGACGCGATTGTCCGCGCCCGCATGCACCTTGACCTCACGCAGCACCTCGGCGGATTGGTGCACCATCAAACCAACTTGCACGGTCATCGTCGACACGCGGCCACGCCAGACCAGCTCTACTTCGCCGTCATCGTTGGTGCGTTCCAACCACCGATTGAGACGGCCGCCGCGCGGCGCAATGGCTATCGATGCGTTGCGCACGATCAGTCCGTCGCGATCCAACACGCGGCAGCGCAGTCGAAACGCAAACGGATGCTCGAGATCGGGCGTTGCATCGAGCTCCAAGCCAGCGGCTTCTTGCCGTTCGATCGACGCCTCTGTTTTCGTCGACACCACACTGGCGGTCGCCGCAACCGCCGGCGCCGGCTTCTTGCCATCGAGTGGCGGTGGCACCGCGTCCCCGAAGTTCCAGAGCAACAACGTGGCTACCGCGACGGCCGCGGTGCCCAACAGGATCTTGGTCGTGTGTGCCATCAGCAGAATCGATGCAGTCGTCGCAGCCGCCGCGCCAGTTATCGGTAGCCCCGTCGCAAGGCACAACGCAGTGCGCCAGTCGGGGCCACGGTCGCGGTCGAGACGTTCGCGCAGCATCTGCAAGCCACGGCGCAAACGACTCTTCACGGTCGGCAGGGGCGAACGGGTTTGCTGCGCAATCTCGGTCGGCGTTCGCCCGGCGAAGTAGCGTAGCGTCAGCGTGCGTTGGTATGGCTCGGGCAACTGCCACAAAGCCTCGGTCACGGCACGCAAGGTCTCAGGTTCGGTCGGTTCCCCACCAACTGCTGCGCGGCTGACGTTGTGCTCCTGCTCGCGGGACCGCCGCCGCTGTTCATCGCGGCGATGGTTGCTCGCAAGGTTGCGCAGAATCGTCGCCAACCACGGCCGCAGGCCGCGCCGCTCGGGCGGCGGGCTGCGCAACGCACGCAGCATCGTCTCCTGGACCAGATCGTCGGCGTCGCCCCGACCAATAAGGTCGCTCGCCAGCGAGCGAAGCGCGCTGGCGCTCTGGGCAAGTTCTTCGGCGAGTCGGTCGTCAGGGTGCATCGGTGGGTCCAACCTTAGCACCCCACCGATCCGCCACAGGATGCAGCGGATTCGCGACTTCTTCAAACACAGCAACAGCCCTGGCTACGGCCGCCCGTCCCGGGCACGCTGAACACATGACCGAAGATCCCGAACCCAAAGAGCCACGGGGCATGATGGTGCTGCGCACCGTCGCCATGCCGAAGGACACCAACCCAAACGGCGACATCTTCGGCGGCTGGATCATGGCGCAGATGGACCTTGGCGGCGGCACCCTCGCGAAGGAAGTCGCCCACGGCCGCGTGGTGACGGTCACTGCGGACAAACTGACGTTTGTGCGGCCGGTCAGCGTCGGCGACACGGTCTGCGTCTACGGCGAAGTCACGCGCGTCGGCCGCACCTCATGCGACATTCGCCTCGAGACCTGGGCACGCGCGCTCATTGCGGACTTCAACAAACCACGGCACGTCGTCACGACGGGGACGTTCCGCTACGTCGCGATCGATGGTGACAGCCGACCGCGCGAGATCCCGCCCGGCGAGTTCGAACATCTGCGCAAGAAGTAGGTCGCACCGCTAGTATGCAGAGCGCCGCCCCGCCGCGCGACGCCGCCCATGCCACGCATTCCTACGCCCTCGCTCGTTTCGCTAGTTGCCGCCGTTCTGCTTGCGGCATCCGCAACCCTCGCTCAGAAGTTGCCGCGCGCGGACGTCATCAACGTTCCCGCAATCGCCGACGGCCTGTGCGTCAGCAACTTGTTCCAGTCGAACATGGTGCTACAGCGCGACCAGCCGATTGCCATCTGGGGTTGGGCGGCACCCGGCGAAACCATCACCGTGTCGTTCGGCGGCAAAGAACAGCAAACCACCGCGGGCACGGATCGCAGTTGGCGCGTGACCCTTCCCGCGATGCGCGCCAATCGCGAAGCCCAGACGATGACGGTGCGCGGCGAGGATGACGAACTGTCGCTGTTCAACATCCTCATCGGCGACGTCTGGCTGCTCGGCGGCCAGAGCAACATGGAGTTCGAACTCGCCAAGGTAGAAAACGGCAAACTCGAGATCGTCTCCGCCAACTACCCCGAGCTCCGCATCCTGACCGTCCCGTTCGCCGAAGGCCCTGCCAAGCAACGTAGCTTCCCGCGCCTGAACGAGTGGAGCAGCTGGTTCAACCGGCACTTCCGCAAGGGCGACTGGGACATGTGCACGCCAAAGGTTGCGCGCGAACTTTCGGCGATCGGTTACGCGTTCGCGCGACGCGTGCACAAAGCGAGCAAGGTGCCAATCGGAGTCATCGATGCATCTCGCGGCGGCACCGCGATCGAAACGTGGCTCGACCTGGCGCGACTGCGTGCGATGCCGAGCCAATCCGTGCAAAACAAGCTCGCCGACTGGGACAAGCGCGTCGCCGAGTGGGATGCCAAGAAGGACCTGGAGCAGCGGATCGCCGCCCACCACCGCTGGCTTGCGCGTCAGAAGAAGGAAGGCAAGCAGATCCCCAAGGACAAGCTGAGCGACCCGGATGATCTGCGCCCCGGCCCGATCGCCGATCACAATCATCCCGGCCACTGCTTCGCTGGCATGATTGCGCCACTCGCCGGCCTGTCCATCAAGGGCGCGATCTTCCACCAGGGCTACAACAACACCTTCGATGGCATGCCCGGCGTCGTGATGTATCGCGACCTGCTGCCCGAGATGATCGCCAACTGGCGGGCCGCGTTCGGCAACCCAGACATGCCGTTCGGCATCGTGTCGTTGTGCACGGACGGCTACCCGCAAACCCGCGACAACTACTGCGAGAAGATGCTCGACACCGGCATCTACATTCGGGCCGCGCAGTACCAGACGTTTGTCGACCTCTACAAAGCCGGCGACAAGAACATCGGCTTCGCCAGCACCTATGACTTGCGGCGCCGTTGGTACCACCCGCAAGTCAAGATCCCGGCAGGCGAACGCATCGCACGTTGGGCACTGGCGACCCAGTATGGGTTTGCCCGCGACGTGCAGTGGCGACCACCAATGCTCGTCAAGACGAGGGCAATCGATGGCGCACTGACCCTGCAACTCGATCGCGACGTCATGGATCCACAGGACGGTGAGATCACCGGCTTCGCGATCGCGGGTGAGGACCGACGCTTCCACCCTGCGACAGTCTCCTTCAAGGTGAAGGGCAAGGACAACCGCGGCCGACCACGCCTCGACCGCAAGCAACTCATCCTGCAAAGCCCACTGGTGCCCGAGCCACGCCACTTCCGTTACGCGTGGGGCCGCAACCCGCTCGCCAACTTGCAGGCGACCAACAACCTCGACCTGCCGTTCGCGACGCAACGCAGCGACAACTGGGCAATGGGCGAAGTGCCGCTCGGGATCATCGACACGCTGATCGAAGGCAAGTTGACTCGGCAGCAAACGGGTGTGATTCGCCGCGCCCTGCGTCAAGAAGATGAACGGCGCCGGATTGCCGAGGCACAGGCGGTATTGAAGGGCCGCAAACAGTAGCGGCCACCGGCCAACTACGAACAAGAGCGGGACACACCCAACCGCTCCCGGTGGCACCGCTAGATTCGCGCAATGATCGAAGTAGCCTCATTGATATGAAGCTATCGCGACAGCGCTGGTGGGCATCTCTGCAACCGACTGGCCCGGAGGGGGCCGAGCAACTGCACGTGCTCAGCTACGACCTGGGGCAACAGTGCTCGCTGCGCGTCGGCGACGGCGATTGCAGCACAGTCCTCGCGCAAGAGCCGACCGAGCAAGGACGCATGACCGAACGCATGGCGGGAGTCGGCAACCTCGGGCTCTTCAGCTACGACGAAGACTCCGGCAACTTGCGTTCGCTGCAACAAGCGCGCACGTGGTTCGCCTTCGAGCCCGACGCACCACCGGAACGCATCGCACTGCGCGAAGCCGAAGGCGATCACGCACTGATTGGCATGTTCCGCACGTCGCACGATCCTTCGGGCCTACGCGCTGACCGCACGGAAGGCAGCGGCTTCGAACACGTCAACGAGCCGACCGAGTACTGGCAACTGTCCTGCTTTGCCGACGGCGCGGTCGTCATGTGGCAAGGACTCAGCGAAGTGAAGGAGCGCCGACTGGGCCGTTCACGCAGGAACGGTGACCGGATCGTGATCATGATGCAGCACCAGACAGCCCCGGCCGACCCATCGTTCGACAATGTGCAAAGCGCTCGGGTTGATAGCGACGACTCGCCGGAATCGATCCCCTACGACTGCTCGCTCGCAGGCACGCTCCAGAACAACGACGGCCGCCCCCATCTCAACTGGGGTGGCCGCGATTGGACGGCACACATCCGAAGCTGAGCCACCGCGCGGTTCAGGTGCGTTGCCGCCCGGCACGCAACGTGAACAGTCCCGCGCTCACAACCATCGCGGCGCCGAGCACGGTCATCGTGTCCAGCACTTCGTCGAACACGCCGACACCAACGGCCGTCGCGACCAACAACTGCAGGTAGATCAACGGCTGGATCGCACTCGCCTCGGCAAACCGCAGCGCCTGGATCAGCAGGTAGTGGCCCAACATGCTCGACGCGCTGACGACCGCCAACAGCGCCCAGCCCTCGGCATCAGGCTGCTCCCAGAAGAACGGGCCGATGCAACTCATCACGAGTGCGCCACCGAGGCCGGTGTAGAGGAAGCTCGTGCGCGCCTGATCGCCGCGTGCGACCGTTCGCGTCAGCAGCTGGTAGGACGCGAAGGTCACCGCACCCGCCAACGGCAAGAACGCCAACGGCTCGAGCACCTGCACACCCGGTCGCAAGATGACCAACACACCAGTGAAGCCGATCGCGATGGCCGTCCAACGCGCCGCGTCGACCCGTTCGCCGAGGAACAACCATGAGCCAACGGCAACCAACAACGTGAACGACGAGAACACTGCGTGCGTCGTCGTCAGACCGAGACTCGCAAACGACTGCACGATCATGCAGACCTGACCGGCGAGCAGCACCCCGCGCAACAACTGCCGCCACGGGTAACGCGTCTGCGCCACCTGGCGCAAGCGGCCACGATGCGTCAACACGAGCACCGCGGCGAACGCCCAGTAGCGCACCGTGATCACGAAGAACACGGAGTAGCGTTCGGTCAGGTGCTTGCTGACCCCGTCCTGAAGTCCGAAGACGATGACGGCGGCAACTGTCAGCAGAGCGCCGAGCTTCGAGGACCGGGAAGTGGCCATGTCATTGCATCAGACGCGGCATTGTGTCGCACCGCAATGCCGCGCAGGTATTGCGCAATCCCTCTGCCGCCCGGATTTGTTGCAGCACTCACGGATCGCGGAAGAAATGAGGAACTCCGCTTCTGTCCACCAGAAATCCCCCCCCCCGCCCCCCCATGCGAATCAGCAATCTCGCCGCTCTCTCCCTCCTCGCCGTCAGCGCCACCGCGCAAACCACCGTCTACTCCAACGCGGCCCCACGCGCGACGGCAACCGTCATTGCCGGCAGTGACGTCGGCGCACCTTCACTCCGTTATTGGGGCGGCTGGGCCAGCGACGGCACGAGCATGTTCAACTTCGGCGGCCGTGGCGTGAACACGCTCGGCAACGCGTTGTCGACCTACATGAACGACCTCGCGGCCTACAACCCCGCGACCAACACCTGGACGACCCTGACCGCGCAAGGCGCCGCGGGTTCACCGTCGGACCGCTTCCGCCCGGGATTCACCTACGACCCCGTCGGCAACCGCCTCGTGCTGTTCGGTGGTGCATCGGCACCCGGCGTGTCGCTCTCCGACTGCTGGGAGTACAGCCTCATCACGAACCAATGGACCCAGATCCCGAACCCGACGCCGGGCACGACTGGTCCAAGCAGTCGCTTCGACTGCCAGATGCAGTACGACCCAGCGACGAGCTCGCTGATCCTGTTCGGCGGCCAGCAGTCGAACACGACCGGCTCGCGCATCGGTGACACCTGGCTCCTGACCGGTTCGTCGTGGGTGCAACTCGCTCCCGGAACCAGCCCGTCGGCTCGCGGCCTGCACGCGATGACGACGCGCGGTGCGCCTTACAACGACATCATCTTGATCGCCGGCCGCGATGCCACGAACACGATCCAGACGGACACGTGGCGTTGGGACGGTGCCGGCCAGACCTGGCAACAGATCACGCCGATCAACAGCACGCTTCCCGTCTCATGGGTCAGCGGCAACGGCGCCGTCTACGATTCGGTGCGACAGGTCGTCACCATCATCGGCGGCCCCGGTCACAACCAAGCTCCGTCGAACACGACGGGCGCTGGCGGCTGGATCAGTGAATACGACTGCGTCCTCAACGAATGGCGCGCCTACGGCAACAACACGACGAGCCAGTCGGCCGACGACCCGATCTGGGGCAACCTGCAGCGCTACTGCATCACCTACGTCAACGGCAAGACCTACTTCTGGGCCGGCCAGAACCCAGCGACGCTCGGCGACGCGAACCTTGCGTTCGTCAAGGAATACCAGGCGAGCCCCACCGCGACGGCGATGTCGTACGGCACGGGCTGCACCGGCCCCGGTGGCCTCCTGACGCTGACCGCGAACAACACGCCGTGGACCGGTCGCACGTTCGAAGCGACATGCACCAACCTCGGCGCTGGCTCGCTCGCGATGACCATCTGGGGTCTCAACACGTCGTCGACGCCGCTCAACGTCCTGTTGCCGCAAGCTGGCGCCGGCTGCCTGCTGCTCAACGACGCAACGCTGCTCGAAGGCCCGTCGCTCGTCGGCGGTGGCTCGGTGACGGCGCAACTGCCGATCCCGTTCGACCCGGCGCTCGCTGGCTTCTCGCTCAAGTGCCAGGTTGCCGAACTCGAGTTCGACCTCAGCTTCAACTGGACGGGGCTCTACACCTCGAACGGTGTCGACCTGCTGATCGGCGCGCTCTAGCCGCCGATCACCGGCGCGTGTTGCCGTTGTCCATATCGGACAGGATGCGCCAGCGCTCATCCGCACCGCGCCGCAACGTCAACGTGAACTTGCCCGAGTCCGGCTCGCCGCGGCTCGGGCCATAGGCACCGAGAATGATCGCGAGGTTGCCTTGCTGCTCCCAGTGCAGGCAGCGGAGCGCGAGCGGACCGCCGGAGTTCTTGTAGCGTTCAGCGATCTCGGCGTGACCATGAACGGGCGGCCGACCGCTCGACATGACCCACCCGTCTTCGGTGAACAGCTCGGTCAGCGCCGCAGCATCGCGCGCCTGCCACGCAACTTCGTAGGCGCGTAGTACGTTGGCGAACTCAGCCGGTGGCAGTCCGCCGCCGCGACCAGCTGGGATCACACACGAACCGAGGGTCAACAAGAGCGCAGCGGCGAAGCCGCGCGAAGAACGGGGCAGCCGCTGCTTCGTCATCGCACCACGGTATCGATGTCGCAGCGGAAGCAGGCGGTGAAAAACACCGCGTCACCGCTGGCGATTCCTGGTCCCAATAGGGTGTGGGGACACTTCGGAAGACATCGCCTGTTCTGTCGTTTCGTGCTGGCCAGGTGCTTGCGCACGACTGGCCGCCCGACGTCGCGCCACCGTTTGGCATGCAACCGCGCAGCGATCATCTGGCTGGCCCCGCACGGCTGCGCTGGCGGGTTCGCCAGGCCTTGCAGGACTCCGGCACGCCTTACCGCGACCAGACGACAGCGACCGAACTGCACCGACAGCCGGTCATTCCGAGCCGCAACAGCAGTAAGGCCTTTGGCCTGACCGCGACCCTGCGCCAAGCAGCGTTCCGCGGCTTGCTCGCAGGCTGGCCCGAAGCCGATCGCACCGACCTGGTCCAAGACCTCGTGCATTCACTTCGCCAACGGCTGCTTCTGCTTGCATGCGATTCGGCCGCCGCGCATCGCTGGCAGCAGGCGATGGCTGCCAGGCAGCTGCACGACCTCGTCACCGTCTTCACCGTGCGCGACGCAGCACAACGCATGCACTGGCTTGGCTGCCACCACGAACTACTCGTTGTGGATGCCCCCGAGATGATGCCGCGCCTGTTGCTGGACGAGGCAACCGAGCAATCAGCAGCGCTCGCGCGCATCGCACTGCTCGGTCGCGCCGATGGTCGCGACGTCATGCATTGGTCCAAAGGCATCGGACCACTGCTCAGCAGCATCCAGACCGAGCAACAGCAGCACTACCAACAGATCCAGGTGCCGATGCCGCGCATCGCCGAGCAAAGCTACGCGCAGGCTTGGAGCGTGTTCCTTGCGGCTTTCGACCGTTTCGTCGCGGCGCGCGGCACAGCTGCGTTTGGCACGTTCATCGCGCAGGCGCGCAAGGATCCACAGCAACGACCAGCCGTGTTCGCGTGGCATGACGCGGTTCGCTGCGCGGCCTGGCACGAACACAAGGCCGCCGTCGTGAGCGAACTGCTGGAGCGCCACAACAACGAGCGCGTGCTCGTGTTCACGCCCAACCGACGCGTCGCCTACGACCTCGCTCGCGAACACCTGATCGGCGCGATCACTTCGGAGATCCCGCGCGGCGAACGCAACGCACTACTCACCGGCTTCGCCAACGGGTCGATGCGGGTGCTCGCCGGCCCGCGCCTGCTCGACGCCGGTGTCGCAGAAGCATCCGCCGACGTCGCCATCCTCGTCGGCGGTGGCTTCGGCATCGACCAGCGTACGTCGCGGCGCCGCCGCGTGCGGCCGATGGGCACGGTCTACGAAATCGTTTCGCAGCACACGCTGGAGGTCGGCCGTGCCAATCGCAATCGCAGCGCCACTGCCGACGCGCCTGTTGGCGTTCACGGCAACTGACGGCGAACTCGTGCCAGCATGGTTGACCGATCGCGATCGACCGTGGCTGCGGGATCTGGTCGAGGGCAGCCGCAGCTTCATCGATTCACCGTTGGCTGACCTGACGCGACATTGGCGCGTGTCGGACGGCGATCCGCGAGCTGGTCGACGCCAGGCAATCGCCCAACACGTGCTGGCGAAGCTGCTGCAACCGACTCGGCGAGGCAGTCGGCGCGCGGCCATGCGGCAACAGTTGTTTGCGATGGTCGCGAGCGGTGTGCACCGACAAAACGCACTGCGCGACGTGGCAACGGCGCACAACCTCACCGAAGAGCAGCTGCAACAATCTCTGTACGAAGACCTGCCGACCAATCGCCTCCTAGCCTGGCCTGACACCAACCTCGAACCGGCAACGCTCGCCCTGCACGCCAACCTGGCACTCGTGCGCGGCATGCTCCGTCACGCCGAGCGCGTGCAGCTCGAAGTGCACGGTGGTAGCCGCACGCTGCTCAAGACTGCATGGCTGCGCGGCGCGCAGATCGCCATCGATACACAGAGTGGCGCCACTCGACTGGCCATGACTGGCAACCGCAGCAGTTCCCTCATCGCGCTCTTGCCGTGGACCAACCGCTACCACCTGCGCGCCAACTGCAGCATCGACCGCGAGCGCGGCGACCTCGTCCTCGCGACCGGCGACCCACTGCAACCGGCACCCGAGCCGCGGTTGTTCGACAGTTTGCTCGAACGCAACTTCGCCGAAGACTTCACGCGCGCCTTGCCGGACTGGCGGCTGATCCGCGAACCGGTGGCCCTCAAGACACCGCACGGCCTGGCGTTCCCGGACTTCGAACTGCAACCGCCGCACAATGCACCCTCGTGGTTGTGCGAGATCGCCGGCCTGCGCGATCGCCGAGCCCTACCCGCCAAACTCGAACTGCTGCAGACGCACCCGCGTCTGATCCTGTGCTTGCCGCATTCGATTGCGAAGGAACATCAGCACGAACACATCGTGCCGTTCCGGCGACGGGTGCCGATTGCGGCAATCACCAGACTGCTTGCCCGAATGCACGATCGTGCATATTCCGACGCTACTTGCCGCCAATCGTCATGACGCCGTAGTTCGCCACCACCGCCCCGAACGCGTTCGCGCCCGGATCGAGCGCCGCGCCCTGGAAGTAGATCTGGCCACCGAGCAGCAGCGGATCGTTCGGGATCGTCCGCGACCACGTCGCCACCGTGCCAGTTGCCAGGAACACATCGATCAACACCGGGTCGACGTACAACGTGCAGCCGGGCAGGCCGGCGGCGGCCAACGAAGTCGGCAACGGTCCCCACGTAGCCGAACTCGTATCGCTGAGGCCGTAGAGCATCAGGCCGATCGTGTTGTTGGCCACCGGCCCGATCTGCGAGATGAACGTCTCACCAAGCCACGGCCGCTCCGTTGCCGAGATCGACGGCGTGCCGGCCGTTCCCGCGCAACCCACACCACCGGTCAACAGCGATGCGTTGTGGGTGACGGCGTAGCGCCAGGTCTCGGGTGTTGCTGAACTGCCGAACATCAACACCTCTTCGCGCGCGAGGTCATACGCGAGGTAGGTGTCGTAGCGCGCCGCCGGCAGCGTCGCCGGGGTGCGCTGCAGCCAGTCACTGCCGTCCCACTCCCACGTGTCCGCAGTGCCAACACCAGCGAACATCACAATGCGTTCGCGCACGGAGTCCGTAACCATCGAGTGATCAACGCGCGCCGGTGGCAACGTCGCCGGTGCCAACTGTTGCCAGTCCGTGCCGTCGAACAACCAAGTGTCGTTGGATTGCAGGTAGCCACTGAAGAGCAGCAAGCCACCAGTGACCGGATCGTAAGCCATGTCGCAGGCGCGACGCGGCGACGGCGCGTTCACCGTCGTGATCTGCGCCCAGTCGGTACCGTTCCATTCCCACAGGTCGTTGAAGTCGCCGCCATTGAAGCCGCCGAACATCACGACCGTGCCGCGCGACGGCATGAATGCCATCGGGTGCGATCGCCGCGCCACTGGCGAATTGGTCGGCGACATCGGCAACCAATTGAAGCCATCCCATTCCCACGTATCGCCGAGCACGCCGCCGGCGGCATCGATCCCGCCAAACATGACGAGACGCGCGCGCGTCGGATCGTAGGCAACCGAGTGCGCAACCCGCGCCGGCGGCACGTTGGCCGGCGCCGCTTGCGTCCAATCACTGCCGTTCCAAAGCCAGGTCAGATCACTGCGCACGCCGTTGGCGATGCCACCGAACAACACCGTCGTGTCCGTCGGCAGGAAGTAGGCCATCGAGTGAGCCGTGTAGGCCGGCGGTGCGTTCGTCGGGCTCAGCAGAGTCCAGTCGGTTTGCGCGGCGAGAGGCGACAGCAAGAACGCGGCGAGGGACGCGAGGCGCGGGGCGGGCATGGTGTTCTCCTGAGGTGTGGGAAGAGAGCCCATTGTAGCCGCAACCGTATTCAGCGCTTGTGCTCTGCCAACGCGATTCGCGTCACCTGATTGCGGTCGGGGAACACCGTCGCCGTCGCCTCGATCTTGGTGCCGACGAGGCGCATCCCGAGCGTGAGCCACCGCGCATCCGGCACCCCTCGGAACGCAACGCGACCGTCGTCACCGGTGAAGCCAACCAGCGTCGCGCCACCGCTCGGCGAAGCGGCAACGTAGTCGGCATCGGGACCGCCCATACTGGTCATCGTCACCCAGACGCCAGCACAGGGCCGCTTGTCCGGATCCAGAACCTCGATCACGAACGGATCTTCCTTGCCGGTCTGCAACTTGGCTTCGGCATCCTTGGCTGCGACTTCGACCTTGGCGAACCCTGCCTCGTTGGCAGCGGCAACGACCACAAGTGGTCCAGCGGGTAGCGATGCAAACCGGAGTCGACCACCGTGATCGGAGTAGGTCACCCAGATCGCATGGCGGTGATCGACGTATGCGTCATCGAGCGAACGGGCGACGATGCGAGCGTTGGCGACGGGTATGCCGTCCGCGTTGGCAATCGTTCCGGCAAGCGCACGAGGCTGTACGGTGATGTCCCCACGTAGCTCGGTTGTCGGCGGCACAAACGGAACGTAGACGTCCTCGACCAACACAAAGCCCAGGCTCGTCTTGCTGAGACCAGCACCACCAAGTGCCACGACGCCCTTGGCGTCCGTTTGTGTTTGGTGTTCGAGCGGCGCGAAGTTGCTCCGACGGTCGCTCCACAAGACTGGTCGCTCAGCGAGTAGCCGCCCTTTGCGGTCGCGCAACACCACAGAACGTGATGGTGTGCGCGCCAACTTGATCAACATCTCCCCATCGGCATTGCGCTGCTTGGTCGCCTTTGCGACCACGTAACCACTTGCCGCGACATGCAGCCGTTGGGGCTTCTGGGTCGGAAGCTCAAACCGACCATCAACATCCGTCAACACGAACGTCGCTGGCGTATTCGGGTCGAAGACGCGAGCTGCCGCAACCGGCTCGTCGTCTTCATCAACGACCAGACCGGCAGTCACCGCAGCCTTGGCGACCTTGATCTCGAGCCGCTGACACGATTCATCGGGCATCAACAAGCCAGAGCCACTGGTGGTCTGCAGCGGGTCCGCGGACATGAGCACGAGGTAGGGTTCCCAAAACGCTTCGCGCAGATAGCCGCTCGGAAACGTCGTGCGCCATCGGCCGTCCTTGCCAGTCGTCACCGTGTAGCGCGTGAGCGGCGAACCGCAGCCACGATGCCTTGCCCACGTTTGCTCGAACGGTGTCACCAGCAATTCGAAGTCCGCGACCGGTGCGTCGTTGTTCTTGGGATCACGCACGACCCCGCCAATCCACGGCGCCTGTTGCAGTTCGCATTCGAGAAAGCCACCGGCCATCACCGGGAACTTCCTGATGCTCGCAAGCTTGCCATCGGCGCTGGCTGCCAGCACTTCGAAGGGTCCCGCCACAGGCAATGTCATCCGAAAGCGACCACGCTCATCGGTAGTTTCCGTGCGCACGTGGACGCCATCGCCTTCCAACGTATGCCCAGACAATCCCGGTAACTCGGGATGCACGCGCCATCGAACCGTAATGATCGCATCCTCGACCGGTTTGCGATCGGGGCCACGAACGAGGCCGATGAGTTCGGGACGCATGACGTCCGCTCGTGTGCTCTGCGCCGACAGCGCGGAACTCAAGGCAGTGGTGACGGCAAACAGGACTAGGAGTCGCGGCTTCACGGCAGTCATCCTAGTCATTTGATCGCCCGCCGCTTGGCAAGGTCGTACTTCTGTCCATCCCGCAGCAACACCGGCTCGGCGGAATCGCCATGCATGCCATAGAACGATACTTGCGCGCGCCCCACGACTTCGGCGATCGACTTCTGGATCACGATCGCGGTGCCTTCGTCGACGCCGATACCGAGCATCTGCGGATACGTCTTCATCAGTTCGGCGAATGGACCGGCGCGCTCCCGCTGCAGGAAGTGCGCGTCGAGAATCACCCCCGACAGCAACCCAAGACCAGTCATGTAGCCGTCGAATGCGAGTGTCTTGTTCGACTTTGGGTTGCCGCGCACCAAGAATCCCCCCACCACCTGGCAGCCAGCGGAACTGCCACCAACGACGCCACCACGACGCAGGACCTCGCGAATCAAGGTATGCGCGCGCGTGCCCTGGAACGCATCCATGAACTTGTAGGTGCGGCCCCCATCAATCCAGACCCCGGCAGCCTTGGTCAGCGGCGCCAACAAGACCTGGTCGCTATTGGCTCGATTGGGATCGTCGGTATGCATCACGACGACGTTGGTGCAGCCGTGACCACGCAACTGCCTTTGCCCATACGAGCGCACACGTTCGCCTGGATCGAGGCCGGCACTCGGGATGCATACGATGAGCGCATCCTTGCCACCCGCCGCCTTGATGAATCGGCGCCACGTTGGTGATGGCACGCCGTCGCCACCACTGAGCACCAGCGTGCCGCGCGCCAGTTTGGTCGGCGGCACCTTCTCAGGCGGGAAGATCGGCCCCGTGCGATCACGAGCCGAACGGCGCCAGGCAAGCAGGTCGACGCTATAGCCGAGTTCGTCGCCGACCTCGTAGACATCGGCCGCGACGATCACCTTGCGCCGTTCGGGCCAGGGCTTGCTTGCCGCGATCTCGGCAACCGGGCTGCCTTCACCGATCGCACCAACGCGGCGGCCGTGATGCACGACGAGAGCCGTATGCATTGGCACCTGCCACCCGACAAGACCGTCGCCGCCCTTGAGCAAGCGAGCCAACTCGCGGCTCTTCCCGTCCTTGTCTTTGGCGTCGAGCAGGTGCAGCAGTGACCCCGGCAAGAAGCCATCGTGTGCCACGGACACCGCCGCGTCGCCCTGACCGCCAAGGGCACCACCGCGCGCCAACACGTTCTCGAGCAGCGCGCGAAACAACGGGCGCTGCCGCAGAGCTACTGGCTCATCCTCAAACCACAACCCGTCCGCCGCAAGCAGGCCACTCGTCAGAGCGGTGTCGCCAAGCGGCAGGTTCTTGAGCACGAGCACTGGCTGTACGAGCCGCTTGTTCCACCGCGCTTCGGACTTCGCCTTGCGGTTCGCCACGACGACGATGCTCGCACTCGAACCGCCGCACAAGTGCACGAACGTATCGAGCACGCTATCCGGAACCTTGCCGTGGCCAGCGAGGACCAACGATCCTGCTACGCGCGTAATCGGTTCGGGGCGCGGCTTCTTCTGGGCGACAAGCGGCACCGCCAAGGCGATGCTGAACAAGACGGCAATGCGAGGGGTCAGCACTGCCGATGATTCTATCGCCAGCCGCGACCGATCACTCGGCTACGGAACGCGCCAACCGCAACCCGGCAAATTGCCAACGGTGATGCGGGTAGAAGAAGTTGCGATACGTCGCGCGCGCATGCCCCCGCGGCGTCGCCAGGCAGCTGCCGCGCAACACGAGCTGGTTGATCATGAACTTGCCGTTGTACTCGCGCAGTTCGCCACCAAACGGGCTGTAGCCGGGGTAGCCCTCGTAGGCACTCGTCGTCCACTGCCACACCGCACCAAACGCCTGCTGCAACTTCTCGGTCGTCGCGGCGTGCTCCCACTCGAACTCCGTGGGCAAACGGTGACCCGCCCACCGCGCATACGCATCCGCCTCGTAGAAGCTGACGTGGCAAACGGGTGCGGCGTGATCCACAGCGTGCTCCCCGCGCAGAGTCATCTCACTCCAATCACCGGAACCTTCTTGCTGGCGCCAATACAGCGGCGCTTGCAAACGCTGCTCGGTCACCATGTCCCAACCATCGGACAACCAGTGATCCGGATGCTCGTAGCCGCCGTCCGCCATGAACGCCAACCAATCACCGTTGGTGACAAGGTGCGACGCGATTTCGAACGGCGCGACTTCACGCTCGTGCCGCGGTTGCTCGTTGTCGTAGGAAAACTCGCGCCCGTCAGCACCAATCGCAACCCGACCACCTTCGCAAGCAAGCCACTGCTGCGTCGAGCCAGACTCAGCCCGCGCTGCCATTGCCGCGTCCTTGCGGAACGCTGGGCGCGACGGGGAGCGCGACAGGACGTTGAGAATGTCCATCTGCATCAGCTCTTGATGCTGCTGTTCGTGATGGATGCCGGTCGTCACCAACCCAGCAAACTGCTCCAACGATTCATCTGTGCACTCAGCCAGCAGCGCGGCCATCGCATCGTCCACATGACGGCGGTAGCGCATGATGTCGTGCACCGTCGGCCGCGTCAGCAAGCCGCGCTGCTCGCGCGGAAACGGCGTGCCGAGTGACTGATAGTACGAGTTGAACAGACCGTCGTAGTCAGCATCAAACACCGTGTAGCCGGGCATATTCCGCGCCAACACGAGCGTCTCGAACAACCAACTCACGTGCGCCAGATGCCACTTGGTCGGGCTGACCTCAGGCATCGACTGCACAACCATGTCCTCGACTTCGAGCGTGTCGCACAGCGCGGTCGTGGCAGCACGAATGGCACGGTAGTCGGCAATCAGGCGATCCCTGTTGAGGGTTGTGGTAGTGGTGTCGGTCATGGGTTCCTCACGTCCAATTCGCCAAGGGCACAGAGTTGACGACGTTCTTCTTCGTAGGCCTGCTCGTCAATCGCGACAAACCGACGAAGGCCAAAATCACACAGTTCTTCGCCAATGGTGTCCGCGCACTGCAACTTGCGCAGCGCGGTGGCGATGCTCTCGCCGAGTCCCGGCGCAGCCGTTCGCCGCACGACGATCGGCTGGATCGGGAACGGTCCAAACGACGTCACGACTCGCATCTTGCCCGCGAACTCTGCGTCATGACGACGCTGAAACATCAACGACGTGGAGTCGATCGCAGCCGCATCGATCTCACCGGCCAACACAGCTCGCACCGAAGCATTATGCGAACCCGTGCGAACGCGCTTCTGGAAGAACGTCTCGTTGCCGCTCTCCTGCGCATGCTGCAGTACAGCGAAGTAGCCCGACAACGAGCAATCGTCGTTGTAGCCCCACTTCGCATCGGCCAGATCATCCAGGGACTGCGCCGGATGATCCGCACGCACGACGACATCCGAGTAGTAGACCGGTTCGTCGCTGCCGTGCCGCGGGTCGTCCATGACGAAAGCCGCCGGCACCAGATCGACGGATGGCTCGGGCTGTGAACGCAATGAGAGGAACGACGGCGAGCAGATGAAGCCGAAGTCCACCTCGCCCGCCGCGAACGGATCATGGGCACCGTGCATCGGGCCTGACGTCAGCGTTTCGCTGGTCAAGGCAACCGCACAGCCCAGTTCGCGGCCGATGTATCCCGCAACCAATTCGAAGAAGCGCAGCGGCACACTGGGAGCCAGGTAGGTGATCGCGCGCAGAACGGGTGCGCCCCCGTTCGCTGGTTCGTCTCCTGGCGTGGTCGTCATGCAACGACCACCGTCCTATCCCACTCGCGACTCGTCAACCGATTGCTCTACAGGAACTGCTGGATCGGCCCGCGCTGATCGACGCCGAACTTGTCGAGCCCCGTATCTACGGCGCCGTAGTGCTCGATCGGGTTGCCGTAAGCATTGAGCAAGGTCGTGTACAGGTTGCCCAACGTCTTGTGCCCCTGCTCGCCATAATTCGGCAGACGCACATAGCGCCGACCCAGCTGAAGTTTGCACTGGTCACCAGCCAGCACGACGAACGGATACTCGGTGCCGTGACTGTGGTGTGCTTCGCCGCCGTCGGGGAAGTAGAAGATCATCGTATTGTCGAACATCGTGCCATCGCCCTCGGGCACGGATTTCAACCGCGTCACGATGCGGTCCACGAGCGACATGTGATGCTTGCGGCAGCGCGCGCGAATCTCCGTCGCAGCCACCCCGCCAAACGACTTGTTGTGGCCAACATCGTGCATGTTGACCTTCTCGCCTTCGATCCCGGTGATGCCGGTGTACGGATGCCCCAGCTCATCAACCGTGAAAGCAACGACGTTGGTCAATCCCGAGATCAACGCGCCGAGCAGGACCTCGGTGTGCCCGAGCTGGCGGTCGAACGTCGACACATCATCAGCGAGCAACTTCTCATCCAGAACGGGCACGTGCTTGCGCAACCGCTCGGCCATGCCATCAATCTTGCGATTGCGTTCGCGGATGGCTTGCACGGAGTCGGCGTAACGCTGCACCTTGGCGCGCTCGATACCCGCCAACTCCTCCGCGGCCGCGCCCTCGTTCTTGGCGAGGAACGCCAGCAGCTTGCGTTCGAGCTCGTAGCGCGTGCGCGCCGAGTCGTGCTTCGACACGGACTTGAACAACTCCTCCAACGCGACCCGCGGCGAACCAAACGCATAGTTGGGTTGCTGCGCGCCGCGCGCCGAGAACCCGGTCGCGATTCCGTCGAGGCTACCGCGAGCATTGCCGCCTCCAGTTGGGAAGCAGGCCAACTCGATATGCTCAGCCGGTGAAGGGGAAAGCCTGGCGAGCTCGAAGTCGACGGTCGCCCACCGGATCGAACTGAGTCGCTCGTTGGCCTTGAACACTCCGAGTGACGAACACCATGAGTGATGACCGGTCGTGCACATCTTGCCCGACAGCCCCTGTAGCAGCGTCAGGTTGTCGACGTGCTTGTTCAACGGATTCAGCCACTCGGGCAGCTCATGGCCATCGAGGTCGACTTCATATGCCAGCTTGCGCTTCTCCTTCTGTAGCAGCTTCTTGTCGAAGCTCGGCGGCACCATGACCTTTGGCCAAAGACCGTTCCCACGATGTAGAAAGACGAACCGCTGCGGTGCCTTGAACGGCTGACCGGCAGCCCCTGGTGCTGCCAACAACTGCCGGGGACTGAGGCAAGCCGCAGCACCGGCACTGAACAGGCTGGCACGCAGGAAATCGCGTCGGTTCGTCATGACTTCTGTTTGGCGGGTTTGCGGTAGCGGAACGAATCCGAACTCAGCAGCGACACGATAACCGCCCGGAAGCTGCCATCACTATCCACGTAGGCGCGATCCGCGTCGATGAGGGTTTGGGCATCCGAGAGAAGTTCGTTGCGCCCGAGATAGAAACGGAACGCGTGACGGATGATGGACTGCCGAACCCGCGTCGAACGCGACAGCCTGTCGATCAACTCAAATGCATCGGCAACCTCACCGTCCAGGTCCGGGTCACCCGTGCCATGCAAGGCACCCGTCGTCGTCACGGGCGCAGTCGGATAAACGTCAAACGTGGTCTTGCCATTGCCACGCCTGATCAGGTTGTCAGGATGCTCGAGCGCCTCCGCCGTGCGGAACCTGCCGAAGTCGTCGAACGCCTCGAACGGCAGTCCGAGAGGATTCATGTGCTTGTGACATTTCCAGCATTCGCCGCGTGACGTGATGGCCACGATCCGCTCGCGGAACGTCTTGTCCGGATCCTCGGGCACCTGCGCATCGACCGTGATCGGCAAGTCCGGCACCCGCCCCGCCAACAGCTTCTCGCGAATCCATCGACCACGGCGCACAGGGTCCGGGAAGAAGTTGGTCGAGTGCGCAATCAACCACGACGGATGCGTCAGCACGCCTTTGCGATTGGCGATCCGGAACGGTTGCTCGGTCGGGTAATCCCAGAACGCTTTGGGCTCGATCTTGTCGCCGCGGTACTTCGTCGACTTCCAACTGCCGTAGCGACCGATGCTCGGCGTCGGCGGCAAGTTGTAGAACGGTGCGTGGTGCAGCGTATAGCCGTGCGCCCAGGGAATCGTCGTGAACGGTGTCAGGCCCTGGCCAAAGTAGTCGTCAAAGAAGTGCATGTAGTTGACGAGCTCGCCGGGACGCGATGCATCCCGAACCCGCATCGCCTTGATGCCCTTGAGAAACTCCACGTGCTCAGCGAGCACTTTCTCAGGCTCCGCCTGCCAGTTCGTGTCCTTGAGCCGCTCGTACACCGTGCGCCATTCCGCGACGATCTTGCGACCAGCCTCGTTGCTCTTGTCGTGGTAGACGAAGAACTCATCCGAAGTCAGCAACTGCCGGAACACATCCTGATCGCGTTCGACAATGCGCGTCACAATGCGATCCGTCTCGAGGATCAGGCGGCCCGGCGTCGCCGTCGTGCCACGCCCCGGATTGCGATAGATGCCACCGCTACGCGGCGGATCCTTGAACACCTTCGTCGCTGCGGGATAACCGAAGAACTCGCGGAAGAACCGGACGACCTTTGGATGACTCGTGACGTTCGACTTGAAGTGCTTGCCGTTGAGTGATGGGTCGATCTGGCCGCGATAGAAGTTGGGATTCGCGAGCAGCCGCTCGATCTCGCGAGCGTAGTCCGCGCGCGAACGCAGTCGTCCATCCGCGGCCGCCTTCAGCAACGCCCGATCCGGGCGCCGGTCCCCCAACGCGTAACTGATCGCGTACGCCGCCTCGCGAGTCCCGAGCAACTTGCGCCCATGTCGATCGGGGTCACCTTCGCCAAACTCCAATCGGTAGACGAACTCCGACTCGAGCAACACCGCAACCAGCAACTGCCGCAAGCCAGCACTGTTGCCACCCAGCTCGATCGAACTGCGAAGCAAGTCGACGTATTTCGCCACCTCGAGCTTCGTCGCCGGGCGCCGCAACACACAATCGAACTGTTCCTGCACGGCGGCAACCATCTCAGCATTCGTCGGCGCCGCCGGCTTCTGGATGATCGTTGTGAACGCCGCATACGACTTCGCGATGACCCGCGGCTTCCACCGGTCCTTGCGGTTGGGGAACTCGACCTTGCGATCACCGCCGAGAATCCTCGCCATCAAGATCTGGCGATCGGCAATCCACCCCGCGTTGCCAAGCATCACGAGCAAGTCACCGCCATCGAGGGCATCGATGTCGTAGTAGCGGACGCCCGAATGATCCGTCAGGACAAACGGATTGGTCACGCCAACGAAGTTGCGGTTGACCTTGTTGTCGCGATCACGGCCCGTGAGCTTGAACACGTCCATGACGCGCTCATGGAAGATCTGCGGGCTGACCAACCATCGGCGGGCTGGCGTGTAGGCCGCCGCCTCCGTCGCACCCGAGAACAACTCGTCGTGATCGACAAGGTTGCCGTAGTGCGGGTAACGCATCTTGTCGCGCAGCGCCGGCCCGGCAACCTGCGCCCGCAACCACTCCTGGAGCCGGGCAAGATCGCGCTCGTCAGGCTGAGGTTCATCCTCTGGCGGCATTTCCCCCAGCTCGACCATCTCGCGCGCCCAGCCGAGCAATTCGATGCGATCCGCAGGCGCTCGATCGAAGAGTGTGTCGAAGCGGACATCACCCTTCTGCTTGTCTGCACCGTGACAGCCGATGCAATAGCGCTGCATGACGGCGTGGATTTGCGTAGCCGCCTTCTGCTCGCCAACCGTTTGCGTTGCGCCAGGCGCGGCTGCGAACAAGGTCGCGACAAGAATCATGCTGCAACGCATCATTGTCTCCAGGCTAGCAGACGAAGAGAGAGCTGCAGCGCAGGACACGCACCTGCGACATTTAGGCCACACCGTGATCGGCGCCGGACCATGCCGCAATGACGAAAGCCGCGCTATAGTCCGCGACATGGACGAGCCAACGCAGATCCTCATTACTCGCGCCCAGGCGAGTGATCAGGCCGCTACCGGCTTGTTGTTCGAGCGGTATCAACGGCGCGTTCGCGGCGCGCTCGGCCGCATGGTCGCCGGCCAACGCCTGCCGCCAGGGCACGACACGGATGACCTTCTGCAGGATGCCATGCTTGCGGCCCTGCGTGGTCTACAGGGTTTTGAGTACCGGGGTGAAGGTTCGTTCCTTGCGTGGTTGCTCCAGACCGCGCGCAACGAACTGTTACAGCGGCTGCGCGCAGGCAATCGCAAGAAGCGTGCAGGCAACCACGAAACCTGGAGCCGTGTCGGCGAACCTGTCAATGACGACGCAACGCCATCGCAGGTCGCGATTGGCAACGAACTAGAGGACCGCGTGCAGGCTTGCATCGAACAGCTGCCTGACAACCAACGAACGATCATCATGTTGGCGCGCTACCTCGATTGCTCGGCAGCCGAAATCGCGGAGAAGATGGAACTGCCATCCCAGGGCGCCGCACGCGCGATGCTCATGCGGGCACAAGCGCGCCTCGTGCGATTGCTCGACACGCCGCCCGAGGATGACGCATGAGCCAGACCAGCAGCGAGGCATTGGAGGAGTGCGAACGCCTGTTCGTCGAACTGCTCGAGCAAGTGCAGGATCATGGCCTGACCCCGGACGCGTTCTTTGCGAAGCATCCGGACCACGCCGCGACGCTGCAGCGTTGGTGGCAACTGCTCGGCGACACCGGCGAGGTGGGCAGGTTTGGACCCGACAACCGCTTTGGTCCATTCGTCCTGTTGCGGGCACTCGGCGCCGGCGCGCAGGGCTTCGTGCATCTTGCTGATGACTCGCGCACCAACCGTCGTGTCGCGCTGAAGATCCTGCCAACGCATCGCGCTCTGCGTGCCGGTGCCGTCAGCCGCTTCGAACGAGAGGCGAGTGTCACGGCAAGGCTCAAGCACCCAGGCATCTGTGAAGTCTTCAGCTCTGGCGAGCACGACGGAGCAGCCTACATCGCGATGCGCTACGTCGAGGGCCAGACGGTCTCGGCGTTGCTCGCGGCCGCGCGGGCAGAAAGCAAGCCGTTCGAACTACAACGTGCCCTGATGTGGGTGGAGCAGCTATCCCACGCGCTCCATGCGGCACACACCGAGGGCCTGATCCACCGCGACGTCAAGCCGGGCAACGTCATGATCGACGGGGCGGATCAACCGGTCCTGCTCGATTTCGGACTGGCACACGACCGAGACGACGACAGCGACCTGACGCGCACAGGCGACGTCATTGGCACGCCGGCCTACATGTCGCCCGAGCAACTGCAAGGTGTGCACGTCGAAGTCGACGCACGCGCGGATGTCTATTCGCTTGGCGTCATCCTGTTCGAACTCTTGACCCTGCGGCGACCGTTTGAAGCTGCAACCCAAGAGCTACTGCATCGACAGATCCTGGCTGCTCCGTTCCCAGATATCAGAAGCCTGCGGTCCGAGTTGACCGACGACGTTGCCATCGTGCTGCAAACGGCGATGGCCCGGGACCGCATGCACCGCTACGAAACGGCAGATCAGTTTGCGCGCGATCTGCATCGCCTACGCACGGGCCAACCAGTGCTGGCACGACCACCAACCGCACTGCAGCGCTGCGCTGCGTGGTGTCGCCGCTCCCCCGCGCTGGCGACGAGTCTCGGACTGCTGTTCGTATCGCTGGCGGCGGGAGCCATCATCGGCTTCACACTCTACATCGAGGCACAGTCGGCCCGGACGCGTTACGACCAACTCGCGGACGTCGAGCGACTTCGTGACGCGCGGGCAAGCGCCGCAACTGTTGAAGATGGCAGTCAGGATGATGGCGCCGCCATCGCGCGCTGGCTGAGCGAGCATGGCGAACCTCTGGCATCAACCTTGCCGCGCCACCAACACGCGCTCGGCCAGCTAGCACAACAAGCAATCACAACAGAGGCTGGTTCGGCGCTGCCAGAACGTGTGCAACAACGCATCCGTGACCTCACGGGGCAATTGGAACACTCACAGCAGTCACTGATCCGGCCACGCAACCAGATCAATCGTGAACTGCACACGATGGCTGTCACGAAACTGACGGCGGCAATCACGGCGCTCCAGGCGACGCCGATGCCGCCCGAGCGCCGGTTCGCCAACTCGGAAGACGCTTTCCTGCACCGCTCCCTGTCCGACCTCGTCACAGAACTCGAACAGTTCACCTCGCCGCGCGGGATGCTGCCAACCATGCGCCAGCGCGCCGCATGGGCGCAACGCGTGCGTGCCGAGACCATCACATCCAAGCAAGACCTGTGGCAGCGTGTGCAACGCGAACTCGCCGAAGACGAGCGCTTTGCCGGTCGCGAACTGCAGCCACAACTTGGCCTGGTCCCGCTTGGCCGCGACCCACGATCTGGTCTGCAGGAGTTTGCGTTCGTTCGCGGCGGCACCACACCCAGTCGGGATGCGACGTCCCAGCAGCTGTCCATCACGGCAAAGGATGCGCCAGTGCTGGTCTTGCTCCCGCCAGGCAAATACGTGGCTGGCAGTTCGCTGGACGCCCAACATCCGGCCTACGACCCAGACGCGCGCGATTCGGAAATGCCACCGATCACGGTCGAGCTTGATTGGTTCTTCCTCTGCAAACACGAGCTCTCGCGAGCGCAATGGCAGCGGCTTGGCGGCACGCAGGGTTCCTTCAGCCTGGACGCAGAATCGCTCGGCGACGATGTCGACATGCATCCGATCACGGAGGTGACGTGGCATGAATGCGACGAGCTCCTCCGCAACCACCGCCTCACGTTCCCAACAGAACTGCAGTGGGAGTACGCAGCCCGTGCAGGCACACGAACGCCATACCTCACTGGCAAGCAACCACGACGACTCGGGACGCAAGCTAACTTCCGCAGCGCCGCCGAAGCCGGCCCAAGGTCCGATGGGCACCGCTACACGGCCCCCATCAACACGCTGCTCCAGAATCGCTTCGGCCTCTGGCACGTATCAGGCAACGCCGCGGAGTGGTGCCGCGAGTCCTACATGAACTTCGCCTACTCTCAAGCGGAGTGGCGACCGGGTGATGCCGAACTTCGGGTCGCACCCGCAATCTCGAAGAGCGTTCGGGGGGCGAGCTTTACGGCCGCCGCATACCTCGGTCGACTGGCTAGCCGCGCCCATCGAGCCGCGCAGTTGCGGTTCTTCGCGGTTGGGTTGCGCCCCGCCAGAGCCGTAGACGTTGCCAAATAGACCTCGCAGGAATTCTCGGAATCCCCCGTCACGCCCATGGGCAGACGGCATTTCCAGGGGCGACCCAAGGATTCCCCATGAGCAACAACCCGTTCGTCCGCCTTCTCGCGTGTTCCACATTGTGCCTCGCGGCTACCGCCCAGAATGACATGCTCGGCATCGCCTGGGGCGGAGCCACCTATGATGTGAACGCCGCGACCGGCACCGGCACCTCGTTGGGCCTCGCCGGACAGAGCGGCATCAACTCAATGGCACGCATCGGCAGCTCGCTCGTGTGCGTGACATCCCAGGGGCAGTTGGTCGACATCGATCCAGCAACGGGAGCCGGATCGGTCCTCGTGAACACCTGGCCAGCGCTGACCATGGTTACAGGTCTCGCCGCGGACAGTTCGGGCATGCTCTACGCAGTCGTCAACGGCGGTGCGTTCACGTCGCCTGACAAGCTCTACACGATCAACCCGACGACGGGCACCACCAGCTTCATCGGCGACATCAACAACTTCTTCGGTGTGCAGAGCCTGGCCATCGACGACAACGACAACCTCTACGCCTGGGACGTCGGCGTCAGCCTCGGTTCCGGCCAAGGCCTGCTGACCATCGATCCGAATACCGGCGCGGGCACGGACGTCAATCCTGCCGTTGGTGGCAGTGTCATCGTGCAGTCACTCGCGTTCTCGACTAGCGGCCAGCTGTACGGCGCCCGCAATTCGCTGTACACGATCGACACCACAACGGGCATCGAGACCGCGATCGGCTCAGGTGGCTACAACGACCTGCGCGGGATCGAGTTTGTCGTCGCATCGACTGCGGCGGATTGCACGCCTTGGAACGGCAGTGGCAGCAACCCCAACGTTTGCACGTGCGCGACGCTGCCCGTCCTCGGCAGCAATTGGAACATCTCGATCACTGCGGGTCCCAACACGATCGCAACCTACGGGTTCGCGAGCGCCAACCTGCTCGGCTCACCGGTGCCGATTGCTTTCGGAGAACGACTGCTCACGGCGCCGTATGTCTCGATGCCGACGGTTGCGATCGGTTCACACCAGATGTCCCTGCCAGCCAACACGGCCTACATTGGGTTCACCGTGAGTGTGCAGGGACTGCTGCTCAACTTCAGTTCGGGCAGTCTCTCGGCACAACTGACGAACGCGCAGACGGGCTACCTCGGCCTCTAGCCAGTCACTTCGTTGCGATCGTCCAGGCGCGCGTCGTCTGGTTGCCGGTCGCCGCGAGCACCTTGCCATCGGCCCGGAACGCGAGACGGAACGTGCGCTCGGACCCCGAATCGAGCGTCTTCAGTTTGGCCAGGTGCTTGCCGCTCCAGATCACGATCGGCCCCTTCAGGCCAGCGGATGCGAAGAAGCGACCATCTCCAGACCACGCCAACGTGAACACTTCTTCGGCGGCGCCATCCAACAACTTCACGAGCTTGCCCGTCGCGACGTTCCAGATGCCGATCTTGGCGTCGACGTACGCGATCGCGAGCAGCTTGCCATTCGGCGAGAACACCGGCTGCTGCGTCTGCTTGCGATTGAGCACGTGCAGGACCTTGCCCGTGTCGACGTTGAAGATGTGCGTCTTGTCGTTGCGGTTGCCAACGACGAGCAGTTTGCCGTCCGGACTGAAGAGCGGTCGCAAGCCGCCGCGTGTGCCTTCCACTGTGAACTGATTGACGCGTGCACCATCCGCGACCCGCCACAAGTCGACGTGGTTGGCATACTCACCAGTGGCGAGCAGACTGCCGTCGGGCGAGTAGGCGACACTCGGTCGGTCCTGGCCAGCGATCTGCACGGGTGGCTTGCCGTCTTGGGCGATGACCACCTTGCCCTTGCCCTCGTTGAACGCGAAGCCTTTGCCCGTCGGCGACAATGCGAAGTAACCCGCATCCTTGCCGAAGGACTCACCCGTCGGCTGCCACTGTGCATCGAAGAACCGCACCGTGCCGCCGAGCTTCTGCAGCAACGCCAACTGGTCGCCGCGCCACTGCAGACGCCAGCCGCGCTCGCCCAGATCCCAGGTCTGCTTGAACGTCACACTGCGCCGTTCGCGACCGATGTCTTCGGCGATGACGAACAACATCTCTGGCGGAATGCCTTTCGTGGCCGCACATGCTCGACGCAGCGCCGCGATGCCGGCATCCCCCATGTCGAGGATCACCTTGCGCGCACCTGCGCGTTCGGCCGGCGACTCGCTGCCGAGTCGTTCGATCGCGCTCTCGATCGCAGCCGGTGATTGCGCAGGCACCAAACCCGTAACGCAAAACAGAGTCACACCAAGTGCCAACGGTCTTACGGCGTAGCAGCGCATGACGTCACTCTACGTCATCGCGAACAACACGTATGATCGTGGCCCCATGAGATTCGCCTCGCCCACCGTTCTCGCCCGCCTCGCACCAATTGCCCTGTGCCTCGCGCCACTCGCGGCCCAGAACGCCTGGCAACTCAACCCCGCTGCCGGCCCCAGTCACGGCTTGTGGCCAGGCATGGCCTACGCGGTCTCGACGAGCAAGTGCTACCTCTACGGCGGCGGCAACGGGGCGGCGACGAGCAACGAGACGTGGGAGTTCGACGGCACGACGTGGACGCAACTGCTGCCGACAACTGATCCGGGCGAGCGGCACACGTTCGCGATCTGCTACGACACCGCTCGCGACGTCGTCGTGATGTTCGGCGGCGCCAACCAGGCCTACACGCCGTCCGCGGAAACGTGGGAGTACAGCCCAACGGCCAACACGTGGACACAGGCAACGCCAACCGGTGCGGCGCCAACAGCCCGCTATGGCTGCCACATGGTCTACGACCTCGCGCGGGGAGTTTGCGTCCTGCACGGCGGCTGGTCCGGTTTCGGGTTCACGCCCGAGACCTGGGAATGGAACGGCTCGACGTGGACGCAGGTCACGACAACCAACAGTCCGTCGCCGCGCGACCGTTTCGGTTTCGCCTATGACATCGCGCGCGGCAAGAGCGTTCTGTTTGGCGGCATCGCGGCAGCGGCTTCCGATGAGACGTGGGAATTCGACGGCGTCGACTGGACGTTGATCAACACCCCGACGACGCCGCCGGCGCGCCAGAAGGTGCGCCTCGCCTACGACACCAACCGCGGCGTGTGCGTGATGCAAGGCGGCCAGAACGGCTCGCAACTGCTCGACAGCTGGGAATACGACGGCGTCAACTGGCGCATCGTGCCGAGCACGCCGAGTCCAGCGCGCGGCGAGAACGCAGTCGCGTTCGACATGGCGCGCAACACGACCGTTGTCTTTGGCGGCTACAGCACCAATGGCACCAGCACAGAAACGTGGGAGTACGGACTGGCAACGTCAGCCAGCTTCCATCCGTTTGGCACCGGCTGCGCCGGCAGCAACGGCGTGCCCAGCTTGCAAGCCGCCTTCGGCAACACGCCGGCGATTGGCGCGACGTTCTCGATGAACATCGCCAACATGCCCCTCGGTGGCGGCTTCGGCTACCTGTTCTTCGGCGCGAGCAACTACCAGAACGGGCCGCTGTGGTTGCCGTTCGACACCGGCATCATCGGCTGGACAGGCTGCTCCGGCTACATCACGCCGGACGCGGGACAGTTCTTCCCGCACTCAGCCGGCCTCGGCTCCGTCACGGTCACCCTCCCCAACAACCCGCTGCTGCAACACTTCACGTTCTACGCGCAAGCCGTGAGCTTCGACGCCGGCGCCGCCAACGGAGTGCTCGCCCTGAGCAACGCCGCCGAACTGATCATGCACTGAGTTGCCCGGCGGTTTGAAGCGGGTTCGGTACGCCGGGTTAGTTGCCGGTGGCGCCGGCTACTGCTCCTTCGCAGCTGGGGCAAGAAAGGTCGCCCCAGAGTTCGGCTTGGGCGCGGTCCTGTTTGTTGCCGAGCATGGCCATGCCCTTCTTGGAACGGCGCTCCATCTCGTGGGCCCAGTCGGCGCGCTCGGTCTTGTTGAGGCGCAGGCGGTCCATGCGCTTGTCCATCCAGCGAGAGACGAGGGTGTGCAGGGCGTCGAGCCGCACCTTCATCTCCTTGTTCGCGAGCCGTTCGCGCAGGCCCTTCGAAAGACCGGGGCCCCACGTATCGGTCGCCATCTTGAACGACACGAACGGCGGTCGCGCGCGGTAATGGCGCATCGCTTCGAGCACGTAGGTGCAGGTCGGGCAGCCGCGCACGAAGTGGGTATACATGCCGCCCTCTTCCTTCCGCAGGATCAGGTCGAGCGTCTTGTTGCTGACGCCATCGTCGTAAAGGCCTTCGACGACCGCATGGAAGATCTCGGTGCTGTAGTTGACCTTCGCGGGCTCCTGCGCCGGCTTGGATGGAACGGACGGCTGCAGCCAACCGAGCGTGAGCAACAGAACAACGATGGCTTGGTGCTTCATGGTCCCAGTGCAGACGCAGGCAAGTTTGTCCTGTTAGCACAAAGAGACAAAATCCGCGTAGCTCCTGCTCCGGCCATGCAGGAACGTTCCTGCCATGCGGACTACCGTCGCCAGCATCGCCGTCTTGACCGCCCTGCTCATCACGGCCGGCTGTGAAGCCGAACCCACTGGGCCCATGTGGTCGGTGCGCCCGGACGACCCCGAGGACCCGCTCAAGCTGGAGAACATCACCCTGCTGCCCGGCGGCAACATCGCGATCAAGAACACGGCCAACTCGACGCTGTGGAAGCCCGATAGCGTTGCCACGCCACCGTTCGAACTGTCGGCGCGCGTGCACTCGACCAACCTCGGACTGCATCCGCACGGCACCGGCATCGTGTTCGGCGGCACGGATGTCGACGGGGACAACCAGGCCTACACCTACTTCATGGTGCGCGGCGACGGCCAGTTCCTGATCAAGACCCGCGATGGCACGGAGACCGGCGACGTGTGTTCTTGGACCGAACATGCGGCCATCGCCAAGGAAGACAGCGACCTCGAAGCAACCAACACGCTTCGCGTCGCCGTCGCCGATGAAGAGACCCGCTTCTTCGTCAACGACAAGGAAGTGCACAAGCACTCCAACAAGGAACTGCACACGAAGGGCAAGCTCGGCGTGCGGATCGTGCACGATCTCAACGTGCGGATCGATCAGATCAAACTGACGCCAGGCGCCAAGTAGCACCTAACGCTGCAAGCGCTGCAGCTGACCGCTCACACGCTTGGCGAGCTGCTGGTTGCCTTCCCGCTGCGCGCGCTGCAACACGGCCTCGCCCAGCTTGACCGCTGCACCGCGATCACCGCCGAGCAGCGTCGCGCGGAACAACACGTGTTGATCCCCGAGCGACGGCGACGCAACGTCATTGAGCTTCGTCGCCAACCGCAACGCCCGTGCGCCGTCGCGCACCGAAGCATCGGGAGCCTGCGACAACACCACAGCGAGGTTGCGCAGCAGGTCACGGTTGTCCGGCGAACGGCGATGGCCTTCGTCGAAGCTGCGCAACGCTTCGCGGTAGTTGCCCTGCATCCCGAACATCGCACCGAGGTTGTTATAGGTCAGCGGATCCTCGGGTTTCACCTCGAGTGCACGATCGAAGTGCTGCTTGGCCTCGACAAACTGACCCTGTCGCGCGCAGTAGTTGCCGACGGCGTTGTTGTCTTCGAACGCGTCTGGGTAGATCTCGAGCGCACGGCGATGGTGCTCGATGCCGGCGTCCGGATCGTTGCGATCCAGCAGGTTGCCCAGGTTGGAATGCGCCAACCACGCGTCAGGTTCGGCGACGATCGTCGCGCGCCACAAGCCTTCGACATTGTGGTAGATGCTCGCTCGACTCCACGTCGCAAAGGCCAGCAACAGGCACACACCGCCAAGCACACCAGCCACCGCCGGCGGCTTGCGCAGCAACCAGGCGCCACCACACGCAAGCAACGCGATCGGGCCCAGGCTCGGCAGGTATTGAAAGTGGTCCGCGGCGTAGGCGTAGCGCAGGTAGTAGTAGTCGACGAGGCCGGACACCGGCAGCAGGTTAGCGACGTAGATCCACACTCCCAGCGACACCGCGACCGCAGCCGGTCGCCGCCCACGCACGACGACCGCGACACTAGCAACGATCACGACCAGCAGCAGAAGCGTCGGCACCCAACTCAAGGCACCGTCAGCGATCGGCCACTTCGCATAGGAAAACGACAGCTCGATCGGCACGAGCAGCTTGCTTGCGTAGAACGCGACCACCTGACCAAGCAACGCGACGCGCTCAAGCGGCTGCAGCGCCCAGTCGTGACCAACGGCACCTTCGCCTCGTTCCATCACGATCGTGACCAACGCTGCAAGCAAAGCCATACCGACAAACGGCAGTAGCGAACGCAACGAACTCCGCCACTCCCGCCGATGCCAGACGGCGATCGCGAACATCGTCACCGGCAGCATCAACGTCGCCGTCTTCGCCAGCAGCGCCAGCAAGTAGAGGACGGCCGTTCGCCCAAGCGTCGCCCGCGACTTGCTCGTCAAGTGCGTCAACCACGCGTGGCATGCCCACAGATAGAACAGGCCGGACAACGTGTTCTTGCGCTCGACCAACCACGCGACCGACTCGCTGTGCACGGGATGCACCAAGAACAGCAATGCGGCAAACGCCGCTCCCGGCAACCGCAAGCGCACGAGCAACAACCCGAACAGCAACGCGTTGGCCGCGTGCAGCAGCACGTTCTCGACGTGCATGATCGTCGGGGACAGCCCCCACAGCTGATAGTCGAGCCACCACGACGTGTAGGTCAGCGGGTAGTACTGAATGACCGCGCCCGGCTCGAACCAGATACGGCCCAGCCCACCGAACGTGCGCAGCGTCTCGTTGTCGCGGATCCAGTCCGTGTCATCCCACAAGAACTCGCCACTCAGCGCTGGCCCATAGACGAGCAGCGCAATCGCCGCGAGTGCGACGTAGCAGAGGGAGATGCGAGATGGCGACACCGCGCCGATCCTACAACACCGAATCGAGCGCTTCGATCAGCCGCCCGACCTCTTCGCTCGAGTTGTAGTGCACCATCGACGCGCGCACGACGCCGCCGTTGTCGTGCAGGCCAAAGCGTGTGCAGAAGCGGTGGGCATAGAAGTGGCCCCAGCGAATCGCGATCTTCTGCTCGTCGAGCCGCGTCGGAATACGACTGGCGCGCTGCTCCAACGGCACAAACGACACCGTCGGCGCACGCCGTTCGTCGGCCACCGCCCGGCCGAGCAACCGCACGCGCGGATGCTCATCGAGAAACTGCAACAGCGGCGCGACCAACTCACTCTCGTGCGCCGTGATCTTGTCGAACGCGCCGTGCAGCGTGCCCTCGCCACCGTGATGCCGATCGAGTTCTTCGAGATAGTCGACGACGCCGGGCAACGCCGACGTCAACTCGTGATTGACGTTGCCGGGTTCGAGCTTGTACGGCCCCTCATCGTTACCGATGAAGAAGTGATTCTGCGGCGCCATCTGCGCGAGCAATTCCTTGCCGACATGCATCGCACTGAGGTGCGGGCCATAGACCTTGTAGAGACTCGCGACATACAGGTCGGCACCGAGCTCCTTGATGTCCACGCGCCGATGCGGCGCCGAGGCGACGCCGTCGACGCACACCAACGCGCCGGCCTGATGCACGCGATCGACGATCGCCTTCACATCCTGGACTTCGCCCACGAGATTGGAACACTGCGTGAACGCCACCAACCGCGTGCGTTCGCTGAGCAACGGCTCGAGGTCCTCGACCCGAAGTGCATGCGTCTCGCCGTCACACTGCCATTCGCGCACGACCAGCCCCGCCTTCTCCAAATCGCGCCACGGCCCGATGTTGGCCTCGTGATCGAGGTCCGTGACGACCACTTCATCGCCGTCTTGCCACAACGGCCGCAGCGCCGCTGCCGCCAACCGCGTCAACACCGTCGACGATGAACCGATGACCACATCATCGCGCCCCGCGCCAAACAACTGCTCCGCCGCGCGATGCCCTGCCGCCACGCACTTGGTCGCTTCCTGCGACACCGCGTAGCTCGCACCGAGTTGCACCATGCAGTTCTGCATGTAGTCCTGCACCCGATCGATGACCCGTCCGAGCGGCACACTGCCACCAGCGTTGTCGAACAACGTCCAGTCGGTCTGCAGTCCCGGGAACTGGGCGCGCACGTATTCGAGATCGAGCATGCCGCACATGCTAAGGCTCACTCCGACAAGTAGTCAGCGGCAAACGCTTCGGGGTCGACCAGCCACTGCTTGACCGACTGCTCGCTCGCGACCGGAGGCCCGACTCGAATCACGGCAGCCTGGCCAAGGCCGAGAGGCGACTCGCCGGTGTTGCGCGTGAAGAAGTAGGACAACTCTTGCTCGTTCTCCTTGTCGTCGACGTCAAGCCCACGCCCCAGTTCGTGCCACGTCGTCATCGCTTCGCATTCGAACGGGTCATCGCCGTCACCGACGATCGTCTCATCAAGCACATCGTGCACGAGCTCGCTGCCCGGCCCGGCGAACAGGGCCCACTGCAGGCAACGCATATCGAGTACCCGCGCATACTCGTCGATGAATGAGATGACCTCGGCGGTATCCCGCCACCACTGCTCCTGCCACCAGACGAGCACGACCTCGGCCGGCGTCACCATCTCGAGCGCGCCACCGAGATCGCTGGGGCGATCGACCGCCAGCCATTGGTAGTTGCGACCCGTTGCCGGATCGCGCACGCACAGTTCTTCGTTGCTGACTCCCATGGGCTACCGGATAACAACCTCGTAGTGCTCGACGTGCGGATCGTAGCGCTCGAGCACGACCTGCGCCGCCGGCGGCACGACGGCAACATCGAGATCCTCACCGGCAAAGGCACAAATCGACTCCATCGACACCCACGTCGTATGCACGCGGAAGTGCTCGCCGTCGGCCGCCGACCGCCGCAACACCTCGACCGCGACGAACCCCGACAACGAACGTAGGTGCGGGATGGTCTCGTCACGCAGGTGTGCGAGGTAAGCATCGGCGTTTTCCTTCGTCGTCACACCGGCCCAACTACGAACGACCGGCATCAGATGTGCTCCAGGTCGTCGGCTTCGATCGTGCGGTCGTCGACGGCGTCTCCGGTATTGCGCACGCTCTGCGGCTCGAACAACACGATACTGACCAGCTCGCTCGCAATCGGCCGGTGCTCGACGCCGCGCGGCACGATGCAGAACTCACCGGGCTTCACAGTCACGCTGCGATCGCGAAACTCGAGCACCAGGTCGCCGTGCATGACGAGGAACATCTCGTCCTCATCGGCGTGCGAGTGCCATGCGAATTCCCCTTCGAGTTTGGCGACCTTCACGTACTGACCGTTGAGAGCACCTACGACCTTGGGATTCCACGTCTCCGTGAAGCTGTCGAGCTTCTGCTGCAGATTGACGACGTCCATGCGATACAAGATAGCGGCTTGAAGCACCGGCGCTCGCCCCGCAATCCATCGTTAAGCAATGCTGCATGATGCACTCAGCATCATTACGCTCATGTAACCATCAAGCGTGACTAGGATCTGCTCATGGACACGACCAAGACAACAGCGAAGATCCCGCTCACGGCCAAGGTGCTCTACACGGCGTTCATGGCCGTGCTCGTGCCGTTCTATTGGTACAACTACGGGCCGACGAACTTCCTCTACTTCTGCGACGTCGCGCTCTTCCTGACCCTCTACGGGATCTGGACGGAGAAGTCGCTGCCGCTGAGCATGGCGGCCGTCGGCATCCTGGTGCCACAAGCGCTGTGGGTCGCTGACTTCGCGAGCAACCTGTTCGGCATGTCGTTGACCGGCATGACCGACTACATGTTCGACGCGAACAACCCGCTCTTCAACCGCAGCCTGTCGCTGTTCCACGGCTGGCTGCCGTTCTTGCTCGTGTGGCTGGTCGCGCGCGTCGGCTACGACCGCCGCGCTGCCATCAACTGGATCGTGCTCGCGTGGGTCTTGCTGGTGATCTGCTACCTGTGGATGCCGGTCGCCGTCGATCCGAGCAACACCAACCTGCCGTACAACATCAACTACGTCTACGGCTTGAAGGACGCACAGACGTGGATGCACGAATTGGCATGGTTTGCGATTGTGATCGCGGCGCAACCACTCGTGGTGGTCGGCCCGATGCACTTCGTGTTGCGCCGGTTCGCCGCGAAGGTCTAGACCTACGAGGCGTGACGTCACATAGGACGTCGGCTGCAGCACATGGCGCGAGCTCTGCGCTCGCGCGGGCGTGAATCGATGATTCGCGCGGCGTGAACCCGAGGGTTCACGCGAGGTCCAAAGGACCGGTCAGACTACCAGCGCTCGCGACGGCCACCGCCGCCACCACCACCGCCGCCACCGCCGCCGCCGTAGCCGCCGCCGCCGCCACCGCCACCGCGAGGCTTGCGCTCCTCGGCTTCGTTGACGCGCACGTTGCGACCATCGACATCCTGGCCGTCGAGGGCTTGGATCGCGTTGGCGGCTTCCTCATCCGAACCCATCTCGACGAAGCCGAAGCCGCGGGAGCGGCCGGTTTCGCGATCAGTCAGGATGGTGACGCTGTTTGGCTTGAAGCCGGCTTGCTCGAAGGCGTCGGCAAGTGTGTCTTCGGTCGAGTTAAAAGAGAGATTGCCAACGAACAGGCGGTTACCCATAGCTTTGCTCCGGACCCGGTGATCACGTACTTCGTCGACCGAGCGCACGGCAGCTTGCCGTGCATTCCTCGCGTAGCAGCTGGTGGGGAAGCCTCAACGAGAAGCGTCCCACCAAGGGCACCGAGAAGCGGGCGATATGCGGGTCCTCCAGTCGATGATTCATCCGGAGGCGTCGACTGGCCCGCATTCCAGGCCAGGAACCCTACCCTCGCGGGTTCCCAGTAGCAATCGCCGGGGTGCCTGCTTGACGCAATCCGCGCAGATGGCGCCAGCCGACCAGCTTTCGCGAGGCCTCGTCCCAGAGGCGGAGGTTGAGGGAGCGGAAGCTCGACCACAGGGTCATCGGGGTCACCGACGAGAACATCTCGTTGGAGACGTGGCACCGCTCGAGGTGGTAATTGGGGATCCGCGGGCTCAGGTGGTGGATGTGGTGGAACCCGATGTTACCGGAGAACCACTGCAGGACCTTGGGGAGGCGCAGGAACGAGCTGCCCTTGAGGGCCGCGACCGTGTAGTCCCAATTCTCGGTGTGCTCCCAGTAAGCGTCCTCATACTGGTGCTGCATGTAGAACAGCCAAATGCCCCCGGCGCCCGCGCCGAGCATGATTGCGGACTGCAGGATCAGGTAGGGCACGAATCCGAAGATCGAGCCCATGACGCAGATCATCACGAACAGGGCGATGTTGGTGTTGCGGACCGAGCGACGTTCGCGATCGGGCGCACCCTTGCGCGAGAAGCGGTGCAGGCCGAGGAAGAGCACGAATGGCGCCACCACGAGCAACACAACCGGGTTGCGGCTAACGCGATACGTGAACTTGGTCCAACGTGACGAAGCCAGGTATTCGGCCACCGTCATCGTCCAGACGTCGCCAACGCCGCGGCGATCGAGGTCGCCGGTCGCGCCGTGATGGATCGAGTGCTCGCCGCGCCAGTGACGGTACGGCGTGAAGGTAAGCATCCCCGTAAACCCGCCAACCAGGTCATTGGCGACCTTGGAGGCGAAGAACGAGCCGTGCGTCGCATCGTGGAAGATGATGAAGATGCGCACGAGCAGGCCAGCGCCGAGCACGACGAGCGGGACTGTGAGCCACCAGCTGTAGCTGACGGCGAAGAACAGCAGCACCCAGACGGACGCGTAAAGGCCAACGGTCGTCGCGATCTGCCAGACACCACGCCAACGGCTAGGTGTGGTGAACGGCTCGATCAACGGCCGCCAATCTTCGATCGTGTACGAAACCTCTTCGGACGCCTTGTCTTGCGGCTGAGGAGGGGACAGGCGGCCATCTGCCTTCTGCAGGCAGGGTCCACCATCGAGGGATTTGGGTTCGCTCATGAAAGGCGTTCCGGACGATTGATTGCTGGGCTGAGGCCCGCGACTGGGGGGTCTGAGGCCAAGCAGGTTATCGGGTTGGTCTGTCGAATGGCACGAGGAACATCGCGCCTGAGCAGACTTCGTGAAGATCGGTGGCGATCGGGGGAATGGCCCATCGGGTCCACATCGCAAGGCATCACATTGGTTTTGGACCGCGCTGGCGATGAGCACCCCCACCCGCCGAGCCGGCAAAAAAGTCGCAGAATCGGCCCGTCCCAGGGCCCTCACGGGCAGGGGCGCGAGAAAACCTGAGGACGGGCGCTTGACTCCTACCTACCACTTGGTAGGTTTCTCGGAAGTGAGCGAGCGCAAGCAACAGATCCTGGCAACGGCAGCGGACATCCTGGAGCACAAGAGCTTCGCGGCGTTCAGCTACCAGGATCTGGCCGAGCGTCTCGGGATCCGCAAGGCGAGCATCCACCACCACTACCCCAGCAAGGACGAGCTCGGCATCGAGCTGCTCAAGTTCTTCAAGGCCCGCGGCGACGCGCTGATGATGGAAGTCGTCGGCGCCGCGAAGTCGCCGGGCGCCGCCCTGAGCGCCGTCTTCGAGATGTGCGAGAAGGTCATGTTCGACGGCGAAACCAAGGTTTGCCCGTCGTGTGCGTTCGAAGTCGACGCCAAGAACCTGTCGCCCAAGATGATCGAGATGCTGCGCGAATCCAACGAGGCGTTCGTCGAGCAACTCGCCGGATTGCTCACCGCGGCGCGCGCCGGCGGCGAGATCACGTTCCTCGGCGAACCCAAGGATCAGGCGGCGACGATCGTCTCCGCCTTGCAGGGCGCCCGCCTCGCCGAGCCGATCATGGGCCGCGAACACTTCCGCGGCGTCATCCGCCAGCTCTGCCGCAGCCTCGGCCTCTAGCCTGAAGCGCGACCCACTACCGCACAACCAGACCCCCCGACGTCCGCATCACCCCAACTCTCCCTACTGATAGGTAGTCTGAATGTCCTCCCGCACCCTTTCCTCCGAGCTCCTCTACAAATGGCGATGGCTGATCAGCGCCGCGGTGCTCGCCATCATCGTCGCGGTCGCCGGCAGTGGCTTCGGCCGCGTCGGCACCTTCTCGGCCCAGGTCGACACGCTGCGTGAGAGCCCGCCCGAGGAGGTCAAGGTCAAGCCGTTCGATGCTCGCTACGACATCTGGTTCGACCCGGAGGATCCCGGCCTCCAGCTCTACAAGCAGATCGAAGATCAATTCAGTGCCGAAGACTTCGTGCTCGTGTCGTTCGAGGAGAAGGAACATCCACTCGGAGTCTTCTCGCCGAAGTCGCTGCAGACGATCGCGGATCTGACCCAGCGCATCGAGAAGGTGCCGTTCGTGCGACACGTGCGCAGCCTGACGAGCAACCCGTGGATTCGTTGGGGCACGATTGAAGGTGACGAAGAAGGACTACTGATCACGGACCTGTTTGCCGACGAGCCGGGCAGCTACGACGAGAACGCGGTCATCGCTCGCATGGTCGGCGTGCTCGGTGCCGAGCGCACCGCGAAGATCGTCGGTGAGAGCAAGGTGCGGGAAGTCATCGGCGCGGACACGCCGTTTGCGGACCGCATCGGCGAACCACGATTGATCGGCAATGTGATCAGTGACGATGGACGCACGACGGCGTTTCAAGTTCAGGTACTGCGACCGCGCATCGACAAGGACAAGCTCGTCGAAGCATTCGGCGAAGACGAGAACGCGCAGATCGTCGGCGGCTCGATGCACGGCAACCACTCACAGTGGGAAGCACTGAGTGCGATCGAAGCAATCATCGCGGAGCACGGCGGCGACTACGACATGCACGTCGCCGGCATGCCGAACATCGAACGCAACTTCATGGTCACCGGCGAAGCCGACATGGGCATGTCGCAGTGGATGTTCTTGATGATCATCGTGGTGATGGCCTTCTTGTTTCGCCGCGTCGTCGGCGTCGTGACGCCACTCGTCGTCATCGTGGCGTCGGTCGCCGGGATGATGGGCGCAATCTTCTTGATGGGCGACCTGCTCAACAACATCACCGCCGGCGCGATCAACATGATCACCGCGGTATCGATCGCCGACTCCATCCACCTGGTCGCGTCCTACTTCGGCTTGCGCCACAAGCACACCGACAAGCGCGAACTGATTCTCGAAGTCATCCGCGTCAACGCGATGCCGGTGTTCTTGACGTCGGTCACGACCGCGATCGGCTTCTACTCACTGACGGCCGGCAACATCATTCCGCTGCAGATGCTCGGCTACACGGCCGGCCTCGGCACCGTGCTCGCCTACGTAACGTCGATGACGCTCGTGCCGGCGATGTTGTCGCTGGCGCCGCTGCCGAAGCAATCGGCGACAGCTGCTGACCTCACGACGCAGAAGGCAAGTTGGGCCGCGCGCCTGACCGACGGCGTGCTCAAGCGCCGCACGCCGATCGTGATCGTTGCCGGTGTCGTGACGCTGCTCGCGTTCATTGGGTTGCTGCGCATGGAACTCGACTCGGACTTCCGCACGATGTTCCCGGACACCAACAAGACCATGGTCGACATGACCTGGGTCGAAGACCGCCTCGGCGGTTCGGGCGATCTCGAGATCGTGTTCGAAGCACCGGCCATCGACGAAACGCAGGATGCGACGATCGAACGACAAGCGCGCATTGGTGTGCTTGCCGCGCAGCAACTCGCCGCCGTGAAGGGCGACGCGACGGCGCTGACACCGGTTGAAGCTGCTGAGCTGACCAAGCTGCAAGAACAAGAAGCCAACTACGCCCGCCGCCGCATCGCGGTCTCGGCGCCGTTCCTCAACGAGCTCAAGCGCTTCACCGATCGCTTGCGTTCGGAGATGAAGGATCCGTCGTCGGACCTCTACATGATCTCGCGGCTCGACGGCGCGCTCGACATCCTGCGCAAGATGAATCAGGTGCAGAACCAGGACCAGGCGGCGTTCTACCGGCCGCCGAACGAAAGCGACGTTGCCGAAGACGCGCGCAAGCCTGGTTACTACATCGACGACTTCACCGGCGACCTCGAACTGGCGCCGGGCCAGAACGCGTCGACGTTGGCCGCGCAGTACTTCCTGCAATACGAGAACGGCGCCAAACCGGCCGAGAACCTCGCGACGCTGGTGAGCATCGATCGCCGCACGTTCCGCGTGCAGGGTCGTGTGCGCCAGGGCCGCAGCAAGCTGCAAGACGCGGCGTTCAAGCGCATCCGCAAGATCGCGGACAGCGAGTTCCCGCTGCTCACTGGCACGCCACAAGAAGTCGAGAAGGGCGAAGCCATCGCCTCGATGACGCTCTCTGGCAAAGCCCTGCTGTATGCCGGCATGACCGAGAAGTTCACCTACAGCTTCATCTTCTCGATGTCGCTCGCACTCGTATTGATCATCGCGGTGATCATGGTGATCTTCCGATCGTTCACGCTCGGCCTCGTCAGCATCGTGCCCAACGTGCTACCGATCGTCGTGCCGATCGGAATGTTCGGCTTGTTCGGCGTGCCGCTCGACGGCCCGGCGGTGTTCGTATCTTCGGTCGCGCTCGGGGTGGCCACCGACGACACCATCCACTTGATGACCAAATTCACCCGAGCGCGGCGCAGCGGCCTACCAACCGCAGCCGCGCTGCGTGAAGCACTCGCGACGATCGGCAACGCGTTGACGTTTACGACCCTGATCCTCGTGCTCGGCTTCAGTGTGCTGGTGTTCAGCGAGTTCGCGCCCAACTCGATGATGGGCAAGCTCGCCGCCGTGATGATCGCATTGGCTTGGATCGCGGACTTCCTCGTGACCCCGGCCATCCTCGCAATGCTGCCGGACCCCAACGCCAAGAAGGCTGAGGCTCCCGTCGAAGTGACGGAAGCGAGCACGCCGGCTCTTTCGTGAGCCGGCCACCACTAACAACCAACAACCCCGCAACTACCATGAACGCATCTCACAACCACTTCTCCGCCCTGCTGCTGTTGGGCGGCCTCTTCGCCGGTGTTGCCGGCGCGCAGGAGAACGTCTCCGGCGTGCCCGCTCCGAAGCTGCCGAAGTTCGAGACGGCCGAAGCCACCACCTACGGTCGCCAACTCGCGGACTACGCAGACCTCTATGACACGGGTTGGAAGGACAGCTACGCGCTGAGCACGATGACGCTGTTCGACGCCAACGGCGACAGCGTCAAGCGCAACAGCGTGCAGTTGATCCTCGAGAAGGCGAGCGGCGACAAGTCGATCGTTCGCTTCATGACGCCTGCCGAGATCAAAGGCGTCGCGGCGCTGACGCACGAACACCCCGACGCAACGGACGACAACTGGCTCTACCTGCCAGCGACCAAACGCGTGCGCCGGATCTCGGGCGCCAACAAGACGGCGAGCTTCCAAGGCACGGAGTTCACCTACGAAGACCTCTCCAACCGTATCGTCGCCAAGTACGACTGGCGCTTCCTCGAGGAGAAGACGATCAAGACGAGCGAAGGCGACGTCGACGTGTTCGCCGTCGAGGCGAAGCCGCGCTACAAGGACACGGGCTACAGCAAGCTCGTCGTCTACCTCAACCGCACCAAGTGGCGACAGGAGCGCATCGAGTTCTTCGACAAGGCGGGCCAACTGCTCAAGGTGCTCGACAACTCCAAGTGGAAGCACCGCCACGGCCGCTTCTGGCGCCCGGTCATGATCGAGATGCGTAACGTGCAGACGAAGAAGCGCACCGTGATCGACTCGTCGACGCAGATGCTCAACATGGCGCTCTACACCAACAAGCGCACGGGCAAGAAGCGCCCCAACTTCACCGACAAGCAATTCACGACCGACGCACTGGCCGGCAAGCGATGAACCTGCGCACGACGAGCCTGGCTCTCTTGCTGCTGGCACCATTGGTGTCGGCGCAAGATCCGTTCGAGGACCTGCCCGGTCTCGATGACCAAGTTGCCGGCAGTGGCGACGTCGGGCTTCGCGTCACGGGCCTGAAGGGCTTCCTGGAGACGCGCGGCCGCTACTTCATCAAGGATCACCGCGCCGGCGACAACCGCAAGGACGGCCAGTGGATCCAGGAGCTCGAACTCGAGATCGACTTCGCGCTCGCGGATGGCCTGACCGGTTACTTCCGCCCACGCTTCTTGATCGATGCGATCGATGACGACCTCATCCGCACCGAGCCGCTCGAGGCGTATGCGACGTGGAGCACCGACAGTTTCGATCTGCGCGCCGGGCAACTGATCGAGAACTGGGGCATCGCGGACACCTTCAATCCGATCGACGTCATCAACCGCCGCGACCTCGCCGAAGACGTGCTCGACCCCGCCCGCCTCGGGGAACTCGGCATGCGCGCGCGTTGGAAGTTTGCTGGTGGCGATACGCTCGGCGAACCGATCGTGTCGGCGTATGCGTTGCCCACTCACCGAACGACCAACTTCCCGACGCGCCGCAACCGCTTCTCGTTTGCGACGCCGCCAAACGAACTGCGTGAAGACCAGGCCGACCGTCCCAACGGCTTTGATCGCTGGTTCCTCGCAATGCGCGGCCAGGCAACGCTGAGCACATCCCCGGCAAACGCCGACGTGCAGTTCGCCGTCGCGCGCGGCCCCGATCGTTTTCCGCTGTTCACGCAAACGGCAGCAGCCGGCGGCGGCATCAACCAGATCCCGAACTACTACGGCATGTGGACGGTCGGCGGCGGCTTGCGCGCGGTGCCCAACGCCGAGAGCCTCGCGGCCTACACGCTCAAAGCCGAAGTCGTCTACAAGGTGCCGTATCGCTTCGACGGCCAGACGATCACGTTGCCAGACGAGTATCTGCAATACGCGTTCGGCTTCGACCGCACGATCCCGAACGTGATCCTCGACAACGACCAGATCACGGCGACCGTCGAATGGGTCGGCGAGATCGGCGCCAACGATCCGACGTCGGTGTTCCGCCCGTTCGACGATGACCTGGTGCTGCGCGCGTTATGGGAAGCGAACGACTTCGCGCGCACGAGTGTCGAGATGCGTGGGTTCATCGACCCCAACAAGGAAGAGTACGTTCTCGAGGGTGTCTACCAGCGGCAGCTGCGCAGCATCCACGAGGACCTGCAACTCGAAGTCGGCGTACGCTGGTTCGACGTCGCCCGCAGCGAGGTCGGGTTCTTCAGCCTGTTCCCAGACAACTCCAGCGTCTGGATGTCCCTCCGCCTCGACTTCTAACCCACCGCAACCAAACCTGGCGTACCGAACCCGCTTCAAACCGCCGGTTTCAGATCCGGCGCGCCGGATCTGAAACCGGCGGTTTGAAGCGGGTTCGGTACGCCGGGCTGGCCAGCGGTTAGCCGCAAGCCACGCCGATCGCCCTACTTCTTGGCCACGCGCTTCTTGTAGGCCTTGGCGGCACTCTCTTGTGGCGTCGCCTTCTTGGCGGCCTTCTTCGCTGGCTTCTTGGCGACCTTCTTCGCGGCCGTCCGTGCCGGACGTCGGTCCTTGCCTGAGCCGATCATGTTCGCTTCGTAGGTCGCGATGTAGCGCTTCGATGGCATGCGCTTGATCGCTTCGGCGAGAACTTCGAGCGGGACGTCGTCGAGCTTCTTGAAGCGCACGCACGACTTGCCCATCTCGAAACGCTTGCCGGTCGCCTTCCACGCCTTGGCGAACCACTTCGCATCGTCCGGGTCCATGTAGAGCCCGAGCATGTAGATCGCGAGGTGGTTCTTCTGCGACGCGATCGACACGTACGGCAACGGCATCTTCGGGTTGCAGTGATACCCGTCCGGATATGCCTTGAGCGACACGTGGTAGCCGATCATGCCGTAACTCATGATCTCTTCGATGTCGGAGTCGATGTTGGCGAGAATGACCGTGCGGATCGCTGCGATCGCCGCCCGACGATCCTCGGGCAGCTCCTTCAGGTATGCGGCAACGGACTTGGCCTTGGATTGCACCATGGCGGAAGTCTACGCGCGGCTCCGCTAGATGCGTATCCAGGAGTTTGTCGGTTGCTAGTGTCGTTACAATCGACGCACCGGGAGAGCGATTCCTCATGATCCAAGCGCCCCACCTTTTGTCCGGTCTCGGCATGCTTGTGCTGGCCGGGGTTGCGAGCAGCCAGACCGCTCTACTCACCGGCCGCGTCCTCGATGTGCTCGGCGACCCGATCCCCGCCGCCCTCGTGCAGGTCACCGTCAAGGGACAGGTTCTGCGCAAAACCTACGCGGACGGCGAAGGGATCTACCTGATCACCAAGATTCCGGAAGGTGGCGGCGACCTGCGCATCTCGGCCAAAGGCAAAGCCAGCAGGTTGCTCAAGTGGCAGGGTCCACGCACACCACCCGTGCGCAACGCGACACTGCGTGACGCCGGCAAGGTTGTCGGCCAGGTGACCGACGCGGCTGGCCAACCGGTTGCCGACATTGACGTCGTCGCCATCCACGGCGAGGACTCGCAGCGCGCGCGCACGGACGCGCTCGGCAACTACGTCATCGACACGGTCCCCGTCGGCCACTCCTCCATCCACGTTGGCGGCAGCAACTCGACGACCCACAAGTCGGTTCATGTTCGGGCCGAGACAGAATGTAATCTGCAGATCCTCGCCAACAATGCAGTCCGGCGACAAGTTCGAGTCACAGGACTACCCGACGAGTTCGAGGGTGCATTCGTTTCCGTCATCAACGCCAACCTCGTGTTGCTGCAAGACGGTGGCCGGTTCCCGTTGGCGCCGGATGGAACGGCAATGGTCGTGCTCAACGACACCGCCCTCGTCACGCCGGTCATCGAGGGTTACACGTTGACGCCCAGCGGCCGCCTCGCCGTCGCGGGCACGACGACGCTCGCCTTCGCGGCCAAGCCTGCTGGCGCCGCCAAGAACGTGACGGAGATCTCCGGATCCCTGCGCACTTCCGTTGGCCGCAAGGTGCCCAACGAGACCCTGTTCTTCTACGACCACTCATCGCAGCTACTCGGCAAAGTGAAGGTCGATCGCCACGGCAAGTTCCGCGGTTCGGTGCAGACATCGCCCACGGGCGAGTACCGCATCGGCATGCCACTCGACAAATGGGAACTCGTCGATGACATGCGCACGCTGCAGGACGGCTTCACGTGGGTCACGGCGCACAGCACCAACGAAATCGAACTGTTCGTGCAAGCGAGCGGGACACTCAAGTGCCCGGTGCGCGACGCCAAGGGCCGACTGCTGATGCTCGCCGACGTCACGATCGCCAATCCACGCGACCCGCACTGTGTGCTCGTGCAAAGCGCCTGCGATCGCATGGGTCAGTTCGAGATGGCGTTGCCGGCCGAGCAATACGAAGTGCTCGCCGTTGCCCACGATGGCCTGGTGTGCAAAGGCACCGTGCAGATCCGCGCGGGCGGCAAACGGTCCGAGGTGCGGTGGAAGACGATTCCGACCAGCACCGTAGAAGGACGACTCGTCGACAAGAACGGCAAGGCAGTGCCCGGCGTCGAACTGTATGTCGCGGCTAGGGAACTCCTCGACATGGAAGAAGTGCGCGCGGCCGAGCGACAGAAGGCGCGCATCTTCACCGATCGCCACGGCAGGTTCCGTTGCCGCGGTTTGCCGAGTGGGGAGTGGACGATCGTTGCGCTCGATCACCCCGGCGTGGACACGACGAGTGTTACGTTGCGTCCCGGTAAGGATGTGAACGTGCGGATCGTGGCGGCCAACTGAGACGACGCACTACAGATGCGTCGTCATGTGCACGGCATCGCCAAGCTCCAACTGACCGGCATTCACACCGACAGCCTGGAACGTCAACCCGATGCCCGGCGGCACGCCAACGAGCCCGAGCGGCACCGTGTTGTTGCCGGGGCCCAGCAGCAGCGAGATCGACGACGCCGGGTTGATCAGCAGCAGGCCGCTGATGCCGGGCACGTTGATGCCACTCGGGAACGTCGGGTTGAGGTCCGCACCCAGCACACCGATCGGCGTCGGGTTGTCGACCGCAACTTGCGTGTTGGTGCTGCCAGCCTTGAAGCCGTTCTCGATCCAGACGACCGGAACCACTTCGGGACCGCCGACGCTGCCGCCGAGCTTGACCTCTCGACCGATGAAGGTCAGGCCGCGGTGATGACGCGTGCCGGCGCCCGGTGCGGGTGGGAACGGCAGCGTGACGCCGGACTGCACGTTGATGACCGTGCCGTTCCAGTAGCTGACGAACGGAGCGCCGGCGGCGACCTTGCAGAACGAGATTCCGGTCGGTTGTGCGGGCACGGCGACAGCTGGTGTCTGCGTCAGCCATGGGCCACCTGTGACGAAGCGGTGGTGCATCGTCGACGAAGAGTCGACCGCCCACAGCCGGCCACTGAACGGGTTGATCGCGAGGCCGGTAATGTAGTTGCCGACGCCAACGGGCACGGGGAACGGTCCGGCGAGGATCGTCGCCGACGGCGCGTGGTAGCGTGAGATCGCGAACCCATCGCTGATGAACAAGGTCTCGCCCGTTGCATCGCCTGGATCGACGACCATGCCGGTGATCTGGTTGTAGCCGACTGGTGCGGCGTAGACCGTCGGCCAGGCACCGGCGCCGATGTCGGAGAACGCAATACGCTGCAGACCGTGCGCCGGGTTGCCGGTCGCGTAGTAGAGCGTCTGGTTGTCGTTGTCGGCGGCGGTCGCACCCGCCCACCAAAGGCCAGAGGCCGGCGGACTCACGAGGTCATCGGTAACGCCGAGCGCCGGCGCGGTGCCGCACGCAACGGCGGCGTATTCCTGATCGGGCGTGGCGGCCGGATCGTAGGAAGCAAGCTGCTGCGCGTTCGTTGCGGCGATCAGGGTGAGGCCCGACAAGAGGGCACGTGGGGCAAAGCGGATCATGGTGGTCCTGTTGGTTGGTGGTGGAAGAAACGTCTTGCGACACTTCCAAAGACCCAACCGACCGAAACCGCACGCGCTTTTGCCCCACCGCACCGCTCCCCCTGCGTACCGAACCCGCTTCAAACCGCCGGCCTAGCTAGCGGCAAGCCGCAAGCTAGGCCGGCGGTTTGAAGCGGGTTCGGTACGCAGGCCTTAGTGGGCTCTCGCGCTCTTTGATTCGGAGAGTGACCTGTTGCCGGCAGCGTCCACGGCTTCGACGACCAGCTCCAGGTTCGCGCCGCGCGGTGCTTTGACCTCGGCGCGCCAGAGGTATTCGCCATACCACTGCATCGGGATGACCGTCTTCTTGTCGCCGTCGCCGATGTGCAACACCACGCGCTGCCAATCGTGCGGCATGCATGGACTCTTGCGATCGTGGGCGCGAACGCGCACCAGCAGGCCACCCTTGATCGGTTGGGCATCGATGCGGCCGACGAACGGGGCCGCGGTGTCCTTGGCGATGCTCTTGCCGAAGAAGATCTTGTCGGCTTCGGCACGCGGGACTTCGCCTTCGGCGTGCACGCAGTCCATGCGGTGATCACCGTTGAGGTCGGCGATGGCGAGGCCGAGAGTTGCGCGGGTGCGTTGGCCGTCGAAGACCGGGGCGGCGGCGGCGAAGTTGCCTTTGCCGTCGTTGACCAACAGACGTTCGACGCCGTTGAGGGATGCGATCAAGAAGTCCGCGTCGCCATCTGAGTCGTAGTCGAGGAACGAGATCATGTTGTCGTCGTACCGCGGGTTGTCGGCCTGGGGCCAAACCGTATCGGTGACATCAACGAAGCCACCCTTGCCGTCCGCGCGGAACAGGTGTTCGCAGAAACGGCGACGGCCAGCACCATCGTTGATCGTGACCAGATCGAGGTAGCCGTCACCGTCGACGTCCATCGGCTCGAACTCGTAGTTGTTGGTAAACTGCGGCAGGCGTTCTTTGGAGACGTTGGTGAACTTGCCCTTGCCGTCGTTATGGAACAGGAACGAACCCTTCGACTTCTTGCTACTGACCAACAGATCGAGGTCGAAGTCATTGTCGACGTCGACGAACTCGAGTTCCCAGCAGAACCGCACGGCGACGTCCGGAATGCACTGCTCGGTCACGTCCGTGAACTTGCCACCGTCGTTGCGCCACAGGCGTTGGCGAGCGCCCTCGTTTTTCATCGGCGAGCCCGGCCCCCAGTCAGCGAGCACGAGATCGAGGTCGCCGTCTTGGTCGTAGTCACCAAACTCGGCATCGCCGATCGACAGCGGCATGGCCGGCAGGTTGCTCGCGGTCGCATCGGTGAACTTGCCGTTGCCCGTGCCGAGGTAGAGGCGACTCTGCGTCTGGAACGTCGTGCCGACGAAGAGGTCGACGATGCCATCGCCGTTGACGTCGCGCGCCTTGACCACGCGGGCGAAGAACTTCGCGTCACCAAACACCTGCGTCGTGATCTCCGGCCACTTGCCGGCAGCCATGTTCTTGAACACACGCGTCGGCACGGCGTCGCCCGGCTTGTCGTAGTTGCCACCGTTGGCCAACAACACATCGATGCGGCCGTCGCCGTCGATGTCCGCGAGCTCGACCTTGTTGGTCCACTCCGCGGTCTCGCCGATCGTCTCCGCGGTCACGTCGTGCCACAGGTCGTTGGGTAGCGACAACGACGCCTTCCATTGCGGCCGGCGACGGCGCTGCTGCTTGGGCTTCGGATCCTGTTTGCCAGCTGCAGGCGGCTTCGGCTTGGGCGGCACCGACTGCGCCGGAGCGATGCCAGCAAAGCAGAACAACACAACAAACGAAACGGCGGGAGCGCAGCGCATAGCCGCGAACTGTAGCAGACCCAGTTACGCAATCAGCCGGTCAGCCGCTGCCAATGCGCGCCGAGCTGCGCGACCACATCGCCACTGTTACCCCCGGCAAACCCCAGTGACTGGCCGTTGGCGAACTGCAGGTGGCCGCCTCGCGACAAGACCTTTACATGCAGCTTGCCAAACGGAGCGTTCGCGATGAACGGCATCGTGAGCTCCGGCGGGATGACGGGATCGTGGCGCGCCATGACTATCACCGTGTCGACTGCGAGGTCACCGAGGATGTTGGCGGCCGAGTGTTCGCGATAGAACTGCTCGGGCGAGCCGAAGCCATAGCGCGGCGCAATCGTGAGCTCATCCCACTCGTAGAACGTGCGACAACGCTGCACGTCACGATTCGGCGACGGCACGTCGTGCGACCGCGAGACCGCGGCGTAGATCTGCTTGAGCCCGCGCAACACGTAGTGCCGGTAGACGAACAACGCGCGTTGATCGAGATGCTCCTGCGTCGCGCGCAGATCCAACGGCGTGCACAGGGCCGCCACGCCGCGCAAACGCCGTTCGTCACGCGACGCCGCGTAGTGCAACGCCACGTGACCACCCATCGAGAACCCCAACACGAAGATGTGGCGGAACCGACGCAGCGACGGCGTGCGGCACACAGCGCGCAAGTCCTCCTCGAGCGCGACGTGATAGAAGCCGCCTCCGCGACGATCGGCACCGCGCAGGTCGACCGCCAGAGTTGCATACCCCTGAGCCAGTAACGACGTCATCGCCTTCTGCACGTAGCCCGCATGGCGACTGCCGCCAAGACCGTGCACGAGCACCACCACCGACTCACTCTCGGGAGCATCACAGAAGGTCGCAGCCAATCGCGTCGGACCAAACTGGTCATCGATGACCGTGATGCTGACTTCCTGCTGTTGTGCTGTGCGACCCGATGGCAACAGCTGCCGCGTCAACGGCGCAATCGTCCACCAGTGCCCACCCAATCGACTCGCCCACGCACTCACGAAACTCCACCTCCTCCTACAAACGGCAACGACTTGCCGGTTGGACAGAACGTCCCCGTCGCCATCGCCACGTGCAGACCACTAGCGGCGAACAAATCCATCGTCACGATCGTCTGCCGTTTTCCCATACGCACGATCGAGCCGGTCGCCCGCAGGTCTTCGCCCGTCGTGCCCGCGAGCAAACGCATGTGCATGTCCGACGTGACCACCCACTGGGCGTGGTTCGCGGCCGCTGTAAACCACCCGGCGTTGTCGAGCATCGTCGCAAGCAAGCCGCCGTGCACCTGATCCAACGCGTGATCAAACCGATGGCTGTGCGCAAAGCTGCACGTCGCCGCGCCGTCCTCTGCAAAGCTCATCCGCAAACCCGTCGTGCGCCCAATTTGCGACTCGTGATAGATGTTCGCCAATCGCTCGAGATCTGCTGCGCCCAACGAACCAACCATGTTCACGCACTCTCCGCCCGTTCTTCGAGGCGCGGCCGCCGCTCGTAGCCAACTGCTTGCTCGCTGCGGAACGCCAGCATGCTCGTCGCAGCAGCACCTGGTTTGGCCAACAATCGCGCCGCCTTGTAGTAGCCATACGGAACGTAGTGCGCCCCCGATTCGACCAACTGCTCACGGCTGGCCGCGTGGAACTGCGGCAGGTCCGCCCAGTGCACACCCGGATGATCGTGATGCTCGACGTGGTAGCCGATGTTGAACATCGTGCGATTGAAGAACCGCGACAAGAAACCGTTGGAGTGCTGCACCGGATGCAACTCGCTCTTTGCGACACAACCGGCGTGTTGCACATACATGCCGGAGCCCATCGTCACGCAGTTTGCGACCCAATGCGGCAACGCCCACAGCCACACAGCCATCCACGGATCGATCCAGAACGGAATCGACCACAGCGCCGCGAACCACACGAACTCCGCGGACGCGCGTCGCTGGTCGAGGCGGTTGGCGCGAATGTCGAGCCACAGGTGCTTGGCGTAGCGCCACGGCCAGTGGCGCAACAAGTAGCGATACATCGGCTCAAACGAGCCATCCGCGTTGCGCTTCGGCAGCGTCCAGTCTCTGTCCCCCAACAGATTGCTGTGATGCACCGTGACGTGTGAGTACTGCCAATACAGTCCCGGCCACCCACCGGAGAACGTCCACAACCGCGTCGCCCAGCGGTTCATCCACGCCTTCTTGAAAATGCGTCGATGCGTGTGGTTGTGGAAGTTGACGCCGACATCGACACCACTGATCCACCCGAGCAGGTAGGCGGCGCCGAGCACAAACGCAATGCGCTTGGGCGTGCTGTCCAACCCGCTGACTTCTGGGTGCAACCACAGCCAGAACGCAATGCCATACGCCGCCAGGCACAACACGTGGAACACCACGCAGTGCACGTCTTCGCGGCGCGAAAGCCATCGTGGACTGCGCATGTCAGCCAACCCTCGTAACCAAGCGCCACCATGCATACGTCGTCACTGGTAAGGACCAGGGACCGACGAGCGTCACGCTCAACAACAGCAAGCAGGCCATCAACGGAAACAGTGACCTCATCACCGTTTCCGTGATGGCCTGCGCCGGCGTGTGACTCTCCAACGTTGCCTTCTCCAACGTCAGCTTCTCCCTTGCGGGTATTTCCCTCATGGCCGAGGCAGAAGCAACTGCCGTGCCTCGCGTGCTACCTAGGGAAGACGGCGACTCAGCCACCCGCGTCCGTCGGAATCCTGGCGGCGAACCACGGCACTTCGACAAGATGCCGACGGCGAGCGACACATTCTGACCAAGCACAGAGAGTCGTTCCGTGGGGAGGCATCGGATCCGGGCGCGTGGCACATGCCTTGCGAAGGCGCGGCACGGAGAAAAAGCATGACCATCACGCAGCAGCACGGCGCAGTCACCGTTCGGCACTAAGAAGAAGGAGACGAGGAGCGCATCCTCGAGACGTTCAACACCGTATTCAGGAAGGAGTGCGGCCCTGACTACGTCGACCGCACGCTCGAGCATTGGCGCTGGCAGTATCGCGACAATCCGGCCGGCACCCAGATCCTGCTCGCCGTCGCAGAGGACGGCACGATCGCTTCGCAGTATGCGGCGACCCCGCAGACGGCGGACACCGAGTCCGGTCCATGTCGCTTCGTGCACGTGGTTGACTCGATGACGCACCCGGACTTCCGACAAGGCCTGCAACGCGAAGGGTTGTTCGCCACCCTCGGCCGCGAGTTCACGGCGGACTACCAGCAACACGGCAACGAGATCGGCTATGGCCTGCCGGTTCGCATGGCCGAACGCATTGGCCGCCGCCTGCTCGACTACAGCCTGCTGCGCACCGTCGACTACTGGCTGCGAACGCCAGACCTGCCGCTGCAGAGTTCGCCGGCGGAGATCCGGCTCGAACACAACGTGAGCATCCCGCAGGCGGCCGACGCGCTCTGGCAATCGTGTTTGCCGGCCAAGCCCTGCGCCGTTCGCAAGGACCGCGCCTACTTGCAATGGCGCTACTGCGACACGCCAAATCGCCTCTCCTACGTGCGCATCACCGCGTGGCGCGGGCTCACGCTGGTAGGCATCCTCGTGCTGCGCCCACAACACGAACTGATCCCCGACGCGTGCACGATCGCCGATCTCGTGTGCCACGATGACGACGACAACACGGCGCGTGCATTGCTACGCGAAGCATGTCGCATCGCCCGTTTGCACAACCGCACCTTGCTCGCTGTCTTCGCGGATCACGACCCCAACGCGGCACGCATGGCCGCGATCGGCGCCAAGCAGGTTTCGTCCAAGCACTGGCTCGAACGGCGCCTGACGTATCGCATCACCGGTCCGCACTCGACGCCCGAACAACTGGCCGAACGGTGGCGATACTCGCTGGGAGACACGGACCTGTGCTGACCAACCGACCCGGACTAGGCGCGCAATACAAACGCCGAGTTCGCCACGACCTTGCCGTTGATCATCAGGTCGACCTTGTGCCGCCCCGGATAGTCGCGGCGCGTGGTGACAGCGCGCAACGAATGGCTCTTCGTCAGGCTGCGCTGCTCGCCCGGCTTGAGCACGAACTGCCAACCCTTCCAGGTCTTGGCGCTGGTCGTGCCGCCTTTCTTCACGTGGTGCACGACGTAGTCGATACTTAGCTGCTGCGGCTTCTTCGCCGTCGAAGCCAGATCGACGTGCAGCGTGACGGACTCGCCGACCGCCGCCTTCTGCGGCTTGATCGCAAACGTCACGTCACCGCGCAGCGAACCGGCCATGCCCCACGCCTTGAGGATGCGCTGGTCACCGCGTTTGATCAGCGTGCGACTCGCATGCTTGAGCAACGCGCGCCGTTCTTTGCTCGCATCGGGTAGGTGTTCCTCGAGCCAAGCGGCGACAAGGCCAGGGTGATCCTTGGCGATGTCGTTGAGGTGGTTCGCAACGCTCCGCCGAACGTATTCACTCTCGTCATCCTGCAACTGCGCGAGCAGCGGCAGGGTTGGTTCGGGATCCTCGATCAGGTGCTTGAGCTGCAAACCCCACGGCAGTCGCGGCCGCGAACCTTCGCTGACCAGACGACGCACGTGCGGGCTCTTGTCCCCCACCCACTTCTGCAACGTCGCCATCGTCAGTTCGCGGTGCTCAACCAAGAACGGCCGAATGGCAAACTCCGCGGTGCTGCGTTTGGTCAACGCGTGCAGAGCCTGCAACGCGCGCTTGGGTGAGGTGAGGCCATAACGAGCGACGTAGTCGGTCATCGGCCAGATCACCCAACCGGCGAGGCCCTTGTCGCAGATCGCCAACTTCGAAAGGTCGTCGTCCGAACGTTCGGGTGCGAGCGAGCGCTCCAACACCGTTGCCGCTTTGCCAAAGGCCTTGGGCAGGCAGTCGGCCAACACGTCGGCAATGTGCACGACACGCGCCTTGAGTTCGAGATCGTCGAGACCGGCTGTCGCCTGCTTGACGAAGCGGGCCTTGGGAAACTCGCCGTGCACCCGCGTCAGATGCTTAGCCATCGTGCGCAGGAGATCTGCGTTGATCCAGTTCTTGAAGGCCTCGGCCATGGTGCGGGCATCATGCCGTGATTGTTGGCGCGGCCAAAGCTTCACCTCGTAGCTATGCTGCAGCGATGAACTGCATGCCCGCCGCCCTGTCGCTGCTGCTATCGACGTGCCTCGTCAGCGTTCACGCGCAGACCGCACCCGAGCAACCGGTCAAACCCCACATCTTGATCGAAACCGTCGGCCCCGACGGTTGGCGCGCGCGGCTCGGCCCGACCAACGTCGCGACGATGCTCGCTTCGGAAGAAGGTCGCGCGGTGTGGCAACCACAGCTCGAACCACTGCTCGGCTTCTGGAAGATGATGGTCGGCGACGAAGAAGCGTTCGCCGCCGCGAGCAAGCGCATCTTCGACTACTCCGGCACGATCCGGATTGCGGTTCTGATCGAGCCACGCAGCGCCGCCAACGTCGTCGTTGCGCTCGAAGACGATGGCCGCTCGGACCTGCAAGCGATTGCCAAGGACATCACCGACCTCGTCACGAAGGGCGTTCCCGGCGAGTGGCAGCAACGCGAGGTCGACGGCCAACAGCTGAAGGTTCGCACCATGGGGCCCGACGCGATCACGGCGCCGATCATGACGCCAGGCCGGCTCTTCCTGATCGCTGGCGGAACGGACACGCTCGACAAGGGCATGGGACTGGTCAAACACCTGACCGACCGACCGGCAGTCATTACCAAACCAAAGCCCGGTAGCCCGGCCCTGCAGATCACGTTTGATGTGCCCGCACTGCTCACCATCGGCGACCGCAACAAAGAAGCAGTTGCCGTCAGCAAGGCTCTCGGCTTCCACCAGCTCGAAACGGTGACCATGTCCGTGCGCGCCGCAGGGCCGCACGTCGAACTCGACTACGACGTCGCGCTCAACGGCAAAGCCCACGGACTCGTCGCTGCGTTCTGCCCAGACAGCCAAGGCGTCTCCGGCCTGAGCCAACTCGTGCCTGGCAAGGCGAGCGCGTGGAAGGTCGGTCGCTTCGACTTCCCGGCGATGGTCGAAGGCATCGTCAGTGCGCTCGAGAGCGACGAGTTCTTCGGCGCCGGCGACATCCGCAAGGAGATCAACGAGTCCTGCGGCCTCGACATCTGGAAGGAACTGCTGCCGCACATGACCGACGAAGTGCTCGTCGTCGGGTCGCCGTTCGGTGATTTCGATCGCGCCAGTGAAGCGACGTGGACCCTCGCATTCCGCGTCAAGGATGACGCTGCGTTCGACAAAGCAATGCTGACCGTCATGAAGAACGCCAAGCCGCTGTTCTCCGTGTCGGAGACCGTCGACGTCGATGGAGTCAAGCTCCGCCGCTACGGCAACATGCTCGGCTACGACGTTTGGATGGCGGTCGGCAACGGCATCTTCGTCATGACCGGCGGCCGTGACTCCGAAGAAGAGGCGACCACCCTGATGCGCAAGGCGAAGCTCGCGGACTTCACCATCCGCGCGGATCAGGAGACGTGGTTCCAACAGTTGGGGCGGCGACTACCGCCCGGCCATCACGGACTCGCTCAGATCGACCTGATGTCGTTGCTCGGGGTCCCGAGCATCTGGTGGATCGATGCACTCGACATCCTGCCGATGCGGCTCGGCCAGAGCCCCGATCCCGACGAAGCCGACGAGCAGCTGGAGCAGTTCCGCGAACTGCTCAAAGCCAACAAGCTCTCTGTCGTGCGTTCGGCCACCGGCTTCAAGGATGGCCACTGGCACTGGCGCCTCTTCTGGTAGAGGCGCTACCGCGGCACGGCGGGCGTGCCGTGCTTGTGCAGCTTCGCGAGCTGCAGGCTGCGGAAGAACGCGACGATCGCTCGCGTCGCCGGCCACTTGTGCGGCTTGTCGCCGACCAATGGCGTGCGCCGCTTGGCTCCCGGCCAGGCGTGGCCACCGCCAACCAGCTTGACGACCCATAGTGGCTCCGTCTTCTCGTTGGCCTTGCCGCGCAGGTAGATGTCGACGCTGGCGCCATTGCGCACCGAGGCGATCGGGTAGCCGACCAGCTTGTTGCGCTCCATGTAGTAGTCGACCGCGTCCTGCAACGACGCGTCGACGCGCTTCTTGCGCCCCGCCTTGGTCTCACCACCGTCGATCAACACGTTCTGATCCTTGGTGCCGTGGATGAGCATCGTCGCAATCGGACCGACGTTGGCCGGCTCGGTGAAGTTCATCGCACCGGCGACCACGGCGATGCCGTCGAAGACATCGGCAGCTTCTCGCGCCAGGCGGTGGCACATCATGCCGCCGTTGCTGTGGCCGACAACGTAGATGCGATCCGGGTTGACCGGCACGCGCTTCTGGATGTCGCCGACAACGCTCTTGAGGAAGCCGACGTCATCAATCTTGTGCTTGGCCGCGTAGACATCGATGCCACCTGAGTTCCACGTCAGCAGCTTCTTCGGCAGACGTCCGGTGCCGTCCGGGAACGCGACGACGTAGCCGCCTTGCACGCCGAACTTGTCGAAGCCAGTCGCTTCGCGCACTTGGGCGCCGTTGCCGCCACCACCGTGCAAGACAACAATCACCGGCAGACCCGCGTCGCCCTGCTCGTGCGGCGGAATGTGCAAGTGGTAACGGCGATCCCGCCCACCATGACGCATCAGCACAGTCTCACTCGTGCCAGCGACGGCCGGTGATTGCACGGCTTCGCGCACGGCGTTGTAGACGCGCGGCATGTGACGCTTGACGCGCTTCCACTGATCCTTGACGGCAAACACGCCACCGACGTTGAGGTCCGGATCGATCCACGGCGTGAAGCCGAAGTCACCTGGGTCGCTCAAACGAACGACCCCGTCGTCACCGTTCTCGATCCACGTGCCCAAGCCGTAACGAAGGTCGAACGTGTCGAGGTAGTTGGTCTTGATGTCGATGCGCTTCGGCACCTGGTTGCGCAGGATCTCGCGAACACTGCCTTGTTGCAGCACGACCTTGCCGTGCCATTCCCCTTCAGCGAGCAACATGCGCACAAAACGCGTGTAGTCGTTGAGCGTCGACACCGCACCGCCGGCAACCCACGGCAACCCGGTCGTGCCAGCATCTCCAGCCAACGGCTGCAGCGTGCCAAACTTGGTGTCCCTCATGCCGAGCGGTTCGGCAATGCGATGTGCAAACAGATCGTGCCAGGTCATGCCCGTCACGCGTTCCGCGGCAATGGCAGCCATCTGGAAGCCAACGCCTCCGTAGCTGAACACCGTGCCGGGGTAGTTGCGCATGGCTTCGTCGGCAGCCTCCTCGGCGAACCGTTCCATGTCCCACTTCCGCATGCGGTCCTTCATTTGCGCCGGCAACGCACTGATGTGCGAGAGGCACTGTCGCAACGTGACGCGGCGGTGGTCGTCGCGTCCGAACTCCTTGACGTAGCGCGACACCGGCAGATCGAGGTCGAGCTTGCCCTCGTCGACGAGCGACATGATCACCGCAGCCGTCAACCACTTGCTCGCGGATGCGATCGGCATCACCTGCTCACCCGAGAACGTGCCATGCAAACTGCGGTGCAGCTCGTGGTAGGGCCGCACGACTGTCAGACCAGATCCGTCAAGGCGCAGCGCGCGATTGACGTGATCGGCTGCAGCACGAACGGCGGCGAGCTCGGTGCCGCGGTTCTTGCCGGGGTTCTGACCCGCCTTCTGGTTGGAGCTTTGGCCAGTCACCGCGAGAGTCGCAAGTGCCAGCGACGAACAGGCAATCAAGAGGTGTCGCATGATCCCTATTATCGGCAGATAGCCCGGCGGGGACGGAGTCGACTGCGGACATTCACCAACGCAGGCACAACACATGAGCCGGGCCTGCGCTGCTCCGCCCCTGTACGCCGGGCGTCGAATAATCGAACACCACCCGGCACTCGCTTCGACCGGCCGAACGGCCCCAACACCGATCATCACATGTCGCCTTCACGCCGTGCCTTCCGCCTGCTCGTCCTCGCAATCATCGGCTTCTCCCTGACCGCCTGTCACTTCCATCGCAACCGTTGCGGCGGCGGCCACCACCACCACCGCCCGGTCATCCGCATCTGTCGCTGAGCCCAATCGCGAAGTAGCGTGTGGCCCATGCCGGCCACAGAAGCCCCCAACCACGATTCCTCCCCAAACGGCGCCATCCTGATCGGCGCCGTTTTTGCGGCCACCGCCGTCGGCCTCGGCGCGTTCGGCGCCCACGCCATGAAGGCGAGCTACGACGAAGCCGCCTTGCGCGCATTCGAAACCGGCGTGCGCTACCAGATGTATCACGCCCTCGCGCTGCTCGCGTGCGGCGCCCTGCACGCACTCGGCTATTCGACGCGGCTCGCTACCCGCCTCTTCATCGCGGGCATCGTGCTATTCAGCGGTTCGATCTACGGGCTGGTCTTGATCGAAGCCAAGTGGCTCGGGCCAGTCACGCCGGTCGGTGGCACCGCATTCGTGGCTGGTTGGATCGCACTTGCGATTGCGTCTCGGAAACGCGGCTAGTGTTGGCCTACACTGATCGCATGAACGTGAAGATCGAATACTGCAAGGTTTGAAACTACCTCCCCACGGCGACCAGTCTGGCCGCCGCAATCGTTGCTGTTCACGCGAACGCAAGCATCGACAAGGTCCCGGGAGCCAAGGGTGACTTCATCGTCACCGTCGACGGCCAGGAAATCTGGAACAAGAACGCGCATCCGGAAAGCCGCTTCCCGGAGCACGACGAGATCCTGGCGCAGCTCGCGCCGTCCGCCTGAAGTCGCTTACGACCGGCGGAAGCGCAGGAAGTAGTTCTCCTTGAAGCCGAGCGGCACTTCTTCCACCAGCTCGAAGCCAGCGCCGGTCACTTCGCGAATGACCTGTTCCTTGCCGCATCGCACATGATCGAGCAACCACTTGCGGGTCTTGCCGGGAATGCGTTCGAAGTCGACGATGACGAACGTGCCGCCGGGCCGCAGCGCGCGGTGGATCGAAGCCAACGTCGCACTCGGGTATTCGAAGTGATGGTAGGTATCGCAGGTAAACACAGTGTCGACCGAGCCCACGGGCAACGACACGTCGCGCTCGGTGCACTGCACGACCTCGACCTGCGGTTGGTTGCGCGCAACGGCGCGCTTCTTGAGTCGATCGACGAACTTGGGAGCGAGTTCGACGGCATACACACGACCACTCTTGGTCACGTCACGCGCGAAGAAGTCGAGGAACAAGCCGGTGCCTGCACCGACGTCGGCAACCGCCTTGCCGGCCGACAAGCCACACGCGCGAGCAATCGCACTGCGCTTGGCGAAGACTTCGCGACTCTCAGTCTCAAACCGCTTGACGTATTTGTCGACGTCGAGATTGGGGTCGAGGAAACTCGTATTGATGTTCGGCTTGACGCTCTGTTCGGTGGCAGTGTCGGTGCCGGGACCAGCACATGCGGCGAACAAAACGGAGAGCAACGCGGGGAGGCTGTAGCGCATGGCTGAAAGCCTAGCAGGCCAACTGCGAATCACGATCATCACTCCGGCGCCGCGCGGCAGCCAAAGTGGCAATCGCGTAACGGCGCTGCGTTGGGCCGGACTGCTGCGACAGCTTGGCCACCGCGTCCGCGTTGCCAACACGTGGACGAAGCACACCGCCGACGTGCTGGTCGCCGTGCACGCGATCAAGTCGGCGCAGGCGGTGCTCGATGCCGACCGCGACTGCCCCGACCTACGCATTGTGACCCTGCTCGCTGGCACGGACATCTATCCGACGTTCGCCCCGAGTGACGTCGCGCTCGCGGCACTCGCACGCGCCGACGCGCTGATCGCGCTGCAGCCGCGCGCGCTCGACCTGTTGCCCGAAGAACTGCGCAAGAAGACCAAGACGATCGTGCAGTCCGCGACCGCGGTCACGGCGCCGCGCCACGACCAGTTCACGGCGATCGTGTTGGCGCACCTGCGTCCGGTCAAACAACCGCTGCTCGCGATCACCGCCATCGACAAGGTCGCCGCCGACGTGCCGATGAAGCTGCTGCTTGCCGGCGAGCAACTCGATGACGACTACGGCGAACAGGTCGCCAATGCCGCGGCCAGCTCGAGCCGTTCGCACTGGATCGGCCCGTTGTCACGCAAGACGAGCAAACAGGCGCTCGCGCAGAGCCACGTCTGCCTCGTGCCCTCGTCGTCCGAAGGTGGCGCCAACGTCGTCTCCGAGGCGATCGCCGCCGGCACGCCGATCCTGTGCTCCGCCATCCCTGGCAACACCGGCCTCGTCGGCGATGACTGGCCCGGTTTGTTTCCCCCCGGTGATACAGATGCCTTCGCGCAGTTGCTGACCCGCGCGGCTACCGACAAATCCTTCTTTGACGAGTTGTGCCAACGCACCGCCGCGCTGCAACCCATGGTGTCGCCGCAGTCAGAACGGCTGGCATGGCGCGATTTGCTCGCGCATTGGCGCTGAGCCAAGCCCCCCATTGCGGCACTTCTCCTCGCGACATCTTCGTCGCCACACCACAAGGAGAACCCATGACATCCGCGCTCACCCCCGACGCGCAAAAAACGTTGCGGCACCTGACCAGCAATCAGGCGCTCGACTTCTGCAGCCGCCTGCTCGGCCGAACGGTCGACGACGTCCTCACGTTCCACGAGTTCCACGACACCGCCCGCGAACTCATCACCGAGAAACCCGACGACGCGGCCCTCTTCCTCGCAGCCCTCGTCGCCCTCGACATGAACCCAAACAACCACGACGACGAGAACGACGTCCCTCGGCGGCCCCCAATACCCTGCCCCAACTAGTCCGTACCGTGCCAGGTACATTCCGGACAGTTCGCGCAGCGCGAACTGTCCGGAATGTACCTGGCACGGTACGGACTAGTCGATCAGTTGGCCGATGGGGTTGGCGCCTTCGGTGCCGACGAGGCGTTGGTCGAGGCCGGCGTGTAGGTAGGAGAGGCGGTTCGGGTCCAGGCCGAGCTGGTGAAGGATCGTCGCGTGTAGACGCTTGACGTGCAGCGGGTTCTCGACGGCCTCATTGCCGAGCTCGTCGGTCGTGCCGTAGGAGATGCCCTTCTTGATGCCGCCGCCGGCCAGCCACATCGTGAAGCCGGCGGAGTTGTGATCGCGACCCGTGCCCTTGGCGTATTCGGCCGTCGGTTGGCGGCCGAACTCGCCGCCCCAGACGACGATCGTCGAATCGAGCAGACCGCGTTGCTTCAGGTCGGCCAGCAAGCCGGCGATCGGCTTGTCGGTTGCGCGGGCGTGCTTGTTGTGGTTGATCTCGAGGTCGCCGTGCGCATCCCAGTTGTGGTCGTTGTGATTGCCACCGGAGTATATCTGGATGAAGCGCACCCCGCGCTCGACCATGCGTCGCGCCAACAGACACTTGCGGCCGAAGTCCTCCGTCTTGGGATCGTCGATGCCGTAGAGGTTCTTGGTGCGTTCGTCTTCGTTGGCGATGTCCACGGCTTCGGGCGCGTGGCTCTGCATGCGGTAGGCGAGCTCGTAGCTCTGGATGCGCGCCGCGAGGTTGGAATCATCCGAACGGGGTTGCAGGTGCGCTTCGTTCTGTTCGCGCAGCGCATCGAGCAGACGCCGCTGTTCGCCGCCGGACATGTTCTCCGGCACGTTGAGATCGAGGATCGGCTCCCCCGTCGGACGCAAGACGGTGCCTTGGTAGACCGCCGGCATGTAGCCGGAGTGCCAGTTCTTGGCGCCCGAGATCGGGCCGCCGGTCTTGTCGAGCATGACCATGAAGCCCGGCAGGTTCTGGTTCTCGGTACCGAGCCCATAGTTGACCCAGCTACCGAGGCACGGCGCACCCGACAGGATGCGGCCACTGTTCATCATCAGCATCGCGGAGCCATGCAGCGGCGAGTCCGCATACATGCTGTGCACGAACGCCATGTCGTCCACGTAGCGACCGAGGTGCGGGAACAGGTCCGAAACATACTTACCGCTTTCGCCGTATTGCTTGAACTTCCACTTCGGCCCAACGACACGCCCCTTCGACTTGGTGCCACCGCGACCCTTGGTCTTGATGTCGATGGTCTTGCCGTCGAGCGGGTAGAGCTTGGGCTTGTAGTCGAACGTATCGACGTGACTCGGCCCGCCATACATGAACAGGAAGATGCACGCCTTCGCCTTGGGCGCGTGGTGCGGCTTCTTGGGCGCCAGGGGCCCGGCCCCATCACCGCCGTTCTTCTCACGGTCCAACTTGTCGAAGTAGCCGTCGCGCGTCAGCGCATCGATCAGCCCGAGGCTCGTGAAGCCGGCACCGGTCTGCCACAGGAACTCACGTCGCGTGCGGCCACAGAGTGGGTTGGGGATGTTCATCGGTAATTCGTCTTGGTTAGTCGAGGAAGAGGAACTCGTTGCAGTTGAGCAGCACCAGGCAGCACCGCTGCAGGGCTTCCGCTTCACTGCGGCCGTGGTTCTTCTGCAAGTCGGTGGCGAGCTTCATCAGACGGTCGGTATCGGCCTTGGTCGGCACACGCTGGGTCACCAACTCGATCGCACGATGCAGTTGCTTCGCGAGGCCTTGTTGCTCGCGCGCCAAGCGATCGGCAAAGCGCTGCGCCTGCAGGTTGGCAAAGTCACCGTTGATCATCGATAGCGCCTGCGTCGGCTGCACCGTCGCGAAGCGCACCGGGCAACTGAAGTCCGTGTCGGCGCGATCGAAGGCGGCCAACAACGGCTCGGGCAACGAACGCTTCACGTGCACGTAGATGCTGCGGCGCGCCGCCTGTTTGGCATTCGAACGGCCCCATGCTGCATCCGGTCGCGACGCGGTCTCGAGCACCGCGCGCGGCAACGGTGGAAACACCGGCGGCCCAGCCAGTTCGAGGTTGATCGTGCCGTTGACGGCGAGAATCGAATCGCGCACCTCTTCGGCCGTCAGACGACGGCGATCGAAGCGCCAGAACGAGTCGTTGAGCGGATCCTGCGTGAGCGCCTTCGGGTTGCCTTCCGACGACATGCGATACGTCGACGACTTGACGATCAAGCGATGCATCGACTTGAGGCTTTGGTCGCGCGCCAGCACTTCGGAAGCCAACCAATCGAGCAGCTTCGGATGCGTCGGCAACGACCCCAGCTTGCCAAAGTCGTTGCTCGTGCGAACGATGCCGCGGCCAAAGTGGTGCTGCCAGATGCGGTTGGCGATGACACGCCACGTCAGCCGGTTGTCGGGCCGCGTGATCCAGTTCGCGAGCGCGGTGCGACGACCACTCGTCTGCTCCGTCGCGTTGACGGCACCGAGAGTCGGACTGCCAAGCATCGCCGGAACGGCCACCGGCACCTCAGCGCCTTTGGCGTGCACGTTGCCGCGCAGGCGCAGGTAGGCGGCAGGCGCCTTGCTACCACGTTCGCGAACGGCAAGCACTTGCACCGTCTCGATGCGTGGACTGCGCAGCGCGTTGAGTTCCTTGATCAGCGCCTCGTCTTGGAACGCATCGGCAAAGTGGATGCCACCCGACGCGTCACACGACAGTGCGAGCACTTGCGGCTGCGTCAACGCCACCTTGTAGAACGTCAACTCATCGATATCGCCCTTGAAGCCCGGGCCGCCGGGACGCATCCGCCCAACGACGATGTCGTCGAGTGAGGTCAACGGCCGCTTCGAACCACGCGCTTCGGCGATCAGCTGGCCATCGACGTAGAGAACGATGCGACCCGATTTCTGGTCCCGCGTGAAGGCGACGTGATGCCACTCACCATCGTTGTAGCCGGGGCCTGAGGCGACGAACTTCTCGGGCCGGCCGGTGCCCGCACTGATGACGCCATCGCTGTGCCACGAGATGCCCCAGTCATCCACGATGCCAGGGATCTCACCATCGACGAGTCCCGTGCCGGTGAACCAGCGGGTATCGCCGGGCCTGCCATTGCCGCGTTCCTTCGATCGCACGAAGAACGACACCGTGAACGAGTTCTCGACCACGCGCGGGATGCGACAGTGATCGTCACCGTCAAAGCGCAGCGCCTTGCCGCGCTTGCCGTCGACCTGCACAACGTGACCGTGCACCGTGCCGTTGGGGCCCAGGTCCGCAAGCAGCTCCTTCGGCGACGCCTTGTCGCCCGAATACATCGCAACCCTGGTGAGCGTCGCACCCCAGTCCAGGACACCACCACTCTCCGCATGGTCGCCGTAGGCAGCCTCGGCCTTCTGCGACAAGACCTCGAGCTTCTCCCGCACCTTCGCGCGACTCGTGTGATAGGCCGTCACCGCCGCATCAAAGCGCGCCTTCGCCCCATCGGCCGGCATCGCTCGCGCGCGCATGTCGTATGGCGCGACGTTCTCGAAGAAGCTCAAGAAGCCGTGGTAGTCGCTGTGCGGCAGCGGGTCCTTCTTGTGGTCGTGGCAACGAGCACAACCCATCGAGATCGCCAACATGCCGCGCGCCGTCGTGTCGGCGATGCCGTCGTAATCGTCGTAGAGGTGCTGCTTGCGATCCGTTGGTTCGTCATCCCAGATGCCGAGGCGGAAGAAGCCGGTCGCGATGTGATCGGCAACCTTGGCATCGGGCAACTCGTCACCGGCCAACTGCTTCGTCACGAAGTCGCCGTACGGCATGTCGTTGTTGAGCGAGTCGATGACCCAATCGCGATAACGCCAGATGAACGGCTTCTTGTTGTCGCGTTCGTAGCCCTCGGTCTCGGCATAACGCACGAGGTCCAGCCAATGCTGCGCCCACTTGACGCCATACTGCGGCGACGCCAGCAAACGCTCGACGACCTTGTCGTAGGCATCTTCTGAATCGTCCGCCAAGAAAGCATCGATCTCCTGCTGCGTCGGCGGCAACCCGGTCAGGTCATACGTCAGCCGGCGCAACAACGCATGGCGACTCGCTGGCCTGGCGGGCGACAAACCCTTCTGCTCGAGCCCCGCCAAGATGAAGGCATCAATCGGCGAACGCACCCACTGCCCGTTCTCGACCGCCGGAACGTCCGGACGAACAACAGGTTGGTAGGCCCACCACGCAGGTTCTGCGGGTTCGGATTCCTGCGCTACTCCAGCGGCGGCGAGCACCGTGGGCAGCGACCAGACGAGTAGGCGGCGCAGCATGGGTCACAACAGTAAGGAAGGCTGCGAACGGATGGAAGGTGGCCACCAGACCGGGCGCCAAGATGCCTCATGCCGTATTGTTGGTTACCAATCTGAGCACCGCTCCTAGCAAGCGCGGCATCGCCATGCAACGACTGCTACCCCTCGTGATCATCCTGCTGGTCGCCGCCCTCGTCGGCGGATTGTGGTGGTTCGTACAGCCAGGTGACGTGGCGCCAGATACAGCAACGCCACAACCGGCAGCCGAGAACCACGGGGCAAAGGCGCCGGTCTCCGCCACCGCCGACGTCGCGACCGCGCAAGCCAACCGCGCCGAAGCACCGACGACGACCAACGCCGCGGAAGCATCTGCGTCTGGCAGCAAAAACGCGGTCCTCAGGGTGCACGCATTCTGGCCTGACGAGCAGCCGGCAGCGGACGTGTTGCTCACGCTGCGCTGGAACACCCGCGAGCATGCGCACGCCGTGCATAGCCAGGTTCAAACAGATGCCAACGGCCTCGCGATCTTCACGTCGGTGCAACCCGGCAAGTGGAGCCTGCGATCCGATCGCGGCGACCGCGAGTCGCTTGACGTCGAGCCGGGTGAACACGACATCAAGTTCCAACTGAAGGGCGGCGTCACCGTCACCGGCACGGTCGTCAACTCGCAACAACAGCCAATCGGCGATGCATCCGTGTGGCTGCAAACGAGTCGGTCGGATTGGAGCGGCGGTAGCGTCTTGGCAGTAACGGGCGCTGACGGGCAGTTCACGCTGCACAGCATTCCGCCGGAAGTGTCCCTCGGCGCGTTCGCCCGCAACTACACGCGCTCACCACTCGTCGATCTGGATCTCGTCGACACGAAGTCATCACCGACGAAGGTCACGCTGCAGCTGCTCGACGGCGGCGGTCAACTGACCGGTACGGTTGTCGACATCGCCGGCAAACCGATCGCCAACGCACTCATCGGCGCCGGCAGGACAAGCCAACGACTGGTCACCCAGGGCAATCGTGTGATCGAAACTTGGTCGATTCGCTCGACCCGCTCCGCGGCAGACGGACGCTTTGTGTTGGAAGGACTGCTGCCGGCCGAGACGCGCGTATCGGTGCGCGCCAAGGGCTTCGGCTTCTGGCGCTCGACGTGCACGATCCAAGATCAACAAGACACCGACCTGACGATCACGCTCGAACGCAGCGGCAGCGTGCATGGCATCATCACCAACGACGCGGGCGAACCGTTCGTCAACGCACTCGTGCGCTGCTACGACATCGCGCCGAAGGTGCCGTTCTTGGCGTTGGGCCAGATCGACTTCGACGAACCACTCGGCTACCTCGCCACGGTCGCCGATGAGAACGGTCACTACCGCCTCGACGACGTCAGCGCCGGGACCGCGTATGTCTTCGCGCAGAAGGGCGGGCGCTACCTGAGCATGGGCGAACCGGTGCCGCATGCGAAGGCCGACCTCGAGGTGCCACCGGGTGGCAAGGTCGAGTGGAGCCCAACGATCAGCAACGGCAACTCCGTTGAAGGCATCGTCTACTACAAGGACGGCCATCCGATGCCCAACGTGTTCGTGACGTTAAGCAACACGAAGACCGGCAAGCAACACGTCCTGACCAACAACAAGGAGGGCGTGTTCCACTTCGTGAATCTCGAAGACGGCGTCTACGACATTCAGGTGCAGGTGTGGAATGCGCCGAAGGGCGCGCCGTCGCTCGAGCAGGCCGGCATCGTGCCCAATAAGGGTCGTCTCGAACTGCATGCGACGTGGAACAAGCCGGTCAAGAAAGCGAGCGGCACGGTCACTGGCCGCGTCGACGACCTCGGCCTGCGCATCCAGAACAGCAACAACGCCTACGTCTCGCTCCACTCAGAGGAGCGCTGGTTCCGTGAAGGCGACAAGCTGGTCGACGGCAACTTCACCTTCACCAAGGTCACGCCGTGCAAGTTCCGGCTGGTGCTGATGGAAGGCAACACCGTTCTTGCCGAAAGCGACTGGCACGAGTTGTTGCCCGGTGCGCAGTTGGATACTGGCGTTCTGCAAACCGTGCCGGGTGGCCACCTACACGTCACTGCGGTTCGCCAACCCGGCACCGCTGCGTGCAAACCAACGCTGTACTTGCGCAGCCCTGACGCCACCCGCAGCACGCAGAGTGCGTTCGGCACCAGCAACGAAGTCAGCGTTCGCAGCCTCACGCCGGGCACCTACTCCGCGACGATCTACGGCAAGGGCATGGCGAGCGTCAGCACTAGTGTGACGATCACCGCCGGGGCGACGAGCGAGCTATCGGTGACGTTCCATCCCGGCGCGCTGACCCGCTTCGAGGCGTGGCTGCCAGTCGGTTGCAAGGCGACGAACTACAGCTACGTGATCCGCGATGCCGCCGGCCAGAAGGTGCATGACGGCGGCGGCGAGTTTGGCACGCGACCGCGACGGCCGCTAGCATTCGCGAAGACGCTGCCGGCTGGCGCGTACACCATCGACTTCGAAGCCGAGGGCACCGGCACCGGCCAGAAGGCGTTCACGGTCGATGGCACCAACACCGAAACGACGGTGCGCATCGACGTGCACGCGAAGTGATCACTTAGGACCGTCTTCGACGGCTTCCATCGCTTCCGCGTGCTGGTTGCCTTCAGCATCCGCCACGAGCCGCTCCAGTGCGATGATCCGCGGGTTGCGCGAGTCGGCACCTTCGGAGTAGGCGTTGTTGAGGCTGGCGCGCGCCATCTCGACTTCGCCGGCATCCAGGTGCGAGAACGCCAGGTTGGCGTGCAGCTCCGGCGGTGCGGCCTTGCCCTTTTGGCCCATCAGCAACTCGCGCGCCTTCTCCGGCTTGCCGAGCGCCAACCAAGCAGCGCCCAGGTTGGCCGCAGTCAGGATCGTCTTGCCGATCTGATGCGCGCGGTCGAAGTAGCGATGCGCTGCGTAGGCAGAGCCGGCGCCGAGTTCGAGCGTGCCACGCGCGGTGAGTGCCACGACGTTCGTGTCGTCCAACTCGAAAGCCGCATCAAGCACCTGACGTGCCCGCGTCCGGTTGCCGCGCCGTTCGTACAGAACGCCTGCCGTCACCAACGCGTCGACGCGCGTCGGCTCGAGTTCGAGCGCTTCTTCGATCGCCTGCAACGCCTTGCGCACGTCGCCCTTGTCGAGCAAGTCTTGGGCGTTGCGAATGAGATGATCCGCCAATCCTCGTCGGGTCACCGTCATGCCTGTGTCCGCTGGCAGAGCCCGCGGGCCACGGTCCGGAATCCGCACGTTGGCGTCGCTCGCCGACTGCGCGTGGCCTTGCGACGCGCCGCCGGACCAATCTTCGGCCCGGTAGCTGTCCATCCAGATCGAGTTCCACTGGAAGCCTTGGCGCAGTTGCACCAAACGGTGCGAGCCGCGCGCGACTTCTTCGTCGATCCATGTGTCATCCAACACGCGAGGCACGAGCACGATCATGAGCTCGACTTCATCGCGGTCCTGGACGGTGCTCGAGAAGAACGCGCCGAGGTACGGAATGTCCATCAAGAACGGTAGGCCTTGGCGCGTCTCGTTCTTGCGCGTGCTGCGCAAGCCGCCGAGCGCGATCGCCTGACCGTCCGCAACACGGACCGTCGTCGTCGCACTTCGTTCGCTGATGATCGGCACCGTCACGAAGCCATCGGGAGTCACCGCCGTGCCAATCTGCTCGCGCACGGCCGGCGTCACCGACACGGACAGCAAGCCATCTTCGCCGATAAGTGGCAGCACCTGCAGATTGACACCGGACTGGGCGAACTCGACCGAGAACTCGGTCCGCGCCACACCAGCTTCGGTGAACACTTCACGCACGATGTAGGGCAACTGATCCGTCACCGCGATCGTCGCCATCTGGTTGTTGAGCGAAAAAGCAGGCTACCGACGACTGATGCGCGATGGGCTCGAGAAGGCTCAGCGCGGCCTGGTCACGCTCGAAGACGTGCTCGCAGTTGCCCGCGTCGAGTAGGCCGGCTAACTGGCCAGGATCTGCTCGGCAATCGACGGGCACTCATGTGCAGTCGAGGCACAACCATCCGCGCCAACCACCTGCCAAAGATCCCTGGATGTCTGGAATGGTTGACCGCCGACGAGGATGGGCGTCTCTGCCGTCAACGGATCGGCACGCAACGCAGCGATGAGTTCCGCAGTTTGCCGAACATAGAGAACAGTCGTGACGGATAGCGCAATGACGTCACAACCGAAGTCACGCACCGCCGCCACGATCGCTGAAGCAGGAGTGTTCGCCCCCAACGGGACGACACTCCAGCCCTTCTCCTCGAAGGCCACCGAGACCATCTGGATTCCGATCACGTGTGACTCGTTGCTCACTGCAGCAGTCAATACACGCCTACCGTTTGCTGCCTCCGGCATCTGACGTGCGGGCAGCAAGGCAAGGAGCCTGGTGACAATGCCGGTGCAGTAGTGCTCCTCGGCGATCGTGACTTCTCCCATCTGCCACATTCGACCTACCTCGCGTTGCACGCGATGCACTACATGCTCGAACAGGTCCTCGATTCCAACACCGCTGTCTGCGGCATCAAGTACGAGAGCAATGGCGTCGGACTCGCGGGCCTCCAGCACGGCGAGCAAGAATCTTTGCGCCAGAGCTATGTGTGGCGAATCCTCGGCAAGGTAGGTCTCGACCTCATCAGGTGCGGCATCGAGGTACGCCAGTGCCGACTCCATCAACTTCGCAACGCGATCGACTACCCGCTCGGGCAAACGATCCACCAGCTCTGCTCGCATGCACTCGATGTTTTCGCGCAGCACTTCTGAGGCCAGGCCTCTCGAGACACACAAGACCTTGAGCCAGGCAAGCTGCTCGAAGAACAGCTCGTCACGATCAGCCGCCAGCGCTTCGGCCAGGTAGCCGAGCCGCACCTCTGTATCGAGCACGAGGTCACCGGGCCCCTTGGCATAGTTGGCAACGACATCAGGACTGCGATCCAATTGTCGCGCTACGGCACTGGCCGCCAGCGTTCGCGCGGATCGATAGATGACCGCGGCGGCAAAGGATCCATCATCGTGCATGGCTGAAGTCACAGTGGTTTGGCCTGGCCAACGACTCTTGAGCGGTCGCTAACGACGACGCCGCCGGGGGGCTCCATCGTGATCACGAACGCCTTGGCATCGTGCACCTGAATCTTGGCGTCAATCGGGATCACAGCCTCAGTCGTGCCCGCCGGAATGTCAAACACACCACCGTCGACAGGATAGGCCTGATCACGCTCGCCGTCGAAGATCCACAACTGATATTGCTGGCTACCAGGATCGTTTGTCTGCAAGCCAACGAACCGCATCGCACCACGTTGCGAAGCTGGATCCCAGACAACGTCACCTTGGAACGCATCGCCGGACCAGCCCCAAACCGCGGTGGTGCCACTCGTCATCAATGATTGTCGCAGTTCACGTGGTGACAGTTGTTCGCTTGGTGAAGAGTCCATCCAGAGGGCTACACCCAACAGCAAGATTGCAGCCGCCAACAGAACCTGAGCCTGGTTGGAGCGTGACAGCACCAACCGCATCGCCGATGAACGTTCAGCTCTCGGCAACGGCGCATCTTGGCGCAGCCTCTGCATCAGCGCTTCCGATGGCGGTGCGACTGCTGGCGCCTGCAAGGCAATCGTCGTCATCGCGGCAATCTGCTGCCACTCGACATCAACATCGCCGGCAACACCCTGCAGCTGATTGTCGAGCTGAGCACGTTCGTGATCTTCGAGGCCCCAGATCGCATCATCGATCAGAAGTTCATCGAGTCTGGTCAAAGCAGAAGAACTCATGCGTCACCTCCTTGGCGAGGCGGCTTGACGCCGAGCATTTCCCGAACCCGCATCAGACCGCGCCGCGCGTGGCTCTTGACCGTGCCAAGAGCCATACCGGTTGTGTCTGCGATTTGTTGGTGCGAACGACCCTGCACGAGCGACAACTCGAGCACTTCGCGTTGGTGTGGGCGCAGCTCATCGAGAGCCCCAGTCACCCGCTTCACTTCATCACCCAACTCGACGCCGTCAACTTGCTCGTCGGCGGATGGTTCCTCCGCATCGGCAAGGCTCTTTGCCTCGGGCGTGCGCATCCGCTTTCGATTGCGATCGATCAACCGCCGTCGCGCAAGAGTCATGACAAACGTCATCGCCGAACCGAGAGACGGATCGAATCGCTCTGCGCTCTTCCACAACTCGACGAAGATGTCCTGCGTAGCATCCTCCGCATCGCTGTCGTTGCGGAGGTAACGCCTGGCCAGACTCCACACGGGGCCACTGAAGTGGCGCAGGCAGGCTTCGACACTGTCCGGCTTGCCGGAGGCAACATCTGTCAGCACCTGACCGAGTTGGTTCGTCATCTGCCGATGGTTGGCTGAATTCGTCGTTCCCGTTCCGGGCGTTAGAAAAGGTCTCTTGTGAGGGATTATGGCACAAGCGCTCATCGGACTCCTACATCTCGCCATCGGAAGGCCGTCAATCCGTCAAGTTCACGAATCAGCAACTGGTCACCGTCGACAGCCAGATGCGCCCATGTCTCACTCTCCGCAACCTCGACAACGTCGATGAGCTCGTATTCCTGGGTGTTGGCTGCGACGAGGTAGAGCTCGCCGCCTTCACTCAAGGCGAGAATGCGGTTACCGCAAGCGACCATCGACCAATACTCGTCGCGGATGGATGGCGACGTCCACTTGAGCTCGCCGGACTCCATGTGCACACAGCACAAGCGCTTGCTGCGCAGGTACACGTACGCGTGCCCATCGATGACCACTGGCGTCGACATGTATGCCTGCACGCGGTTGGTCCACTTCTTGGTGACCCCCAGCTCGCCTTCGTTCGCAGTCACGCCATATAGATGTCCTCTGCCGCCATAGGCGGACGTGAACACGGCATCTCCAAACGGCACCGGGGTCAGGATGTTCATGCCGCGAAAGGCTTTGACCTTGGTCGACCAGAGCACGTCCCCGGTATCAGGAGCCATCCCGCATAGCGCGGTTCTGGATTGCACGAGAAACTGATCACGACCGGCAATCGTCGCGCGTACTGGCGAGGAGAATGCGCCGCTCGACATGATGTCGCCATCACCCTTGAGCGACAGCCACTGTGTTTCTCCAGTCGCCTTGTCGAGCTTCACGACTCCGGCACCAGTTTGCACGAGCACCGATTTGTCATCGACAAGCGGTGAGCAAACGAACCCGAATGCCTCCTGCTTGGCGTTGAAGCGCTTGGCAAAGTCGACGCGCCAGTTCTCCTTGCCAGTCTTGGCATCGAGGCTGACGAGCACGTCCAACATGCCGGCGACGAACAAGGACTCGCCGTCGTAGGCCGGTGTCGACCGGATCCACGAACCATTGCGCGCAGCGAAGAACGGCACGGTCATCGCGCCATCCCACTCGACCTGCCAGACGATCTTGCCGCTATGCCGGTCCACGGCCGTGACGACTTCGGTCTTCTTGCCTTCGGTCGCCGTGGTGAACACAAGGTTCGCACTGACAACCGGACCGGAGTAGCTCGGGCCCATCGGCACCCGCCACTGCTTCTGCAGACCTGCGTCGGTCAAACGCGTGGGCCACTTGGCATTCTCCAGCCGTCCGGATCGCGCCGGTCCTCGCCATTGGTTCCAGGCGCCTGGGTAGGCGGCATCGCCATCGGTGTTGACCGGCTTGTCTTGCGTAGCAGCAGCCGCAGAGAACAGGCAGAGGCTCGTCGTCAGGATCAGGCGGTTCATGAGCAGTTTGGGTCAGGGGTTCACCCGCGCAATTCGCCGCGAATCCGGCCCCGGATGCAGGTTTCCCGCGCAAATCACAGCGCCGAAAAACCCGAGCCCTTGCTGCATCCAGACGGCCGCCGGACCGCGAACGGTGTGGCAGCAATCAAGCTTCAACCCCATCACATCGAAATGAACCGCTTCACCACGCTCGCCGCCTTCGCGGCCCTCATCGCCTCCCCCGCAACCAGCCAAGACCGCACCGCCGCGAACAAGGCCGACATCGTCGACACTGCAGTCGCCGCTGGCTCGTTCAAGACGCTGGCCGCGGCGCTGACTGCTGCCGACCTGGTCGGCACTCTCAAGGGCAAGGGCCCGTTCACCGTCTTTGCGCCAACGGACGCCGCGTTTGCCAAGCTCCCGAAGGGCACCGTCAAGAGCCTGCTCGAGAAGAAGAACCTCAAGACCCTGACCGGCATCCTCACCTACCACGTCGTGTCCGGCGACATGCCGGCCAAGAAGGTTCTCGGCCAGAGCAACCTCAGCACGATCAACGGCCAACTGGCCGCACTCAGCATGAACAAGAGCGGCGCCTCGATCGCTGGCGCCAAGATCATCAAGACCGACATCCAATGCTCGAATGGCGTCATCCACGTCATCGACGCGGTGATGATGCCGACGAGCAACGACATCGTCGACGTCGCGGCAAAGGCCGGCACGTTCAAGACGCTCCTCGCTGCCGCCAAGGCTGCGGGCCTCGTCGACACCCTCAAGGGCAAGGGGCCACTGACGGTTCTTGCACCGACCGATGACGCGTTCGCCAAGCTTCCGAAGGGCACCGTTGCCATGCTGCTCAAGCCGGAGAACAAGGCCAAGCTCGTCGACGTCCTGACCTACCACGTCGTTGCCGGCCGCGCGCTTGCGTCTGACGTCGCGAAGGCCAAGAGCATCAAGTCGGTGCAGGGCGGGATGATCAAGGTCACCGCGATGAAGAACAAGGTCATGCTCAACGACGCAACGGTCGTCGCGACGGACATCAATGCATCGAACGGTGTCGTCCACGTGATCGACCGCGTCATCCTGCCGCCGACCTCAGCCAACTAGGGGTCGCACATCCCGATGAAACGCATCCACCGCTTTGCGTTGGTAGCACTGCTGATCGCGACGACCGTCGCGGTCAGCAGCTGCTCGACCACCTACGAACGCCGCGACCCGAGCGGAGAACGCTTCCCGACTGTTCGAGCCGCCGTGCTTGATGGGAGCGAGCTCGTGGTTCCCGACGGCCTGGCAGGCAAGGAAGCTCTGCTCTTCGTCGGCTACGAGATGGACAGCCAATTCGACATTGATCGATGGCTGCTCGGCCTCACCCAACTCGGAGTCGAGATCCCCATCTACGAACTGCCGACGATCCCCGGACTGGTGCCTGGCATGTTTGCCAACGTCATCAACAACGGCATGCGCTCGGGAATCCCCGAAGAAGACTGGGCCATCGTCGCGACCGTCTATGACGATGCCGACAAGATCGCACGCTTCCTAGGCAACGAGACTCCGTTGCCCGCGCGCGTCGTCTTGCTCGACAAAGAAGGAGACGTCGTGTTCTTCCACGATCGCGGCTACTCGACCAAGACGCTGCTACGTCTGAAAGCAGCGATCGCTGAGCAGCGCAACTAGTTCTCCGACGCGTACTGCTTCAGGTAGTTCTTCAGTCGCAGTTTGCGCTTCGTGCTGTCGCTCGTCATGTAGCGGATCTTGCCGAAGATCGGCCGCTCAGGCCCCCACGCGCGATCGTAGCGACCGAACACCCAGAAGATGCCGCTGTATGAGTTGGGGTCGCGCCCATCGAGCGCATAACGGTTGTTGAGTTCGACCAACGTCTGCAGTGCGACCTCGGGCGTCGGCGACCACTCGAGCACCTTCTTGCCCCACAACATGCGCAGGTAGTTGTGCATGACGCCTTCACGCCGCAACTGGGTCTGCGCCGCGTTCCAGACCTCATCGTGAGTGCGGGCTTCGTCGAGCTCCTCGAATGAATACAAGTGCGGCCGCGGATCCGGCTCGTGCTGATTGAGCGTCGCTCTGGCCCAATCCGGCAGCGACTCGAACTGATCATAGTCTGGTCGGCGTGCACAGAAGTTGAACCCCAACTCGCGCCACGTGACGAACTGGTCCAAGAAGGCCTCGGCCGATGCACTCATGCCCCAGTAGCCCTCGCGTCCACCGGTCGCTTCACCACTCAGGCACTCGCGGTCCCAGCTTTCGGACTTGGCTAAGCCGGCAAACACTTCGTGCGCCGACAGGTGTCCGAAGTGCAACCACGGCGACAACCCACTCGCGCCATCGCGGTCCGGATGGTTGCGGTCCTCGTCGTAATTATCGATGCGCGCCTTCAAGAACCCGCGCAACCGATCCCGGCCTGCGCCCGAACCACCCGCCATCGTAGGCGCAACATCAACGGTGTGATCAATGGGCAACGCACCGAGCGCCGTTGGCTTCGCACTCAGCATTGCCGCCGATGCCATTGGCCACCGTTTGGTCACTCCACTCGGCAACCTGACAACTGGCAGATCCAACCCCGCCAGCGGCCGCGCCGACGGGACTTCGTCCAAGTGCGTCGGCAGGTTCTTCTGTAGCCAACGCCGGAAGTCAAACGCCCGAGTGAAGACCCGCTCCCCCGGGGCGGCGACCGGTAGGAGCCCATTGGAGTCGACGGCCTCGACGCGGACATCCGTGGCCCGCGCCGCGGCCGCGAGCATACGCGGCAAGAAGAAGCACGGATAGTCATCGGCAACGACGACGCACGCGCGATTCGCCAGTTCGGCGAACAGCCCCCGCCCCGCACCAACGCTCGGTTCGACATACGGGTAGTAGCGAACCGGCGACCCCGCGAAGGCGGCCTGGTTGTCGGCCATTCCCTGCAGCACAAACGCGTGCAGTCGATCGCTCGCCCACTGGTAGTCGCAGCGCAGCGCTTCGAGCACGAGCAGCGGCTTGCCCAACGCCTTCGCATGGGCAACCGCGCGATCGAGCGCGAAGTTGTGACTCGCGCGACGATTGGCCGTCATCCAGTAGAGAACGTAGCGACCACGGGGATTCACGTGGCCATCGTTGGCCCCGCGTATGCGAGCTTCGGGAACATGGCCAGACATGCTTCTCACTTAGGCCACACTGTGCCTGAAAGCCTGCGTACCGAACCCGCTTCACGCCGCCGGCCAAGCGTGCGGCTAGCCGCAAGCTTGGCCGGCGGCGTGAAGCGGGTTCGGTACGCCGGGCTACTTCGCGACGAAATTGACGAGCTTGTTTGGGACGACGATCTCTTTGACGACGTTCTTGCCTTCGAGGTGCGAAGCGACGGCTTCGCGCGCGACGGCCAGCGCCTCGTCCTTGGGAGCATTGAGCGGCAGCTTGACGCGGGCGCGCAACTTGCCGAGCACCTGCACGGCGATCTCGACTTCGTCGTCGACGAGCAACTTCTCATCGACGGTCGGCCAGGCGGCGGTGCCGAGCAGGCCTTCGCCGCCGAGGCGTTCCCAGATCTCTTCGCACGCATGTGGCGCGAACGGAGCCAGCGTTTGGGCGAAGCGCAACATCTGGCTGCGTGACAGCTTGTCCGTCGCCTTCGTCGCTTCGTTGACGAAGATCATCATCGCGGCGATCCCGGTGTTGAACGCCATGCGCTCGATGTCACCTTCGACCTTGTGGATCATGCGATGCAGCGCCTTTTCGAGCGCCGCGTCGTTGTCACGATCCTTGGTGAGCCACTCGTGCACCTTGCCCTTCTCGGCATCCTCGGGCACGACCAGGCGCCACGAACGTTGCAGGAAGCGGTGCACCCCAGGAACGTCCTTCTGGTTCCACGGCTTCGCGTCGGCCAGCGGGCCCATGTACATCTCGTAGAGACGCAACGTGTCCGCACCGAACTCGTTGACCACGTCGTCGGGGTTGACGACGTTGCCGTAACGCTTGCTCATCTTGGTGACGGTCTGCGTCAGCTTGGCGCCCGTCTCGATGTGCACGACGTCATCGCCGTCGATCTTCGTCTTGTCCTTCGGCACCACGGCGCCGCGATCGTCCTGATAGGCGAACGCCTGGATCATGCCTTGGTTGTAGAGCTTGTGGAACGGCTCCTTGACCGTGACGTGACCGTCGTCGTGCAGGACCTTGGTCCAGAAGCGCGAGTAGAGCAGGTGGCCGACCGCGTGCTCGGTGCCGCCGACGTAGAGGTCGACGGGCAACCAGTAGTCACTCGCTGCCTTGCTGCAAAACTCCTTGTCGTTGTTCGGATCGCAGAACCGCAGGAAGTACCAACTCGAACCGGCCGCGCCGGGCATCGTGTTGATCTCACGCGTCGCCGCGCGACCTTCGGGGTCCTTGGTGTTGACCCAGTCCTGGGCGCGGATGAGCGGCGACTCCGGCACCCCGCCGGGCTTGAAGTCCTCCATCATCGGCAGCTCGACCGGCAACTGATCGTCAGCCACGAGCTGCACGCCGTCATCGGTGTGCAGAACCGGGAAGGGCTCGCCCCAGTAGCGCTGACGCGAGAACAACCAGTCGCGGATCTTGTAGGTCGTCTTCGCATCGCCGCGACCTTCGGCCACGAGCCAATCGATCACTTGCTTCTTGCCGTCGACCAGCGACAGGCCAGCGAGCTTGATCTTGCCATCGTGCGTTTCGCAGTGCGCGGCGTACGGCACTTCGTCGGTGCAGCACTTGGTGCCAGCGGCAACCGCTTGGTCCGATTCGGCATCGCCCGTTTCCGGCGCGAAGATGCCCGGGATCGGGATCTCGAACTTCTGCGCAAACTCGAAGTCGCGCTCGTCGCCAGCCGGCACGGCCATGATTGCGCCGGTGCCGTAGGTGACGATCACGTAGTCGGCGATCCAGACCGGAATGCGACCCTTGGGATCGTCCTTGGCAAAGAGCGGGTTGTGCGCGTAGGCACCGGTGAAGACGCCGCTCTTCTCCTTGGCGAGTTCGGTGCGCTCCAACTCACTCTTGGCCGCAGCGGCTTTGACGTAGTCAGCCACTGCAGACTGTTGCGCGGCTGTCGTGATCTCATTGACCAGCGGATGCTCCGGCGCGAGCACCATGAACGACGCGCCAAACAGCGTGTCGGGACGCGTCGTGAACACGCGGATCTTCTTGTCGTCATGCTCGACGACATCGAACTCGATCTCGGCACCTTCACTCTTGCCGATCCATTCGCGCTGCATCGTCTTGAGCGACTCGGACCAATCCAAGCCGTCGAGATCCGCGAGGAGACGTTCGGCGTATTCGGTGATCTTGAGCACCCACTGACGCAGCGGTCGCCGTTCACACGGATGGTCGCCACGTTCGCTGCGGCCGTTGATGACCTCGTCGTTGGCGAGCACCGTGCCGAGCGCTTCACACCACCACACCGGCGCGTTCGACTCGTAAGCCAGACCGCGCGCGTGCAGCTGCTTGAAGATCCACTGCGTCCACTTGAAGTAGCTCGGATCGCACGTGCCGAACTCGCGCTCCCAATCGTAGGAGAAGCCGAGCGTCTTCAACTGGCGACGGAACGTGTCGACGTTGCGCGCGGTGCCTTCCGCCGGATGCGTGTTGGTCTGGATCGCGAACTGCTCCGCGGGAAGACCGAACGCGTCCCACCCCATCGGGTGCAGCACGTTGAAGCCCTTCGCCCGCTTCCAACGCGACACGATGTCCGTCGCGGTGTAGCCCTCCGGGTGGCCGACGTGCAGGCCGGACGCCGACGGATACGGGAACATATCAAGCGCGTAGAACTTCGGCTGCTTGGGGTCGAAGTCCGGATCACCGGGGTTCTTGGCGCGGAACACGTTGTTCTCGCTCCAGAACGCCTGCCACTTCGGTTCGATCGTGGCGGGGTCGTAGGTCTGCTTCTGCTCGGTCATTGCTGCCTCGTAAGGGCGGAGCAGTATGGACAGCCGTCGGGCGAGGAACCAGCGCGGATTGCCGCCAGCGCAGATCGGGGGCCTCGGCAGAAGCGGCGCCATGTGCCAAAATCCTCCGGAGTTCGGGAACGCCGAGGCAATCGGCGGTTCCGAGACTCCTGATGACCGCCACTCCGAATCACGATCCCGCCCTGCTGCTCGCCGACCACGGCTTTGTTCGCAGCCTCGCGCAGAAGCTCTGTCAGGACAGTGACACGGCCGATGACATTGCGCAGGAGGCGATGGTTGCGGCGCTTCGTGAGGGGCCGGCCGACGGCAAGAAGCGGCGCAGCTGGCTGGCGTCGGTGACGCGACATCTGGTGTTCAACCATTCGCGCAAGAACCGGCGGCGGGTGGCGCGCGAGCAGTTGGCGGCGAAGAATCTGACGAGCACGACGCCGGCGGAAATCGTCGCCGAAGAACAACAGCGGGCGATGGTCGTTGCTGCCGTGCTGAAGCTGCCCGAACCGTTTCGGGAGGTTGTGCTGCTGCGTTACTACCGCGGCCTCGACACGAAGGAGTGTGCGCAGCAGCTCGAGATTCCGGAGGCGACGGTGCGCACGCGGTTGAAGCGTGGCATCGAGAGGTTGCGCGCGGAGCTCGACAAGCAACATGGTGGCGATCGTCGGCAATGGGTCACGGCGTTGCTGCCGTTTGCGTTGCCGAGCGCGCCGGCGGCGATTGGTGCTCGAACGGTGATCCTGGTCGCGGCGGCTCTGTTGCTCGGCACGTTTGTGGCGTTGCCGTTCTGGATCGAAGCAGATCTGCCTCCGCCAACGAACTCGACCATCGCAAGCGCGATGACGGCCACCGCTTCGTCAGGCGAAGCGAGTGACGCATTGCCAGACACCGCGTCGGCGCAACGCGAGGACCGCCGCAATCAGGCCGCTGATGGCACAACAATCCGGGAGCGCATCACCGGAACGGTCACAGACAGCTTGACGAAACAGGCGCTGGCCAACGCGCGCATCTCGATGACGGCCGTCCTGCCATACGAGGAGGGTGTACCAATCGCGGCCCTCGGCGAGGTCGAGACGGACAACAAAGGTGCATTCGCGTTCTCGCTCGCGCCACTTGCCACCCTGCATCCGCTCACCGTTGCGCGAATCGATCTGTACTACCGTTTGGATGCGGCTGGCTACCGACCGGTCGAAGACTCCTATGGCATGTGGGAGATGAAGGGCAGCAGCGAGGCGCACCTCAACCTCGAGCTGCGCCCGGCAGCGGTGACCAAGGGGCGCATCGTCGACAAGAACGGTAAGGTGATCCCTTACGCCAACCTGCTGGTTCTCTCGAAGGACCACTGCCACAAGGAACGCGCCGAGGAGAGCGGCTACTTCGTGCTCGACCTGCCACCGAAGAACGTCGAGGCGAGTGAGTTCACGTTGGTCGCGTTCGACGATGCACACGGCTACTCGCAACCGGCGCACATCAAGGTCGACAGCGCTCACGAAACAGTCGTTCCTGATCTTGCCGTCACGCAGCGACATGGCTGTATCGAAGGAATCGTGCGAGATCGTAATGGCCGCGGTGTTCCTGACATCTCGATCCGGTGCACGGGCGACAACCGGTACGCGGCATATGAGATTCACGGCATCCGGATCGAGGAGTTCGGCTCCGTGCTCGGCAAGCGCTACGTATCGACGAACAAGGAAGGTCGGTTCTCGCTGCGCGCGTTGCCACCAGGCACCTACACACTGCGTGGCCCCGGCGATCACCAGGTAGTCGAACTCGGAGCTTTCGCGACGCAGCACGTCGCCTTCACCACGGATCAGGCACGCATCAAGATCCGGTGCGAAGACCCGCATGGCATGCCGCTGCACGCGGACTATCACGGCGTCTACATCTGGCAAGGCGATGCGGCCTACAAGGCGCGCTCAGAGTTTCAGCAGGCCGGCTTCTCATCCGAGCTCATGGCGACAGCCGGTAAGAAAGACCAAAACGAACTCGACAACTTGCAGCCGCCGGCGTTCGTCGTCGTCGAAGCAACCTGGAACGGCCGCGGCCCCCTGACCGGAACCTGCTTCCTTGCCGCGGATCAGTTCTATGGCGAAGTCCTCTTGCAGACCTCGGACCTGCCGAACACGGGTTCGCTGCAGATCGACGTCCGCGATGCAAACGGGGCCCCGATCAAGACGCTGATCGCGCGCGCGAGTCGCTTGCCGGGTGGCCAGACCGTTCCGATCGAGTTCGGTGACGCCGTCGGCGACAAGGGCATCACCTCGCTGATCTATCCGGACACCAAGCTGCAGGGGAAGTGGTGGCAGTGGATCCCCGCCGATGGACTCGTGCAGAGGCTGCCGGTTGGCGAGGTATCGCTCGAGATCATCGCGGCACCCGAACTCATGCATGGCCGCGTATTCGGTAGCGCCCACGACGTCATCTTCCGCACGGTCACGATCCGTTCGGACCGCACCGAACAACTCGCCATTACGGCGACCAAGGGTTGCCTGCCCCGAGTCGAGATCGCAACACCCGAACTCGATGAGACCGAAGAGCTCCGATTCTTATCCGTTGACCTGACGTTCACTCGCAAGAGTGATGGCAAGAGGATCGCGCGCTCCGTTCGACCACTGCAAGGGTGGGACACCCCGAAGATCAAAGACGGAGCGATTCACGGCCGCCTGAGCCACGCAATCCCGCCCGGCCTCTACACGGTGCGACCCAGCCGGTTCCGACTGGAATCCAAACTACCACGCGGACAGGTCGACAAATCGATCCAGAAGTACGTCGTCTGCCGCCCGACCGACGTCGAGATCACCGAGTCGATGGCCCCCATCAAACTCACCCTGACGATCAAGGTGGTCAAACGCTAGTACCGTGCCTGGACCGTTTTCACCCTATTCGCGGCGCGAATAGGGTGAAAACGGTCCAGGCACGGTACTACTCGCAATCGACGCGAGCGCGCGCAAGACTAGGTGCATGCGTTTCCCGAACGACATGTCCTTTCACATGCGCATGGCGGCGCTCGTGATCGCATCGCTCTTCCTGGAGCACATGGCCAACACGAGATTGCCGAACTGGTCGTCGCCGCAGATCGGCATCATCACGTTCGTGCTCGGCCTCTCCTGGGTCGCCCTTTTCGCGATGCATCACGGCGTCTCGCTGCAAGACCGCATCCGCGTTCTCGAAGACAAGCTCGAACGCACCAACGAGTTGGCCGAGCGACTCGCCGACGACACCAGGCAGCGCCGCTCGCTGCCGCCGATGTGAGCCCAACATGCAACTGCTGCAATCGATCCGAACGGAATACACGCGCTACCGCCGCCTCGCCGAACTGTCACTCGAGCAGGTCGCTGACACGGACCTCGATCGAACCGTCGCAGGCGACGAGATCGGCAACTCGATCGCCGTCACGATGGGTCACCTGATCGGCAACTTGAAGTCGCGCTTCACCGACTTCCTGACGACGGACGGCGAGAAGCCATGGCGGCAACGCGACCGCGAGTTCGAGAGCCACGGACTCAGCCGCGATGAACTGATGACCGGTTGGAACGAAGCGTGGGCCGTCGTCGATCAGGCGCTGCAAGACGTCGAAGACGCCGGCGCCGATGCCTTCACCAAAGAGATCACGATCCGCAACGTGCCGCTGACGGTCACCGACGCACTCATGCGTTCGGTCGCGCACGTCGCCTACCACACCGGCCAGATCGTCTACCTGGCGCGCGCGTTCGTCGGCGAGGGCTGGACAAGCCCATCGATCCCCAAGGGCCAGTCCGACGCCTACGCCAAGAACCCAACGAAGGAAAAGCGGCCCGACTGAAGGGTGTCAGTACGGTGCCAGGAGAGAAGTTATCCTCTTCGGGCCGGCCGGCCCGAAGAGGATAACTTCTCTCCTGGCACCGTACGACTACCCTTGGATCAGGTCCGCGCAGCGACCGGGTGCCTTGGGATCGTGCAGGACGAACAGTTCGGGCTCGATCACTTCGACTTCCATCAGCAGGGCCGCGGTGTCGGTGAGCACCATGTCGACGCGCGCGATGCGGGGTGGTTCGGGTAGCAGGCCGAGAACGGAACGGGCCGTTGCCAACTGCTCGTCGGTCAGCGTCACAGCCGACGTGTTGCCGCCGTGCTCAGCCTGAACGAGGATCGAATCGCGCTTCGGTCGTTTGACGACGGCGTGCGAGAACTCGCCGTCGAAGAACGTTGCCGACGTTTCGCCGAGCGTGCGGATCTCGGGGATCAGTGGCTGGACGAGGCCGTCGTATTCCAATCGCTCGACGGCGCGTGTGATGCTGGCTTCGTCATCGGCGCGCAGGATGCTCAAACCGCTAGCGCCGGCACCGACGACCGGTTTGACGATCGCTTCGGATAGATCCAATTCGCGCATCGCCGCCACAATCGACTCCGCATTGGGCTGCACCAGGCGCGTCGGCGGCAATGGCGCACCGCGCTTCTGCAGGTCGAGCAGGTAGGTCTTGTTGCTGTTCCACGCCATCAAGGCTGGCGAGTTGATGACCGTGCCACGAACGGACTCAAGCGCTTTCAGCCACGCGACGAACTCGTTGGCTTGTTCGAAGTAGTCCCACGTCGACCGCACGACCACGACGTCCGCCTCGGCGAACGGCTCGAACGGCCCGTTCCACGGCGCCGGCACCACCTCGCAGTCACGCGCCTGCAATGCTTCGGCAATCGGGACATCGTCCGGTTGGAACTCCGGCAACGACCGACACGTCGCAAACACAATGCGTCGCTTCATGGCAACTCTCGTCACTTGACGCCGCGATACCGCAGCACGAATGCCGGCGGCACGTTGCGGACGATCGGGCCGATGCGTTCGAACGACTCGAATCGTTCGGACATCAACCCCCGGAAGCGCCGCGCCGACTTCATGCCGTAGGCGTGCGCATATTGGAACGTGCGGAAGTCGCAGTCCGAATCCTTGAGCGCCCAGACCAGGCCATCGATGACCGAGTCCTGCACCGCCGGCGGCAGGCTGGCGAACGGCAGGCCCGAGATGATGCGCGCCGGACGCGGCAAACCGCGGTCGGCAAGGATTTCCTTCACGTCACCGGCCGAACCGAGATGGAACGGCATGCCGGAGAAGCGCGCGGTCAACACATCGTGGAAGGACGGCTCGAGTTCGATGCCGAGGTATTGCGCGTTCCAGGGAAGGCGCTCTTTGATCACCGCCGTCATCGGGCCCGTGCCGGGTCCGTATTCGACGACCAGCTCGCCTTCCTTGATGTGGTCGAGCTTGCCGACCAAGGCCCGCGACAAGAAGCGCGAGCTCGGCAGCACGGCGCCGACCGAAGTCGGGTTCTTCAGGAAGCTGCCGAAGAAGCCAAGGCCATCGCGGAGCGGTCGACGCTTGGGGGCCGACTTGTCTGGTGAATCAGTGGATGGTTCCAACGCGGGGTCCAAGTCACCACGATGCCGTGGCAGCGTCAGTCCGTCAACGCGTCGCCGGCAACGACGACCTTGCCCGAACGGACCTTGGCCGAACACAGGAGGCGGCAATCCTCCCCCACCCCCATGCGATCGAGGGTACCACGCTCATGCTCCTCGCATGGTTCGAGGCAGTCGGCGCCGGCGGTCAGGCGGTGGGCATCGGTGCCACACATGCCGCGGGTACAGCCAGTCATGATGTCGACACCGGCCAGTTCGGCGGCATCGAGCAGGGTCGTGCCCGGCTGCACGAAAACGGTCTTGTCGGCTTCTGCGAAGTGCACCTCGACGAGGTTCATGCCTCTGCGATACCCGCCCACGACGACAGTTCAAGCTCAGACTGGCAACGCCGGCGTCTTGGCCCGAACATCGCGCCACCATGCAGCTCACCGCGCTCGACTGGACGATCATCGCCGGCTACTTCGCCATTGCGCTCGGCATCGGCCTCTACTTCAAGAAGCGAGCGGGCTCGAGCTTCGTCGAATACTTCGCGTCTGGTCGCAGCTTGCCGTGGTGGATCGCGGGCACGTCGATGGTCGCGACGACATTTGCCGCCGACACGCCGTTGGCGGTAACCGGCCTCATCGCCGAGAACGGCCTCGCCGGCAACTGGTTTTGGTGGGCCTTCGCGTTCGGTGGAATGCTGACGGTGTTCGTGTTCGCCAAGCTGTGGCGCCGCGCCGAAGTGCTCACCGATGTCGAATTGATCGAACTGCGATACGCCGGCAAACCCGCCGCGTTTGTGCGCGGCTTCCGCGCCGTCTACGTCGCGGTCGTCGTCAACTCGTTCATCATCGGCTGGGTCACGCAGGCGATGCTGACCGTGCTGCGCAACACGGTCCTGACCGACTTGCCCGAAGACAGTTGGTATGACTTCTGGCTGGTCGTCGGCATGCTCGGCATTACCGGGATCTACGGCATTCTGTCGGGCCTGTGGGGCGTCGCCATCACCGACATGCTGCAGTTCGTGCTCGCAATGATCGGCTGCACGATGCTCGCATGGATCGCCGTCGACCACGTCGGCGGCATCGAGGCACTGCAAGAACAGACCGCCAAGAACTTCGGCGGCGACCAGGTCTTCGACTTCATTCCGGACTTCAGCGATGCGGCTGCGTGGATGCCAGCGGGCGTGTTCCTGGCACTCGCGTTCGGCCAATGGTGGGCAACCTGGTATCCGGGCGCCGAACCTGGCGGCGGCGGCTACATCGTGCAACGCATGGCGTCGTGCAAAGACGAGCGTCACGCCTACAAGGCGACGTTGTTCTTCAACCTCGCGCACTACTGCGTGCGGCCGTGGCCGTGGATCATGGTCGCGTTTGCGGCACTTGCGTTGCACCCCGAACTGCGCGAGTGGGCGCTCGACGGCGACCCGAAGACCGACCCCGGCGCTGGCTACCCGATGGTCATGGCGCTCGCTCCCTCCGGCCTCGCTGGCCTGTTGATCGTCACGTTCTTGGCGGCCTACATGTCGACAATCAGCACGCAGATGAACTGGGGCGCGAGCTACCTCGTCAACGACCTCTACAAGCGCTTCGTCGCACCAGAGGCAACCGACAAGCAACTCGTGCGGATGTCGCGGATCGCGTCCGGACTCGTGCTGTTGCTCGGCGCTGGCTGTGCCTTCTGGATGCGAGCGATGTCGATCTCGGTCTCCGATGCGTGGGCCATCCTCGCTGCGCTCGGCGGCGGACTCGGCTCGGTGTTCTTGCTCCGCTGGTTCTGGTGGCGCGTCAACGCATGGAGTGAGATCGCGGCGATGATCGCGTCGATCGTGCTCTACTTCGCGGTCACCGAATGGCAAGCGTCGCTACCCAAGGACGAACGACTCGCCGGCCAATACACGAGCCTGCTCGTCGCAACGGGTTCGTTAGTGATCTGGCTCATCGCAACGTTCGTCACGCGACCAGAACGAATGGACGTGCTCACCGCGTTCTACCGCCGCGTACGTCCCGACGGCCCCGGCTGGGGCCCAGTTGCAAAGGAAGCACCCGAAGTACGACCGGACGGCAACCTGGCAGTCAGCTTGCTATGCGCAGTGCTCGGCACGGCCGTGATCTGGCTGACGTTGCCAGGCGTCGGCGCAATCATCTTCGGCAATTACAGCCAAGCCTTCGGCCTGCTCGCCGGCGCCACAGTGTGCGGCGTGGTTCTGATGCGCTTGGCTACCGGCCCTTCGCAGCCGGAGTCGGCGCAACCCAACGCGTAATCGCAAAGCCAATCGGCGCCGGCCCCGGATCGCGGCTGCGCTGATTGAAGCGGTGCGCGCCCTTGCGCGTGCCGAGTGCGACCAACTCGAACTTCACGAGGTCGCGCGCCTTCGGGTCGTAGAGCCCCTGGCCGTACAACGTCGCACGGATCGAACGGTCGCCGTCGTCGAGATCGACTTCGCCGCGATAGGTGATCGTCACGCGCCCCTTCGCCGACGGGCCACGCTGCATCGTCAACACGACCTTCTTGAGCGCATCCTTCGGCCACTTGCCAGCCTGACCACGCACGTTGTCGATCAGCATTTCGCGCGCCAACCGCTGCACGACCCCACCATCGACCTCTTGCGGCTTGTTGCCTTTGGCCGGCACGAACGCACGCCAATCATCAACCGCCTGCCAGTTCTCATTCCAAGCCCACTTGGTGAACTCCATCCAACCAGCCTTGGCGTCGACCTTCGCATCGAAGCGTTTGCCGGTCGGCCCATTCTCACGCGGCAAATCACGCGAGTGCACTCGCAACACGAACTCCTTGCCGTCAACGCGCGCCGGCAACGTCGACACGACTTCGGGCACCGGCTTGTTGGCGTATTTCTTCTTGCGCCGCAAGTCCTGCCAACGCACCAACGCCCGCCGCATGCGCGCCTTGATGTCATCAGGAACGCCACTCGCAGCAAACTTGCCTTCGAGGTATTCGCCATCCGGGCCAATCATGTAGAGGCCCTGCTTCGTGCCAGGATGGTTCCAATCCCCCGCCGGCATCGCTTCGCCGAAGCGCTTGAAGAACTGATGCGCCGGTTTGTCCTTCACCCGTTTGAGGTTCCACTGATCCTCCGGATAGAGCATGTAGACCTCGTCGGCGACGGTGACGAACTCGCGACTCAACTTCGCGATCTCCTTGTCGGACCAAACCAACTGGCGGCCCCGGACACCGTTGTTTCAAGTGCAGCCGAGCGGATGGCCGTTCATCGTCCAGAACAGCAAGGGCCGACCAAGTCGCCGCGCTTCCTGTACCGCCGGCCACAGTTCGTTGCGCCAACCGATGTCGCGGTAGGCCTGCTCGGTCGACGACGGTTGGATGAACGTCCGCCACTTGGCGAAGTTGTCGGCCGTCGGTTGCGGAGCCTGCGGCGTGAGCGCCAGCAGCATTGCCATGCCGGTGTTGAGCATGGCGGCACAGATTACAGCTTCGCGAAGCTACTGCTGCTACATGAACAGTCGATGCTGCCGAAAGCGCGCCTGGATGCCTTCATCACCCGGCACCGTGCGCGGCTGCAAACCACCGCAGATCTGGATCAAGCGCTCGGACAACGCCGTCACGGCCAACGATGTCGGCGCCTCCGGCTCCGTCGCAATCAACGGCAACTGGCCAAGGCGATGCTGCATCACCGAATCGTCGTCCGGGATCTCGCCGAGGTACCGCAGTTCGACGCCGACGTTCTGGCTCGCAACTTCGGTCAACCGCTGGAATGCCATCTCGCCGCGACCCGGTGTGCCAACACGGTTGACGACGATCAGGAACTTGGCGCTCGACTTGAGTTGCGCCACACACTTGATGACCGCATACGCATCGACGAGCGCGGCGATCTCCGGTTGCGTGACGAGCACGATCCAATCGGCACTGAGCATCGTCAGTACCGTCGCCGGCGCGATGCCCGCGCCAAGATCGAGGATGAGGGTGTCTTCTTGCGCCGCAAGAACGCCGAGTTCGCGCGCGAACATCGTCAGGTCCTTGTCGGTCGGCGTCGCCATCCGGCGCACACCCGACGCACCCGGCAGAAGACGCGGGCCACACGGTGACTTGATCAACACCTGCTCGAGCGTGCACTGCCCGGCGAGCAGCTGCTGCAGAGTCAGCGTCGGCTTGACGCCGAGCAACAGGTGGTCGCAAGCGAGACCGAAGTCACAATCGACGAGCACGGTGCGCCGTTCGGAACGATGCAGAGCAACCGCGAGCGACGTGGCGAGGAACGACTTGCCGGTGCCACCCTTGCCACTCGCGATCGCGATGGAGGCGGCTTCCTGACGTGGGGCTGGTGGACTGCGAAGACCTTCGAGGAGGCGACCGAAAAGGCCCTTACCGCGCGGTCCGAGGGCGCTGCGCTTGGCGTTCCCTTTGGCTGTACTCTTTTGGCCCGTACCAGGCTGTTGGCCGTTAACCGCACCGTCCATGTTGTTTGAGGCCCCCCACGGGCCACGCAGCTGACCCTGCGCTCCATGAGTTTCGCAGATCGAGCGGCGCAGCGCAGCTGCTTTTATCCGATGAGGGCGAATCGAATGAGGTCCAGACGCTGCAAGCCGCTTGCAGGCCCCCGAGCGGCAGGTCTACGGGCGGCGCGGTGACTATTCGCAGGCGGGCCCCAAGCCGTTACTTCTTCAGCAGTTCGAGGGCGTAGCGGATAGGCTCGCCTATCCGCGACTCCCGACGGCTCACTTGCTCAGGAGCTCGAGCGCGTAGCGGATAGGCACCCCCAGGTTGTTCCCCGCGAAGTTGCGCTGGATCGCGAAGTTGACGGCGATCACATCCCCCTTGCCGCTGAACACCGGCCCGCCCGAACCGCCGCTCGTCGTGCCGGCGTCGTAGGCGATCAGGTGCTTCTCTTTGTTGCTGACCACGCCCTGCGTGATGACCGGTTTGATCTGGCCGGTCTTGGCGAGCTGCGCAATCGCATCGGACATCGTCGCGGCGGTGCGGCGCAGTTCGGTCAGCGTGTCGCTGCTGGCGCGCGCCAACAACGCGGCGAGGCCAGTGGGATAGCCAACCACGATCGCACGTTGATCCTCCCCCTCGGTGCCATCCTGGCGTAGCGGCAGAACGGGGATGCCCTTCACCTCTTCAGTAGTCAACTGCATGACCGCGACGTCCAGTTCGTCCGAACGGCGCTTGATCGACTCCTGCTTGACGGTGATCGGCAACTTGCCGGGAAACGTCACCGTCAACGTCGTGAACACCGCCGTCGAGCCGCTGTCGATCTGCGCCATGTGCGCAGCGTCCTCGGTCCATGGCAGTGCCACGTGACGATTGGTCACGATGTGACCTTCTTTGCTGACGAGGAAACCGGAGCCGGTGTATTCAACTTCGACGACGTTGCCACGGAAGTCGAGCGCCTGCGTGCCGTCGGGCTCGTGCATCTCGTAGACGCCGTGAATGAGACAAACGCCGCGTGACCATTCCTTCTGCACGCGGCGGATGACAGCCGTCGGCTGCGACAACCGCTTGATCAAGGCCTGATACTCGGCGCGCATTGCATCGACCTCGGCCTTGGTCACCATGTCGGCCGTTCGCTTCTGCTCGGCGGGACTCGGGCGACTGCCGAGCCAACCACCGAGCCAGCCGACGAGGAACGCTGCGCCAACGACGAGCAACGGAAACCCGACCTTGAGCTGCGGCGTCGCCTGCGTCAGCAGGTCCTTGGTCAACATGCGCGTCGCTGCCGCGCCACCGCTGTGGCGGGCAACCGCGCGCGCGTCGTTGAGCATGCGCCGCACGGGTTTGCACACGGCACCGATCGGCACGTAGGTCGAGAAGCGCGCCATCGGGCCACCAGCGCCGAATTCGAGCTGGTCGCCGTCCTTCAGGATGATCTCTTCGACCTGCCGGCCGTTGACGAATACGGCGCCGTCCAAAGACCGCAAGTAGAACTGACATTCCGCTTCGACCCAGTCGATCAGCGCGTGGCGCTCGGGCACGACCGGCGACTGCAGGCACGCTTCGTTGTCCGCATCGCGGCCGACACGCACCAGGCGCTCCGGGTAGGTAACCGTGCGTCCTCGCAACGGTCCGGAAAGGTGCAGCAATTGAGCGCGCATATCCGCACCATATTGCCAGTGTCCGAGCAAGCCAATGCACCCGTTCTGGTTGAAGTCTGCGTCGAGTCCGTCGCAGGAGCGTACGCGGCGGTCGTCGGCGGCGCGCAACGCATCGAATTGTGTTCCAGCCTCGCGGAAGGCGGCCTGACGCCCAGCGTCGGGCTAAGCGAAGCCGTCTGCGCCGCGACCAAGGTGCCGGTGTTTGCGATGATCCGGCCGCGGGCGGGTGATTTCCTCTACGACTCGACCGAGGTCGACGCGATGGCGCGCGACATCGAAGCCTTGCAGGACGTCGGCGTCGCGGGCTTCGTGGTCGGCGCCCTGGCGAGGGACGGCCGCATCGATCACCGCCGCATGGCCGAGTTCGTCGACCTCGCCAACGGCAAACCGGTGACGTGCCACCGCGCGTTCGACATGTGTCGCGACGCGATCGAAGGGCTCGACGTGCTCTGCGATCTTGGCGTGCAGCGAGTGCTCAGTTCGGGCCAGGCCAAGACCGCCTATGACGGGCGGCTGCTGCTGCGAACACTCGTGCAGCACGCCAATGGGCGTATCAGCGTGATGGCCGGATGCGGGGTTCGCGACAGCAATGTCGTTCGCCTCGTCGAACTCACCGGCGTCACCGAAGTGCACTTGTCGGCAGCCGGCAGCCGCGACAGCCGCATGTCCTTCCGCCGCGACGGCGTCGCCATGGGCGCCCCCGGCACCGATGAGTATTCGCTGCGAACGACCGAAGAGACCCAGATCGCCCGCGTGCTAGCCGCCCTCCGCGACTTGTAGGCACTGGACCACTTTCACCCACTCACCCCTCGACGGCGAATTGTCCGTACCGTGCCAGGTACATTCCGGACATCTCGCCGCCTGGTGAGATGTCCGGAATGTACCTGGCACGGTACGGGCACCTCGAATGTGCCGACTTCGTTCCAGGCACCGTACCGACTAGAATGGTCGCATGAGTCTCGCTTCCCATCCGCTCGTTCTGGCGATCAAAGAACTGATGAGTACGGAGCCCATGCCGTGGGAGGAGGTGCTCACGCAGCTGACGACGCACTTCGATTGCCCCGTCGGCACCGTTCACATGATGGATGCGGATGGCATGCTGCACCTTCGCGCCCAGAAGGGCCTGCCGCCGCCGGTGCTCGACAAGGTGCAGGTCATTCCCGTTGGCAAGGGCATGGCGGGAATCGCCGCCGAACGCAAAGAACCGGTGCAGGTGTGCAACCTGCAGACCGACGACAGCGGCGTCGCGCGGCCAGGCGCGAAGCTGACGCAGATGGAAGGTTCGCTCGCTGCCCCGATGCTCGTCGATGGCGAAGTGCGCGGCGTGCTCGGGATCGCGAAGCCGTCCGCCTACGACTTTTCCGCTGACGAGACCGATCTGCTGCTCGCCGTCGGCACGTTGCTGGCAGGGTAGCTACAAAACCTCGGCTCCGTTCTCGCCAAAGCGACCGCGACGCTTGATCATCCCGACATGACCCAGAGTCTGCAGGATCGCTACGCCCCCAAGAACGCGTGCTTCGGCTGCGGCCCCGCCAACCACGATGGGTTGCGGATCAAGAGCCACGTTGAAGGAGACGAAGTGGTGTGCACGTGGCGACCCGAGCCGATGCACCAGGCGTTTCCCGGTGTCCTCAACGGCGGCATCATCGGCGCACTGCTCGACTGCCACTGCAACTGGGCGGCGGCCTACCACTTGATGCAGGATCAACGACTCGACGTACCGCCATGCACGGTCACGGCGGAGTACGGGATCAAGCTGCGTCGGCCGACGCCGACCGACGGCCCCGTAACCTTGCACGCCAAACTGGTCTCCATCGACGGCAACCGCGCCACGATCAGCGGAACCCTCACTGCCAACGGTCGCATATGTGCAACGTGCGACGGGCTGTTCGTCGCCGTCGAAGAAGGCCACCCCGCGTTCCACCGCTGGTAATACGATATCCGGTCCATCGCACCGGGGCGAAACACGCCAGATTAGGCCACCTCCGAGGGGTTCAGCTTGGCAGCCATCGTGGCTGTCACTATCCTCACCCCCCCGTAGTGTCGGCTCCGACGCTGGCCCCGCCGGCGTTCCACAGCAGTCATACCCTTGCACTGCTGCGGTTGGGCTGAGGTTTCTGGTTACCGCAGCAGTGTGTGCTGCTGTGGGTTTGTGTCGAGTCCAGGGGGTCGTCACTGCGGGTCTCATCACATGAGCTCTGACGCGACGTCGATCACTCCGCCCACCCTCGAGTCGATTCAACTGGCGCGACGCAGCCTGCTGCAACTCGTCCGCGAAACGCCGGCGTGGCAATGGCAAGGCCAGCGCGTCGCCGAACTCGTGCCGCAAGACGCCACGTTGTGGCTCAAGCTCGAACTCTTCCAGCACGCCGGGTCGTTCAAGTCGCGCGGCGTGATGCTCGCGATGCAGGCGCTCGACGAAGAGGCTCGCAAACGCGGCGTCACCGCGGTGAGCGCCGGCAACCATGCGATGGCCGTTGCGTATGCGGCACGCGCCATGGGCTCGCACGCCAAGGTCGTGATGCCGAGCAACGCCAACCCGGCGCGGGTCGCCGCGAGCAAGGCGCTCGGTGCCGAGATCGAACAGCTCGACGACATCGCGGAAGCATTCGCCCGAGTCGAGGAGATCGAACGCACCGAAGGCCGCAAGTTCTTGCACCCGTTCGAAGGCGAACACATGGCCATCGGCAGCGGCATGCTCGGCATGGAGTTCCTGCGCCAGACCGGCCAACTCGATGTGCTGTTCGTGCCGATCGGTGGCGGCGGCCTCGCCGCGGGCCTGGCGAGCGCGGTCAAACAACTGCAGCCACGCTGCAAGGTCATCGGCGTCGAGCCGGCCGGCGCCGACTCGATGCATCGCAGCTTTGCGAGCGGGCAACCCGAGAAGATCGAGAAGGTCGGCACGATCGCCGACAGCCTCGGCGCCCCGATGGCACTGCCTTACTCGTTTGCGTTGTGTCAGCGCTACATCGATGAGCTCGTCAAGATCGACGACGACGAGATCTGTCGCGCAATGTGGCTGCTGTTCGCCGACGCCAAGCTGGCCGTCGAGCCAGCCGGCGCTGCAACGACGGCCGCGATGCTGCAGATGCGCGAGCAACTCGCCGGCAAGCGCGTCGGCCTGATCGTGTGCGGCGCCAACATCGACGACGCCACGTTTGCCGAATGCCTGAAGCGCGGCCGCCCGGACTAACCTCATGCTCAAGCCCTGGATGAAGACGGCCCTGCTGGCAGCTGCGTTCGCGCTGCTGTTCTGGACGTGCGCGGTGCCATCCACGACCAGCATGGTGCCGGAGCCACTGCCGACCGCCTCGCTCGAACCCGGTTCGCTGCCTGAGCACTGGATCAACGGCACCGACGAGAACGAGCCGCTCATCCAGGTCCACGCCTACAACGACGACCTCTACATTCTGCGCCAATCGAAGCGCACGGACTACGAAGCACCGTTCCTCTACCTGATCTTCGGCGACGAGAAGGTCATCCTCCTCGACACCGGTTCGCGCGGGAAGCCGCCGGTGCGTGAGACCGTCGAACGTGTCATCAAGGAATGGTGCGCGAAGAACAACCGCGACGACATCCATCTGATCGTCAGCCATACCCACGGCCACGGTGACCATCGCGCCAACGACTATCAGTTCCGCGATCGCGACAACACGACCTACGTCAGTTGGCGCCAGAACCGGATGCAGGAGTTCTTCGGCATCACCGATTGGCCAACGCAACTCGTCGAGTACGACCTCGGCAACCGCGTGCTCGATGTGATCCCGACGCCGGGTCACCACCGCGCCCACCTCGTGTTCTACGACCGCCGCACCGGCGTGCTGCTCAGCGGCGACACGTTCTACCCGGGATTCTTGTTCGTGTTCCGGCCTGCCGACTGGCAACCGTTCCGCGACAGCACGAAGCGCCTCGTCGACTTCGTGCGCAAGCATCCGATCGCGACGATCCTCGGTTGCCACGTCGAGATGACGGACCAGCCGAAGCACGCGTTCGCCTACCGCACGAAGCAGCATCCGGATGAACGGGTGCTCGAGTTGACGGTCGCCGACCTCGAGGAGTTGCACGCGACTCTCGAAGCAATGGACGACAAGCCATACATCGAGCCACACGACAGCTTCATCGTGTATCCGGCGTGGCAGGCCGAGCGGTTTGGCGCGAAGCCACCGGTGGACGGCGACAAGAAGTGATCGCAGCGGGCCTGTTCGCACTCGCCGCCATCGGCGGCACGATCCATCCCAACTCGCTGAGTAGTTCGTATCTGCGTGTCGACGAGCAGGTCGTTCATCACCAGCTGCGCTGCCAGGTGCTGTCCGTTCTCGAAGTGCTGCCCGACCTCGATCGCGACGGCGATCAGGTGTTGTCCGCGAGCGAACTGCGACTCGGCAAGTTCGCGCTCGAGAGCTACTTCAACGAACACTACGTGCTGCAGACGCCGGACGGCGCGCGCCTGACTGCATCTCTGCTGCACGCCGCACCGGCCAAGAGCAGCAACGATCCGCTCGACCCGTTCCGGTTGATGGACTGGATCGACATCGGCGTCGACTGGCACAGCGCAACCAAGATCGACGGCCTCGACATCCGCGTAACCACGTTTCGCGAGACAAGTCCTGACCACATCGACCTGTGCACGATCGAAGCCCCCGACCAACCGACTGCCGTCTTCGTGCTGGACCCGGACTTCGAACTCGCGCAATGGCGGCAGCAGGAACACACCGGCTCACTACCGTTCCTGACGCTCGGCTTCTGGCACATCCTGTTTGGCTGGGATCACCTGGCGTTCCTCGGCGCGCTACTCCTGGCAACACGAAGTCTCAAGTCGTTGCTCTGGGTCGTCACGGCGTTCACCGTCGCGCACTCGATCACACTGGGGCTCGTCGTGTTGGACGTGCTACGTGTTGCCGCGTTCGCCCATTACATCGAACCTCTGATCGCGCTGTCGATCGCGTTCGTCGCCGCCGACAACCTGCTGCATCTCAATCAAGTCCGCACGCGCACGGTCGAGTCGTTGTTGTTTGGCCTCGTGCACGGCCTCGGCTTTGCCGGCTTCCTGCAGGAGTCCTTGCTGTCGAGCAGTTCGCGCGTGCCGGCCCTGGCTCTGTTCAACCTCGGCGTCGAAATCGGTCAGCTGGCCGTCGTCGCTGTGGCGGCTACGGCATTGACGCTTATCAAGCGACCGACTGCTACGGATGAACAACCGTGCATCGCACCGCGCCGCTTGCGCATCGCCGGCTCTGCGGCACTGATCGCGATGGGCCTCTACTGGTTCTTCGACCGCGTAAACTAGTCGGCAGCGTCGCTGTTCCAGCCGGCCTTCGCCATCGCTTCGTCCATCGCGGTCATCATGTTCTCGCAGAGAACCTGCACGTTGGGCTCGGTGCACATCGTGTAGTGATTGCCCGGGCAGGCGCGGACGGACAACCGCTCGCCTGCGACGAACGGCCGCCAACCGAGGTGCGCATCGAAGACGAAGCGGGTGCCGAGTTGCTGATCGTCGGCGCGGAACAACCAGACATCGCCGTCATACGGCTTGGTCTGGTGCGTCTCGAACGCGTTCTCGAACGCAAACTGCACTTCGAACCCGCGCTGCTCCTGCGGCAACGGGCCGCCTTGCTCCTTGGCCTTCTCGGTATCGCGCGCCGCTGCTCGGCGATCGATGCGCGCCTTGAGCACGCGCCACGGATACATCGGACCGTTCTTGGCGATGCGCTTCATGTGCAACATCGCGCGGCTCAGCTTCGACCGCTTCTGCATCTGCGGGCACCACGAATCGATCATGCCGACGAACGCAACTGGCTCGCCGACTTCGCGCAGCAGTTGCGCCATCTCATAGGCAACCACACCACCACCGCTGTAACCGCCGAGGTAGTACGGGCCGTGTGGTTGCACTTCGCGCAGTTCTGCCAGGTAAGCCTGCGCCATCTCGGCAATCGTCGCGTGCGGCGACGCCTTGCCGTCGACGCCGCGGGCCTGCAAGCCGTAGAGCGGTTGGTCCTTGCCGAAGTAGTGCGACAAGTCGCGGAAGCCGAGCACGTTGCCGCCGGCGCCGTGCACCAAGAACAACGTCGCGCGCGAACCATCGGTTTGGATCGGCACAACGTGCTGGCCCTTGCGCGCGGCAACCGAACGCACGGGTTCGTCGCTGGGCTCCGGCAAGTTGAGTTCTTCCCGCAGCAACGCTGCCAACTTGCGAACCGTGCCCGAAGACAGCAGCGTCGCGAGTTCGAGGTCGACGCCAAACTCCTTGTGGATGCGCGCAAACAAGCGCACGGCCAACAGCGAGTGCCCGCCGAGTTCGAAGAAGTCGTCGTCGAGGTTGGCGCTTTCGACACCGAGGAGGTCCGCGAACGCAGCCGCGACTGCTTGTTCCGTTTCGTCGCGCGGGGCATCGCCATCGCTCGTCGCAGCGGAGTCGCCATCGCCGAAGCGAATCGTGCGCGGCTGTTCGGGCGGCAGCGACAACCAATCGGCCGTGCGCTGCACGTCGAGCGAAGATACGACCACGCGCGGCGCGCCGGTCGCGAGCGCACGCTCGAGACCAAGCATGCCTTCTGGCCCAGTGATGCCGCGACCGAGGATCGCATCGATGCGACTCGCCGGTTGCTTGGCTGCTGGCGGCTGTGGTTTGGGTGCAACGGCGGGAGTTGCCGGTTCCACCTTGGGTGTGGCCTCGCCGCCGAACTGTCCCTTCACGCCAAACACGGACAAGCCGCGCATCTCGACCACCACGACACCGGCTGGTGTTGCGACCGTGACATCCAACGTGCCCAGCTGCGAACGTTCGTCGTAGCTCGTCGCCACGACATGGCTGACTACTTCGGCAGGCATGCGGCCGTGCACCACCAGTTGCTCGCAGCCAACCGGCACGAACAACGCATCGGGACTGTTGGCGGACAGCAGGCGAATGCCCGAACCAAATGCCATGTCGAGCATCGCGGCGTGCACACGGTGCTGCTCGAGATCGGTGAAGAACTCGTCCGGCAACTGCAGGTCCGAAAGCACCTGGCTCTCGCCGACGGCGACGTTCTTGAGGCACTGCCAGCGGGCGCCGAAGTTGACGTGGCGGTGCTGATCGCTGGTTGCGGGCGCCGACTCCGGCGTCGCCGCGCGACACGCAGCCACGTCGAGCAACGCTTCGCCATCGGTGGCGATCGTCGCAAGCGCGCGTGCATGCGTGATGCGTTCGTGCTCCTGCGTCTGGGACGGCTCACAACTCGACACCGTCACTTCGTAACCGTCGCGCTGCTTCTTGACCTGCACGAACACGGCGCGTGCCGCATCGTTCGCAAACGCGAGCGGCGTGCGGAACTCCACCTGTGACAACGTCACCTGCGTTGCACCAGCGACCGACTGCACAGCCGCCGTCATCACTTCCATGTGACCCGTGCCCGGCATGACACAGTCGCCATCCTTGATGCGGTGCTCGGCCAACACCCAGTGACTGTCGGGCGACCACATCGCCGTGAACGTCGTCAGGTCACCAGCCTCGGTTCGATCCCCGAGCCACGCCGGCGTCGGCACGGACATTTCGGCAGCAGCCGTCAGCATGCCAGCGTCCTGCCAGATGCCCCAGTCGACGGACAACGTGCGACCCTTGCGCTTCTGACTGCGCCACATCGCGAACGAATCGAGCGTCGCGTTGGCGGCCGCGTAGTCGCACTGACCAGGGATGCCCACGAGGCCACTCGTCGAGCCGAACACGATGAACGCGTCGAGCTGCAGATCCTTCGTCACCTCATCGAGCACACGCGCGCCATCGACCTTGGGTCGCATCAGGCGTTCGGTCTGCTCCGGTGTGCGCATCAGGATCAGGCCATCATCGAGAACCCCAGCTGTGTGCACGACACCATGCAGAGCACCGAAGCGCTGCACGATCTTCTGCACGACATCCTGCATCGCGGTCTGGTCCGTGACGTCGGCGGCCAGGACTTCGACTTCGGCGCCGGCCTGTTCCATCGCGCGGATGCGACGAATCAGTTCGGCACAGCGGTCGCCACTGCGCAGCCGCAACCACTCGTCCCACGTCTCGCGACCGGGCAGGCCACGGCGTGAAATCAACGTCAGCTTCGCCTTGCAGCTGCGCGCCAGATGCTCGGCCATCAGCATGCCGATGCCACCCAGGCCACCCGTGATCAAGAAGCTGCCTTGCTCGCGCCACGGCGCCTGGTTGTCTTGAACCTCGACGCCGACGAGTTCGTGCGCGTAGCGACGGCCGTCACGGAACGCGATGCCGAGCCCCGAAGACGGCGCTTCGACCTCACGTCGCAGTTCGTCCGCGAGTTTGATGGGTTGCTTGAGCGCTTGCTCGTCGACATCGACGCAGATGGCTTGGGCTTCAGGGAACTCTCGCGGCAAAACGCGCAGGAACCCGGCGACCGCACCATGTTCTGGTCGCTGCATCGCTTCGTTCGCAACCGTCGCAGCACCGGTCGTTACCGCAATCACGCGCATGCCTTCGACGAGTCCGGCGCGCGCCAATGCCTGGAACATCGCAACTTGGCTCTGCACGAGATGCGTCGCGTCTTGCTCGCTCGTCGGCACAGCCACGAGCACGTGCGTCGGCCCGTCACCGCCGAGTTTCTCGACGACGCGATCCCAAGCAGCCGCATCCGTCGACGGCAACTCGACCGAGGCCTTGCCACCACTATCGCGAACGTGACTGGCCATGGCTTCGACCAGCGGCCCAACGCCTACACACAACCAGTGCGCGTCGGCAACGACTTCGACCTTGCTCGACAGATCCCGCGGCCGCCATTCCGAGCGCTTCAACCACTCCGAGTCAGGCAGACGCGTCGGCGCCTTCGGTTCGCTGCTGGCATCGACGCCATCGTGGCCAAGTCGCGCCCCCGGTTCGATCCAGTAGCGCTGGCGCTGGAACGCGTAGGTAGGCAACGCGACGCGCCGACGTTTGACGCCACCATGGAACGCCTGCCAATCGATCGCGACGCCGTTCTGCCACAGGCGACCCAACGCCTCGAGGAAGAACGAATCGGCCGGCTTCTCATCCTTGGGATGCGGCACGGTCACCAAGGCCGCGCTCTTGCGCGCACGTTCGTGCATGCGCACGAGCGACGTCAGCGCCTTGCCGGGACCGATCTCGACGAACACACGATCGCCGCCGTCAAGCAACGTCGCGACACCGTCTTCGAAGCGCACCGTGCGACGCACGTGCTCGACCCAGTATTCACGATCGGCGGCGCGTTCCGGCTCGATCCACTCGCCAGTAACGTTGGACACCCACGGCTTCTTCGCCGGCTGCGGGTGGAACTGCTTGAGCCCTTCGCGGAAGCGATCGAGCACCGTGTCCAGCAGGTGGCTGTGTGCGCCAACGCCGATGCGCAAACGTTGGAAGTCGACGTCGCGTTCCTTGAGCGACTGTTCGAAGCGCTCGATCGCAACCGGCGAACCGGCGACGGCCGACAACTCCGGTCCGTTGGCGGCAGACAACGACAACTCGGCATCACCGAGCGCCGTGATCTCAGCGGCCGGCAACGACACGCTGACGACGGCACCTGCGGCGGACTGCTCCATGCATTCGCCGCGCAACACCAACACCGGCAACACCTGGTCGAGCGTCCACGTGCCACCGAGCGTCGCTGCGACGTACTCACCAAGGCTGTGGCCGAGCATCGCGTCTGGCTCAACGCCGACCGACATCATGGTCTGGGCCAACGAGTACTCGACGACAAACAAGGTCGGCAGCAGCAAGCTGGGCCGCTCCATCTCGGTGCCGTTCTCGGCTTGCGTCTCCGCGCCGAACAACAACTCGTAGACCTTGGTCCGCGTCGGTTCCGGCAATGCCGCGAGGCACTCATCGGCCGCGGCCCGGAAGGCCGGCTCGAACTCATAGAGTTCCTTGGCCATGCCCGGATACTGCGCGCCACCGCCAGGGAACAAGAACACCACCGACGCGCCACGATCCGACGCCTTCTTGATCTGCGCCTTCCAGTCGTCCGCGCCGAGGTTCTCGGCCAGTTCATCGGCGTTGGCGCCGACGGCAAAACCGCGATGCGAAAACGCACTGCGACCGTGCTGCATCGTCCACGCAACTTCGGCAAGATCTGCATCCCCCGCTTGCTCGCTCAGCCAACCGGCCATGCGCCCGGCATTGCCGACCGCCGCGTCCTTGCCCTTGCCGCTGATCGGCAACAGATGGCAGCGACGCGGGTACGCGACCGTTGCCGCGGCCGGTTGCTCGAGCGACTCGCGCACGATGATGTGTGCGTTGGTGCCGCCAACTCCGAGCGAACTGACGCCCGCGGTGCGTTCGCCATCCGCCGGTCGCGGCCACTCCTGCTTGTCCTTGACGACGTGGAACGGCGTCTTCGGGAAGTCGATCAACGGGTTCGAACGGCGATAGTTGAGGCTCGCCGGCAACTCCCCCTTCTGCATCGCCAACACGACCTTGAGCACGCCAGCAACACCGGCTGCCGTGTCGAGGTGACCGATGTTGGTCTTGACCGAACCGATGCCGCAGTAGTCGCTCTTGCTCGTCGACGCGCGGAACGCTTGCGTCAACGCTTCGATCTCGATCGGGTCGCCAACCGATGTGCCAGTGCCGTGAGCTTCGACGTATTGCACGTCGTCGGCCGACACATCCGCCAACGCCAACGCTTCGGCAACCACCTCGGCGTAGCCGTCGACACTCGGCGCCAGGTAGCTGACTTTGCGCGCGCCATCGTTGTTGACGGCCGAGCCCGACACGACGGCATAGATGTGATCGCCGTCGTCGATCGCATCCTGCAGGCGGCGCAGCACAACCACGCCGGCACCGCTGCCGAAGATCGTGCCCTTGCTATCCGCGTCAAACGTGCGGCACACGCCATCGGGTGACAGCACTTCGCCTTCTTTGAAGATGTAGCCACGATCCTGTGGCACGAGCACGGTGACGCCGCCGGCCAAGGCCATGTCGCACTCGCCGTTCAACAAACTGGCGCCCGCTTGGTGGATCGCAACCAACGACGTCGAGCACGCCGTGATGACGTTGATACTCGGCCCGCGCAAGTCGAACTGATAGCTCGTGCGCGTCGCCAAGAAGTCCTTGTCGTTGCCCGTGTGCCGGATCAAGAACATGCCGATCTGCCGAACGAGGTCCGCGTTGGTCAGCACGTTGTTGATCAGGTAGGTGTCCATGCCGCAGCCGGCAAACACCCCGATGCGGCCATCGAACGACTCCGGTACGTGGCCCGCGTGTTCGAACGCTTCCCAACAGACTTCCAGCCAGATGCGATGTTGCGGATCAAACAGCGACGCATCACGCGGCGAGAACCCGAAGAACCCCGCATCGAACTGATCGATGCCATCGAGCAACATCGCCGCCTTGACGAACTCCGGATCGGACAGCACCTCTTCGGGCACACCCAACTGACGCAGGTTCTCATCCGTCAACTCACGGCGCGCATCGCGGCCATCGCGCAGCATACGCCAGAAGGAGTCGAGGTCGGGAGCGCCGGGCAACCGGCACCCCATGCCGACTACCGCGATATCAGTTTCTGCCATGAAGAGGTCTAGGGGAACGTCCTTGGAGGCCTTCTATCGACCGCCACCTTTGAGGCTACGCAGCCGACGCTGAGAATGCGATGGCATCGGGGCTAGCAGCATGTTCCGCGACCGGCAAAACCCCGATGCGCACACAGCACCACTTCGTAATCCGTTAGGCTCGCGTCACGATGCCGTCGGATCGCCCGTTCGGCCACGGCATCTGACCCGGAGACAATGTGAGGGAACCGACCCCAACCATGCGCCACTTGCTCGCCTGTTGGGCGGTGTGGCTGGTGTATGGGTGGCTATTCATGCTCCTCCTTGTCCAGTTCTTCTGTGGCAACTGGAGGGACTTGCCCGACGTGGTTGTCTTGCTAGGCGCCTTCTCTCAGCCGGCCGGGCTGATCGGCTTCGTCGCGATCGCCGGACAGAAGACGATTCGCCACTTGCCCGAGTTCTGGCTCATCGCCACCTACTGGATCGCCTGGGCAATCACCATCGCCATCAGCCTCGTGGCTCCCGGGGCCGGTCCTGCGCCGCTGCTGATCGCACTCATCGCCTTGTTGCTCATGCCAATCGTCGCGTTCGGCAGACTGGCTCGCTGGCTCGTGCGCAAAAACGCACAGCAACGCGCCGCCCTTCGAGCAGCGGCCGAGTAGGGATCGTTCGCTTTGGGGAAGGCGCACGAGCCAAGCTCCGTCTGACGTGGACCAACGGAGGAACATGCAAACCATCGTCACCGCTCTAGCCGCTCTAAGCCTTTCGCTCGCAACGCCCTGTCAGCAGGAGGCACCCCCGACCGAACGGCCAGTTGTCGTCCAGAAGCCGCAAGAACCAGAGGGGAAGAAAGCCCCGTTCGTGTTCGAGGCAGGCGACGTCGAACTGCTCGACCTCATCGATCGGTGCGGCACCTTCCTGCACTACAACATCCTGATCGACAGCATGGAGCTGAGCGCCGCATCCGCCGGTCGCGGTGGCGGGGCACGTCGCGGCGGCCGCGGCAACCGCATGCCGGCACCGCGCGGCGCGCAACCCGCAAAGAAGGACGGACCAACGGGCCCGACCGTGACCTTGCAGTTGCCGGTCGTCACCGACCACAACGGCTGCGAAGAGCTGCTCACGAGCATGCTCTGGTCACACGGCCTCGCACTCGTGCCACTCGACGAAGAGAAGGCCGTGTTCGAAGTGCTCAGTATGCAAGGCTCACGGGCCCGCGAGATCATGGCCGGCGCCGTTCGCCGTTCGCCAGAGCAAGTGCTCGCGCGACCGATGCTGCGCCGCTACGTGACGGTTGTCTACAACCTCAAGCACACTAACGCGCAGCTGGCCAACAACGCACTGCGACCGTTCTTCGCCAACTACCAATCGAACAGCGTCAACAACCTGCAGATCGGCAACATCGGCAACCGCGTTGGCATCATCCTGAGTGGCCCGCAGTTCATGGTTGCCAACGCCGTGCGACTTCTCCAAGAAGCCGACGTGCCGACGCCCGACAACCCGCATGAACTCGCGCAGCAGATGCAGGATCTCGCCCGGCAGAACAAGTCGCTGACCAAGCGTCTTGCCGCTCTGGAAGAGAAGCTTGCGAAGCTGAGCAAGCGCGTCGATTGAGGCGGTAGTCGGGCGCGCGCCTGACGATTAGCATCAGGGCATGGTGAGAGTTGTTGCCCTGATATCGCTGCTGGCAGGCGCTGCCTTGGCGCAAGAACCCAAGGCCGCGGATCTGCAGGCCGAAGACTGGCAGGTGCGCAACGCGACTGCTCGCGCGATGGCCAACGCCGGTGCGGTTGACGTTGGCGAACTCATCGCCGTCATGCGTGAAGAGTGGGATGGCGTATCGCTGAGCTACGGTCGCTTGGGCGGCGGCAGATACGGAGGCAAGGTCACAGACCCTACAGCACGGGTCGTTCGGGCCGCGCAAACGTCACTCATCGGCTCCTGGTATTCGAGTGTGCCATTCGACTACCTCGACCCGGACCAGACCATCGTGGCGCCAGCTCATCCGCACGACCTGGCGTTGTGGGTCCTGGAGCAGCACAGAGATCGCAACTTCAAAGGCGTTGCGTTCGAACCGACCTCCGTGCAGTTGGCATGTGCATGGCTACGACTTCACAAGCCGGACCGCACTCAGTTGACGAATGCACTGGACGGCCCCAACGGCGGGCACATCGCGGCAGCACTGTGGCTTGCTGGCAAGAGTGGCCAGGCGACGCTGCACGAGCTGCTCCCCCAGGCAACGGAGCGGGCAATCAAAGCCATGGTGTCGCTCGGCCACACGGAACTGTTCGACACCCCCGATCGGATCAAGACACTGACGAAGTTCGCGATCGAACACACGGGCAAGACCGCGCGAGGGCGAGCCGGACGCCTTCTGATGAATCTCGACGATCGAGAGACCGTCGTGGCCGCGCTCGTCGAAGGCTGCACCAGCAAGCGCACGGCCGTCCGCCGGGCCCTGGGCTTCTTGTGCCTCATGGAAGCCGACGCGGCCCCGGCACTCGAGACGCTGATCACGCATGCCGCCACGCCTGGCGTCAATCGGCATCGGGCACTGGTGGCGCTAGCTGCCATCCCGATGCCCGCGGATGCACGCAAGCGGGTTGCCGAACTGTTGTCCACCGAGTTCTTCGAGGTCAACGGCATCCACACGCGCATGTTGATCCTCGATGTCCTCGCGACTTGTGGCGACGGCGTTTCGGCAGGGACTCGCAAGAAGCTGCAGAACATGCTCTGCAACGCCGACGAAGTGCGACTGCATGCCCGCCTACTCGGATGCCTTCGCCAACTTGGCGCAGTTCCGGAACTGACTGCGGCGAAGAAGTTCAAGGTGGCCCAACTGCCATTCGCGAATACGGCGACCTGGTTGGCCGTCGCGGATGATGGCTACGAAGGCGCAAAGCTCATCGCGCCGGAAATCGGCGACTACATGCCCTACGTCGACAAGAAGGCCGTGCTGCGACGACTCATGGAGACGACGCCAGCAGAAGTTCGCAAGTGGCTCAACCACAAAGACCCGGCCGTCACGGTGGCAGTGCTCGAGGCGATGCCGACGGACAAGCCCATCGAAGGCGCCGACTCCAAGGCGATCGCCGCGCTGCTCAAGGGTGATCGGTCGGTCGCCCTGGCAGCAATCTCGTGGCTCAAGGATCGACCCGACGCGTCAAGCTTCGCGCCGCAGGTCTTCGCCAGGATGATCCAGTTGACCGACAAGCAACTCCCGTTCGGTTGCCGCGACTTCGCCCAAGAGGTCTCACTCCCGATGCCCCAGAAGCTTGCCATGCTCGAACCGATCCTCAAGCAGGGTCATGGCTGGGAAGCCGTTCGCGGCGAGGACCGGCCACTGCTGCGCTCGGAGTGTCGCCGCTGGCTCAAGGAGACGGACGACCAAGACGTTCGCGTTCGCTTGCTAGGCGAACTCTGCCGTGCGGGGCTGACAACTGGCGAAGACACACGCTTGGTGATAGCGGCATGGAAGCACGGCAAGCGCACACTGACGGATGCCCTGTCCTCAGGCCCAACGTTGCCCGCCCCCCTCAAGGCAGCCATCGAACAGGTGCTGACCGACGAGATCCGCCAAGGCCGCACCGACTTCTACGGCATGGCCTACCGCGCCCGCGATGCCCTGCGAGCCCACCGCTAGCGGCGGAGGGTGCGGCCCAGGCGGCGGAGTTCGGGGCTGTCGAGGCCGGCGGTTACGGCGTGGGCGACGACCTTGCGGGCGTCTTCGCGGCGCGCGAGTTCGCAGAGGTAACGGGCCTTGGCTTCGTGCAGGCGCGCTTCGCTGAGGCGTTGGGGCAGGGCGCGTTCGACGAGTTCGAGAGCGCGCTTGGCGTTGTGGCGGCGGTTGAAGAGCTCGGCCATTTCGAACAGGACGTCCGGTTGGTTGGGCGAGACTTCGAGCGCGGCGGCGAGCAGGTCGAGCGCTTCGTCGAAGTCCGACTGACGGCGCTTGATGATCGACGAGTAGTAGAGCGCCGGCCAGAACTCCGGTTGCAAATGCAACCACAGCTGGAACTCAGCCAACGCAGGCTTGGGGTTGCGGCTGCGCAGGCTGCGGTCGGTCGCTTTGGCGAAACGTTCTTCGAAGTCCGCGACGTCGATCTGCAACATCGCACGAACGGCTCGGTCGCGTGTGGATAGATCCATCATCGCGCGCATGCCGCCAACAAGTTCGACGCGGGCTTCGCGCCGACGGCCGCAGGAGAACAGGCACAGGCCGAGGGTGACGCGGTCATCGCCGCTCAACATCGAGCGCAACGACATCAACGTGTCGGCAATGCAGCTCGGTGGCTGACGCTCGGAAAGATGGGCTTGCAGGCATTCGAGAAGAACACCAGCACCACGGCCGGCATCAACCCATTCGGCGGCGCGCAGCGTGCGTTCGCGCAGGCGACGCAGACCGCGATCGATAAAGCTCCACGCGTCGTCGTTGCGACTCTGGGCGAAGCTCAACTGCGCCAGGTGCGAGAAGAAGTCCGGGTGACCGTCGACCGACAGGCCCTTCTCCCAGAGGCCGCGAGCGGCATCGGGATCGCCGCGACGCGCCTTGAGTATGCCGAGGCTTTCGAGGCCGCGCCACGGCGGCGGATCGAGATGCGTCGCGTGCTCGAGCCATGCAGTGGCGCGATCTTCGTCCCCCATCTCGGAGAGCTGTTCGGCAACGGCAACACACGCTTCGCCATCAAACGGCTGCGCGGTGTAACAGCGATCGAGGAAGCTGCGAGCGGTCTCACGATCGAGGCGCGCACCGTGCAGCGCGATCGCCATCGTTGCATTGGCAACCCGCAAGGCGAGACCAAACGACGGATCGATCACGAGCGCATCGGCGAACGGTTGGATCAACGCACCACGATCCTTCGGCACGGCAATCTCAAGATCGCCGCTGAGCAGCATCGCGTTGTCGAGGCCGCGCAAGAAGTGGCGGAAGGCGCGACCGTTGGTGGTCAGCAAACCCTTCGGCGGCTCTTGGAACGGGATCGAGAGGGAGCGGGCAAGTCGGCGCGCAAGCTTGAGCAAGCCGGTGACGGGATCCTGCATCGACAGGACGCAGCCCATCTTCTCGGTGACGTAGTCTTCGTCATCTTCATCGCGAAAGACGTGGAACTCGAGGCTGACCCCACCACCAACGGCAGGCGCGATCTCACCACTTACGATCGCATGCACATCCACTTCGGGCGGCATCAAGTCGAACGCTTCGTCACGCTCCGGCGGAGCATCCAACTGCACCCACGTGATCGGACCGTTGTCCGGCGCAGTCTGCAGTTCGAGCATCGCGGTCGGACCGACCTGACCTTGATTGATCACCTGATGCACGAAGTCCGGAATCCGCCGCGCGATGATCCCAGGATCGAGCGTGCCCCACGAATCGCCAGGCACTGCCGCAAGCGGCAGGAACATGACTTCGGGCTCGCCGAACTCGTCGTGGAGATTACGTGGCTTCTTCATGGCGATGCAGTTAGCCCGGCGGCCAGGCCAGCTCGCGGCCCGCGAGCACATGCACGTGCAGATGGAAAACAGTCTGGCCGGCGCCCGCACCGTTGTTGATCACGATGCGCGAACCACCCTCCGCAACACCCAGTTGCTTGGCAACGTTGGCTGCGGTCACGAGCAAGTGTCCGAGCAGACGTTCGTCTTCCGGAGTTGCGTCGCTGAGAGTCGCGATCTCCCGCTTGGGGATCACGAGAAAGTGCGTCGGTGCTTGAGGCGTTACGTCATGGAACGCCAGGCAGTGTTCGTCTTCGTGAAGGACCTTCGCGGGGATTTCTCCGCGAAGGATGCGAGCGAACACGTTCGTCGGATCGTATGTCAACGGGTGCTTTTGAGCGCCGCGACCCGCGCGGCACCACTGATAGAACAGTAAGCCCCGGCAGCGGCCCGGCTCAAGCCCTGGTCAGCGAAGAAACTGCCCAGCTTCGCGCAAACGCCACCTGGGCGAAACGCCAGTTGCGGGCTACCCTGCGATCTCCATGCGCACCAAGCCGTTCTCCATCGCCATCGCCGGCGGATCCGGCAGCGGCAAAACGTCGCTGACAAGGGCGTTGGTAAGCACAATTGGTGCCGATCGCTGCAGTGTCCTGGATCACGATTCCTATTATCGGGATCTGAGCCACCAGCCGACGGCGGTGCGCGCGGCGACCAATTTCGATCATCCGGACAGTCTCGACAACTCGCTGCTGGCCGAACACATCCAGCAATTGCTCGCCGGCCGCGCAGTCGAACGGCCGTGCTACGACTTCTCGACGCACACCCGCCAGGCGCAGACCGAAGCCATCGCAGCGCGGCCCGTGATCATCTGCGAAGGGATCCTGCTGTTGGCAGTGCCGGAGTTGCGTCGGTCGTTCGACTTGCGGCTCTACATCGATACGCCTGCGGACGTTCGCGCGCTGCGCCGCCTGCAACGCGACATCATCGAGCGCGGCCGAACGGTGCAGTCCGTGATCAAGCAATACCTCGACACCGTGCGCCCGATGCACGAGCAGTTCGTCGAGCCGGCGCGCAAGACGGCGGACATCACCCTCGATTGGCGGCAGTCAGCCGAGACGCAGGCGAAGCTCGTCGCACAGAAGATGCGCGAACGGCTGGATGACGAACCGTTGTTCGTAGCGAACTGACCGCCCGAAATCATCCGGGGCGACCATAGCCGCGACCGCTAGAACGCGCGGTTCCGCTCACGTTGTTACGACTCCTTCAGCGTCGGCTACTGGCCTCCGCACCAGTCAACCACACTGAGGAGAGCCGGCTATGCGCACGACCTTGAGCGTCACCATTCTTGTCGCCACAACGCTGACCACTGCCACAACTCGTGGCCAGGACATGCTCGGCGTCACCCAATCGGGTGCGATCTACACCGTTGATTCGTTCGCTGGCGCGAGCAGCGTCGTCGCACCTGGCATGTATGGCCAGACGTGTCTCACGCGCGACGGCAATGGCACGTGCTGGACGATCAGCCGCCAACTGCTCGGTTCGCCGACGTATTACCTGACGAGCATCGACCCGAGTTCGTTCGCGACGCAGATCATCGCACCGTGCAACGACGTTCGTGCTCTCGCGGATGCCGGCAACGGCGAACTGTTTGCACTCGAACATCTGCCGACGACCAACATCCTGTCGCGCATCAACACGACGACTGGCGCGCGTACGCAAATCGCGTTCACCGGGCACGAGTTCCGCGGCATGACCATGCATCAAGGCCAGCTCTACGCCTACAGCACAACCGACGGCCTTGGCACAATCGATCCGCTTACCGGCACGTTCACCGACGTCGGCTCGGGCGGCTACAACAGCAGCATCCAATGGCTCGCGTCGCGATCGGACGGCGTTCTGATCGGCGGCGGTTTCGACTTCTACGAACTCAACACGCAATCGGGCCAATCGCTGCTCTACGCAACCGGCGATCCGGCGGTCGGACTGCGCGGCGCCGTCGACGCGGGCATGATCCTGCCCTACGGCAGCGGTTGCGAAGGCATCACGCTCAACGCAGCGGGTTCGCTCAAGGCCGGCAGCTTGCTGACCACCCACTCGAGCGGCTACCCCTCAACGGGTGCCGTCGTCGGCATGGCCGGCGCGCTGATCATCGGCACGAGCAACACGACCCATCAAAACGTCGCACTGCCGCTCGATCTCGACCCGCTACTCGGCACCAACAACTGCTCGCTCTACGCGAGCGTCGACGCCTTCGAACTGAACTTCACGACCGGCACGGGCGCCCCGAGCCTGTTCTTCCCGGTCACGCTGCCACCGGCGATCGTGCACCAGACGTTCTACATCCAGCACGCGGCGTTCGACTACACGGGCGCGACCTACTGGAGCAACGGTCTGCAGCTGCGCGTCGGCAGCTAACGCTGCGTACTGAACCCGCTTCACGCCGCCGGCCAAGCTTGCGGCTAGCCGCAAGCTTGGCCGGCGGCGTGAAGCGGGTTCGGTACGCCGAGGAACTACTGGACGCGGAGGCCGGCGGGCATCAGCGCGTAGATCTTGGTCTTGCCGTCGCCGGCGAGGGCTTCGTGCATGATGCTGAGGACCTCGCTGTAGCGGCCGCATTGCTGCAGCAGGAGTTGCAGGGCAGCGGGGTTGGCGGCGGCTTCGATGTGGGCGTCGAAGAGCGAACTGAACAGGGAGTCGGCGAAGTTGCCCGGCTCCGGCACGTGGCGCACTTCGATGTCGCCTTCGATCTTGGCGCTGCTCTGGACCATCGCGATGGCGTCTTCGACGCCGCCGATCTTGTCGACGAGGCCGTTCTCGAGCGCTTGTTGACCGGACCAGACGCGGCCGCCGGCGATCGCATCGACTTGCTCCGGCGTCTTGTTGCGCGACGTGGCGACGATACCGAGGAAACGATCGTAGATGTCGTCGACGCTGGCTTGGATGCGGCCGCGGGCTTCCTTGCTCCACGGACGGTCCATCGCGTCCATCATCGGACCTTCGTCGATGCGCACCATCTCGCTGTGAACGCCAAGACGACGCATCAGCGCGCCGGGTTGGAAGCGCATGCCGAAGACACCGATCGAACCTGTGATCGTGCCGACTTCGGCGAGGATCGGCTCGCCGATTGCCGTGATCCAGTAGCCGCCGGAGGCAGCGAGCTCGCCCATAGAGAACACGACCGGCTTCTTGTCGGCGAGGCGCTTGATCGCCTGACGGATCGCTTCGCTAGCCGTCGCCGAACCACCGGGCGAGTTGATGCGGATGACGACACCCTTGACGAGGTCGTTGTCGGCGAGCTTGTCGAGGCGCTTCACCGAAGGGCCGCTGACCATGCTGCCAGCCGCGGCCGACTTGCCGTCGACGATCTGACCCGAGAGGTGCATCACGACGATCTGCGGATCCTCGATCTCCTCTTCCTTCTTCGACTTGAGCATGCTGCCGATCAGCGACATCAGATCGCGGCGCTTCTTTTTCTTCTTCGGCGCGACGTCCTTCAGCTCGAAGTCGTTGTTGCCGCGAGCAAGTCCGAGAGCGCGCTTGGCGCCGGTCCACGGCACAAGGCGATCGACGAGGCCTTCGAGCAGTGCTTGCTTGGCAGTGAAGATGCGCAGCCCTTGCAGCTCGCGAACCTTGCCTTGTGAGAGCTTACGACCAACGGCGATGCGACGAACGATGTCCTGGTTCATCGACTCGAGCATCGCTTCGTAGTGCGAGCGCAAGTGCTTGGACATCGTCGGCAACATGTAGGGCTCGACGGCGCCCTTGAACTCACCAACACGCGTCACTTCCACCTGCACGCCGAGGAGGTCGAGCGCATCCTTGAAGTGCATGACGTTCATCGCGGGTGAACGCAAATCGACGCCGCCCATGTCCGCGAGCAGGATGCGGTCACACTGCGCCGCAATCTGGTAGCTGCCGATGCCAGCGTTCTCGAGGTAGCAAGTGATCACCTTGCCAGCCTTGCGCACGCGCGTGATCGCGCGCTCGACTTCCCGCTGTTGTGCGAGGTTGAAACCCGCCGGCGAAGACAGGTCGAGCAAGACACTCTTGCCGGGAGCTTCCGCCAACTCGTCGACCATCTCCAAGAACTGGAAGAACGACTTCGGCGCGCCGCCGCCCCCGGTCAGCATGCTCATCGGGTTGAAGCCGACTTCGGGCAGGTCCGCGTAGGCGCCGGCCGGACGCAGGTACGCGACCTTCTCGGGCTCAGCCGGGGCCTTCTTCTCAGCCGCGGCTGGCGCTTCAGAAGTCTTTGAAGTGGCCACGTCCTGCGCCGTGGCGAGCGGCATGAGCAGGGAGGCGAGGAAGAGGGGAAGTGGACGTAGCAGTTGGATACGCATGAGAGTTCGGCCAACGTAGCCGACTTCTCCCGCCAACTGTCGGTCACCGCGCCCCGGTGCGGCCGACATTTGCCGAACCGCGCATGCGAGATACCGTCGGCGGCATGGGCCCTTCCGCGAACGGGCCGCCGACCGACGCGCTACTCGCCGATTACGCGCGTGTCCTTCTTGTCGGCACGTTGGATGACCACCGTCGCAGACCGCGGCCGGCCAAACTCGTTCTCGGGCCAGCGACTGAGCGGGGCTCCCGGGATGCTCGGCGTATCGTCCGGCCGCTCGCCCGGGTGTTGGATGTTGACGAACATCGTGCGGCCATCGCGCGTCTGCGTGATGCCGGTGACTTCGCAGCCGGCCGGCCCAGTCAAGAACCGCCGCACTTCCTTCGTTGCAGGATCGACGGCGAGCATCTGATTGTGGCCGAGCCCCTTGTAGACGCCTTGGTTGATCGTCGATGACGACACGTCGGTCTGCACCCACAGCACGCCGCGGCGATCGAGGAACAGTCCGTCCGGCGAACCGAAGTCTTGCCGCGGCTCCTGCCATGGCACGTCGCCGCGATGTTCGATCTCCGGATGCGCGGCGTTGCCTCCGCGCAAGAACACTTCCCAAGTGAACGTTTCCGCGGCAGCGTCGCCGTCGTTCTCCGTCCAACGCAAGATGTGGCCAAAGTTGTTGTTCGCGCGCGGGTTCGCAGCGTCCTCCTGCTCGGTCTTGCGCTTGTTGTTATTGGTCAAGCTGCAGTAGACCTCGGGCGCCGGGTGGCCGATGCCTTGATGCAACGGCACGACCAACCACTCGGGCCGATCCATCTTGGTCGCGCCAACCAGGCGCGCGGCTTCCCGCGCGAAGATGGCGATCGCGCCGCGGTCGTCACCAAACCGTTCGCGCAAGATGGGGTTGTCGGGCGTCAACGCGATCCACTTCGCCTGGCCCTTGCCGTCGGCATCGACCTTGTCCTCGAACTGCGCCACGTAGAGCGTGCCTTCATCGAGCAGGCCCCAGTTGGCTTCCGGATCATCCGGGTTCCAGGCGTTCTTCGAGACGAACTTGTAGATGTATTGGAAGCGCTCGTCGTCGCCCATGTAGACGACGGCGCGGCCATCGTTGGCGATCACGAATCCTGCGTTTTCGTGGCGGAATCGCCCCAACGCGGTGCGTTTGACCGGCGGCTTGTCCGGCCGTCGCGGATCGATCTCGACCACCCAACCAAAGCGATTGCCATGGTTACGCGAGCTCTCGCGGTCCAAGTCGTAGCGGCCGTCAAACTGATCCCAGCCGTAGCGCGTGTGGAAGCCCGGCGGGATGCCGTACTTGTTGCCCAGTCCGTAGGCGACCTCTTCGACGGACTTGTCTTCGCCGGTGCGCTTGAAGAAGTCCTGGAAGTTCTCTTCGCACGTCAGGTAGGTGCCCCACGGCGTGAAGCCGCTCGAGCAGTTGGCAAACGTGCCGTGGGTGCTGATGCCAACGTGTTCCCCCTTGGTGAACAACTCGCCACTCGTGCGCATCATCTTGTGACCGCGAGCAGGGCCACCGATGTCGATCGGCGTATTGCCGTCGACCTTGAAGCCACCATCACGATGCCACTTCATCTGCGCGTCGCGATGAATCCGAACCATCGATACGCCAACCGCCGACTGCGCCTTGATGACGTTGTCCTGCGAATGCGACGCGACGCCGTTCTCGTAGAGCAACCCGAGATCGAGATACTCGTGGTTGACCGCGAGCACGCCGCGCTCCGAGCTCTCGCTGCCGTCGTCGTTGCGATCGCCGAAGAACACCATGCCGTCGTGGTGCATGCCCGCTTGCAGCTTCTGGTCGGCCGACGTGTTGTCCGGTCGCCATGCGGGTCCGTCCTCCGCGAGGGGATCGCCCCACGCCATGAAGACGTCTGCTTCATATCCCTTCGCGACCTTGACGTTGTCTTCGGCAGTTGGCGCCATCGGCTCGAACCCCAGCAACCCCTTGGGCCACGGCGTGGAACTCGTCGCCTGCGAACTGGCCGGCAGTCGCACGAGCCCGACCGCCAACGCGCCCAACGATGCGCCTAGCATCTGGCGCCGGGTCGGGCCGTCATCTCGCTCGATGGACGAAGGGAAACTGGTGTCAGGGTTGGAGGTCATTGGCTGGCGCGGGGTCCGAACTTACGTGCGCACCCTAATCCGCATGCCGACCGCCTGCAATTCGTCGCGCTAACCACCTGACCACCGCAAAGGGCCCATCCCCGCTATCCTCTAGATGCGGCCAACTCGATCACAAGAATCGAAAAAGACTGGGACACTCGACCAGTCTGCGGGACTGCACCCCTTGATGACCAGCATCCCCGACAACGACCCAACGCGCCTGCTCGCCGATCTCGACTTCGTGCGCAGCCTCGCGCGGCAACTGTGCCGCGACGAGCACGCCGCCGAAGACATCGCGCAAGACACCCTTGCCGCAGCCATCACGGGACCGCCGCGCAAGCCCGGCAACTGGCGCGGCTGGTTGGCAACGGTCGCGCGCAACCTCGCGCGCAAGCATCATCGCAAGGAACGTCGTCTCAAGGACCGCGAGTCAAAAACTGCCACCAACCACACCGCACCTTCGACCGACGAAGTCGTACAGCGCGAACAGGCGCGAACGCTGGTCGTGCAAGCCGTCCTCAGCCTGCCTGATCGTTACCGCAAGGTCGTGCTCCTGCACCACTACAACGGACTCGACCTCGCAGCTTGCGGCAAAGCTCTTGGCGTGCCACCGAGCACGGCGCGAACACAACTCAGTCGCGCCCTGCAGCTACTGCGCAAACAGCTCGATGACAGCCACGATGGTGGTCGCCCACAATGGCTCGCGGCACTCGCGCCGTTTGCGGTGCCGTTGCCGGTAGCGATTACGCCGGAGGTCACGACAACGACCACGCTGACGGCTAACAAGAAGGCCGCCGCCATCGTTGCCGCGGCGTCACTGACTCTCGGCGTGTTTGCGTGGACGCAATCACAATCGGATGCCCCCACTCCAGTCACGCCCAACGTCGCGTTGGCGGGAGCGCACGAACAGAGTTCGCAACAAGCGGCCGACGAACAACCAGAAGCCAACAACAACACACGCGATCCAATCGCTCGCATCGCTGCGTCACCAACCGATACTGGCGCATGGCTCGCAACGGGCATCGTCACCGATGACGACGACCAACCTCTTGCCGCGGCCCAGGTGCACTTGTGGGGCAACGTCGGCGAGAGCTTCAACACGGACCGTCGCATCGAGATTGGCACTGTGCAAACCGACGCGGCAGGCCGGTTCTCGGCATCGATCGCAGGTTTGAGCCAACTCACAGCGATCGCGCGCAGCCAACTGAACGTCGTGTGCAGCGTCGATGCCGTCGGGTTCCGGCCGGACTTCGCCGAAGCGACCCTCGATGCCATTCTCACTGGCTCCGACGAAGACATCCTCAAGATCCAGTTGAGCGAAGAGGTCCTGATCAAGGGCCGGGTGGTGAGTCCCAACGGCGAACCCGTGCACGAAGCCGTCGTGATCCAGTTGGCGCGCGACGGCGCGGGTTCGGTGGCGACCGAACGTGACGGAACGTTCGTGCTCGAGTCACCCGACCCCAACGAATCAGGCACGTATCTACTGATCGCGCAGCATCAGAAGCACGGCAGGTCGCAACCCGTTCTGCTACACGCAAACCAAAGATCCGAAACGCGCGTTCCCGACCTCGTAATCGACAACCCCGGCCAACGCATCACTGGGCGCGTGCACTACCCGGACGGCAGCCCGGTGTCTGACCTGCGCATCACCATCGAATCTCTCAGCGACGCAGCAAGTGAGCCGCGCACGTTCCACGGGTTTGAAGTGGAGAACTACGACGAACTGTTCTTCGGCGGCTTCCACGGCAGCACGGAAGTCGACACCGATGCGGAAGGGCGGTTCGTCTACAGCTACGCGCGAGCCGGCAACTACGAGATCGATGTCGACGGCGACTTCCGACTGCAGGTTGCTGTGCCGCACGGCCAGCCAACCACGCACACGGACATCGAATACGACGTCGCGAACCACAACGCGCAGCTCAAGATCCGACTCGAAGACGAACACGGCCGCCGCCTGCCGGAAGCGTTTTATGGCTTCCACCGCTGGCACGGGCAAGCGGCCACCGTCGCCCAGACCCGGTTCGCGAGCGAAGGCGCAACACCTGCCCTGATGTCCACGGCATCGAAGCACGAATCGATGTTTGACGGCGACGACGAATACATCGACTCGGAAACCGACAGCTTCACGATCATCGAAAGCTGCTACCACGACGCCGGGCCGGTCTATGGCAGCTGCCGACTGCAAGCCGGCGAACATCGCGGTGCGGTCACCGTTGTCTTGCAGCGGCGCACGCAAACCGGCTCGCTGCAAGTCGACATCCGCGACGAACAAGGCGCGAAGATCACGCCCGTATGGGTCCGCGTGTGCCGCATACCCACGCGGAGCGGGCTGCCGATCTTCTTGCCGGGCAAGGAAGCGCGCAGCCTCCCGCCATCCAACATCGCCGGCCCGTGGCATCGCGTGCCGAGCAGCGGCCGCCTCTATGACCTTCCCGCGGGCCCGCTGACGGTCGAAGTGCTCGCCGAGCCAGAGAGTCGCAATTCGCGCCAACAGCTCTGCCGGTATCCCGTGCAGACCTACACCGTCTCGGTGCCACGCGGCGGCACGGCAACGATCCGGGACCAGGTGCAGGAGGGCTTCCCCCTAGTTCTCGAACTGCGCCACCCCATCGTCAGTGACAAGGAACGCGTCACCAACCTACGGCCGCAAATCGGACTCACGGACGCACGCGGCGGCCGCACGATCTGGCTCCACCTGCAACCAACGGATGGCTCCCCCAAGCCAGTGTTCCAGAACGGCCGCTGCGTCGTTCGCAGCCGCGCCCGTTTCGTCGCCGGCACCTACAAGCTGCGCTTCCACCCGGACCTCGACCTGCAGCAGTTCCAAGCCAACCCGGACGGCGGCGGCAAGTGGCAAACGCACGACTGCAAGTGGCAACGCGTCGACCTCACGATCGACCTGACAGCCACCTCGCCACCAACCGTCATCCAGATCGAACGCAAGTGACGGCACCGTACCGTCATTAGCGCATCAGGAGTTCAAGGGCCTTGCTGCGGCCGGAGTCGAACGAGAAGGTCTTGGCGATGCGGCGGCGGGCGTCGGCGGGCAAGTTGCGCCAACGGTTGGCCATGAGCTTGAGTGCCTTCGTGCGGTCGCTGTCGAAGCTGAAGGATTTGAGCAGGGCGACGGCGCCGGCTTCGGTTGGCTCTTGTTCGAGCGAGTTGGCGAATTGCTTGACGACGGTGATGCGGCCAGAGTCGAAACTGAACAGCTTCACGAACCGCAACAGGTCTTGCTCGCCGAGAACGATGTTGCCGGGCTTGGCGAGCGTTGCGAATGCCGACCGGCGACCCGAATCAAACGAGAAGGTCGCGATCGCGGCGTGAGCTGCGCCGGGGCTGATCGGTCGTGCCTTGTCTACGAGCAAGTTGAAAGCGCTAGTCCGGCCACTGTCGAACGAGAACGCCTTCATCGCCATCAACAGACGATCCTCCGTGATCTCGTGCTCGTCCTTCAGCAGGATGTCCAACAGGATGAGCCGACTGCTGTCGAACGACATGCGCGAGAACGCGCGCCAACCACGATCGCCGTCGAGCCGGCCTTCCGGCCCCATGTATTTGGACAAGAACGGCATGAACGCCGGTGAGCCCGGCATGCCGCGCACCATCTCGTCGAACGCGCGATCCGAACGATCGTCCACCTGCGGCACGAAGCGGTTGCAGAGCATCAACATCGTCGGGTCGCTCTGCGAGATGCCGATCATCTCGCCCAACCAATAGGCATCGATGTCACGGACCTTGTCAGCACCTTCGGTCAGCAACTGATCGACGAACGCAGAGTTGTCAGCCTTGCCACGCTGCGGGTAGGTCCAACGGCCCGAGTTGTTGTGGATCTGAATGTTCTGCGGCAACGGCACAGCGCGCGTGAGCAGAACCAGGTGCGCCGCGTCGATCGACTCACACGAACGCAGCATCGCCAACAGTTGCTCGGTGTGATCCCGACTCTCGGGCAACCGCACCCTGGCAAGCTTGTCACGAACCGTCATCGGGTCGGTCGTCGTGATCAACACCGCCGGGTCGGGAAACTCCTCCCGGAAGGTCGTGTTGTTGATCCCACATCCGGCCAGGGCGACGGCCACGAGGGCCAACGACGTTCGAGAGGCGTAGTGCATGACGGCGCCACGATACTGCCCCCTGCGGCACATATTGCGAACCCCGGGAAAAACTGGCGGGCCAGCCTCTCACCGCTGCAAACGGGGCTACGCCAACAGCTGCGGAATCACGTTGCCGTGCACGTCCGTCAAGCGGAACCGCCGCCCCTGGTAGCGATAGGTCAGCCGTTCGTGATCGATCCCCATCTGGTGCAGGATCGTCGCCTGCAGATCGTGCACGTGCACCGGATCACGAACGATGTTGTAGCCAAACTCGCACGTCTCACCGTGCGCGTAGCCCGGCTTCATGCCAGCCCCGGCCAGCCACGTCGTGAAGCATCGCGGATGATGATCGCGGCCGTAGTTTTTCGCCGTCAGTTTGCCCTGCGAGTAGTTGGTGCGACCGAACTCGCCGCCCCAGACCACCAACGTGTCATCGAGTAGACCACGCGCCTGCAGGTCCTGAACGAGAGCCGCACTCGCACGATCCGTTTCACGGCATTGGTTGCGGATCGCGCCGACGAGGTTGCCGTGCTGATCCCAACCTTGGTGGTATAGCTGCACGCACCGCACGCCGCGCTCCAGCATGCGCCGCGCCAGCAGACAGTTGGCCGCATACGTTCCCGGCTGACGCGCATCCTCACCGTAGAGTTCGAACACGGAGTCCGGTTCGCTCGCGAGGTCCGAGACTTCCGGCACCGACATCTGCATGCGGTAGGCCATCTCGTATTGCTCGATGCGAGCGCGAACCGCCGGGTCGACCTCACGCTCGTAGCTGGCTTCGTGCAGATCACGCAGACGATCGAGCATCTGCCGCCGCGTCGCCTTGTCGACGCCACTCGGATCGGCGAGATACAGAACCCGATCGCGCCCGGCACGGAACTGCACACCTTGATGCGACGACGGCAAGAAGCCGTTGCCCCACAGCCGCGCATACAACGGCTGGCCACCCTTGTTCTTGCTGACCAACACGCAGAACGCCGGCAGGTCGCGGTTCTCGCTACCGAGGCCGTAACTGAGCCACGCCCCGAGCGACGGCCGCCCCGCCAACTGTGAACCCGTCTGGAAGAACGTGATCGCCGGATCGTGGTTGATGGCTTCCGTGTGCATCGAATGCACGAACGTCAGCTTGTCGACGATGCCCGCGGTGTGCGGCAACAGCGAACTCACCCACTGCCGGCATTGGCCATGTTGCTTGAACTCGAACTTGGAGCCAGCCAACGGGAACGACGCCTGGTTGCCCGACATGCCCGTCAGGCGCTGACCGTCGCGCACCGACGGCGGCAGTTCTTCGCCGTTGCGCTCGTTGAGAAGCGGCTTGTAGTCGAACAAGTCGAGCTGCGATGGCCCACCACTCTGGAAGAGGTAGACGATGCGCTTGGCCTTCGGCGGGAAGTGCGGCCGTGGCTTGTCGTCGCCATTGCCCATCAGATGCGATAGAGCGATCCCGCCAAGGCCAGCGGCGCCGCGCCCGAACAAGTTGCGTCTCGTGATCGGATTGCTCATCGCAGCCTCACTACGTCATCGAAGTTCATCAGCAAGCTGATCACCATGGTCCACGCAGCGACTTCGACGACGTCGCCACCCTTCTTTGGCGGTCGATCGCCAATCGTCGCCGTCTGCTTGGCGCGTTCTTTGTCTGCGCCATACAACTCGCGCTGTTCGACCAGCGCCTTGGCAAGGATCGCCAACTCGGCATCCTTTGGCGCACGACCCGTCAAACGTGTGAACACCGCAGTCAGACGCTCACCATCCGAACCATTGCGCGTCGCAACTTCCTCGGCCCAAACTCGCGAAGCCTCGACAAACTGCGGGTCGTTGAGCATCAACAACGCCTGCAACGGCGTCGAAGTGCGCTGTCGCCGCATCGAGCACACGTCGCGCTTGCTCGCATCGAGCAGCAACATGGCCGGAGGCGGCGAGGTCCGCTTCCAATACGTGTAGAGACTGCGCCGGTAGAGGCCGTCGCCCTTGTCGCGCTTGTAGGTTGCGCCCGACTTCTCGCGCCACAAACCATCCGGCTGGTAAGGCCGCACAGGTGGACCACCAACGCGGTCGACGAGCAGGCCCGACGCCCACAGCGCCTGATCGCGAAGCTCCTCTGCCGACAACTGGTGACGCGGGCCGCGCGCCAACCAGCGATTCTCGGGGTCGCGGTTGCGCAGTTCGTGCGAAGCACTCGAACTCTGCCGGAACGTTGCCGAGGTCACGATCAAGCGGTGCAGCGCCTTGACGTCCCAACCAGAATCGACGAACCGCCGCGCCAACCAATCGAGCAGGCGTGGATGCGTGGGCTTCGCCCCCTGACTACCGAAGTCCTCGGCTGTGCCAACAAGGCCGGCACCGAAGTGCATCTGCCAGACCCGATTGACGGCGACGCGCGCAGTCAGCGGATGATCGGGATCCATCAACCAGCGTGCGAGCGCAAGCCGGTTCTTGGGCGCATCCTTCGCGACTGGCGGCAGACACTCGGGCGTGCCGGGGTCGACACGTTCGCCTTGGGCGAGATACGAGCCGCGTGGCCGCACGTAGGTGGCTCGCCGCGAATCCATCTCGCGCATGACCATGATCTCGCGCTGCGCGTCGCGAATCTTGCCAAGGGCGCGGCGAGCATCGCGCAACTTGTCGCGACTGGCGCGCGACTCCTTGCTGAGCTTGCGCAAGTAGTAGGCCATCTCCTCGGGCGCCTTCACAGCACCGCCACGCCCGGAGAGGATCGTCGCATCCGCACGTGTCAGCTCACGGCGATACACCTGCAATTCATCGATCGCACCACCCTTGAGGCCGCGATCGCGGAACCGCTGCGACAACGTCAACGCGTCGGCGCCACCACCCTTGATCGTTCGCGTCAAGCCATCGCGCACGACGCGTGTCTGCGCCCGCTCGCCATCGACGAAGATCGACATGCCGCCTGCCCTGCTACTGCCGTCGTAGGCGAGCGTGACATGCGTCCAACGAGCCACGGGGAGCGGCTCGTCCGCGCGAATGCGGATCGCGTTGCCCGGCCAGAAGTGGATGAGTGCAAAACTCAGTTCGCCATCTTCGATCAGCAACTCGTAGCCGCGACTGCCCGCATCGGTCCACGACTTGGAGCGATGCATGACCACCGCACGGTCGTAGCGCTCTGGCACGCGCAACCAGAACGCCAACGAGAACGGTTGATGGCGATCGAAGTCAGCGACCTTCGGAAACTTGGCCCAGTTCTCACCACTGAATTGAATCGCCTTGCCGACGTGCCCCTCGACCAACACCGGCTTGTCCCCGGTCTTGCCAGGAGCCTTGTTGTCGCCAACGGCGTTGACCACGGCACCGCTCTGCAACGATTCGAAGGCGAAGCTGCCAACGAGATCAGGGTCGGGCTCGGCCGATGCACTGCTGCGCACGATCTCTACCTTGCTCCTCAGGCCCTCGACGATGCTCTTGTCCAACTCCACAACTTCGGTCTCGAGCTTCTGCACAGTGGCCGCCGCATCCACTTCCTGCTGCGACTGCTTGTCGGACGCCAACGACAACGCCGGCGTCGGCGTCGCACGCGTGAAGTGCGAGTAGAGCCCCGACTCGTCGATGTTGTCGAAGAACGCCGACAACTGGTAGTACTCCCGCTGCGACACCGGATCGAACTTGTGATCGTGGCAACGCGCACAGCCAACCGTCATGCCGAGGAACGCCGTCGCAAACGTCTCTGTGCGATCCGCGACGTATTCGAGCCGCATCTCTTCTTCGACGCTGCCACCTTCGTTGGTCTGCCGATGCAACCGCTGGAACGCCGTCGCCAGCTGCTGCTCGCGCGTCGCCTGCGGCAACAGGTCGCCTGCGATCTGCCACGTCGCAAACTGATCAAACGGCAAGTTGTCGTTGTAGGCCGCAATCACCCAATCGCGCCAAGGCCAGACTGCCCGATAAACATCGGACTGGTAGCCAAACGTGTCCGCGTAGCGCGCCACGTCCAACCATTCACTTGCCATGTGCTCGCCGAAGCGCGGGGATGCGAGCAACTGATCGACCAACTGTGGGACGGCGGCATCGCCACCATCACCTCCGACAAACCCATTGCGAGCTTGGTCGGACAACGGCAGACCGGTCAACGTCAAGCCAATGCGACGACCGAGCACCTCGGCGCGAGCAGCCGGCGACGGCTGCAAACCAACGCGTTCGAGTTCTGCCAGGACAAACGTATCGATACCGTTCTTGACCCAGTCCGTGCGCGCCACCGTCGGCAACGCAACCGTCTCCGGCAACGGCTCAAACGACCAGTGCGCTGCGTACGGGGCACCCGCCGCAAGCCACTGCCGCAACACCTCGATCTCCGCCGCACTGACCGACAGCTTGCTGTCTGCCGGCGGCATGCGCTCGCCAGGGTCGTGCGCCGTCAACCGCCGCAGCAACTCGCTCTCTTCGGGCTTGCCGGGAACGATCGCATACCGACCACTCGGCAGCTGCTGCACGGCAGCTTCGCGCACATCGAGACGCAAGCCAGCTTCGCGCTTCTTGGCGTCGGGACCGTGACAGAGAAAGCAGCGATCGGAGAGGATCGGCTGCACATCACGCGCGAAGTCGACGCCGTCTTGTGCCAATGCGTTGGCCGCGAACATGCCGACACCGACAACGAACACGGACGCACGGACGAGTGCTGACGAGAGGCGTGGCATCACCAGACATTGTCACCACAAACCTTGGCAACGCAACGTGCTTGCTGCCCGGCCCGCGTCAGTCGCCCGAATCCAACACAGATCGCAACGCCGCGGCCAACTGCGCTTCGTGCACGGGCTTCGACAACACCATGGAACCATCCTCCACGGGAGCATTCGCCGCAGAGTGATTGCCGGACATGTAGACGACGCGCAACCCCGCAAACCGCTTGCGAATCTCCGCACCGAGTTCGAACCCCGACATGCCGCCAGGCATGACGATGTCGGTCAACACGACGTCGGCTTCCTTGCCGGAGTCGAGCAGCACCAGTGCGCTGGCAGCATCGTGCGCTTCCATCACCTGGTAGCCGAGTCGCGACAACTGCTTCACGACGATCTTGCGCACACCTGGATCATCTTCTGTCACGAGCACGGTCTCACCGCGAACGATTCCAGTAGACGCATCGCGAACTGCTTCTTCGACCACAACCGAGGCTACCGCCCCGACCTCGCTCTGCCGCGGGAAGCGGATCGTCACCGTCGTGCCTTCCCCCGGCGCACTGTCGAACTTGATCTCACCATCCGACTGCTGCACGAGCCCATAGATCATGCTCAGTCCAAGCCCGGAGCCCTGACCGACTGGTTTGGTCGTGTAGAACGGTTCGAACGCACGCTGCAGGACTTCTGGTTTCATCCCGACCCCGGTGTCCGCCACCGACAACTCGACCATGCCCTCAGCCACGAGGTTGCGCGTCGTGATGCGCACGCTGCCGCCGTTGGGCATCGCATCACGCGCATTGATGACGAGGTTGAGCAAGGCACTGCCGAGCTGGTGCGGATCGATGTTGATCGGAAACAGGTCTTCCTGCAGATCCGTCTCGAGTGTGATCGCCTCACTCAAGACCGTCTTTGAGATCGCGGTCGTCGAGGCAACCAGATCGTTGAGGCACACGGTCTCCGTCGACAGGTTCTGCTGGCGCGCGAACGCCATCAGCGAACGCGTCAGCTTGGCGCCACGATCAGCAGCATCCATCGCCTGCTCGACGCACTCCGGCTCAGTCAGCCCTTCTTCATCCTGCAGCAACTCGAGGTTGCCGACGATGACCGCCAACAGGTTGTTGAAGTCGTGCGCCATGCCACCCGTCAGCTGACCAAGCGCTTCCATCTTCTGCGACTGCCGCAACTGCTCCTCGGCAAAGCGACGGTCCGTGACATCGAGAATGATGCCGTCCCAGACCATGGTCTCGCCGTCACGACGGCCGATCGCGAGCGACCGCACCCATCGATTGGTCCCGGACGGCAAGACCAGCGTCAATTCGACGTCGTAGCGCGAACCATCGGCCGCCGACCGACTGGTCGCCTCCCGCCAGCGCTGCAGACTGGCCGGATCCAGGCGCTGTTCGATCAGGTCATCAGCACTGATGATCTGCTCCGACATGCTCGTCACCGGGATCTCGAACAGATCGTAGAACCCCTGACTGATGTACGGATACGAGACCTGGCCACTCGCCGACAACACGCGCTGGTAGACCGCACCGGGAAGGTTGGCCGCAACACCCTGCACCCGCCGTTCGCTGGCCTGCAAGGCCGCGACAGCTTCGCGCGCAGCTACCTGCAACGTCTGCGGTTTCTGCAGCAAATTGAAGAGGAACCAACCAGCCAGTGCCGACAGCAACAGCGCACCGACCCACAACAACATGCTCGGCGCCGGCACGATCATGGCACCGGGTTTGACCGTTGCGGTGATCTGCCAAGAGCCGTTCGGCAACGACACGCTCGCGACAACCGCCTCGTCAACGAACGCAGCCGCTTCGCCGAAGAAGACTTCGCCATTCGCACCGAGCCCGTCCTTGCCACGCAAGGAGAACGCCAGCTCAGCATGCGTTTCATCGATACCGGCTTCGGCCAGTACTGGTTCGAGATCCAAGAGGATCGTTGCGAACCCCCAGAAGCGATCGCCCACAGGCTCGTTGTCATCAGGCAGGTAGATCGGCAGTCGACCAATCAAGCCAACGCCACCCTGCACCAGGTTGAGTGGCCCCGCGATCAGGTACTTCCGGCCATCGATCACCGCCTGCACGAGGTCCCGCCGCTTCGGATCACCCAGCAGGTCATGGCCCCGCGCCTTCTCGTTCCACTCAGGATGCGTCAGGTACGTGACCACGGCATCGGGCGCCAACTGCAGACTGCGAATGCCTTCGCGGCCGCCTTCGAGAGCCGTCGCAAACCGCATGAACTGCTCATCCGAGAACTTGTCATGCGTCCGCACGAACGCCGCCAGGCCACGCACCATGTGCAGTCGCGAGTGCATCGCCGACTCCAGCTTGATCGCAACCGAATCCAACCGCTCGCGCATCACGGCCTGCTCGCCGTGCCGAGACTCCGTCAGGATCGCAAGCGACACCGCCGTCATGACGGAGGCTGCCGCCACGACTGCAATCAGCAGATGACCCAGGACACCGGAAGGTGCCCCGGGCCGATCCTGCGCATCGAGGTGCCTGGGCAAGGTGCCCCGGATTCTAGCGTCGGTGCCACCGTTCCCACCCGGATTCTGGGTTCCCCTCGTCGCGCCAGAACCTTCCCTATGAAACGTTCTGCAAAACCTGTCTCCAATGACCACTCTGTAACATAGGGCTGGCACGTTGTTGTCCAATCCGACCACCACAACCCCGTGAGCGACTCCTCCAAGCTTCGTCCCGGCACCGTCGCCGTCATGTTCCTGCAGCAGTTCCTGCAAGATCGCGACGCCGGCAACATCCGATCACTCGCCGAATATCAGGCGATGTTTTCCGACGACCCCGAAGCGGTCGCCGAGGAATACCGCGAACTGACCGCTGAGGGCGGCGACGACGCACCGACCAGCGATCGATACCACAGTACCAAAGTGCTCGCGCGTGGCGGCATGGGCACAGTCTTCGAGGCAACGGATCCCAAGCTCGGTCGCACGATCGCGATCAAACGTCTCGGCTCGGATCGCACGCAAAGCGACCCCGCCGGCGGCTCCCCGGTTGGCGACACCCAGCTCGCAGCACGCTTCGTCAACGAAGCCCGCATCACCGCGCAGCTGCACCACCCCAACATCGTGCCGGTCTTCGATGTCGGCGACGACGGCCCGGGTCGACCGTTCTTCACGATGCCGCTTATCGCTGGACGCAGCCTCGCGGACATCCTCTCCGCCAATGGCGACAACGCCAGCAGCTGGCCCCTCGCCCGCACGATCGGCGTCCTCGTTCGTGTCTGCGACGCGGTCGCGTATGCCCACTCGCGCGGCATCATCCACCGCGACCTCAAACCCGCCAACGTCATGGTCGGTCAGTTCGGCGAGGCATACGTTGTCGACTGGGGCCTCGCGCGATCGGAAACGGATGCGACCAAGCAAGACGACTCCGGCAAGCAACCCATCCAGTCACCGGTCACCACGTTCGCGGGCGACATCGTCGGAACGCCAGCCTACATGGCGCCCGAACACGCAACCGGCAGAGCAGCCCACGGCGACAAGCGCACCGACGTCTACTCACTCGGCGCGACGCTCTATCACGTTCTCGCCGGCCGCCCGCCGTACACCGATGCCTCCGAAAGCGGCGGCCAGACAACGATCGACCGCGTCCGGGCCGGCCCGCCACCACCCCTGCACGCGCTCGCCAAAGATTGCCCAGCGTCCCTCGTCGCCATCTGCGAACGGGCCATGGCCCGCAACCCGGACGACCGCTACCCATCGGCAATCGAACTGTCAGCGGACCTCTCGGCCTTCCTCGAAGACCGGGTCGTCAAGGCGTATGCCTCCGGCCCCATCGCCGAACTGATCACGTGGATCCGCCGCAACCGCGGCACCGCGGTCGCCAGCATCCTCGCACTGCTCGCACTGACCGCCGGCATCATCAGCAGCACGCTGCTCAAGATCGATTCGGACAACAACGCAACGGTCGCCGAAGAGAACTTCGAGCTCGCTTTCGACGTCGCCGAAGGCCTCATCATCGACTTCGGCCTCTATGGCCTCGAGAACAAACCCGGTGCCGACCCAACGCGCATCGCGATGGCCAACAAGGCCCTCGACTACTACGAGCGCTTCGCCGACCTGCGCAGCAACGAGCCGCGAATCGCCGACAAGGTCGCGCTATCGCAACTTCGCGTTGCAACGCTCCGCGCCAAACTCGGCCACACCAAGGAGGCTCTTCTAGCACTCGCCGCGGCACGCGAATCGTACAACCGTCTCGAACAGACTGGCTCCCTACAAGACACACACCGCATCGCGATGCTGCAACTGGAGATCGAGGATCGAGTCCTCCACATGGAGCGCGGCGAACTCGATCGGCAGTTCGAAGACCTGCCGCCACTGATCGAGCAAGCAGCCGAACTGCTCAAGCGCAACCCGACCGACACGAGCCTGATGCACGCTCGAGCCAGCGCACTCCACAACCTCGCCATGGCGCACCTCGCGAAGGAGGAGTTTGAGGACGCGCGAAGACTGGCGGAGGAGAAGCTCGTCGCCACCAAGGCGTTCATGGCTGCCCGACCCGACCGCGTTCGCGCCCACACACTACACGGCTCGGCACTCTCACTGCTCGGCCGCATAGCCGACGACCAAAGCCGGCCAGATGACGCCGAGGTCTACTACCGACAAAACATCGAGCACCTGAACAACTCACTGCGCCAATTCCCGAGGAACCGCAGCCTGCTCGCCCGCCTGGCCGAAACGTACAACCTGCTCGGAGTGGCGCTGCGCACACTCAAACGTCCTGACGACGCAATGGACGCCCTCAAGATGGCTATCGAAGGGCAACGCCGACTCGTCAACGCCTACCCCGGCGTGCGCGACTACAACGGCCAGATCGCTGGCGCAATGTGCAACTTCGGCATGATGACGCTGCGGCAAGGGGACATCGAAGAAGCACTGCCGCTACTCAAGGACGCGACGCACTACATCAAACGCGCGCTGACAATCGACCCCGACTACAAGGCGTTCCGCAACTACCAACGCATCATCGCGCGCGAGTACGCGAACATCCTCATCGCCCTCGAAAAGCACGCCGAAGCAGCCACTGCCGTCCGCGAGTTTGTCGCAGCGCAACCAACCGGACACGATTGGCAAGCCGCCGTGCAGTTGGCTTCGTGCGCAACGATCTGCCAGCGCTCCGCGACGATGCCCGACAGCGACAAGGTGCGCTTCATCAAGATCTACGGCGACGAAGCGATGAGCCACTTGCACAAGGCAGAGAAGGCCAATCAAATCGAACTGACCGGGCTCGCCGTCGGCGCGTTCGACGCCATCCGCAGCCGTTCCGAGTTCATCGAGCTCCGCAAGCGCATCGGCAACTAGCACCATGAACCCCGACCCCATTGACCACACACCACTGACGACGATGCACGTTCACCGTGCCGTCGGCGGGGATGAGGGCAGTGTGTCGTGGCTCGTAGAACGGCTCAACCCACTGCTGATCGCGCAAGCCAAGTGGCGCATGGGCGAACAGCTGTGCCGTTCGCACGACCCGGCGGACGTCGTGCAAGAAGCGTGGATGGTGCTCCTCCCACGCATGTCGTCACTCGCCCCACAACAGGGTCGACTGACACCGGTCCTACTCAGCTACCTCAGCGCCACGATCCTGCACAAGCTCCGCAACCTGCTCCGCCGCGAAGCGCGCCGCCAAACGCCATCCGACTCCAGCCACCTGCAACAGGTCCCCAACTCCGACGAACTCAGCGGCATCGTCACCAAGATCGTCCGCCGCGAAACGACGGATCAGGTGCACGAGGCCCTGCAGGAGCTTCCGGAACAGGACAGCGAAATCATCATCCTGCGCGGCATCGAGCAACAACCGACGGATCAGGTGGCGCAGCTACTGGGCATCAATGCGAAGGCGGCGTCGAAGCGTTATAGCCGCGCATTGCAGCGGCTACGCGAACGGCTGCCCGAATCGATCTTCGCGGAACTGATCGATGAGTGACGAAGGGTTTTCGCGAGGCCCCTTCGCGTCTAGCATGCCGCCCAACGTGCGCCCGTAGCTCAGCTGGATAGAGCACCGCTTTCCTAAAGCGGCGGTCACAGGTTCGAATCCTGTCGGGCGTACCACATCGTGCGAAGCACGATGTGGTTCGACCGGCAGGCTTCGGGCGTGTCGCGACGCCTGCGATGCAGGCGGCGCTCCAGCGGCGAATCCTCAGACGCGCAATGCACGGGCTACGCGAGGATTCAGCAGATGCACGATGTGGACGCCCGGCAGGCTTCGGGCATGTCGCGACGCCTGCGATGCAGGTGGCGCTCCAGCGGCGAATCCTCAGACGCGCAACGCGAGGGCTCCGCGAGGATTCAGCGAACCCATGGGCGCGCCTGCTTGATCGCGAAGTTGCCTTCGCGCGTGACCTTGAACTCGATCTCCATTGCGAAGAGCGCGTCTTCGTCCATGCCGTAGAGCTTGCGGAACTCGCGGTGGATGGTCTTGAGGTCCAACCGCAGGCGATCGAGTGTCGCTGGTTTGAGGAGTTGCTCGTTGGCCGGGACCTTGTTCGATCGCTGGATCATCAGATCGTCGATGCGGAATCGGGGGCTCAGCAGAAGCTCCTCGGGAATGGTGTCGGTCTCGGGGTTGGTGATCAGGTTCTCACCCAGTTGCGTGTTGATGTAGTACGAGCGCCCCCGCTGCCTCGTCGACTTGTAGAGGACGTCTTCGGAGACCGCGACACCGTTGGCGCGTTCGTCCTTGTAGGCGGGATGCAGTAGCACGCCCATCGCCGTCGCGAAGTGGTCGATCCGATGGAACGCGCGCTCTTCATATGCGCGATACGTCCACAGGCTCGCGAAGACCTGCTTGATCGACTTTGCGAGGTGCCCTTCGTTCGGCCTGTGCGTGAAGGAGTCGTAGAGACCTGCACCACTGAAGTCCTGCAGGTCCTCCGCGTTGGTGCTGGAACGGCAACGGATCGGTGTGTTGACGGGGAACGACTTCTGCACGACGCCGATGAGTCCCTTCAAACGGGGCGGCATCGGCGCGGCACAGATCTGCCGGCGTAACGTTGCCAGAGCTTCGACACGCTTCTCAGCTCGACTCCCAAACCCATCGGTCGCAATCATGTTGGAAGCGGCAACGTAGAGATCGTTGTGCTTCATGAAGGCGTCGTAGAAGTGGAACGGAATGGCGTAGCCGTTCGGAATGACGCCATCAGGAAGCCCGAAGCGGCGCATCGCCGCCAGGTTCGCCGCCTTGATACCGACGCTGGCCTTGTCCGCGAACCCGAGATCATCGAGCGAGCGGATGTCCTTCACGGTGACGTCCCGAACGGGAATGCGCGCCTGATCCGGACGCAGCGCGGCAAAGTACTCATCAACCTCGGCCTGTGTCGCCTCACGCAATTGGTAGCCGCCGTTCGCCACCTCGTAGCGCACGTATTTGCCGATCAGCTTGGAGACCGTTGGATCCTTATCCGCTCCGATGACGAAGGCATTGGGAACACCGTCTTGCACCGCACGCAAGTTGACGTGGGAGAGCGGGGTCTGTCGCACCGACGTGATGACGCCCGCAACCCGAGGCATCTCGTTCGGAAGGTTGCGATAGATGACCACGTCGCGCGGTCCCGGGCGCTCGCCCGGCTTCATGGCGCGCAGGCGGCCGAATGAGGTCGCCACGTTCAATGGCAGGTAGCCGATGTTGCCGAACATCTCGTCATCGACGACGACCGGCAGGCCCGCGGCTTCGTAGCGGTCCTTCTCTTTGATGTAGAGCTCCTGATCGCTGCCCATCGCGTGGTAGATCAAGCGCTCGCGAGTGATCGGAGCCCTCGCGGTGACCCACCGATAAGCCTTCTCGACGCGCTCGAACGGGAACGCCGACTGCATCTCGAAGCTCATCGTGTAGGTGCCGGGCTTGCCGGAAGGTGACGCGAGCAGAGGTCGGAAGACGAGCTCGCCGCGCATGTCTCCTTTGGCGAGTGGCCGCCCGATCGCCCGCAAGAACCCCGGGTGGAAGTTGTGGTTCTTGGTGTTGAGGAAGTAGACCTTCGGAGCATCCGTCAGCGCGTCCTTGATCACGAACTTCATGATCTGATAGCCCGGCTGCCCAAGGATCTCCTCGCCGCTTATCGACATCCGGTCGAAGGTCGCACGATCGGGAATGGCTGCCGCGCCATCCTCGGGCTGCAAATCGCCGGGATCGAGCGGGGCCTTCTTGTCGTTGGTGCCACTGCCCCAACTGCCGCTCCACGAGTCCGCCTTGATGCCGATCTCGTCGCGGCTGAGTTTGCCGTCACCGTCGTCGTCGAGAAGTCGCAACGCCGACGTCGCCTCCGCGACCTCGGTGGCGGACAGCGTCCCATCGCCATCGACGTCGAGAGCCTTCATCAGATCCCCGTCCCGGCCCCAATCTTGGGCCGACAACGGCGCGGCCAGGAGAAGTGCGAGAAACACGGTGCATCGCGACTTGATCATGAGTTGGCTCCAGAGGTTGCTCCTCAACATCGTGGCCTGCGCCCGCGTAGAACGCAAACGCACCCAGTCATGCGGCAGACAGGCTTCGGGTTCACCGACCTATGGCTGCACATTGCCGCGATCAGCAGTCACGAACTCGCGCGGGTTCCACCACCCTTCCACGCCGCCTAGACCTTCCAACCGAATGTCCGGGTCCTTGCTCTGCGCCATGATCAGCAGCGACTTGCCGATCAGCTGTAAGCGACGGGCACTTTCGACAAGCAGGTCCAAGAGGTAGCGCGCGTCGGCCCGCACCTTGCGCGAACCCGAAAGCGCGAAGTCGTCGAAGTCCGTCAGCACGAGGGCCACGCCCCCGGCATCACGCACGAGCAATTCGTCCAGAGCCTCCCGCAGCTTGTAAGGGTGACGCAGGTGGTCGGAGTCTGCCCAGTAGTCCGGCAGCGGCAAGGCGCGAAACACGTCATCGAACTCGTCGGTCTCCGCCCATTGAGCAGCGCTCACTCGGACCGCAACCCAGTGCTCTTCGGCCAACTGGCGCAAGTCATCTTCGAGGACAGCCAAGCCGCAGTAGAGCGTGACTGGACTGTGGCTCATCAGGCTATGCCCGAACGACTGGTAAGGGCGGCGCTCGACGAGGTCGTCGGAGTCGTTCTCCGGGTTCTGGTGGTAGATCGGCATCGCTGTTCCCCACCATGCTCCACGCAACCGTCGTGCTCTGTCCAGTCGCGCGACCGAGACAACTAGTCGTCGTCCCGCTCGACGAGCTTGTGGCTGTCGGCGGCGGTCAACTCGAGGCCGTAGACGCGCTTCAGGTCTTCGATGGCCTTGAGAGTCGGATCGCCGAACGGCGTCTTGCCTTCGAAGACGTGAAGGGTGATGCCTTCGAGGAGGTCGCCGAGGGAGATGTCGAGATACTCGGCGAGGCCTTTGAGCACCTTCACGATGCTCTTCTCCATGCGTGCGCCGACTTGGACGCGCTCAATCTTGGATCGCTTTGCTGTCATGTTACCTTGGCAACCTGACAGCATGGTAAAGGCAAGGGGTTGCTAGACGAAGGCGCCCCCGTCCCCACCATGCATTTCACCTAACACATTGTTTTGGCAGGGCTTCCGAACCTGCTTGAGGCCATGTGCAGCTACGACATCCGCCAGGCGGAATACAGATCGAAGACCTGCTTGTGCACCCACTGCCCCAGCGTGCGCACCTCGGCGCCGAACTGGATCGAAGCCGTGACCTGACCGTGAATGTCCGGCGGCACCCAATCGGGTTCGAGCACGATGTGCAGGTAGCTGCGTTCCGCTTCTTCGGCGCCGCTCTTCTTCTCGAGCATGAAGATGTTGCCGCCGGCCTTCATCGTCAGTGCTTCGGGAATGAGCTCGCGGCTCGCGGCCGGTTCGACCTGCACGATGCGAGCCGTGACGAGGCGGTCGGGTTGCGATCGCCAGCGCATCGTTGCCGTCTGACCAACCTTGATGGGCGTGCGGTGGCTGTCTTCCGAGAGCAGAAGTGCACGCACGCGGTGGTCGCCGCGCTGCACTTCGATCAACGGGTCGCCGCCACGCACATAGGCGCCGACCAGCGCTTCGGGATCGGAGTCGAAGCACGTGCCGCCGTTCTCGGTACGGACTGTCAGCTCGTCGTGGCGTTTGGTGAGGTTGTCGAGGCGATCGCGCAAGAAGCCGGCGCCGGCCTTGTGGTACGAACTGCGCGTCGGGTCGACCTCGTGATAAGCCTCCGCCTGCAGTTCTTCGGCGTGCAGTTGCTCACCGATCATCTCGGCTTCGAGTGCCAGCTTGTCGTTCTCGATCACGACAACGTCCTGAGCAACTGTGAGGAGCTGACCTTGTCGACATCGCACTTCTTTGACGAAGCCGTCGGACGGAGCGCGCAAGATCTCACGGTGTTCGCGTTCGAGCACGCCATCGATGACGACGGTGTTCGAGACTGGCAACCAACCGAGCGCCAGGGGCGTTGCTGCGACGAGGAGCACGGCGACAACGCGTGCTCGTGCCCGTTGCGGCATCGTCTCTTCGTGGTTCCAGAGCCACGCCAGCGTGCGGCACACGGGCAAGACGATCATCAAGAACGAGAAGAACGCACAGAGCACGAGGCCGGCAATCGGCCATAGCTGCAACATCAACGCGCAGATACTGAACGCGAGGAAGATGCGGTAGATGACGCTGCCGATGCCGTAGCTGACCAGCCAACCCCAGGCGCGCGCCTGCGGGAACTCGCCGATACCGACAACAATCTTGCTCAGCGCGTTGCGGATGAATCGAGTCGAACGGTCACGCAGGTTGGGAACGCCCACCATGTCCGCGAAGACGTAGTAGCCGTCGAACTTCATCAACGGGTTGATGTTGAACAACAGCGTCGTCGCCGACGAGATGACGAACACACTGAGCGCCACACTGTGCAGGAAACCTGGTTGGGTGCTCACCCAGACGAGCGCGCTGATGCCGGCAACGAACAGTTCGAAGTACATCCCGGCAAGACCGACCGCGATTCGCTGTAGGCGACTCTGCAGCTTCCAGCTCGCGCTCGCATCGACGTAGGCACACGGCGTTGCGACGATGAACGCCACCCCGATCTCCGGCACCTCGGCGCCGAACTTCTTGCAACAGTAGGCGTGGCCGAACTCGTGAATCGCCTTGAGCACGACCAATGCGAGATACATGACTGGCACGCTGCTCATCGTCAGCATTCCCGACGCCTCGGCGACCAGTTCGCTGCCGCGACCTAGCAGGTTCCAGCCGACGATCAGCCACAGCGCGAGCCAGGCCATCACGCCACCGCGCGTGAACAACGGCGCGACCCAGCGCATCGTGCGGGTCAAGAACTTGTCGGGGTCCCACAGCGGTAGCCGCAGGTACATCGGCGCCATCCACAACGCCTTCTTCTTGGCAGCCTGCTTCTTCTGGTAGCGCTCGAACAGACGACCCGCCTCACTGAGCGGCAGGCGCAGCATGCCAAAGCCGTGGAGCGTGATGACGAAGCCGAAGAAGTCCTCTTCCTCGGACTTCTCCAGCACGCCGCGCTTCACGAGGCCGGCGAAGACGTCACTCAGGTTGCGATCCGCGCGGATCGCGGTCATCACCTGATACTCATCAGTGGTAAACGCGTGGCTACGGAACGCGACAGGGTCGTGGAACACGTAGCTCGGTTCGCCGCCAACCATGTGACGGGACACGTCCAGGTCGCGGCGCAACCCGACGCGTGCTCCACCGAGCCGTGATGAAAGCGCTGCCGGATCCATCAGATCCAGAACCTCAAGCGGAGCCAATCCGAAATGCGGTGCGTCAACACCCACCAGGCGTTGCGCTCACCGAGTTCGAGGTAAGCAACGCCTTCCATGCCGGGAAGGAGCTCGCCTTCGACGTCCGATGTCACGAGTGTCGTCTCGACTTCGAACACCATGCCCGTATCCGACGGCTTCGCTGCCGGCGGGAACTTCAACGCGCCGATCTCGATGCCATCATCCGGTCGCGCGGCCATCAAGAACTGCGCATGGTCGGCCTTGCGCGCTTCGATGATCGAGTCTTCCGGCACTTCCATGATCACGCGAACGCGATCCTGACGAGCAGTCTGGAACAGCTCGTAGCCCGCCTGCAACGGATAGCCGATGCGTTCGCGCGGATCTCCGGCAACGATCACGCCGCCAGCAGCTGCACGGATGCGGCCACGTTCGATGCGCTGGTTGACGATCGCCAACTGCGCTTCCAACGCCCGCCGCTTCGATTCGAGCACGCGGCGATCGACGGCCGACTGCTCGACCAAGGCTCGGTCGGCTTCGACGACGTTGGCCGCGATCTGCGCCTGCAACTCGGACGCCTCGAGCTGGTCCAGGTGCGTATCCAGTTCTGCGAGCAACTGCCCCGGCTGGATCACGTCGCCAACCTTGACCAGAACGCGATCCAACGTGCCGTCTTGCGGGGTGCTGATGTGCTGCGTCTGGGCAGGTGCGACGCGACCGTTGACGACGACCGAGTACGACATCGTGCCGAACATCAGCCAGTAGACCAATGAAGCCGCAGCGACAAACGTCAGTGCGGCACGACGCACCGTCGAGCCGGCGACACGCCGAACCCCCGACACCGCCTGGTCCGCAACGTGACGAACGATGCCGCGATTCGCGCGCTGCGCCAACGGCAACAACCGAGCGTACGGCTCAAGCTCCTCCTGAAAGCCCTCGAGGTTCTTGGCCTGCAGGCCTGCGCCCGGCGACTGCCGCACCGCGACCATGCCGACGATGCGATCGCCAAACCGGATCGGCAGCGTGCCGACCGTGTCCCCCGACACTTCTTGATGCCACTGCCGGTGCAACGGGTAGTCGCAATCCGGTGTGCCCTCTGACTCATCGCCGCCGAACAGAATCGGATCGGCGTTGTCGAGCCCCTCTTCCATCGCGTCGCGAATCCACTTCACGCCCGGGTTGCTGGCTCGCACGACATCCATGCCGCTGACCGAAGCCACCCGCACACGCTTGCCGGAAACGAGTCCCACCGCGACCTGATCGAGCCCATGGCGATTGGCCAGGTTGCCGGCGATATGGAACGCGAGCTGCATCGGGTCTTCGGCTTCGACACCGATGAGCGCAGCCTCGTTCTTCTTCGCACCTTCCTTCGCCTGATTGGCGCCGGCCGGATCTTGCGACACCAACACCGAGATGAAGCCGAGGATGCTCTCGAAGGCAGAGAACACTTCAACGGCACGCTCGCGAGCACACTCGCGCAAGAGGATGGCTGCCGCACCAGCGGGCTCATTCTCGTCGTCATGCAGGATTGCTGCGATGACGGTTGGGCCGTCCTCGCCATCCGTTTCCGAACGCAAGCGAATGCATCGCGCCTGGCCGCCGTCCATCACGTCGCCCATGGCGCCGTTGACGACATCGCGCAACTGATCCGACGGCTCAAATTCGTCGCTAAACTCCTCTGACAGGAAGTTCGCACCAATGCGGGCATGGACAACGAGGTAGTCAGCGCCGAGGTATTCCCCGATGCGCCCCAACCCTGAGACCATGGCACGCGCCGCCGGCTGCACGCGGAACATCGCACGCAGGTCGCACTGCAACTGACTCATGCCGAGTCGCTGCAACACCTTCTTGCCGGGTTTCGCGGTCCTATCGCTCATCAGGATTCCTGCTATTCGTTGGTGTCAGGCAGACACGACAAGTCCACCGGCACGAAGAACTCAAACTGGCTTTCAAACTGACGGTCAGACAGCAGCTTGCACCCAACGCAAAGCACGTAGGCTTCGGGCAAGGGCAACGCATCGCCGTCGAATTTGATGATGTAGGTGTCACCCACCTGCAATGGCACAGAGGCGACTACTCGCACGCGCTGGCGAGACACGTCGCGCGTCTCACCCGAGAAGACCGGCTCACCACGCATGCGAGTGCTCGCATTGCCGGCTTCGACCCGCACCGCCGCGCGCACCTTGATGGCGTCGCGAACCTGGATCTTCTTGATGCCGACCGGCTCGCTCAACTCCAACTCCTCAATGAGGCCGAGCTGATCTACGTCGTCTTGATTGGTTCTCATCTTGTTCTCTCCGTGAATGCTCTCGAACTACTTGGGGCGGGCCGGCGTGATCGCGGGAGTATCCAGCCAGATGCGCATCTTGCTGCCCGCCACCCACTCGTGGTCGCGGTTGGCAACCGACACGCGCACCTTGCGCGTCTGGCTCGCCGCATCGGCCAACACGGCGCGGTAGGTCACGATGCCGCGACGCGGTTGCGACCCGTTGATTACCGGCTGCACCATCACCGTCGAACCCTGCGGCAACGACGCGACGTGGTTGAGGTGGCAGTCGAACTCGACCCACAACGGATCGATTACCACCATCTGCGCCACCGGCTGCAGCCGCTCAACAACATCCCCGACCTGGTGCAGCAGCTTCGCCACGGTGCCATCAAACGGACTGCGAATCGTCAGCAAGTCGAGCCGATGCTCCGCCTCCAACAACGCCGCCCGTGCCACCGCCTGCTCGATCTTCGCCGCTTCAATCGCAATCTCCGCGATGACACGATCGAGCTTGACGCGTTCCAACTGGGCAGTACTCGCGATGTCCTGATGACTCAGTTTCAACAGCCGCTGCTCTTCACGGGCCGCAACAGCCAATCGCTGCTGCGCTTCACGAATGCGAACATCGGCCTTCGCAGCAATGCGCAACCGAGCTACACGCGCCATCTGCGCCCGCGCATCCAACCGAGCAACGACGTCGCCCGTCTTGACACGCTGGCCCTCGACAACGGCAACCTCGACGATGACGCCGTCTTCCTGGCAGCCGACCATCGAGGTCTGACTCGCAAGACTGATACCCGTCCACTCCGCCGTCGGCCGCGACTTCGAAGCCCTCTCGACCTTCGAAACCTGAGCGCCAACGCCGGAGGCAAACGCACACGCCAATAGCAGCGTGCCGGCCCGAGTAACTGTTCGCGTCTTATTCATGGTTGTCTCTCCCTGTATGCAACTCAGCGGTCCGACCGCCCGCCGCCGCCAAGCAGCGCGCGCAAGCCAACGACGAGGCTGGCCCACATCCGGCTCAGCACGCCTGGCGCCTCTTCCCCACCGGCGCCGGCATCTTCCGCGCGCCCTTCAAAGTCATCCTCGTGAGTCTGCCAGCGACGCCAGTCTTCCGAGTTGGATTGCGCGTCACCTTGCACCGCACGCTCCGCCTCTTCGTTGTCCAACTGCATCTGCAGCTCGAGGCTGAGCTCCGCTGTCTCGGTCTCCGCAGTCGAACCTGTCGGCTCGAGGCGCGCCGACTCAGCGGACAACATCGGTTCCACCCGACCAGGCTTGGCCGACCCCATCTCTGACACGTACTTGCCACCGGAATCGAGATCGAGTCGCGGCCCATCAGCCTGGGCGCCCTCGAGGTTCACACCACTGACGGCGCCAAAGTCAGGCAACGGCTCGACGTCTTCTTGTGGTTCCTCCGGCTCATCAACCTCCGGTTCCGGCTCTGGCTGATTCGTCGAACCCGGCGTGACCCCCAAGCTAACCAACCCATCCTCGATCACCGAAACGGTCACGGTGTCCACCGAAGTGTTCACGCCATCCGAAACGGCTACTTCAAACACAAGGCGCGTGTTGATTGCGTCAGCTGGCGCCGTAATCGTCGGCCGCGAAGTGAACGGATCGATGATCGAAGCCTGCTGGCCACCGACCTGGCGCCAGGTGTAGGTCAGGCCCTGATCCTCGGGATCACTCGACCCAGTGGCATCGAGTACGACCTGACCATCGGCGGTGGCGATCTGGTCCTGGCCACCGTCCGCAGTCGGCGCGTCGTTGTCGCGGTTGACGGTGATCGTCACCGTATCCATTGACGTGTTCGTGCCATCCGACACGGCAACCTGGAACGTCAACGTCGTGTTCGTCAATCCCTCCGGCGCGGTGAACGTCGGCTGCGTCGCCGTCGCATCATTCAACGTCACCGTCGGACCACTGGTCTGCGTCCACGTGTAGGTCAACGCTTCGCCTTCCGGATCTGACGAGCCCGTAGCATCCAACGCAACGCTGTCGTTCTCATCCACGGTCTGTGCCGGACCGGCATCGGCCAACGGCGCATCGTTGTCCCGGTTGACGGTGATCGTCACCGTGTCCATCGACGTGTTCGTGCCATCCGACACCGCAACCTGGAAGGTCAACGTCGTGTTCGTCAATCCTTCCGGCGCCGTAAACGTCGGCTGCGTTGCCGAAGCACTGCTCAACGCAACACCCGGACCACCAACCTGGGTCCACGTGTAGGTCAGCACTTCGCCCTCCGGATCCGACGAACCCGTCGCATTCAAGGAGACGGTGTCGTTCTCGTCCACGGTTTGTGCCGGGCCGGCGTCGGCCAGCGGTGCATCGTTGTCGCGGTTGACGGTGATTGTCACCGTGTCCATCGACGTGTTCGTGCCATCCGAAACCGCGACTTGGAACGTCAGCGTCGTGTTCGTCAATCCTTCGGGTGCCGTGAACGTCGGCTGCGACGCCGACGCATCACTCAATGACACCGTCGGCCCACCGGTCTGCGTCCACGTGTAGGTCAACGCTTCGCCTTCCGGATCCGACGAGCCTGTCGCATCCAACGTCACACCAGTGTTCTCATCCACGGTCTGTGCCGGACCGGCTTCCGCCAGAGGCGCATCGTTGTCCCGGTTGACGGTGATTGTCACCGTATCCATCGACGTGTTCGTGCCATCCGAAACCGCGACTTGGAACGTCAGCGTCGTGTTCGTCAATCCTTCCGGCGCGGTGAACGTCGGTTGCGACGCCGAAGCGTCACTCAGCGAAACGCTCGGGCCACTGGTCTGCGTCCACGTGTAGCTCAGCGACTGGCCTTCCGGGTCCGAGGATCCTGTCGCATCCAAAGCGACACTGTCATTCTCATCCACGGTCTGCGCTGGGCCGGCATCCGCCAGCGGCGCGTCGTTGTCCCGGTTGACCGTGATCGTCACCGTGTCCATCGACGTGTTCGTGCCATCGGAAACGGCGACTTGGAACGTCAGCGTCGAGTTCGTCAGACCTTCCGGCGCGGTGAACGTCGGCTGCGATGCCGAAGCATCACTCAGCGAAACACTCGGACCACCGGTCTGGGTCCACGTGTAGGTCAACGCCTCGCCTTCCGGATCACTCGAACCTGTTG